>Ga0129308_1000587_pt1 | contig 51425 bp, 46 predicted proteins | sample L827metagenome_FD_94440 | JGI IMG/M metagenome (GOLD analysis project Ga0129308, IMG submission 94440) | Ring-tailed lemur group fecal microbial communities from Wisconsin, USA - L827 metagenome | ecosystem: Host-associated > Mammals > Digestive system > Large intestine > Fecal | place: USA... | reverse complement strand
TGCGCCAGATTTCCCTGACCGCGCTGCTTGCCTCGCGCATTCCCTGGCCCTGCCGCGCTGTGCGCGACGCGTTTGTCGAGATGATTGAGGCTGACGAGGCCGAGTTCAAGCGCCTGCGCGCCCTGCCCGCCCAGCTCATGGCCGAGGGTGACGAGGTGTTTGCGAGCATCGTGGCCACCGACGGTTCCGAGACCCTCGCCATGGCGGATGCCGTGGCATGGCGTACGGGCACCTCGGTGGCGGCCGAGCTGCGCGGCCCCGACAAGGCGGTGCGCGTGGAAGGCAGCCGCTGCACGCTGGGCCGCTGCGATGAGGTTCTGGCCGAGGGACCCTGTGTCGTGGCCGCCCCCCAGGGTCGCGCCATGGTCGCGCGCTACGTTCCCGAGGCATGCCACCCCTTGCAGGATGTGCTCTATGCCTGTGCGGCCGACTCCAAAGTCGAGCTGGGTGTCCTGCTGTTTGCCCTGCGTGCCGCCCGTGTGCGCGAGGGTCTGCCCAGGCAGGACTGGGTGAGCGAGCAAGACTTCGGTGCCCTGTGCCTGCACGTGGGCACCATCGAGCAGCAGGAACGCTTCGCTTCTGTCGCAAGCGACATCTTCGACCGCCTTGCCAAGGCCGAGGCCGACCTTGTCCAGCTCGAGCGCGACCACGCGGCGCGCCTGGCGGAGTTCTTCACGCATGGTCGCGTGGGGGTCGATGGGTCGAGCGCGGTCGACGACGAGCCGCTCGGCGAAATCCCCGCGGCGCCCGAGGCGGTTGCCGCGTGTGGGAAGGATGCCGGCAAGGGGCAGGAAGACGCCGCTGATGCTGGCTCCATGCTGGCCGACCTGCGTGCGCGCACGGCACAGGCGGGCGCGCTCGCTCCTCTTGCCGCTCAGGGCCTGGGAATCCTGAGCGATCCTGCTGATGTTGCCTGGGAGCTTGCGCCCCTGGCCGTTGTGCGCGCGTGCGCCTCGAGCTCACAGTGGGCGTTCGTCGCCGCCGCTGCCGGCCCCTATGCCGCGCCTGCCTACGCCAATCTTGTGCGTGCGCTCGACACGGTCATGACCGAGCTCTCCGAGTCCAACGACCTGCTGTCGTTCCTGCCCAACCTCTCGTACGCCTCGTCTCTGCTGACGCTTGAGCAGCTTGCCGGGTGGGTCGGCATGCTTGACGCCATCGAGCCGGGCACCATTACGGGCGCTGCCGTGCGCGCCGTGCTGCGCCTCGACTCCTCGTTTGCCGTGCTGCCTGACTCAGTCAACGGCCTGCTAGAGGGCGCGGTGCGCTCCTGCGCGCGCGGCCTGGGTCGCGAGCTGGAAAACGCCTATGTGCCCTGCTCGTCGGGCGAGGGCCTCATCGACCTGCTCGCACATGATTTTCCCGAGGCCACGCTGCGCTCGCAGACGCAGGAGTTCTCCCATATCCTAGCCGACATGCTCGTGAGGGCCGCCGAGCTCGAGGGTATGGGCGAGCAGCGTGGTGGCCTGGGTGCCGCCGTGGGCAGTGCGCTTGCGCATGACGAGTTCAGCGACTGGCGGGCCGACCTTGTGTGCGCCGTGCTTCCTTGTGAAGAGGGCGCCTGGCACGAGGGCGCCGTCTCGCCCGACGATGCCCGCTGGGCCACGTTGGGCGTGCCTCCGCGCAACAAGGCGACGTTCGCCTGGATTCAGCAGGCGATGTTTCACCAGGCAAAGGGTGGCGTGACCGTGCTTCTTGCACCGAACTGCGCCCTGCATTCATGTGTGGGCAGCGAGACCGAGCTGCGCCGCAAGCTTGCTACCTCGGGTCGCGTGCGCGCTGTCGTGTCGCTGCCTTCGCGCATCTTTGCCGACGGCCGTCCCGCCTCGAGCCTGATCGTGTTGGGCGACCCGCGCGACGCCGCCTGCGCGCAGACGCTCATGGTTGACATGCTTGGCTGCGGCGTGCCTTCGAGTGGCACGAGCGCGGGTGCCGCTGCGACCCGCGAGCTTCCCGCCGAGGTTGCCGCCCATGCTGCGCAGGTGCTTGCGGCTTGGGTCGAGCGCGGCGAAGCGTCGTGCGAACAGGGCTTCTGCCGTGTCGTCGGTGCCGAAGAGATCGCCGCAAACGTCGACGTTCTCACCCCTTGGACCTACGTGGGGTAGGCCCGGGTGCCGATGCCCGCGCCTTGCCTCGCGACCCCGCGTTCGGCGTGAGCCACAGGGGTGAAGCCGTGCGGCGCATGTCGCGTCTTGTTTGGGTTTTACCGCGCTTTGCAGGTTTGACGTGCTGGGAGCGCGTTTCACATCGTCAGTCAATGCGGCTCTGGGCCGCCCGTGAAAGGAGCTTGTCCATGAGTGGAATCGACACCGTCCTGCAGTACCTCCAGGCCGTCCCTGCCTGGTATCTCGCCACGAGCGTCAACGACCAGCCCCATGTGCGCCCCTTCAGCTATGCCGCTGAGTGCGACGGCCGCGTGTGGTTCGTGACCGCCACGACCAAGGACGTCTGGCAGGAGCTGCTTGTCAACCAGAAGTTCGAGGCCACGAGCTGGTGGCCCGGCCACGGCTGGCTCATCCTGCGCGGCCTGGCCGGCCTCAAGGACGAGGTCACGTCCGAGATTCGCAAGGCCGGCTACGAGCACCTCACGGCTCTCGGCGAGTCCTACGACGGTCCCGACGACCCCACCCTCGTCTTCTTCTCCGTCGAGCAGCCCCAAGCCTGGATCTGCAACCACGACGAATGGGTGCCCGTAGAGCTGTAGTCCTTGATGGCCTGCTTGTATACTCTAAAGTAGTATACTTGTAAGTATACAAGCAGGCCGACGGGAGGGTCGATGTTTTAGGGGGTGAGGACCTTTGGCCCTTGCCCCCTGTTTTATGGTCGTCATCCAGAAGTACGCGCAACCTTTGTCCTCGAACGCCGCACGGAAGCGTGTGGCGTTCGAAGGCTTGCATGCCGCGCCCCCAACCCTTGTCCCCAAACGCCTCACGGAAGCACGTGGCGTCCGAAGGAGAAGCCTCCCTCCCTTCTCCCGCCCGCCCCATGCTTCCTCTACCCCACCAACCCCTCAAGCTCCTCTATCAGTTCCCCAAAATATCCCAGCGCCGCATCCACCGGGGCGGGCGTCGCCATGTCCACGCCCGCCCCGCGCAGAAGCTCGATGGGGGGCTTGGAGCAGCCGCCCGACAAGAATCCCAGGTAATCGGCCACGGCAGGGGCGCCTTCGTTGAGGATGCGCTGCGACAGGGCGATGGCGGCAGCGTAGCCCGTGGCATACTGGTAGACGTAGTAGTCGTAGTAGAAGTGCGGGATGCGCGCCCACTCCAGGGCGATCTGGTCGTCCACGACCATCTCGGGCCCGAAGTAGTCCTCGTTGAGCTTGCGGTACAGCGCGCACAGCGCCTCGGCGGTGAGACCCTCGCCACGGGCGTTCATGCGGCCCGCTTCCAGCTCGAACTCGGCGAACATGCACTGGCGGTAGATGGTGCCCTTGAACTGCTCGAGGTGATGGTCGAGCAGGTAGGCGCGCTCGGCATCGCTCTTTGCGTGCTCGAGCATGTAGTGCATGAGGAGCGCCTCGTTGCAGGTGGAAGCCACCTCGGCCACGAAGATGGGGTAGTCCGAGTAGCGCGCGGGCTGCTTGGAGCAGCTCAGGTAGGTATGCACCGAGTGGCCCATCTCATGCACGAGCGTGAACACGTCGTCGAGCGTGCCCTGGAAGTTCAACAGGATGACAGGCTGCATGCCAAATCCGCCGGCCGAGTAGGCGCCGCTGCGCTTGCCGGGGTTCTCGTACACGTCGACCCAGCGGCTTTCCAGACCGTGGCGCACGATGGCGAGGTAGTCCTCGCCCATGGGCTCAAGCGCGCGCAGGATGAGGTCGCAGGCTTCCTCGTAGGTGAACTTCATCTCGAAGTCGCTCACCATGGGCACGTAGACGTCCCAGAAGCGTAGCTCGTCCACGCCGAGCAGGCGTTTGCGCAGGCCAACGTACTTGTGCATGGCGCCCAGGTTGCGTCGCACGGCGGCGATGAGGTTCGTGTAGACCTCCTCGGGCACCTCGTTGGCATCGAGCGCCGCCTGCATGCTCGAGTCGTAGTGCCGTGCGTCGCTGAAGAACTTGAGCTGCTTGACCTGGGAGGCGAGCATGGCGGCGGCGGTGTTCTTGAACTGGCCGTACACCCCGTAGAGGCTCTCATAGGCGCTTTGGCGAAGGGCTCGGTCGCCGCTTCGCTCAAGCGGCACGAACGTGCCGTGCGTCACCTGATGGCGGCCGTTCGTGCTGTCGAGTGCGTCGGGGAACGTCAGGTCGGCGTCGCTGAACATGCTGAAGACGTTTTCCGGCTGACGCGCGATTTCTCCGGCGCTGGCAAGCAGGGCCTCCTCGGCGCTCGAGAGCGTGTGGGAGCGGCGGGCGAGCACGCGCTCCACAGCGCGCCTCCAGCCCTCAAGCGCGGGCTCCTCCTCATAGAAGCCCTCCACACGGGCCGCATCGCAGGCGAGCAGCTCTGCGTCAAACCACGCCACCGCCGAGGACACCTGCACGCAAAGCGTCGTGACGCGTGCACAGAAGTCCTGGTAGATGGCAACGCGCGTGTCCTCGTCGCACCTGCGCTCGGCGTAGTTGGCAAGACGCGCGAGCTCGGTGTTGCATGCATCCTGCTCTTCCAAGAAGGCAAGCAGCTCCGAAGCGCTCTGGCATGCATGCCCGCGGAACCGCGCCAGGCGCTGCGGCATGTCCTGGGCGGCCTGCAGGGCGGCAAGGAAGTCCTCGTCGCTTGCATACATGCTCGACAGGTCCCACGTGTAGCGTTCGGGCACTTGTGAACGTTCTTTAACATCCATGCGCGTTAACCGTCCTTTTAAAAATCGTCGTCAAACTTCGCGTCTGTCAGGACTGCAGAGTATGGCACAGCCATCTGTGGTTCTTACGAGTATGTCGTATAAAACTTTACCGTTCAGTGTCTAAGTTAGAAATAGATTACTAAAATGAGCGACACGTTGTTTCCACAGGCGAGTTGGGAGAAGGGCGAGATGGATGCTTGTCTGAACCTGTGCGCATCTGCCGAGCTGCTGCACGACCTCGTGCAGGGCATCGTCTCGGCGCTCGAGGCGCGTGACCCACATACGGCCGAGCACTCGCTGCGCGTGGGCGACATGGTGGAGCAGACCTGTCTGGCTATGGGCCTGCCTGCCGAGCAGGTGATGTCCATCCACATGGCGGCTCACGTCCACGACATCGGCAAGATTGCCATTCCCGATTCCATCCTGCTCAAGAAGGGGCGCAGGACCCCCGAGGAGCATGCCGTGCTGCGCGACCATGCGCGTATGGGCGCCGAGATTCTGGGGCGCTGCGCGAGCCTGGAGCCCATCGCCCTCATCGTGCGCCATCACCACGAGCGCTGGGATGGTCAGGGCTATCCCGATGGCCTGGCCGGCACTGACATTCCCCTGGGTTCACGCATCATCGCCGTGTGCGACTCCATCGATTCCATGCTGGGCAAGCGTCTCTCTTCCAAGCGAAAGACGCAGGAAGAATGTCGCGAGCAGATTGAGCAGGGGGCGGGTGCCGCCTACGACCCCGACATCGCGCTGTTCGTGGTTGCCCATTGGGACCAGATCGTGGGCGGCATCGATTTTCATGACTCGGCCGATTTCGACACGCTCGAGGTGTGCCCGGGACGGGCACTTCGCTGCTCTGTGCCCACCGGGCGCTCCCTGGAGCTCACGGCCTAAGGCGCCGTGCGCCTCGGGGTCTTACAACAGTTGTCAAACGTCCAAAAGGGGCGTTGCATATCAAGAGAGGAAGGTTTGCATCATGGCATTCGAGAAGATCAAGAAGTGGGGCTCGAAGCATCACAACGGCCTGCTCGTCGCGGGTGGTTTCGTCCTGGGCACCGCCGGCGTGAAGGCCGTCACCTCCCAGACCGCCAAGAAGGGCTACGTCAAGGTCGTTGCCTCCGGCATGCGTGCCAAGAACGCCTACCTCGACATCTGCGAGCAGGCAAAGGCCGAGGTGGACGACATTGTGGCTGAGGCCAGCTACATCACCACGGAAGACGCCGCCAAGGCCAACGCCTAGCGCACAAAGGAAGACTCATGGACTTCGCACCTGTCAAAGAACTTCCGGGACGCGTGCGCGTCAAGCTGCGCGGCCCGGTTCCCGAGGGCGACGTTTCCGCCCTCGAGCAGGTGGTTCGGGCTTGTCCGGACGTCACGAAGGCGACGGTCTACCCGCGTAACGGCGAGATTGCGATCAGCTACGCCGCCGGCGAGGGGGCAAAGGAGCGCGTCTTTTGCCACCTCGTGGGCATCAAGGCCGCCGATGTCGAGGCGGCCCGCGAGCTTGCGGCCTACGACCCTTCGGCACAGACGCGCGCCCTCGTGCAGGACATCCTGTGGCTGGTGGGCTCCCACTATGCCCGCAGGTGGTTCTTGCCTGCCCCCTTGCGCACCGCCTGGACCGTTTGGAGCTATCGCCACTTCCTTGCCGCCGCGCTCGACTCGCTTGCGCACGGCAGGCTCGACGTGCCTGTGCTCGACGCTGCGGCCATCGGCATGGCCTTCATCTGCAAGGATCCCAAAACCGCCTCGTCCACGATGTTCCTGCTCAACCTCGGCGAGACGCTTGAGGAATACACCCGTGCCCGCTCGCAGGGCGAGCTCATCCGCTCGCTTCTCGACGCGCCTGAGACGGCCCAGCTCATCGACGGCGAGCGCGAGGTCGGCGTTCCCACCACGTCGCTTGCCGAGGGCGACCTCGTCGTCATTCGCACGGGCATGCCCGTCAGTGTCGACGGCACGGTCGAGGCGGGCTGCGCGATGGTCAACCAGGCGGCGCTTACCGGCGAGCCCCTCGCCGTGGAGCGCACGGTGGGCGACGACGTGTTCGCCGGCACCGCGGTTGAGTCGGGCGAGATCTTCGTGCGGGTGCACTCCGGCACGGGCGAGACGCGTCTGCGCTCCATCGTGAGCCTCGTCGAGCAGTCGGAGGCCCTCAAGGCGGGCGTGCAGACGCGCCGCGAGGCGCTTGCCAACAAGATCGTCCCGTGGAACTTCCTGCTTGCCGGCATTGTCGCCGTCACCACAAAGAGCCTGGTGAAGACGGCTGCCTCCATGATGGTGGACTACTCGTGCGCCCTCAAGCTCACGGGTTCCATCGCCGTGCTTTCAGCCATGAACCAAAGCGTGCGCGAGGGCTTCATGGTCAAGGGTTCCAAGTACTTCGAGGCCATGGCCAACGCCGACACCATCGTCTTCGACAAGACGGGCACCCTCACCAACGCCGAACCCCAGGTCGCCGGCGTGCTTGCCTTCGACGGCTGGGACGAGACGGAGGTGTTGCGCTTCTCGGCCTGCCTGGAGGAGCACTTCCCGCATCCTGTTGCTCGCGCCGTGGTGAACGCCGCCGCCGCGCGCAACCTGCAGCATCGCGAGCGCCATGCCGAGGTCGAGTACATCGTGGCCCACGGCATTGCCAGCTCGCTTGACGGCAAGCGCTGCGTCATCGGCAGCGAGCACTTTGTCGTCGAGGACGAGGGAGTCGTCATCGATGAGGCGGCCCATGCCCGCATCGTCGAGGAGTTCGGCTCGATTTCCTCGCTTTACCTGGCGGTCGATGGCAAGCTCGTGGGTGTCATCGGCATCCATGACCCCATCAAGCCGGGCGTTCCTGAGGCCGTGGCGCAGCTGCGCCGCCTGGGCTTCAAGCACATCGTCATGCTCACCGGCGACAACGAGCGCGCGGCTGCGCCCGTGGCCGCCCAAGCGGGCATCACCGAGTTCTGCGCGAACATGCTTCCCGAGCAAAAGCACTCCTATATAGAGAAGCTTAAGAACGAGGGCAGGCGCGTGGTGATGGTGGGCGACGGCGTGAACGACTCGCCGGCGCTCTCCCTGGCAGACGTGGGCATCGCCATGGCCATGGGCACCGCCATTGCCAAGGAGGTCGCCGACATCACGCTCACCGAGGCGGACCTGGCGAGCATTGTGCGCCTGCGTCAGCTGTCATGCGACCTCATGGATCGCATGGACCTGCAGTTCCGCGAGGTCATGACGTTCAACACGGGGCTTTTGGCGCTCGGCATCGCCGGCATCATCGCCCCTGCGACCTCGGGACTTCTGCATAACGGCTCGACCATCCTGTTCGCAGCCCAGAGCGCCCGCACGTACCGGCTCGATGCCGCCGAGGTCGTCGAGGCCCAGGACGTGGAGGTCGTCGAGGGTTAAACGCGCGCCTGCGGTTGAAACTAGCCGCTGGCGTTTCAAGGCGCTCTCATCTTTGTGTCAAAGGCGTTGCATGCCGCTGAAAGCCGTTCATGGTCATAGTCAGCGGGTGCAGCGCCTTTTTTGTCATTGTGCGCCAGGCGACTCGGGGGTATAAAGAGTAGCCAGGGCAGAACGCGAAAGGGGATGTAGCAAATGATGGGTCGTAAGGCGTTTACGGTGGTCGCTTCGCTTGCATTGGCGGGTTGCCTGGTGGCAATCCCGCTGCTTGGCTGCCAAGACGCCTCAAACGCCGCATCAAGCTCCTCCTCAAGCTCCTCCTCAAGCGCCTCACAGGAAAAAGTCATCACGGCGTCCACGGCTTCTGCCGGCGGCGCCGCTCCCGCGCAGGAGAGTGCTCCCACGTTGCAGGCAACCACGAGCGCCGTCACCGTCCCCGTCGATTTCTTCGACATCCTCGGCATCTCTGAGCGCGGCCGCGAGAAGTTCCTCGAGCGCCTCGGTGCCACCGACATTGCGGCCCAGGATGACGGCTCGTATGTCGTGAGCCTTTCGAGCGAGGACTTTGCGGCGTTTGCCTCCCATGCCTACCAGGCAATTCAGGACAAGATCAAGTCGAGCATGACCGACGGCACCTACACCGGCGTGACTTCGGTCGACTACGACGAGACGTTCGCCACCGTCGTGGTGGTGCTCGATTCCAAGACGATTCCCGACAGCGACGCCGGTCTTGCTACCAATCTGGGGCACGCCGCGAACCTCTACCAGCAGATTGCGGGCCTGCCTGTGAGCTGCGACGTCATCGTGATGAACTCCGAGGGCGAGACGCTCTCTGAGTCGATGTTCCCCGAGACGACGGCAAAGGAGTAGCGCCCGCCTCGTCAAAAGCGCCTGCAAGCAAGAGGCCCCCGCGACACATGTGCGTCGCGGGGGCCTCTGTCGTCTTGCCTTGCTGCGCAAGAACTAGTACTGGGACTCGTGCTTGGAGAAGAAGTCGGTCCTGGCGGGCAGCTCGCGCACCACATGCTCGCCGGGGGTCTCGCCGGCGGCAACGGTGAGCTCGTCGAGGCTCATGAACGCGTTGTCCCAGCTGAAGAAGAGCTCCTCGTCAAACTGGAAGTAGTCGCGGATCATCTCGCAACCGGTGGGCACGCAGGGGTGCATGAGCAGGGCAGCCACGCGCAGGGCCGCGAACGCGTCGCGCAGCGCCGCCTGCATGGCGCTCGTCGTGGCGGCCTCGTCGTCCATGTTCTTGGCGGCCTTGCTCGCGTCGCTCCAGCGCTTGTTGGCGTCGCGGATGAAGTCGTCGGCCACGCGCAGGGCGCCGGGGAAGTCGAGCACGTGCATCTTGCGCTCGAAGGCAAGCAGCGCCTTCTCGCAGGCGGCGCTGACCTCGGGGGCGCAGGCGCCGGCGGGCAGCTTGTCCTCGCAGTGCGAGGTCGCGCCGTAGAAGCACGAGCGCGCAAGGCGGTTGAAGACGTTCGTGAGCAGCGCGGACTCCTTGAGCGCAGGGTCGGCCATGCGGGGGTCTTCGCGCTTCTTGGGGTCGGGCTCGTAGGGCTTGGGGGAGAAGCTCACGGGCTTGTCGCCCAAGCCAAGCGACAGCCAATGGGCGCGCAGCTGCTCGGGCGTGTAGTAATCGAGCAGGTCAAGCGCCATGGGGGGCTTCACGGCGCCGGAGCTGGAGGCCTTGGCGCCCATGAAGAGGATGTGGTAGTTGGCCACGGGCACGCTCTGCTTGAGGCCCCAGCCCAGGGCGTCCCACAGGGCAGGCTGCGCCACGCAGTAGAAGTAGATGTTGTCTTGGCCGATGAACTGGAACTGGTCGCAGTCCTCGCTGCACCACCAGTCGCGCCAGTCGTCGCTGGAGTAGCGGCCGCCGCCCCTCTCGGCGTCGAGGTCGAGCACAGTCTGGGTGAACGAGATGGGCGCCCACAGGCTCTCGGGCCAGCACCAGGTGGTGAGGCCCTCAACGCCGTCCATGACGGGGGTGGGCACGCCCCACTCGATGTTGCCCGTGATGCGGAAGGGCAGCAGGGTCTTGCCCGTGCGGAAGCGCACGCCGGCGGCCACGAGGGCGTCGCGGGCCTCGTCGCGGGCCTGCCAGTCGGCAAACGTCAGGCTGCAGGCGCCCTTGCCGTCGGTCTCGGTCAGCTCGTGGGCGGGCAGCGTCGGCAGTGCGGCGTCGAGCGCCTCGCGCATGGGGGCGGTCACGTGGATGACGGGGGGCAGCAGCCACTCGGCGACCGTGGAGGTCACCACGGGGCGCACGCGCTCGTCGCCCTTCTGGCGCGTGACCTCGCTTGCGATGAAGTCGTGCTTGGAGGGCAGGTCGAAGTACCAGTTGTCCACCGGGCGCAGCTCGGGGGTGGTGCCGGTGAGCTGCGAGACGGGGTTGATGAGCTCCTCGGGCTCGAACTGGTGGCCCAGGTCGCACTCGTCGGCGTAGGCCTTCTCAGACTTGCAGCCCTTCACGGGGCAGAAGCCCTTCACCTGGCGGCCGTTGAGGAATTGCCCCGCCTGCACGTCGTAGAACTGCTTGGTGGAGCGAAGCGACAGGGCGCCCGTCTCGTGCAGGCGCTCCTCGATCTGGGCGGTGAGGGCGGCATGGTGGCTCGCGGCGGGCTCAAGGGCGCTGCCGGCGAAGATGTCCAGCGAGATGTTGTAGGCCTCGAGCGCCTGCTTCTGGTGCTCGTGGTTCGTCTTCACGTAGTCGACGATCGTGCCCTCGTAGCCCTCCTCGGCGACCTTCTTGCGGTAGCCCTCCATGATGGGCGAGCCGTAGCAGTCGGTGCCCGACACGAACACGACGTTGGCGGCGCCGATGCGGTCGCGCAGGAAGCGCGCGTAGAAGTCGGCGGGCACGAAGACGCCCGAGATGTGGCCGAAGTGCAGGTCCTTGTTGCCATAGGGCATGCCGCTGGTCACAACGGCGCGTTTGGGGAAGTGGGGACGCTCACAAGCGTTGGACATGAGGATGTTCCTGCCTTTTTGTCGTTCGTCGGTCTTTTTCAAGTGGGGCAAGTATAGAGCCGTGCGGCGCCAATGGGGCGGCTCAAGGTGGCCTGCCCGCGCTTACTCCACGGTGCCGTAGGTGAGGCCCCAGCCGTGGGCGGTGACGATCGAGTTCATCTGGTCGCACAGGCGCGCCCTCGTGTAGGTGCCGGACGGCATGAGCGTGCAGACCTCCATGATGTCGTCGCACACGTCGCAGGACTCGGCCAAAAGGACAAGGTCCAGGCGGCTTGCCTGCTCTTTGCGGGCGAAGAGGGTGTTTACCAGGTCCTGCAACACGCCGTAGTCCTCGCTGCGCACGTTGATGGGGCCGCTGGGCACCTTGGTCTCGTCGCGCGTGGGCAAAGTGGCGGCAAATGGGTTGAAGTCGTAGGACAAGGGGGCCTCCGGGGATGTGCGGCTGGTTTTGTGAATCGCGCAGGCACACTATAGCGCATGCCGCGCCGGCCGCAGGGCCCGCCGTCTTGCACCACATGTCCTGCCCGTTGCGTAGATATCGGGCATTTCACGAGCGCGAAACGTGCGGCAGGCTATCATCTATGGTTGCAGCGAAACCGTCGGATCGTCGCGACGGGGGAGAAGCGGGGCCTTGGGTCCTCGGTTCTGCGCCGCGCGTTCCGAACATGTCACAAACGAAGGGTGCCGCCATGTCCGCGTCATACTATGAGTCCCTCTCCGACTCCGAGCTTGCAAGCCAGACTGCCGAACTCGAGGAGCGCATCGCCCAGATCAAGGCGCGCGGCCTGAAGCTCAACATGGCGCGCGGCAAGCCGTCCTCCGAGCAGCTCGACCTGTCCCGCCCCATGCTCGACGTCCTGAAGTCCGACGCTGTTCTCGCAGACGGCGGCGTCGACTGCGCAAACTACGGCTGCCTGGAGGGCATCCCGTCGTGCCGCAAGTTCTTCGGCGACATCCTGGGCGTGCCCGCCGACAACGTCCTCATCGGCGGCGAGAGCTCGCTCACCCTCATGTACGACGCCGTCAGCCACGCCATGGTCAAGGGCGTCTGCGGCGCCGACCCGATGCTTTTGCAGATGAAGGCCCGCAAGCTCAAGTGGATCTGCCTCGTTCCCGGCTACGACCGCCACTTCGGCATCGTCTCGCAGTTCGGCTTCGAGTGCGTCTGCGTGCCGCTGGGCGAGGACGGCCCGGACATGGACGCCGTCGAGGCCCTCGTGGCCGACCCCGACGTCAAGGGCATGTGGTGCGTCCCCAAGTACTCCAACCCCTCGGGCTGCGTCTATTCCGACGAGGTCGTCGAGCGCATCGCGCGCTTGAAGCCCGCCGCGCCCGACTTCCGCGTGTACTGGGACAACGCCTACTGCGAGCACTTCCTCTACCCCGAGGGTGCCGCCCCCATCGCCAACGTCTTTGAGCTGTCCTGCGCCGCCGGCAACCCCGACCTGGTGTACCAGTTCTGCTCCACCTCCAAGATCACCTTCCCCGGTGCGGGCGTCTCCGCCATGGCGGCGAGCAAGGCCAACCTCGACGACCTCAAGAGCGAGTACAAGCACCGCATGATCGGCCATGACAAGCTCAACCAGCTGCGTCACGTGCTCTACCTGCGCGACCTTGACGGCCTGCGCGCCCATATGGCCAAGCAGGCCCAGATCATGCGCCCGCGCTTCGAGCTCGTTGAGAAGCGCTTCACCGAGGGCCTGGGCGACCTCAACGTCGCCAGCTGGACGCATCCGCGCGGCGGCTACTTCGTGTCGTTCGACGGCCCCGAGGGCTCGGCCAAGGCGGTGTTCGAGCTGTGCGCCGAGTGCGGCGTGACGCTCACGGGCGCCGGCGCCACCTATCCGGGCGGGGTCGATCCCAAGGACTCCAACATCCGCATCGCGCCCACCTATCCCACCCTTTCCGAGCTCGACGAGGCGCTGGGTGTGTTCGTGACCTGCGTCAAGCTCGTGAGCGCACGTCTGGCGCGTGCCGCAAGGGCCTAGGGGACGCGCATGGAGACTCCCGAGCTCAACCTCGATCAAAAGGGCGAGATGGTGCAGGGCATCTTCTCCAAGATCGCCCGCAAGTACGACACGTTCAACGCGCTGTCGAGCATGGGCATCTACAAGGCTTGGCTCAAGCGCGTGGCGCTCACCGCCGCCTGCACGCCCCAGGAGCGCGTCCTCGATGTGGCGGGCGGCACGGGCGACGTGTCGTTCGAGCTGTGCCGCCGTTGCCCGCCGGCCAGCGTGGAGGTCTCCGACTTCACGCCCGAGATGCTCGAGGTGGCGCGGAGCCGCGCCGAGGCCGGCGCCTCGTGCGGGGTCCCCTGCGCCTTCAAGGTCGCCGATGCCATGAACCTGCCCTACGACGACGAGTCGTTCGACGTGCTCACGATGGCGTACGGCCTGCGCAACTTCTCCGACCGCAAGCGTGCCATGCGCGAGGCGGCCCGCGTGCTCAAGCCGGGCGGCCGTGCCGTCATCCTGGAGTTCGGCACGCCCCCCAACGCCGTGTGGCGTGCCATCTACCACGTGTATCTCATGCATGTCGTCCCCGCCGTGGGCGGGGCGGTGTGTGGGGACTCGTCGGGCTTCAAGTACCTGGCGAGCTCCATTCGCGAGTTCCCCCCGCAGGACACCGTCGTGCGGGAACTGCTTGAGTCGGGCTTTGAAAAGGCCGATTACCGCGACTGCACGGGAGGCATTGCCGCCGTGTACGAGGCACACAAGGCGCCCCGCGCCACCACACCCGCCGAGAAGCTCGGCTAAACGACAGGAGGACCGGTCCTATGCTGCTCACATCCCGCTATGTGATTCCCGTGTCCAGCGCGTTTGACACCTACATCGAGTACGGCGCCGTGCTCGTCGAGGGCGACCACATCGTCGAGGTCGGCACCGCCGCCGACCTCATGGCGCGCCACCCCGGCGAGGAGGTCCGCGACTTCGGCATGGCCGCCATCATGCCTGGTTTCGTGGACTGCCACTCGCACTTGGAGTTCTCGCTCATGCGCGGCATCCTCAACGACACGCCCTATGCGAGCTGGAAGGCCTTCATCAACGAGAAGATGGCCCTGCTCACCATCAAGGACTGGTTCGACTCCGCCTACATCGGTGCCTACGAGGCCCTTACCGCCGGCATCACCTGCGTGGCCGACGTCACCTCCACGGGCGCATGCCTGCCCGCCATCGCCGAGCTGGGCCTGCGCGGCATCGTGTACCGCAGCGTCGGTGCGCCGGCCCGCAAGCAGGTCGAGGAGGAGATGGGCCGGGCCGTCGAGCAGATCGGGCAGTGGCGAGGCCAGGTTGCCGACACCGACCGCATCCAGATCGGCATCGCCCCCGAGAACCTCTTCAGCTGTCATCCCCAGATTCTCAAGGAGGTCGCGGACTTCGCAAACGCCACCGGCACGCCCGTGGCCATGCACCTGGCCGGCTCGCAGGAGGAGTGCGACTTCATCCGCTACGGCTCGTCGGTGTTCTCCATCGCCAACGACTCCTCCGATCACCAGGCGTTTGCCCCGCGCCAGTCGGTGGAGCTGCTGCCCGCCGGCTGCACGCCGGTGCAGTACGCGCTCAACTGGGACATCCTCGACGTGCCGCAGCTGCTCGCCGTCCATTGCGTCAAGCTCGAGGACCACGACATCGAGCTTCTGCGCGACCACGGCGTGAGTGTCGCCGTGACGCCGCGTGCTTGCGCCAAGCTCGGCCAGGGCCTGGCGCGCATCCCCGAGATGCGCCGCGCCGGCATCGCCGTGGGCCTGGGCTCAGACTCGCCGGCGGCTTCCGACAGCATGGACCCGATCGCCGAGATGCGCTTCGCCATGCTCGCCCTGCGCGCCACGCACGGCAAGGACGGCTTTATCGAGGGACCCGACATGATCCGCATGGCCACGCTCGACTCCGCCCGTGCGCTGGGCCTCGACGACCTCGTGGGCTCGCTCGATCCGGGCAAGAAGGCCGACATCATCGCCATCGACCTGTCCGACTCGCGCCAGGCCCCCACGCACTTCCCCACCTCCGCCGTTGTGCATACCTCCAGTAGGGATGATGTCATGATGACGATGGTCGACGGCAATATCGTCTATGATGCCGCTGACAAGTTCTGCCAAGTGCCTAACGCCGACACGCACGAGATGCGAAGGATTACCCAGAGCCTCGAGACCGTGCGTCGTCGCCTGAGGTCGTAACTCCAGCTAGAAAGGTCGTTTTTCCATGTCAGATTCTGCCGATCAGTTCTTCCCCGAGGAGGGCGGAGCCCAGGGGGACGTCGCCTCCACGGCCGGTCCTTCGTCTAAGCGCGAGAAGGGTGCCATCAAGCCGCCGACGTTCGGCATGGCTGTCGCCATCGCCGTCGTGGCTCTGCTGCTTGGTTTGGGCGTGGGGTATTTTGCGGGTATGTACGTCGCCTCGAACTCGCAAATCGCAGCCGACGGTCTCACCAATGGAGCAGCCGCAGCCGCGGCGAAAACTGAGTAGGAGAATCTCGTGGCTTTTGACAAGAACAACACCCCGGGTTGGATGAAGGTCGTCATCGTCGCCTTTGCCGTCATCCTGGTGGTCTCGATGTGCCTGCCGTTCTTCAGCAGCTGCTCGTTCAACTCCGGCAACGCCTCCCAGCAGGCCGAAGAGTCTGACCAGCAGGCCGATTCCACGGCGAACACCACCACGGTCGCCGCGGTCAAGCAGCAGTACTCCGGCGTCATCTCCAACCTCGAGAAGAAGCTTGCCGACAACCCTGCAAACACCACGGCCATGGCAAGCCTGGGCAACAACTACATGGACATGGCCAATGCCATGCGTGCGGCGTCCGACTACTCTGGTAACGAAGACCAGGTCGAGGAGGCTTTCGCCACGGCCGCCGATTACTACGGTCAGTACCTGGCCAAGGAGACCTCGCAGGCCGTGAGCGTCGACCATGCCGTGTGCCTCTTCTACGGCGGCAAGGCCGACGAGGGCCTCGCCGAGCTGACCGCTTACGTGGAGGGCGACGGTGCCGACTACGCCATGGCGTGGTTCAACCTGGGCGTTATGCACTACACCGGTGAGACCCCCGACTACGCCGCTGCGGTCGAGGCATTCAACAAGGCCGCCGAGCTTGACTCCGACGGCTCTGCCGGTGTGTCCATGACGGCTCAGATTTACGCCCAGCTGGCGCAGAACGCGCTCGACGGACAGAGCTCCGACAGCGATGACAGCGCCGAGGCCGACTCCTCGAGCGCCGAGGGCACTGCCGACGCTGGTTCCTCGGACACCGAGGCTTCCGCCGACGCTGATGCCGCCGACGCGCAGAAGGACGACGAGAAGGCGGCGGGCGAGGCTTCCAGCGACAAGGCGGATGACTCTGCCAAGACGGAGAAGGAAGCCGATTCGGCCACGAAGTAACCGTTTGCACGGCCTTTATGGACAAGTTTGGCAATCTTGGTGTTTGGAAGGTGTGCCAATCGGGTATTCAAGGGCAGTCGCGACGACAGTCCCAAGGAGGATTTGCTTATGAACCTACAGGTAGAGAGCATGGCGCAGGGAAGGAGGCTGCGCGTCGTCGTGAGCGGCGAAGTCGACGTGAGCAACGCCGAGGACCTGCGTGCCCAGATCGACGCCGGCCTGTCCGACGAGGCCGTGCAGGAAGTCGAGGTCGACATGGCCGAGGTTTCCTACATCGACTCGACGGGAATCGGCGTGCTCGTGGGTTCGGCCCACAAGGCCCAGGACTCCGGTCGTGTCTTCCAGGTGCTCAATCCCCAGGCCAACGTCCTGAGGATTTTGGGCCTGCTTGGCGTTGACGAGGTGCTCGGACTCAAAGAGTCCTAATCCTTGGAACGACAAAAACCGCCCCGGTTTTGCCGACTTGGCAAACTAGTGCGATTTTTGTGGGCGTCTCGGCGCATGTCTTGCCCTATACTGTCAGGACTTGCGCGCACCACAGGGGCGCAAACCGTAATGCCCGCATGCAACAGAAAGGTCCCACGGTGTTAGGAATCGGTGGTACCGAGCTCGCGATCATCCTCATATTCGGCTTCCTCATCTTCGGTCCGGACCGGCTTCCCGCCATGGGTCGCACCATCGGCCGTGCCTTGAGGCAGTTCCGTCAGGCCCAGGACCAGATGAACAAGATGGTCCAGACCGAGATCGTGAACCCGCTCAATGAGTCCATGAAAGAGCCTGCCAAGAAGCAGGGCCCCAAGAAGAAGGTCACCGGTGCCGCCGCTTCGGCCAAGCCCGAGACGTTCGCCGAGAAGAAGGCGCGCCTTGCCGCCGAGGCCGATGCCGCCTCCAAGCGCAAGGCCGCCGGCGAGACGGCTCCTGCCGCCGAGACGCCGGCCGCTCCCGCGAAGAAGGCCGGTACCTCCGAGACGTTCGCCGAGCGTAAGGCTCGCCTTGAGGCTGAGAAGGCCGCTGCCGCCGAGAAGAAGCCTGCCACAACGGCTGCCAAGCCCGCGACCACGGCAAAGAAGAGCACCTCCTCGGCTGCCAAGCTCTATGGTATCGACAAGGATCGCATCGCAGCCGCCCGTGCAGCTGCCGCTGCCCAGAAGGCTGAGAAGGAGGAACAGGCCGACGCCTAAGGGCGGCCTGGAGACATACCATGCCTATCGGACCCGCACGCATGCCCCTGATGGATCACCTCGGCGAACTCCGTCGCCGTCTGACCATCGTCGTCACGTCGCTTTTTGTCACCGCCCTCGTTCTGTACTTCGCGACTCCTTCGCTCATCAACTTCTTGATGGCCCCTGTGCAGGAGTTCATCCCGCCGTCGCTGGCCGGCGACGTCGCCTCGGGACTCTACGTCAGCTCTCCTCTGGGCGGCTTCTCCATCAGGTTCCGCGTCGCCATCTTCGCGGCCGTGTGCGTCTGCTCGCCCATCGTGCTGTGGGAGATTCTCGCGTTCTTCCTCCCGGCGCTTAAGCCCAACGAGCGTCGCTGGGTCGTGCCTACCCTGGCCGTCGGCGTGTTCCTGTTCATCTTCGGTATCGTCTTCTGCTACTGCGTCATCCTGGGTGCTGCCTTTGGTTGGATGACCGGCGAGTCCGATGCCATCGGTACGGTCCTTCCCGATGCCGAGACCTACATCAAGGCCATCCTGGGCCTTGAGATTGCCTTCGGCATCGCATTCGAGCTGCCGCTCATCGTGTTCTACCTCATCGTGTTCAACCTCGTGCCGTACAAGACGTTCCGCAAGAACTGGCGTACCATCTACGTCGTGCTCCTCGTCCTGTGCGCCATGGTCACGCCTGACGCAAACCCGGTCACGATGCTCTTCATGTTCGCGGCCCTGCTGTCCATGTACGAGATCTCGATGCTCGTCGCCCGCTTCGTTCTGTCCAAGCGCATCGCCAAGCAGAAGGCCGACGGCACTTGGGTCGACCCCGACGAGGACGAGGACGACGACGATGATGAAGACGAGGACAAGGAATAACCCGTGCACGAGTACTCCATCGTAGAGGGTGTTCTCGACTCGGTGATTCCAGCCGCTGAGAAGGCGGGGGCCGACAAGCTTGTGTGCGTGCGCCTGCGTGTGGGCGACATGACCGAGGTTATGCAGGAGTCGCTCGACTTCATGTGGGGCATCTGCTGCGAGCAGCGCGGCCCCATGGTCGAGGGATGCAGGCTCGAGGTCGAGTACGTCTACCCGCGCTCGGCTTGCCTGAAGTGCGGACACGAGTTCGAGCACGATCGCTTTCATCTCAAATGCCCGGAATGCGGCAGCGCCTCGACGATGCTGCTCTCGGGGCGCGAGCTCGAAATAGCCTCAATGGACGTGGACATCCCCGATGATGCGCCCGTCGAGCAGGCTGAGAAGGCTCAATAAAACTCAAGGCCCGTCCCGCCTGTGCCGCGAGACGGGCCTTTTGGCTCAAAAGGAAAGGTGAGCACTATGGCAGAGAAGACCATCGAGGTTTCCAAGGGCATCCTCGACCGCAACGACCGCATCGCCGCAGAGCTGCGCGACGTCTATGAGAAGCACGGAATCTGCTGCGTCAACCTGCTCTCCGGCCCGGGTGCCGGCAAGACGACCACGATCATCGCCACCATCGAGGCCCTCAAGGGCCGCTACAACGTGGCTGTCATCGAGGGCGACATCGCTAGCGACGTCGATGCCCTCAAGGTCAAGGAGCACGGCGCCGCTGCCGTGCAGATCAACACGGGCGGCTTGTGCCACCTGGAGGGCGACATGGTCAAGCGCGCCCTGGGTGCCATCGACCTGGACTGGGCCGACCTCATCATCATCGAAAACGTCGGCAACCTCGTGTGCACCGTCGACTTCGACCTGGGCGCCGACCTCACGGCGATGATCTTGTCCGTACCTGAGGGACACGACAAGCCCCTCAAGTACCCGGGCATCTTCCAGGCCAGCGACGCCGTCATCCTGAGCAAGGTCGACACGCTGCCGGTGTTCGACTTTGACGAGGCGGCTTTTGACTCCGAGATCTCCGACCTCAACCCCAACGCCGAGGTGTTCCGCATTTCCTCCAAGACGGGCCAGGGCATTGACGCCTGGGCCGAGTTCCTCTCTGGCCGCATCGAGGCTGCTCGCGGCAAGAAGGCCGAGTAGTGCCATGAAGCTTGTAGTTGCCGAGAAGACCAACGCCGCCGAGAACATCGCCAAGGAGCTCGGTGTTGGCACCAAGAAGGACAAGGTCTACAACACCCCCGTGTGCCGCTTCACCCGTGAGGGGGAGGAGTGGGTCGCCATGGGTCTGCGCGGCCATATCCTGGCGGTCGATTTTCCCCGGGAGCTGCAGTGGCGCGAAGACCAGGGCTGGTTTGGCGTTGACGAGGAAGGCGAGGTCTTTCCCGCCAGCTTGCCCTCGACTCTTGCACACCCGCCCTTCGAGAAGGTCCGCAAGCCTTTCACCAAGGAGGGCGTGGACATCAAGGGTTGGAAGGTGCCGAGCCTTCCGTACCTTGTGTGGGCGCCCGTTGTGAAGGAGCCTGCGGAGAAGGAGATCATACGCACCCTCAAGAACCTCGCGAAGAAGGCCGACGAGGTCATCATCGCAACCGACTTCGACCGTGAGGGCGAGCTCATCGGCTCGGACGCCGTGTCCATGGTGCGTCAGGTCAACGAGGACGTGCCGGTGGTGCGCGCCCGCTACTCGTCGTTCACCAAGCCTGAGCTCGAGCACGCCTTTGCTCGCGAGAACCTCGTGGCCGTGGACGACGACCTGGCAGCCGCCGGTGAGTCGCGCCAGTTCATCGACCTCATCTGGGGTGCCGTGCTTACGCGCTACCTCACGATGGCCAAGTTCGGCGGCCTGGGCAACGTGCGCAGCGCCGGTCGTGTGCAGACCCCCACGCTCGCCCTTGTGGCGCGCCGTGAGAAGGAGCGCCAAGCCTTCGTTCCCGAGGACTATTGGGTCGTGCGCGGCACCGCTGCCACGCAGAAGGGCGAGGAGTTCAAGGTCGCCCATGCCACGGCCCGCTTCAAGGACGAGGCGACTGCCACGAGCGCCTACGAGGACGCGAAGGCTGCAGGCAAGGCCCGTGTGACCGACGTGGTGAAGAAGACGCGCAAGGGCACCATCCAGACGCCGTTCAACACCACGAGCCTGCAGACGGCCGCTGCCGCCGAGGGCCTCACGCCGGCGCGCACCATGCGCATCGCCGAGTCGCTCTACATGAGCGGCCTCATCTCCTACCCGCGTGTCGACAACACGGTGTATCCCGAGACGCTCGACCTTTCCGAGGTCGTGACGATGCTCAAGGGTGTGCCCCAGTACGCCAACTACTGCGACGAGCTCCTGGCCGCGCAGCCCCTCAAGGCCACCCGCGGCAAGCAGGAGACCACCGACCACCCGCCCATCTACCCCACGGGCGTCGGCGACCCCGACAAGCTGCGCCCTGAGGAGTGGAAGCTCTACAACCTCATTGCCCGCAGGTTCCTTGCGACCCTTTCCGAGCAGCCCGTTATCGAGGGCACCAAGGTCACGCTCGATGCGGGCGGCCAGACGTTTGCCGCCAGCGGTGACGTGCTCGTGAAGCCCGGCTATCGCGCCATCTACCCGTACGGTTCCAAGAAGGACGAGCAGTTGCCTGCCCTTTCCGTGGGCCAGGAGGTCGACCTCACCTCGCTTGACCTCGAGGCCAAGCAGACCGAGCCGCCGGCGCGCTACAGCCAGGGCAAGCTCGTGCAGGAGATGGAGCGCCTGGGCCTGGGCACCAAGTCCACCCGCGCCTCCATCATCGAGCGCCTCTACGAGGTGAAGTACCTCAAGAACGACCCCATCGAGCCCAGTCAGCTCGGCATGGCCATCATCGACGCCCTCGAGTGTTACGCCGCCCATATCACCACGCCTGAGATGACAAGCGAGCTCGAAGGCGACATGACGAAGGTGGCCGAGGGTCAGGCAAGCCAGGACGCCGTCGTCGACCACTCCCGCGAGCTGCTTGCCTCGCTGCTCGAGGGCCTTATCGAGCACAAGGAGGACCTCGGCGAGGCCATAAGCGACGCGGTGCAGGCAGATGCTAAGATCGGCGTGTGCCCCAAGTGCGGCCACGACCTGCTCGTGAAGCAGTCGGCCAAGACCCGTTCGAGCTTCATCGGGTGCTCCGCCTGGCCCGAGTGCGAGGTCACCTACCCCTTGCCCCAGGGCAAGATCCAGACGGTGGAGGAGCTGTGCCCCGTGTGCGGCTGCCCGCAGATCAAGGTGCAGCCGTTCCGCTCGAAGCCCTACGTCGTGTGCGTGGACCCGGCGTGCCCCACCAACAAGGAGCCCGACGTCACCGTGGGCGTGTGCCCCACCTGTGCCGCAGCTGGGCGCGAGGGCCTGCTCATCGCTCATCGCAGCGAGCGCACCCTCAAGCGCTTCATCCGCTGCACCAACTACGACGAGTGCTCCACGAGCTACCCGCTTCCGCAGCGAGGCGAGCTCAAGGCGACGGGCGAAGTGTGTCCCGACTGCGGCGCCCCCATCGTCGAGGTCACGACCACCCGCGGTCCCTGGCGCATCTGCGTGAACATGGACTGCCCCGGCAAGGCGCGCGCTGAGGAGGAGAAGGCCGCCAAGGCCGCGGCCCGCGCCGCAAAGGCCGAGGCAGAAGCGCAAGGCGAGGGCGACGAGCCCAAGAAGGCCTCCTCGAAGAAGCCCTCGACCAAGAAGGCCCCGGCGAAGAAGGCCGCCGCCAAGAAGGTCCCTGCAAAGAAGGCTTCCTCGAAGAAGAAGACAGAGCCCGAGGCCGCCGAAGAGGCCACTTCGCAGGAGTAGGCTTCGCACGGCCCTTGCACATATGACGCGCTGACCCTTTGGCGGCACGCACGACGGGTAAGACAACCGTTTGCGTGCCGCCAAAGGTCTATCAAAGCGGTGATTAGGTGCGGTGAGGGCGGTTTTGCGAAGACTTGACCGAGCAGAGGGCGTTTGTGGATAAGCTAATGCCCCCTCCTAATTCTTTAGAAAGGTGTTGTGATGTCCCGAGCTTCTGAATCTGCGCGTACGTCCCTGTCTCGACGCGCGTTTGCGTGTGCCAGCCTGTTTGCCGGCGCCGGTTTGCTCGCGCTTTCCGGGTGCGGCTCGCAAGACGCAGGCACGACTGAGACGAGCGGCTCGACTGAGGCGGCGGATGCGCCTGCCTCCTCGCAGGACGCGCCTGCTCAGGCAGACAAGCTCGTCATGGGCATCACGGTCGACCCCGACGGTCTCGACCCCCATCGCACGGCGGCTGCCGCGACCTTCCAGGTCACGAACAGCGTGTATGACCCGCTGCTCAAGGTGACGACGTCCGGTGAGCTTGTGCCCGGCCTTGCCGAGTCGTGGGAGACCTCCGAGGACGGCCTGGTCGCCACCTTCAAGCTGCGCGAGGGCCTTGTGTTCTCCAACGGCAACGCCTGCGACGCCGACGCCGTCGTGGCATCTTTCCAGCGCTTGCAGGATGACGCCGCGCCGCGCAAGAGCGAGTATGCCGGCTACACCTTCGAGGCCGTTGACGAGCGCACCGTGCAGGTGACCTCCTCCGAGCTCAACGTGGCCATGCTCACCGACTTCGCCTATGCCTGGAGCGCCGTGGTCGATACGACGGTGGCAGACACGCTGGCCAACCAACCCGTGGGCACCGGTCCCTACAAGGTGGTTTCCTGGACCCCGCAGCAGTCCGTGGTGCTCGAGGCAAACCCCAGCTATTGGGGGGAGGCGCCCCATATCGCCAACGTCGAGCTGCGCGTGCTGCCCGAGGCCACCACGCAGGCCAGCTCGCTGCGCGCCCATGACGTCGACCTCATCCTCGCCGCAAACGAGCAGGTCGCTGCCTTTGAGGGCGACACGGCCTTCCAAATCATGCAGTATCCCATGAACGGCGTGCAGCTCATGGCCATGAACTGCGCCAACGAGGTCCTCGCCGACGTGCGCGTGCGTCAGGCCATCAACATGGCCGTGGACAAGGACGCCCTCATCGAGGCTGTGTGGTGGGGCTACGGCAAGAAGATCGGCTCGCACTTCCCGCCGAGCTTCACGGGATACGTGGACTGCAACGACACGTATGCCTACGACCCCGATGCAGCAAAGGCCCTGCTTGAGGAATGCGGCTACTCCGCCGAAGAACTGACGTTCTCCATGCGTCTGCCCAAGAGCTACAAGGAGTACGTCAACGCCGGCCAGATCATCGCCGACGCCCTGGGCAAGGTCGGCATCACCTGCAACGTCGAGATCGTCGAGTGGGCCACGTGGCTCGACGAGGTGTACACCGGCCGCGTGTACGACCTCACCGTCGTGGGTCATACCGGCCGCCTCGACCCCATCACGCTGCTGGCCCGCTATGGTTCGGAGAGCTCGGAGAACTACTTCAATTACTCCAGCGACGTGGTGGACGGCCTCATCGCCGACTATCGCGGCCAGCTTGACGAGGAGAAGCGTGCCGAGGACGTGCGCCAAATCCAGGAGCAGCTTGCCCAAGATGTGCCCGCGCTGTACATCCAGTCTCCGGTGATGGTGTATCTGGCTGACGCAGGGCTTGAGGGCTTTGTGCAGTATCCTATTGACATCTACGAGTTCAAAGACGTGAAGCTGCAGGCCTAACAGCTGTCGCGCGTGGTACGAGGGCTTGTGTGCGCCGGGCGCGCAGGGCCCTCGTACGCAATTGTGCGGGGCTGGGAACTGTATGGGAGGCGAGCATGGCCAAGACGCTGGCGGGAAGGTGCGGAGCGGCGCTGGCCGTGCTCTTTGTCGTGTCGCTGCTCACGTTTGCGGCACTGCATGTGGTGCCTGGTGACACCGCGACGCTCGTGCTGGGCACCGACGCCACGCCGCAGGCCCTGCAGCAGCTTCGCGAGTCGATGGGTCTCGACCGCTCCCTTCCCGAGCAATATGTCTCCTGGATATGCGGGGTGCTCACGGGCGACTGGGGCACCTCGCGCACATACGGCGCACCCGTGTGGCAGGTCATTGCGCAGACGCTGCCCGTGACGCTGTTGCTTGCGGTGTATGCCACCGCGGTCGCGCTTGCGGTGTCGTGCGTGCTCGGCGTTGCCAGCGCCATGCGCCCCGGAGGCGTGGTGGACGTCGTGTCGCGCACGCTCATGCAGCTGGCAAGCGCCGTACCGGGGTTCTGGCTTGCCGTCGTGTGCATGCTGTTCTTCGCGGCCAACCTGGGGTGGTTCCCGGTGAGCGGCTATGTCCCGCTCACTCAGGACCCGGCGGGCTGTGTCCGCAGCCTCACGTTGCCCGCCCTTGTGCTTGCCTGCGGGGAGCTCGGCGTGCTTATCCGCACGGTGCGCTCCTCCGTCATGGACGCGCTGCAGCAGGAATACATGCTTGCGACGCAGGTGAAAGGCCTTACGCGCATGCGCGCGACAGTGACGTACGTGCTGCGCGCGTCGCTGTCGGCGCCCATCACGGTTGCGGGCATCCAGATGGCGAAGCTTGTGGGCGGCACGGCTGCCATCGAGCGCGTGTTTGCCCTGCCTGGCTTGGGCAACCTGCTCCTCGGGGCGGTCGAGCAGCGCGACGTCATGCTCGTGCAGGGCATCGTCGTGTTTGTGACGGTGGCCGTCGTCGTGGTGAACCTGCTTGTCGACCTTCTTACCGTGCGCGCCGCGGGCAGGGGGGCGTCTGCCACCTCGGGGGCGGGCAAGTCTGTGGGGAAGCCTCGGGGCCGCCGCGGTCTCGTCTCGCTTGTCGTGGGCCTTGTGCTCGTGGGGTCCGTTGCCGCGATGGGCCTCGTGAGTCTCGCGTGGACCCCCTATGACATCTCCGCCATGGACCTGACCGCCCGGTTTGCGCTCCCCAGCCTTGAGCATCCCTTTGGGTGCGACCAGTTCGGGCGCGACGTCTTGTCGCGGTGCATGGCGGCGGCGGTGCCTGCGCTGGCGGTGGGCGTGGGGTCGGTCGTGCTCGGAGCCTTCGTGGGCGCGGGCTTGGGCGCCTTGGCCGCCATGGGTTCATCGAGGGTGCGCACCGTCATCATGCGCTTGACCGATGCGCTCATGTCTTTCCCGGGCATCCTTCTTGCCATGGTGCTTGTGCTTGTGCTGGGGCGCGGCCTCACGAGCGTGCTCGTGGCCGTCGCCGTGTTCATGGTGCCGGTGTTTGCCCGTCTGACCTGCCAGGTCACGCTCGAGGTTGCCTCGGGGCTCTACGTCAAGGCCGCGCGCGTGGCGGGGCTCGGCACGCCTGCCGTGCTCGTGCGTCACATCCTGCCCAATGTGGCCCCCATCCTGCTCACCCAGCTTACGGCGCGCATCGGCTCTGCCATGCTGCTCGAGGCGTCCCTTTCCTTCTTGTGCCTGGGCGTGCAGCCTCCCATGGCGAGCTGGGGCTACATGCTCTCCGAGGCGCTGCCCTACGTCACGCTGCACCCTGCGCTCGCGGTGGCGCCCGGCGCGCTGCTCATGGCGGCCGCTCTTGGCTGGAACCTTGTGGGCGACGCCTTGAACGATCGCATGCTCGGGAGGGGGTCGCTGTGAGTGACGACGTCGTAAGGGCCGAGGGCGTACGCATCCTCGACAGGGACGGCCGCGTGCTTGTCGATGGCGTGGACCTGTGCGTGCCGGCTGGTGCACGTGTGGGCGTCGTAGGCGAGTCGGGTGCCGGCAAGACGCTTTTTGCCCGTGCCTGCCTGGGCCTTTTGCCCGAAGGCGTGCATATGGCCGCAGGCAGGGTGTCCCTTCTTGGCCAAGACTCCATGGCATGCGGGGCGGCGCAGCTGCGCGGTCTTCTCGGGTGCCATGTGGGCTATGTGCCCCAGAATTCGGTGAGCTACCTGCATCCCGGCCTCAAAGTGCTCGCACAGATAACCGATGGGTATCGTACCTGGCACAAGGTGAGCCGTGCCGAGGCGAAAGAGCGCGCCGTCGAGCTGCTGGGCGCCGTGGGCATCGCCGATGCCGCTCGGGTTCTCGAAAGCTACCCCGGGCAGCTTTCCGGCGGCATGCGCCAGCGCGTCAACATCGCCATGGCGCTCATGAGCTCCCCTGAACTTGTGGTGGCCGATGAGCCCACCGCCGCGCTTGACGCCGTGACGCGCACCCAGGTCGCCTCCTTGCTGCAGCGCGTGTGCGCCGAGAGGGGCGCCGCCCTGCTCATGGTGAGCCACGACCTGCCGCTTGTGCGCCGTACCTGCAATTCTGCAATCGTCATGCGCAAGGGCCGTGTGGTTGAGCGCGGGCAGGCAGCCCGTGTGCTCGCGCATCCCAGCCATCCCTACACGCAGGCGCTTTTGTCGGCCGTGCCGCATGTGGGCATGCCCCGAGACGTGCGCTTGCCTGAATATGACGAGGCGGAGGCGGCTTCAGAGCCAAGGGGGGAGGGGCGATGAACGACCCGATTGTGCAAGGCGTCGGCCTTGGGCATGTTTTCGGCCACGGCGCCCGCAGCGTGCGCGCACTCGACGGCGTGAGCGTGGCGTTGCATCCCGGTAAGACCTTGGGCGTCATAGGCGAGTCAGGTTCGGGCAAGTCGACGTTGGGCGACATCCTGGGCGGCATGCTCGTGCCGGGCGAGGGCGAGGTCTTCTACAAGGGCCGTGCCCTTCCGCGCCTCGACCGCAGGCAGTTCAAGGAATTTCGCCGCGACGTGCAGTTTGTCTTTCAGGACTGCGCTGCCTCGCTCGACCCCCGCTACAGCGTTGCGCGCGCCGTCGCCGAACCGCTTGACGCCCTGCCTGCCGGTCTCGACGCGAAGGCGCGCGAGCGGGCGGTTCTTGAGATGCTCGAACGCGTGGGCCTGGCGGCCGACATCGCCGACCGCAAGACCGGCGAGCTGTCGGGCGGGCAGTGCCAGCGCGTCGCGATTGCGCGCGCCCTGGTGGGAAGGCCTGCCGTGGTGGTGTGCGACGAGCCGACGAGCGCCTTGGACGTCTCCGTGCAGGCCCAGGTGCTCAACCTTTTGCGCGAACTTCAGGACGACTTGGGGTGTTCGTACCTTTTTATCAGCCACGATATGGGCGTTGTGGCGTATATGGCCGACGATGTGGCGGTGTTGCACGAAGGCAAGCTGGTGGAGCAGGGCCCGGCGTCTCAGGTGCTTTCCGCGCCGGTTGACGCCTATACGCAGGAGCTGCTGGCGGCGTCGCGCGGATAAGGCATGTTGCCTGCGGTTTTGTTTGTATGGATGCACGCGGCGGGTGACGACGCGCATTGTGCGGACGGTTGAGGTCCTGCATGTGCGTGAGTTTACGTGGGCCTGGCGGCGTTTATGACGCGCGGGTCGCGCGGGTGGTTGCAGTCTCGCATATGCGGGCGTCTGGGTGTGCTTGGCGGCGCCTGCAATTCGTGAAATCAAGAGGAGGAGTTCGCATGGAACTGACGGTCATCGGTCGAGCCGGGGGTGTGGGCCGTGTGGGCGAGGCCTGCTCGGGATATCTCGTGCAGGAGGGCCAGACGCGCGTTCTTCTTGACTGCGGGGCCGGGGTCGCCTCGTCGCTGCAGCGCGTCTGTGCGCTTGAGAGTCTTGACCATGTGGTCATCTCGCATTGGCACCCCGACCATGCAAGCGACGCCGGCGTGCTTGTGCACGGCCGCATCATCCAGCGGATTCTCGGTGCCACTGCGAACACGCTGCACTTTTATGCGCCGGCGAGCACGCCTGATCTGGAACGCGTTGGCAAGGCGGACAACGGCTGTGCCAGCCATGCCATTAAGGCCGGCGAGTGCCTTTCCATCGGTGACATCGACATCGACTTCATGCGTACGCGCCATCCTGTCGAGTGTCTTGCCATGCGCCTTGTGGGCAGGCACACGGGCGACGTGCTCGTGTACACGGCCGACGGTGCGTTGACGGAAGGCCTTGTTGAATTCAGCCAAGGCGCCGATTTGCTTCTTGCCGAGTGCAGCCTCTATCCGCCCACCTCGGGCGAGGCTCCGGGCCACATGAACGCCGACGACGTGGCCGAGCTGGCACGCAGGGTCAATCCCGGCACGCTCGTGCTCACCCACCTGCCGTTTTATGGGCGTCGGGAGGACCTGCTCGAGTGTGTGCGCACACGCTGGGGCGGCTGCGCTTACCTGGCCGGCGAGCTCGATTGCTACGGCGTCGGTGCGGCCCCTGCGGCCGGCGAGGACGCTTGTGCGGGGGACGCCGGCGACGAAGCGCCCACATGCGCGGGGGAGAGGGGCTAGACGATGCTGCACGCGTACTGGGGCGACGGCAAGGGCAAGACGTGCGCGGCGATGGGCCTTGCGGTGCGTGCTGCGGCAGCCGGCTGGCGCGTCGTTGTCGTGCAGTTCTTGAAGGACGGTTCCTCTTCAGAGATCTCCCTGCTCAAAGGGCTGCCAGGCGTTGAGGCGGTGCTGAGCGACGGGGCGCTTGCCAAGTTCACGTTTCGGATGAGCGATGAGGAGAAGGCGGCTTCGCGCGCCTTGCACGACGATAACCTAAGGCGTGCGTTCGAGCTCGTGAGCGTGCCTGCCGAGGGGCCGGCGGCCTGTGAGGGCAGCCTGCTCGTGCTCGACGAGGCGCTCGACGCCCTGCGTGCAGGTCTGCTCGACGAGAGCCTCTTGCGTTCCGTCATGGCCTGGGCGGCAGGCGCCGATCGCTGTGAGGCGGTCGTCACGGGGCACAGTCTGCCTGACTTTGTGGCTGAAGCGGCCGACTACCTCACGCGTTTCTCCTGTGAACGCCACCCTTACCAGCACGGCGTCGCGGCCCGCGAGGGCATCGAGTACTGACGTGGGGTCGCTGCATGTGGCCGGGCGTGCATGCATGCCTTTCATGATGCGCGGCAGTTTTATGGGTAAAACGCGCTTCTGCGTGCCAGGATGCGCCAGGCGGGCTATGCTGGTGCCGTATGTGTCGAAACCATGGTGTGAGGAGCTACCGTGTCGCAGCAAACGAATGTCGCCGATCTTCTGAAGAACATCGACATGGATGCGCTTGTGCGCATCATGAAGCCGAGCGCGACCCCAGACGGTGCGCGCCAGCTCATCCTGCCCGTGTACAACACGCAGGTGAGCCTCAAGGCGTTTCCCGGCTCGAAGCACCTCACCGATGCCCAGCTCGACGAGGCCCTGATTGCCGCCCGCGACTTGGCCATCGAGTTTGAGATGAAGCTTTCCCGCACCCGCGCCGATTCGGAAGTGACGCGCCTCAACGACGCGCACGGCGAGTGGGTGGAGCTTTCCGAGCGCACCTACGACCTCATCGAGAAGTCGCGTTCCTACTGCGAGGCATCGGGTGGCGTCTTCGACGTCACCATGGGTTCGGTCACGCCCCTGTGGGACTTCCACAATGCCGTTGTGCCGAGCCGCGAGGCGCTCGACGAGGCCCTCAAGCATGTGGGCTGGAAGATGATCGAGTGCGACCCGCAGCGCCGTGTCGTGCGCCTGACCGACCCTGTTGCACGTCTTGACCTGGGCGGCATCGCCAAGGGCTACATCGCCGACGCCCTTGCCGGCGAGCTCGTGGCCCACGGCTGCGACTGCGCTTTTGTGAACCTGGGCGGCAACGTCCTCACCGTGGGCTCGCGTCCCGACGGCACGCCTTGGCGCATCGGCGTGCGCGACCCCAAGGCCCCCTCGAAGATGCGCGCCGTGCTGCCCGTGGTGGGCAAGTCGATCGTGACGAGCGGTCTGTACGAGCGCAACTTCACCAAGGACGGCGTGTTCTACCACCATATCCTGAACCCCGAGGACGGCATGCCCGTCAAGACCGACGTGGGAGGCGCCACCATCGTGAGCGACCTGTCGCTCGACGGTGACGGCTTCTCCACGACGCTCTTTGCCCTGGGTGTGGAGGGTGCGCTCGCGTTCTTGGAAGAGCACCCCAACCTCGAGGGCATCATCATCGACAAGGACGACGCCGTGCATGTGACGAGCGGCCTTGCCAAGTCCATCCAGCTTGTGGACAACAAATAAGGCTTGCGGGTGCCGCGCTACACCTCGGGCAGGGTCTCGACGTAGGCGGCGAAGTCTTCCATCGTGCCATGGGGCAGCGTGTCGAGCGGCACGCTGCCTTTTTCATGCTCGACGAGGCAGTCGGTCACGATGTAGACGTCCATGCCCACGGCGCTGGCCACGCCGTCGTCGCGCGTGTCGTTGCCCACCATGAGGACCTCGTCGGCGCAAAGACCGCAGACCTCAAGATTCTCCTGGTAGTAGCGGGGGTCCGGCTTGGCGAAACGGCTGTTCTCGTACGACGTCACACGCTCGAAGAACGCGGGGTCCACGCCCGTCCAGGCGAGGCGCTGCGCGGTGCACATCGCGGGGAAGACCGGGTTCGTCGCCAGTATGAGGCGGTAGCCTTTCTCGTGCAGGTGCGCCACGACCTTCGCCGCGAGGGGCGCCGTCTGCGTCTTTTCCTCAAGCTTGCCGAACCAGGTCGTGTAGAACTCCTCGAAGAGCTCCTCCCAGGGGGCCGACTGCCCGTAGGTCTTGCTCATGTAGCCAGGGAAGCCCGCCCAGAAGCGCTCCTCGTTGGTGGTGTGGTCCTCGCTGCCGGCAAGCATGGCCTCCAGGCTCTTCATGATGCCGTCGCACACCTGCTTGCCGTCGTAGCCCTTGGTCTGGAAGAACGCGCCCACCAGGTGCAGGTAGTGCTCGAGGAACTCCTTGAGGTCCATGGGAAGAAGCGTTCCGTCCAGGTCGAAAAAAATCGCCTTATACATGAATCCAGCCCTTTCAATGGCGTTTGAGCGACTGAGTTGTCGCAGGTATCTTACAATGAAGGTTCGTATCTTCGTCGTCTTTGGGGTGTTCGGCACACATGTGGCTCAGACTTCGCATAAATGATGTGTGCGCCATCGTGAATACGTTGGGCACCCTGGTGAGCGGCATCGGCGCGGCTATGCTCGTGCCGATCGTCGTGGCGCTTGCTGCAGGGGAGTACCGGCCCGCCGCGAGCTTCTTGTTTTCCTTTGGGGCGACGTTTGCCCTCGGTAGCGCCATGCGCCTTGTGCGCCCCAAGACCCGCGGCCTGTCGCGCACGCAGGCGCTCGTCGTCACGGGCCTGGCGTGGGTCGCCGCCTCGCTCGTCAGCGCGCTGCCGTTTGTGGTGCAGGGCCTGTACGCCTCGCCTTTCGACGCCTTCTTCGACGCTGTGTCGTGCTACACGGGCACGGGCATGTCGCTCATTCAGCGCCTGTCGCACCTGCCGTACTCCTTTGGCGTCTGGCGCATGATCATGCTTGCCATCGGCGCCCAGGGTATCGTCATTATGGCCCTGGCGCTCGGAACCATCTCCAAGTTCTCGGGTGCCGGCATGCTGTTCGAGGCCGAGGGCCACCAAGACAAGCTCATGCCCGGCATGGCCGACACGTCGCGCTTCATTATCCTGTTCATGGGCTCGTTCATCGCTCTGGGCACGCTCGTTTGCAGCCTGATGTGCCTGGCGTTATGCGGCATGCAGCCCCTGCGCGCCATCTACCACGGGTTCAGCTTGGCGGTCGCCGCCGCTGCCACGGGCGGCATCACCGTCATGGACGTGGGCGCCGTCTACTACCACCAGCCCGCGCTCTATGCCGTGCTCATCTGCCTCATGCTTGCCGGCACCTTCAGCTTCGCCGTGTACCTGCGCATGTCGACCAAGGGCCCCCGCGAGCTCCTGCGTGACGTCGAGACGCGCATGATCTTGGCCTGGAGCTTCGTGGTGCTCACGCTGCTTGCCGTGTCGTTTGCCCAGGACGACGTCTTTGGCGATTTGGGCACCTTCCTGGACAAGGGCGTCTTCAACGCGGTGTCGGCCTTGACGGGCACGGGCTTTTGCACCCTGTCGAGCGCCCAGCTCACCGGTGTGGCGAGCCGCGCGGTGCTCTTCTGCTTCATCTTGGGCATGGCCATGGGCGGTGCCACGTCCTCTACCGCCGGTGGCGTCAAGGCCATCCGTGTCGTCGTCGCCATCAAGACGTTCGTGAGTGAGGTTCGTCGCGTGCTCATGCCCTCGAGCGCCCGCGAGGTCATCCGGTACTACCATCTCGGCCAGCGCACGCTCACCAGTGAGCTGTCGCGCAACGCCATGATCGTCTTCCTGCTGTTCATGCTCACCTACCTGGTAGGAGGCATGGCGGGCGTGCTTTTTGGAATCGACCCGCTCTCGGCGATGCTCGAGAGCGTCTCATGCACCAACAACTGCGGCATCTCGGCCGGCGTGGTCTCGCCTGACCTGCCGGCCGCGCTCAAGACGGTCTACCTGGTGCAAATGCTCGCCGGGCGTCTCGAGTTCGTGACGCTTCTGGCAACGCTTGCCAGCGTCGCCGTGTCGTGCGTGCGCGGTTTCCACGACAGTCCCGTTGGCACAGGCCTGCGCTCCATGGTGCCTGAGAATGCCCGCAGGGCCTGGCGCGGCCTGCCTGCACGCCGAGGACCGAGGAGGTAGGCGCCATGGCTCCCGTTGACACCCATCCCCAAATCAAAAAGAGGCTCGACAAGCGCCAGCGCGCCTGGAAGAGTTTTCGCGACACCTTGAAGGTGTTCATTCGCGTGACGCTGTATGCTGTGGGCCTGACCGTCGCGTTCTACCTGGTGGCGTTGGCCCTGTTCCTGCTGGCGCCTTCGGTGGGCAAGGCCGACGAGGCGACCGACTCGACGACTTCGCAGCCTGCGCAGATGCCTGTGTACGACGCGGCTCTGGGAGGCGGCAGCGGCATCTTGCCCACAGGCCTGTCCGAGGACGACGCGAGCTACGTGTCGATCTCGCGCCTGGAGTCGGGCGACGCTTCCTACGACGACTCGCTCGTGTCGTTTCGCGGAGAGGTCGTCGGTGAGCCGGTGAACTCCTCGAGCAGCTCGCACAAGTGGGTTCTCGTGCAGTCCAGCGGTGCCCACACGAGCTCCATCGAGGTCCTCATGACCAACGAGCAGGTGGCGCAGATAAAAAACTGGGGTAGTTACCAGGTAAAAGGCGCCACCGTTCGTGTGACGGGAATCTACCGTGTCGCTGACGCCAACAACACGGGCACGCTCGACGTCACCGCATATGTCGTGCGCGTGGTCGACGAGGGCGGCCCGCTTGAGCCTGAGCCCGTCAACACCCACGTTGTGGTGGCTGGTGCCTCCCTGGTGGTGTTAGGGGGCATCCTCACCGGTGTCAACTTCTACCAAAGGAGAAGGTCCCGCTCATGAGCGCTAAGCCAAGCCGCAGCTCGCGCCGTCCTGCCAAGAAGGGTTGCCGCACGGGGGAGGTCCGTGCGGGCCGCATGGATGACGCCGCCTGCCCTGAGGGGCCCGATGAAGGCGGGATGCTCGACTTCGAGCCTTCCTTTGGGGACTTCACGGTCGAGGAGCGCGTAGAGAAGCAGTTCAGGGCGTTCGTTGAAGAGCGCGAGCAGGCGGGTGAGGAGCTTGTCGGGCCGCGTCTGGGCCGTGTCATCCGCCTTGACAGGGGTTACCCCCTTGTGGAGACGGCCGAGGGACCCTGCCGTGCCGAGCATGCGATATCGCTCGTAAAGGATCGTTTCCGCGACTTTCGCGCTGCCGTGGGCGACTGGGTCGTGCTCGACACACCAGAGGGGCATGACAAGGCGGTCATCGAGACGGTCCTTGCCCGCGCCACCGAGCTCTCCCGCTGGGACGGCGGCACCTGGGGTGCCCGCCAGGTGCTTGCCGCAAACGTCGACACCATGCTCGTGGCCCAGCCGCTTTCCAAGCGCGACCTGGTGTGCGACCGCCTCGTGCGATCGGTGGTGCTTGCGCGCCAGGGCGGCATCGCGCCGTGCGTGCTGTTGACAAAGGCCGACCGCTGCGGCGGGGAGGAGCGCCTTCAGGCCATCATGGCGCAGGTGCTCTGCGCCGTGGGGCAGGGCGTGCCTGTCGTGGCGCTCAGCGTGCCGGAGGGGCGCGGTGTCGAAGAGGTGCGTCGGCTCATCGAGCCCGGACGCTGCGCCATCTTGCTCGGCGAGAGCGGCGCCGGCAAGTCGACGCTCGTCAACGCCCTGGTGGGAGCCGAGGTCCTCGGCGTGGGCGAGGTGCGTGGCCGCGACGACCAGGGCAGGCACACCACGGTGGCCCGCCGTATGGTGAAGGTGCCCGACGCCGGCGTGCTTGTGGACGCCCCGGGCCTGCGCTCGCTTCCGCTGCTCGACGAGGAGGCCGGTCTTGCGCGCACGTTCCCCGAGATCGACGAGCTGGTGGGAGGCTGCCGTTTCCGCGACTGCACGCACGGCAACGAGCCTGGTTGCGCCGTACGGGAAGGCGTGCGTGAGGGTGCGGTCGACCCTGGCAGGCTCGAGGAGTACCGCATGCTCGTCTCCGAGATGCTCAACAACCGCCGTGATCTCGACCCGGCTGCCAAGGCGTCGCTCACCAAGTAGAGAAGGGCGCGTGCGGCGGTCTTGCGATATATGAGTGCGTTATGTATCACTTTGGCGTGACAAATAGGTTCAATAACGCCGTCTAGCAGGCATGTTATGTCTGTGTGACATGCAGGTGCAAATCCATAGACCTCACATGCGGCTTTGGCCCCGGGTCTTTCATACTGTGAGGCACCCCCTCAATCCATGCCAATCGACCTCGGTTTCGCGCCGGGGCCTGTGGAGAGGGGTGCCCATGTCTGCCAAAGTGCGCACGATCGCGGCTATTGTTCTCGCCATTTTGGCGGCGGTGTGCATGCTTGCGTACGCGGCAGGTGTGCGTGGCCAGGCGTCGGGCGAGCGTGAGAAGGCGCTTGAGCGCTATGGCGGGGAGACCGCCCCGGTCTGCGTCGCATCGCGACCCATTGCTGCAGGCGAGACGTTCAGCGAGCGCAACGTGGAGGTCCTTGAGTGGCTTGTCGACCTTCTGCCCGAGGGGGCTTTGGCAGATCCCGACGAAGTCATCGGCAAGACCGCCGCATGCGCCATTGCACAGAACACGCCCCTGTCCCGTGTGCTTGTGGAATCGGCAACGGAGCCAATCAGTGTGCCTGAGGGCCTTGTGGCGCTCTCGGTGCCCTGCACGGCTGACACGGCGGTGGGAGGAACACTTGCGGCGGGGTCGATCGTCGACGTCTATGTGGTGGGCGACGGCTCGGCTCGCCCTGTGGCGCAGGAGGTGCAGGTCCTCAAGACCAATGTCACCTCGGGCCTGGGCAGTCTGGCGTGGGCTGTGCTGGCCGTCGCGCCCGACCAGGTTGAGTCACTCGTTGCGGCATGCGCGGTGCAGAAGGTCTACCTCACGCTTCCTTCCGAAGAAGAGCTGACGCAGCGCGGCGAGGGGCAGGTGAGCCGGGCGGAGCAGGCCGTGGCCGATGGGCTCGTTGAGGCCTATGGCACCCCTGAAGATGCCATGCAGACGGCGTCTGCAGGCGACGCGACGCCTGCGAGTTCGGGCGCCGCCGGCGATGCGGCGCAAGCGGGCGCGGGAGCGGCTGGCGATGCGGCGGATGCGCCTGTGGCCACGGTCGAGGGGGAGTGACCCCATGGCAGGGCAGGGGTGCGCGCGTTGGCTCGTGTGTTCGGGCGCGCTTGAGTTTGCGGGACTTGCATCGGCGCTTGCGCTTGGGGCATGCGCAACATCTATCCAATGGGCTTCGACATCCCACGATATACGCGATATCCTGCAGTTTTCCTCACACGACCAGAATCTGGGCGTGCTTGTGGCCGCCGGCATGGCAGGGGAGGACCCCTGCGAGGCGGCATGCGCCCTGGCCGGGCTGCATGAGGGCCGCACCGTGCTGTGCGTCGGCGGGGCCGCCGAGCATGCGCAGGCGTGTGCCGCGCGCGGGGTGACTGCGACGGTCGAGCCGCAGGGGCTTGTGCGGCTGCTTGTCGCCCTGCATGCCGAGGACCTGCGTGCCTGCGCGGAGCAACGCCAGCCCGACCAGGCGGCGACGCCCGAGCCGCAGGTGAGGACGCAGAACAGCCAAGACCACGCTGCCCCGCGACAGGTGCGCAGCCAGGGCGGTGTGCCGTCGCACGATTGCGAAGGGCGGCTCCACGCGCCAAGCGACACCGACATCATCAACGCCATCAAGGAACCCATCGTGCTTGCCCCGGTCGTGCACCTCTCGCAGGACATCGAGTGCCTCGTTGCGGGGATGGACGACCCCGTGCCCACGGTGTGCGTCGCCTCGGCGCGCGGCGGTGTCGGCAAGAGCGCGATTGCCGTCGCGGCCGCGCTCGCCCTTGCGCACAGGGGCCTCAACGTCTCGCTCATCGACCTCGACTTCCAGTTCGGCACCTGCCTGGGGTATCTCGGCAGCGGGGAGACCGACGGCCTCATCGACCCGGGATGCACGGACAAGACCGTGTCGGTCGACGCCCGCACGCTTGCCCGGTGCCGCTGCACGCCGTGCCGGGGCCTTGCGGCATACGAGTTCTGCCGCATGCCCGAACAGGCAGAGCTTCTGTTCGGGGTCTCGGCGCAGCTGGTGCGGGCGGCGCGGGCGGGCAGCGACGTGGCTGTGGTGGATTTGCCCGCTGGTGTCAACGAGACGGTGGCTCAGGCGATCGAGCTTTCAGACCGATGCCTGTTCGTGGCAGATCAGGGAGCGCTGTCACTGGAGTCGGTCAGCGCCCAGCAGGCGCTCTGCGCTCGTTTGGGGATTCCGCGCACCAAGCTCATCACCGTGATGAACCGCTGCGACCCGCGCCACCGCGACGAGGGGTTTCTCCAACGGGCGAGTTTTGAGACGCAGGCCCCGCAGGTGGTGCGCGTGCTCGACGGCGGCGCCGATGTGACGCAGATGCTCTCCATCGGCCACGCCGCCGACCTCATCAAGATACAGAACAAGTTCGCCATGTCGGTGGACGCGCTCATGGCACAGGTCTGCTCCGGTCTTGGGATTCAGGGTTTCGAAGGAGCCCAAGAGGGATGGGCCCCGTCTGAGACGGGCGCGGTGCCGGGCAAGGGACGCAGGCGCAAGGGTAAGGCTGCCGAACAGGAGGCGCCATGTCCGTTCTAGAGCGCGTCAGACAAAACGAAGGTGCGGTCGGTGCCACGTCTCAACACATGCGCCGACTTCGCGCCCAGCTCAAAGAGGGTCTTGTCGCTCACTTGGGCTACCGCGAGCTTGCCCGCATAGCGGAGGGTCCCGACGTCCAAAAGGCACGCGCCGAGCTCACCATTGCGCTTGCGGCCGTTATGAACGAGGGCGGCTTTGAGTCGCTGGGAGCCTCGGAGCGCGACGTTCTTGCGCGAGAGACCTGCGACGACATCGTCGGCCTGGGCCCGCTGGAGACGTATATGGGCGACGAGACCGTGAGCGAGGTCATCGTGAACGGGACGGGGTCGCTGTACTTTGAGCGCGCGGGCACCCTGCACAGGGCGCAGCGCGTCTTCGACACCGACGAGCAGATTCGCGCCGCCATCGACCGCATCATCGCTCCCTTGGGCCGCAGGCTTGACGAGCAGAGTCCCATCGTGAACGCGCGTCTCAAAAACGGGTATCGCGTCAACGCCGTGATTCCCCCCGTGGCGGTGGACGGGCCCTTGCTCACCATCCGCAAGTTTATGAGCGGCATCACCACGTTGGACGAAATGGTGGGCCTCAAGTCGCTCCCTGCCTGGTATGCAGGTCTTTTGGGGGCGGCGGTGCGCACCCGGCAGGACATCGCCGTGGTGGGGGGAACCGGATCGGGCAAGACGACGCTGCTCAACGCCCTGTCACGCCAAATCGACCCAGGCGAGCGCATCGTGACCATCGAGGACTCCGCCGAGCTCAAGTTTGCCTCCGAGGCGCACGTCGCCCGCCTTGAGGCTCGCGATGCCTCCATCGAGGGTACAGGCGAGGTCACCATCCGCATGCTCGTCATCAATGCGCTTCGCATGCGGCCCGACCGGATCGTGGTGGGAGAGGTGCGCGGCGGCGAGGCGGTCGACATGCTGCAGGCCATGAACACAGGGCACGACGGTTCGCTCACCACGTTGCATGCGGGCTCGGCGCGCGAGGCGGTCCTGCGCCTGGTCATGATGGCGCGCTTCGGCATCGACTTGCCTGCCGACATCTTGGAAGGCCAGGTGGCGACGGCGCTCGACCTCATCGTCATGACCCATCGCCTGCCGGGCGGCGAGCGCAGGGTCGGGGGTCTCACGTGCGTGAGCCTCTCCGAAGACGGGCGGGTTGGCCTGCGCGAATGCGTGCATTACGACGACGTGTCCGATGCCTGGGAGATGGTGGAGGAGCCGCCCTTCGTGTCCGAAGGCGTGCGTACGGGTGTGATATCGAGACAGGAGGCCGACGCATGGCTGCCGTCCTAGCGATATGTTCCGCTGTGTGCGCCGCGCTTGCGGCGGGTTTGCTCGTGGACGCGGCAGGTCGCTTGCGCCCTGGGACGGCTTCGGTCAAGCGCGGTCCGCAGGCGACCCGGCGACTTCTTGCCGTGGCCGAGCTGCTGGGTCATGGGAGGGTGGGTCGCGCTGTCTTTGGCCTGCCGGGTGCCGCGGCCCTGGCCGAAAAGCTGCGGGGGCTGCTTGCGGCGCATGGCAAGGCGGCCACGCCGCAGGGGGCGCTGGCGGTGCTGTGCTTGGCTTTGCTTGCTGCCTGCTTGATGGGCACGCTCGTGAGCACCTCGCTTCTGGGTGGAGCGGTGGGCCTGGCAGCGGTTGGCGCACTTGTGAGCGCCGCACTGGGTTCGCAGGCGCGCAGGGACCGCAGCGTGCTTGCCGCCCAGATGCCCGATGCCCTGAGGTCGCTTTCAGGGGCGCTTGGAGCAGGCAAGTCGCTGTCGCAGGCGATAGAGCACGTGGGTCGCACCCTAGGCGAGCCCATGGGGCCGCAGTTCCTTCAGGCGTCGTTTGAGATTGCCTCCGGTTGCAGCGTCGAGGAGGCGGTCGAGGGGCTTTGCCAGCGCATCGACGCGCCGGGTATCGCGCTGCTCGGCACGGCCCTGCAGATATCGCAACGTACGGGTTCTTCGCTCAACGACCTGTTTTCTCAAACTGCCCAGATGGCATCGGACAGCGTTGCGCTGCGTCGCGAGCTCGAGGTCAAAACCTCCCAGGTGCGCCTGTCCGCGAAGGTCGTCGCAGCCATGCCCGTCGTGCTCTGCGGGGTCCTCACGTTGCTGTCGAGTGACTATCGGGCGGGACTGAGTTTGCAGGCGGGAAAGACGTGCCTGGTAGTGGCCGCGCTCCTCGATTTGTCTGCGTTGCTTTTGGTGAGACGCGTCATGTCGGGGAGCCTCAAATGACAGCGCTCATGTGGCTGGGCACGGCGCTTGCCTGCTTGTCGGCAGCTCTTGCGGTGTGGACGGCGACCTCGCCTGCGGGCCTTTCGCTGGTACGCGGCCTGCTCGGACGGTTTCGCGTGCGTATAGAGGGGCTTGGGCGAGTCGGGCTTGCTGCCAAAGGGCCTCCGGGGATGACGGGTCCCCTGGGGAAGCTCCTTGCTCGCTTGGGCAGGGCGACCCGCGTTGGCGTGAGACGGGGAGGGGAGGCGCGCGCAAGGGCGCGCGACAGAAGTCGTTGTCTCGACGAGCTGCCTGAGCTCATCGACGTCGTGGCCCTGGGCATGTCGGCCGGCATCTCGTTCGACGCCGCCTTGGGCATCTATTGCGACAAGTACGACACGCTGCTGGCAGGCGAGCTGTCCGATGCCATGAGGTCCTGGGAGCTGGGCCTCACGACGCGCTCCGAGGCGCTTCACGTACTAGCGGGTCGCCTGGACGTTCCCGCCTTCACAACCTTTGTGGACACGGCGACCGAGTCGCTGGCGTTCGGAGCCCCGCTTACGAAGGCCTTGGGAGAGCAAGCCCAGGCTGTGCGCCGTGCCCGACGCGCTGATGTGCAGGAACGCATCGAGAAGGCCCCCATCAAGATGCTCGTCCCCACGGGGACGCTCATCCTTCCGGCGATGTTGCTGGCGGTTTTGGGCCCGCTTCTTGCCTCGCTTTCTGAACTTACGGGCTGAGGCCCTCGGTACTGATACATCAAGCGGTGCCGCACTGTCGGCACCGGAAAGGAGCGTGCGTCATGTTGGAGAAGTATGAGCGGATGGGCGCGATGTGCCAGGCTCTGACGCAGGGCGGGTCGGCCGTTTTGGCGCGGGTGCACGCCGCGGCCTTGCGGGCCGGGGCCGCTGCATGTCGGGGTTTGCGCACGTTGCGCGATGAGGAGCGTGGCCAGGGAACCACGGAGTACGCCATCCTTGTGGGAGTGCTTGTCGTCATCGCGATTGTGGCAATCGTCGCGTTCAGGGGTCGCATCCAGAGCCTGTGGGACTCCATCGCAAGCGCCATCAACGGCTTGTAATGCCTGCGTTTGCCCGTCGGGAGCAGGGGCAGGAGCCTTCTTCGGGTGGGGGCCGATTGCATAAGGCGGCCGTGGTCGGTGTCGTCCTTGTCGTCGGCGCGGTGGTTCTCGCTGTCGCCAGCGTGCTCTTTCCTCGGCCCGTCGGTGATTCGGCGGTGTCGCCCGCTCGGAGCACCGAGGGGCAGGCGGTGGAACAGGGGGATGAGCGGCCGATTGTCGTGGCCCCCGCGGGACCCCACCCCACAGTGTTTCCCCTATGCGCCGACATTGAGGCGGGCCCTGCCTCCTATGCCAGGAGCCCTTTGGGTGTACGGGCAAGCTGGGAGGTGGCGCTCAGCTTGCCCGACATGGCGGCGCAGGTGCTCCAGACATATGAGGAGCAAGGCGACATCGTTCTTCACTACGGTGGCTACCTGGACTTTCTTGGAAACGTCTGGGCTTGCGCCGTGTCGGGCCCGTCATGGGTCGAGGTTGTCGTCGTGCAGGACCAAGGCGGGGAGGAGGCCTATGTGGGGTCGCATTCGCAAAATGGGCCGTGTCTTGTCAGCGTCATGCGGTTGGGTCAGGAAGCGATTGAAGAGGCCGTTGGCCAGGCTTGAAAGGAGGGCGTGCGATGAGGCGGGCCAGTCGACGGTGGAGTACCTGGCGGTCCTTATCGGCGTCGCCGCCGTGGTCGTGGGGCTCGCGAGCCTTCTCGTGGCTGCCAAGCGGGGTGTGTTCGGCAGGCTCGCTTTGCAGGCCCTCTCCCATGCCACGGGCGGCTCTGACCCAATTGCGGCGCTCAGCGAGGTCTTTCTGTTCTGAGGGCTCGGGCCAGGCCAGCGTGGAGGCGGCTCTTCTTCTGCCTGTGTTCATGGTGTGCCTGGCGCTTCTCGTGCAGCCGATGTGCCTTCTGTACACGCGATGCGTCATGCAGTCGGCCGCCGCTGAGGGGTGTCGTCTTCTTGCCACGGCGACGGGCGACACCGACGACGCTGCCTGTGAGCAGTATGTCCGCCGTCGTTTATCGGCCGTGCCGCAGGCGGACGTCTTTCTTACGGGAGATTGGCAGGTAAAGCTTCAAGGCAACGCCGAAAGCGACGAGGTGGGCGTGCAGATTGTGGGGCATGCTCGGCCCCTGCCGCTCGTGGGGGTCGTGGCTTCCCTGCTGGGTCCTGCCGACCAGGCAGGAAACGTCGAGCTCAAAGTCAGTGTCACTCGTTGCTCGCGACCCGGCTGGGTGGAAGGGGGATACAGTGATTGGACGTCGATATGGGACAGCGCATAGGGAGGCCGGGCGGCTCTGCGAGGCGGGCATCGGGCTTTTCTGCGACGAGCGGGGATCCACGACGGTCGCTTCCGCCGTTGCGATTCTCGTGTCGCTTGCGCTTGTCTTTTCCCTGGCAAACGTCCAGTGGGCCTCGTCGCGTGCGGCCGACGTCCAGGTGGTCGCCGACGCCGGGGCGCTTGCCGGGGCCAACGTCGTCGCAGCGTATGCCACCATCGCCCAGATTCTCGACGCACTCGTGCTCAGCATGGGCCTCATCGGGCTGCTTACCATGGCGGTCGGCCTCGTGCTTTCCGCCATCCCCGTGGTCGATGCGGCGGGGCCGCCTGTGCTCAACGCCGCGTCGAGCGTCTTTTCTGCTCGCAGCAAGCTCTCTCGGTCCTGTGCGGCCGGCCTGCAGAAGCTCGAAAACGTCGTCCCTTATGTGGTGTTCGCCAATTCTGCGGCCGTTATCAGGGCAAATGCATCTTCTGAGGGTTCCTATTTCGGCTTTGCGCTGCCCTATCCCGTGCAGGGTTCGAGCGATTTTGGCGATCTTGAGTCCGACGACGCCCAGGCGAGCGCCGAGGAGCTTGAGAAGTCCGGCGAGCGGGTCGACGAGCTCTCCAAACAGGCGGCGCAAGACGAGCAGGACGCCGCCGATGCGCTCGAGCGTGCGTGGATGGCGGACTGCGGGGGAGCGGTGAGCATGCGTGAGCGCGCCTCGACTCTGGCGGGCCTTGCCGGCTCACAGAACCCCACCTATCCTTCCACCGCCGGCTGGGACTTCGGCGTTGCCATACGCCGTGCCAGCGCCTACTACGCCCAGCGCGCAGCCATTGAGGCCCCCGAGTCCGCAAGTGTCGAGGAGCGTGCCCGTTCTCAGGCCCGCCGTGTCTTCTATGCGTACGCCTACGAGCAGGTTTCTTCCTCCACCTTTGTGCGCAATGCCGACGGCAGCGTCGTGTGCGACCTGCATGCCTTGCCCCGCAACACGGCAGAGATGCGCACCACGAGCCTGTACACCCAGGCCATATGGCCGCTGAGCCGCGAGGGCTCGACGACCCGCATACATGCGTTTGCGGGATGTCCTGGAGCTTTGGGGTCTTCTGCCGGCACGGGCAGCCTGGCTCAGCTCGAAGCGGGCTCTTTCGTCGTTTGCCCTGCTTGCTCCTTCAGCGCCTCGACGCTTGGCCGGGTTCCTGCCGCTTCGACTTCCATCGATAACGGGTTCGAGTATTACTGGAAGATCGTTGTCGAAGAGTCGCAATCCTACCAGGCTGCGAAGGAAGCGGCCAACGAGAAGTTCGAGCTCGCCCGCCAAGAAGGGGAGAGGTCCTCCGAGCTTTTTAGAGACGCGCTCAAACAGGTCGCGGCCACGCGCGTCACGCTCAATCCGCCTGGTGCCAAAGGGTGCGTCTGCGTCTGCGTCGACCCTGTCTCCCATGCAAGTCCCGCATCGCTGCTTGCCCTTTTCGACGAAGGCGTCGTGATTCCCTCTCGCGCCGCCTTGTCGGCGGCGGTCCTTGCCCCCGACAAGGCGCAGAGCGGCAACAACATCCTGGCGAATTTCTTCGACGCGCTCGTGGTTGAGGACGGCGCCGGTTCGGGGGTCTCGGGGGTGCTCGACTCGGTGCTCACGGTGTGGGGCAATGTGCTTGTGGCATACGGCAACGGCTACGACGCCTTGTCCGGTGCGATGAAGACGTCGTTCCAGACGCTCTCGTCATGGGGAATGGGTGGCATCTCGTCGTGGCTCAAGGACGCCCTCACCGACGCCGTCGACCTCTTGGCGATAAAGCCTGCTGACATGTCGGCCAAGAAGCCGGTGCTTACCAACAGCTCCAATATCCTGGGCGAGGCGGGCGGCGCCTGGTACAGCGCCATTCGCTCGATTGTATCGTCCATGAGCGGCCAGATGGGCCCGGTGGGACTGCTTTCGGAGCTTACCGGCGGCGCCATCTCATATGACGGCCAAGGCAGCATCACGCTCGGGCAGCTTGAGATTCCAGGAACGGGCAACGTGCGCGACCTCACCATCGACTTGTCATGGTTGGCGGGTGCCGCATGAGAGCCGCGAGGGTCTTCTCGGACGAGAACGGGCAGATGGTGGTGGAGATGGCCGTCGTTGCGCCCGTCATGATCGTCGTGGCCATCGTTGCGGTGAACCTCATGTGGTTCATGGAGGCATGTGCACGGTTTGACCGCCTGGCCCCCGACATTGTGGTGGCGCTTGCGGTGTCGCCGGCGGGAGGGGAGGGCGGCACCCAGGAGCATGCCGTGACGCAGGCGCTGCAAGAGGCGATGTCTGACCTGCGTGGCGTGAGTGTCACGGTTGTCGCCCATAGCCTGTGGGACGATGTGTCCAGCGGGGCGGGGTTCACCATGGCACCCCATCTTACGCGCTACGAATGCACGTTGCGGTACAAACCCTGGCCTTCGGCCCTTACGGTCGCCGGAGTCGAGGCTGGCATTCCTGCCCAGCTCACGCACATGAAGTCACTGACTGTCGACCGCTACCGCTCGGGTGTCCTGTTTTGACACGGCGCGCGGAGCCGTCGCAACGATTTGCGAGGAAAACGATGCCCTCATTTGCCCAGTTGCCTGCAACTGATCTCGTCGTCGCCGACCTTCCCGACGGTCGTGCCGTGCCATGCCTGCATGCCCGTTCGTTTTGGGCGCGGCTCAAGGGCCTGCTCGGCAGCGGTCGCGACTGCCTTGGGGGCGGTGTGATCTGCCTTGACCCGTGCGCCTCGATTCACACCTTCGGCATGGCCTATCCCATAGACGTTGCCTTCCTGGACGAATGCGGCATCGTCGTCGCGTCACGCCGAAGGTTGACGCCGTGTCGCGTGCTCAGCAACTCCCAGGCAGTGTGCGTGCTGGAGCGCCCCAGCGATGGCTCCCCATGGCTTGCCGTGGGCGAGACGGTGCGCCTGCGCACCTGAACCTTTCAGCCATGCACATAAGTTGAACACAACTTGAAATCTTTTCAAAATTGTTCTTGACGCCACCCTATAAACGGACGTATAGTTATCCCTGCACTTGCGGCCAGTTAGCTCAGTTGGTAGAGCAGAGGACTGAAAATCCTCGTGTCTGGGGTTCGAATCCCTAACTGGCCACCATGCAAACAACGAGGTCGGACGGGTAAAACCGTTCGGCCTTTTTGCGTTTAAGGCCGTGTTGAGTTGACCGTCGTGTCTCAAGTTGCCTTGAGACAATCGGAGATTCCCAGTGGGCCTTTGCTGCATGCTTTGGGCAGGGATGTTGCGCCTGCGCATCCATGGCCACGCGCCAAAACAAAAGCAGGCCGGCTGCCTCTTCTTTGGGCGACCGGCCTGCAATTAATCTTGGAATGGTGCCCGAGGTGAGACTCGAACTCACACGTCTTGCGACAAAGGTTTTTGAGACCTCCGCGTCTGCCATTCCGCCACTCGGGCTTGGTGGCAAAGGATACCACAACGTTGGCATCGTTGATGAAGCCAAGATGAAGAAACTTAGGCTCTCAACACGAACGAAACGCATGTACCGTAGTCTCTTGCCGTCAGTCTCACGTCATGAAAGGCATCCCATGGAAAAGAAGCCCTTTGCGACCCTTGCACAGGTCAAAGAAATCGCCGCAGACATCCCCACGCCGTTCCACCTCTACGACGAAGCCGGCATTCGCGAGCGTGCCCGTGCCGTCAACGCCGCCTTTGCCTGGAACCCTGGGTTCAAGGAGCACTTTGCCGTAAAGGCGACTCCCAACCCCACGCTGCTGCGCATCCTGCACGAGGAGGGCTGCGGTGTGGACTGCTCCAGCTACACCGAGCTCCTGCTCTCCCAGGCTTGCGGCTTCGAGGGCCACGAGATCATGTTCTCCTCCAACGAGACCCCCGCGCTCGACATGTACGAGGCGGCCAAGCTCGGCGCCCTTATCAACCTCGACGACATCACCATGGTGGACTTCCTCGAGCAGGTGGCCGAGGTTCCCGAGACCGTCTTCTGCCGTTACAACCCCGGTGGTGTCTACGAGTTGGGCAACGACATCATGGACAACCCGGGCGACTCCAAGTACGGCATGGGCGAGGCCGACATGATCGAGGCCTTCCGTCGCCTGAAGGCCATGGGTGCCAAGAACTTCGGCATTCATGCGTTCCTCGCCTCCAACACCGTGACCAACGCCTATTACCCCGCGCTCGCCGCCGAGCTCTTCGAGCTTGCCGTGCGTGTGGCGAAGGCTGCCGACGTGCACATCGGCTACGTCAACCTGTCGGGCGGCGTGGGTGTGGACTACCGTCCCGAGCAGCCTTGCAACGACATCGCCGTCATCGGCGAGGGCGTCCATGAGGCCTACGACCGCATCCTGGTGCCTGCCGGCATGGGCGACGTCGCCATCCTCACCGAGATGGGTCGTTTCATGCTCGCGCCCTTCGGCGCCCTCATCACCCAGGCCATCCATGAGAAGCATATCTACAAGGAATATATCGGCGTGGACGCCTGTGCCGCCAACCTCATGCGCCCTGCCGTCTACGGCGCCTATCACCACGTGAGCGTGCTCGGCAAGGAGGACGCGCCTTGCGACCACGTCTACGACGTGGTGGGCGGCCTGTGCGAGAACTGCGACAAGTTCGCCGTTGACCGCGCGCTTCCCAAGATCGACATGGGCGACTACCTCTTCATCCACACCGCCGGTGCCCACGGCCATGCCATGGGCTACAACTACAACGGCAAGCTTCGCTCGGCGGAGGTCCTTCTGTGTGAGGACGGCTCCCACAAGCTCATCCGCCGTGCCGAGACCCCGGCCGATTACTTTGCGACGCTGGGCTTTGAAGGCGCCGAGGTCTCCCCGGTCACGAGCAAGCCGATCTTTGAGACCCTGGAGCAGCTCGATGCCCAGGCTGGGGCAGATTTTGCCGCAAGCCCCGCTGCCCAGTGGGTGCCCGGCAAGTAAGGGCTGCCCCGTCACTCCACCGACACCAACGTGTGGCCCCCTTACGGGAAGTCGTCCGGGTGGCGTGCGACTTCCCGGTCGCTCCACCGGTGCCAACACGGGTGCCCCATGCAGTGTCCATGTGGGTAGTTTGTCGAGATGCGATGCGTTTGAGCGAGCATCCTTGCACTGATGCAAGAAGGCGTGTAATATGCATCAGGCTTTGTCGTCCCTGACAAAGTTGCAAGCGGGCAATGAGCCCCACCTTGCGGCGCCGTAAAGGTTGCTGTCTGGTTGAACATGATAATCTCAGCCATTTCGGTTGTTGCTATCGTATTCTCCCGGGCGTCTTCCAGAAGGCACCCGGGATTTTTTGTTCAGTCCTCCCGCACTGCGGGATTCGAAGGAGGTGTTTCGCATAGCTAAGTCCGATGAGCCTCGCATCAACGAAGAGATCCGTTGTGCGACGTGCCGTTTGATCGGCGTTGACGGAAGTCAGCTCGGTATCTTTGCTATTCGCGATGCCCAGCGCGTGGCAGATGACCAGGGTCTCGACCTTGTCGAGATTTCCCCCAACTCTGAACCGCCTGTGTGCCGTGTCATGAACTACGGCAAGTACAAGTACGAGCAGGAGATCAAGGCCAAGGCCGCCCGTAAGAACCAGGCCAAGGTCGACGTCAAAGAGATGAAGTTCCGCCCGAAGATCGACACGGGCGACTACGAGACCAAGAAGCGTCACGTCGAGCGCTTCCTTGCAGGCGGTGCCAAGGTCAAGATTACGATCATGTTCCGCGGTCGTGAGATGGCTCACCCCGAGATTGGTCTCAACATGCTCGAGAAGCTTGCTGAGGACCTGAAGGACGTGTGCACCGTGGAGGTTCCCCCGAAGCTTGAGGGCCGCAACATGCACATGATGGTGGCACCCCTTCGCCCCAGCACCAAGCCTGCTGCAAAGCCCGCCGAGCAGGAGCAGTAATTCCCATTGGTACCAACCTGGACGCGCCGTGTCCGGGTACGAGAATATAAGGAGAACTTCAATGCCTAAGATGAAGACCGACAAGACGGTCGCCAAGCGCTTCCGTAAGACTGGCACCGGCAAGCTCATGCACGTGCAGCGCAACAAGCGCCACATCCTGACCAAGAAGACCGCCAAGCGTAAGCGTCAGCTGCGCGGCCAGGTCGCTCTGGACAAGACCGAGAAGTGCAAGTACGTCAAGTCGGTTCTCGATCACTAAGGCCGATTCTTTCCTTATCGTTCCCTCGTCACAAGGAGTGACTAACTATGGCTCGCATTAAGCGTTCTCTCAATGCTAAGAAGAAGCGTCGTCGCACTCTTAAAATGGCCAAGGGCTACTTCGGTGCCCGTTCGCGCTGCTACCGTAAGGCTAAGGAGCAGGTACGTCACTCCCTGATGTACCAGTACCGCGATCGTCGCACGAAGAAGCGCGAGATCCGCAAGCTCTGGATCGCCCGTATCAACGCTGGCTGCCGCATCAATGGCATCAGCTACTCCCAGTTCATGCACGGCCTGAAGCTGGCTGGCATCGAGCTCGACCGCAAGGTCCTTTCCCAGATGGCCATCGAGGACGCTGCCTCCTTCGCCGATCTGTGCACCATTGCCAAGAACGCCGTTGCTGAGGCTCGCGCCGCTCTGGCCCAGAACGCCTAAGTTTTCTTGCGTTTAAGGTTTTCTTGAATCATGAAGGGGTCGTCTTCCGAAAGGAGGGCGGCCCCTTTTGCATGCAGAGGAGTGCCTGTATGAGCGTCCGGCCCCTGCATGTGTGGCCATTCCCTGTGTGGTCACGTATGCCAGACGCAAGGCCTACGGCGTTTTGTTGGGACGCTAACCTCTGCAAACAGTTTTAGTAGGCACAAACGGCCTTTGCGCCGCTGCCCGTCGTTGAACGGGCCGCACCCTCAGACGATGAGTGTGGTGCTGGTACATGCAGACGACTGCGCTACCGGTGCATACACACGACGCCCCATGTTGCATCTCGTACACATGGGGCGCTTTGCATGTAAGGACGCGTGGTATATGCGGCTGTCCGCCTACTTGCTTGCGCCTTCCTCTTCTGCCTGCTCGACGCTGACGATTTCATCGGTATGCGTTTTGGAGTTGTAGCGGTGCAGCAGCACGGGCTCAAAGAGATGCAGCTTCTTAATGAAGACAGCCGAGACGCCTATAAGCAGGATGAACACGATAAAACGCAAGGGGAGCGCGACTTTGGTCATGATGATGGCGCCTGCCGCCAAAAGAATCGACCAGCCGTAGATCATGATTGCGGCTTGCTTCTGGTCGAAGCCCTGCTTGATGAGCCTGTGCTGGATGTGGCCGGTGTCGGCCTGCGAAATGGCCGTATGGCCGCGACGACGACGCACGATGGCAGCGAACGTGTCGATGATGGGCACGCCGGCGATGACGAGCGGCACAATGAGGGTCGTAGCCGCCGCGACGCGGTTGACGCCCAGCAACGCGATGACGCCGAGCAAAAAGCCCAGCATGTTCGAGCCGCAGTCGCCCATGAAGATCGATGCCGGGTTGAAGTTGTAGCGCAAAAAGCCCAGGCAGCAGCCAGCGAGGATGCAGGCAAGCACGGCAGCGTCAATCTGGTGAGCCTCGTAGGACAGATAGAACATTGCGGCGCAGGAGATGGCTGTGATGCCAGCCGCAAGGCCGTCGAGCCCGTCGATGAGGTTGATGACGTTGGTGAAGGCCACAAGGTAGACAACCGTGATGGGGTAGGCGAGCCATCCGATGGGAATGAGCTCGGCCGTGAAGGGGTTGGCGACATTGCCTATCACAAGGCCCGAGGCAGCTGCCACGCATGCAGCGAGAATCTGCCCCAACAGTTTCTGGCGAGGCTTGAGGTTGAGCACGTCGTCGATGGCACCCGTGAGGAAAACAATGACGACGGCAACGGTCAGTAGCTTGTAGTCGACGCCCTGCAGCTGCATATGTGGAACGAAGACGGTGGGCCATCCAAGCAACTTGGTTCCCGCCACTTGCACCGCCACGGCGGCTACAAGTCCCAAGGCGATGCCGATACCGCCCATGCGAGGAATCGGGACCTTGTTGATGCGCCTCTCGTCGGGCTTGTCGATGGCACCCAGGTGTTGGGCGATGCATTTGGCCAGAGGGGTTGTCAGGAGCGTCGCAAGCAGCGCAACAAGAAAGAGAAGGGGATAATGCTCGGTCGGGTTCACGCGCTTACCTCCCGGCCCTCGTCGCATCGCGGCGCATACGGGCGAACAGCGCACCCGCTGCAGTCAAGAACAACGATCCTGCGATTCCGAAGGCGGCCATGCCTGCGAGGTCGGTGGGGTCGGCCGTCTGGGGAATGGTCAGCGTGGTGCCTGCGTCCCCCGTGCCCTGCTGCACGATTTTCCAGTTGGCAATCAGCGTGCCCGTGAAGTTGCCCATGCCTTGCAGCACGATTGTGGCGTCGCCGATGTTCGTGTTGTTGGTGAAGCCTACGACCTGGTAATCCACGCCCACGACAAGCTCGGTGGTGACGCCGTCGACCTCGTAAGTGACGGACTTGGGCTGAGGAGACATTGCCTGCCCGGTGTAGGGCAGGTTCGGCATCGTGACGCTCGTGAGACTCATGTCTGCCGGTGCGATGTCAAACGTCGTCTTCAGCGAACCGGTGCAGGCCCCGATGCCGGTTGCAGTTGCGGTTGCCGTGCCGACCTTTACGTTGTCGGAATAGCTCAGGGTGTAGTCGGTGCCCTCAGTGAGTGTCGCGCCGCCGACGGTGAGTGTGGCGCCTGTGGCCTGGATAGGTGAGCCGGTATAGGTCAGCGACGAGAAGCTAAGCGTGAGCTGGCCCTGGGAGATGTCCTTGGTGGTCGTGATGGCCTCTACGTCACCGGTACCCTGCGCATCGCCCGTACCCTCGGGCAGGGTGGCGGCATCCGGGCCAGCTGCCTCGGCGTTGCTGGCGTCTGCGGCGGTGCCGTCCTGGGTGCTCTCGTCAGCCGCTCCGGCTTCGCCTTGATCGGTCTCACCATCAGCACCGGTGCTGCTTGCGTCGGTGTCTTCGGCTTCCTGGCCGTCCCCGGAGCCTATCTCGCCCTCGCTGCCTTGGTCGCCTGCCTCGCCCGCGTCATCCTCGCCGTTCTGGCTATCCTCAGCTCCCTCTTCGTTTGTGCCATCAACGCCTGCCTGCCCATCCTGGGTGTCCGCTTGGCCCACGCTGCCCTCGGTGTCCTGGCTGCCTTCGCTGCCTGCCTCGCCGGTCTGGTCGTCCTGGGTGTTCGTTTCGCCCTCAGAACCTGCCGCATCCTCGCCCGGCTGTGCCTCCTGTGCCTCGGCCTCAGCAGCCGCTTGTTGTGCGGCCAGCTTGGCGGGGTCCACAACGGTGAGTTGGCGGGTGACTATGCCCGAGCACAGTTCGCTTTTGGAGTTCGCCTTCACCGTGAGCACGGCTATCGAGGTGCGCTCGTTGTAGTTGATGGTGGCGGTGTAGTTCACCGGGTCGATGACGGTGCCGTCGGGCGCCATGACGTTGAAGTTGGGCATCGTGACGGTGCCTTGGTCGTTAAGGTAGAAGTTGCCTTTGCCGTCCTCGCCGGTGATGCCCACGATGGTGCATGTGCCCAGGTCGTAGGCGG
>Ga0129308_1000586_pt1 | contig 51432 bp, 48 predicted proteins | sample L827metagenome_FD_94440 | JGI IMG/M metagenome (GOLD analysis project Ga0129308, IMG submission 94440) | Ring-tailed lemur group fecal microbial communities from Wisconsin, USA - L827 metagenome | ecosystem: Host-associated > Mammals > Digestive system > Large intestine > Fecal | place: USA... | reverse complement strand
GATAAGGGGCTGATGGCACTGATGCTGACGAAAGAGGAAGAAGAGAAGCTGAAGAGAATGGAGCTGGAATATGCAAAAGAAGATGCAAGAGAAGAGGGACATGCTGAAGGGCATGCTGAAGGAGTTGCTGAAGGGCATGCTGAAGGAGTTGCTGAAGGACATGCTGAAGGACATGCTGAAGGAATTGCTGAAGGGCATTTACAGGGAAGACTGGAAGAATGTCTAGCTTTTACAAAAGAAATTGTTTCAAGCATTTATCATGTAAGTGATTTGACCTGGCTGGACACAAAAGATTATCAGGAGCTTAAGACAATTGCTCAATTAGCTCTTACAAGAAAGTATAGTTATACGGATTTGCTGAAAAAAAAGATATCAAATTAGAAAGAGGCATTTGCCTCTTTCATTTATATCATTAAATAAAGGTTGTCATAGACTATTTTTGAGGTTTAGGTATGATTGAACAAATTGTTAGGTTTTTCAATCCTTTTCTCATCAACTTATAAGCATGATGAGTGAGTTGTTCATCAGTTATAGTTATATAATTAAAAAATAAAGATATTTGAGATTTTGATATGAGATTTGTATTTTTCATATCATAATATTTTTAAATGATGTACTCAACATGTATTCATGGTTTTAACATTTTTCTTGTTTGTATCATGAGTGTTGGAATAAGGGCAAATCCATAAATACATAATAATTGAATAAAAGTAAGTGGTTGAATCATAAAAAGATTTTGCATAAAAGGAATAAATAAAATGATGTGCAATAATATAAAACCAATAAAGAAAGAAAAAACGGTCATATGATTAGAGAAAGGACCAATCTGTGTTAAAGGTAAATGACTGCGACAATTGAAACCATGTAATAAGCGTGCTAAACAGATTGTTGAAAAGGCCATTGTTGAAGCTATGAGGGGATTGCTTTTGATTCCCATCAAATAAGCACACATTGTACAAAGGGCAATGACCATTCCTTCATAAGCAATTTGTAAGAAAGTGCCTTGATTTAATAAGGATTCATTCTTCTGTCTTGGTTTTTCTTTTAATACATCTTGATGCCCTTTTTCCATACCAATCGCAATAGCAGGAAGAGAGTCTGTAATTAAATTCATAAATAAAAGATGAACAGGATAAAAAGGTGTTGGTAAAACAAGCAAAGAGGCAATAAGGACACATATGATACCAGCAAAATTTCCGGACAATAAATAAAGAATCGCATTTTTTATATTTTGATAAACATGGCGACCTGTCATAATTGCTTTGACAATCGTTGAAAAATTATCATCTGTTAAAATCATGTGTGCTGCTTCTTTAGAAACTTCCGTTCCATTTTTTCCCATTGCAATTCCAATATCACTTTGCTTTAATGCTGGAGCATCATTAACGCCGTCACCAGTCATTGCAACAACTGCACCACGTTTTTGCCAAAGTTTTACAATACGCATTTTGTGTTCAGGTGTGACACGAGCATAAACGTGAATTTGTGTTAATTTCTCATTAAGTTCTTGATCAGACATTGTTTCGAGTGTTTGTCCATCGATAGATAAATCGCCATCGTGATAGATTCCAATTTTTTTGGCTATACTTCTTGCTGTTACAATATGATCACCAGTCATCATAATAGGTTGAATACCGGCTTGTTGACATTGAACAACAGCCTCAATACCTTCTGGACGTGGCGGATCTATTAAAGAAATGAGACTAATAAAGGTCAAATGATTCTCATCATTTAGACTTAATTTTGATGCATGAAAATCTTTGTATGCAAAGGCTAAGACTCGTAATCCTTCATGAGCATATTTTTGATTTTGTAAGGAAATTGTTTGAATATGTCTTTGAGTGAGATGTTCTTTTCGTCCATTGATTAAAATGAAATCACATTTTTGCAAAACGATATCAGGAGCTCCCTTGGTATACAGATGATGAAGAGAGGAAACACTCATCAATTTGCGTGATGAATCAAAAGGCAGTTCTTCTTTTCTAATAGCTGTATTTTGGAATTTTAAATCATATTTTGTATATTGATGAACCAAATCAATCAATGCAAGTTCAGTTGGATCACCAATACGTTGTTCTCCTTGAACAGTCGCATTATTGCATAATAAACAGGCCTTTAATAAAACATGATGATCATGATAGGCACTGTTAAGTTGAGTCAACTTTAAAACCTGATTATAAAAATATATGTTTTGTGGAGTCATCTGATTTTGTGTTAATGTTCCAGTTTTATCACTGCATATAACCGAAACACAACCTAAGCTTTCAACTGAGTTTAAGTTTTTAATAATAGCATTTTCTTGTGCCAATTTTTGTGTACTCATGGATAAAACAATTGTAACAATAGAAGCCAAGGCCTCAGGTATAGCTGCAACAGCTAATGCAACTGCAATCATAAAAGCATCTAATAAAGATAACTTAGCTAAAAAAAGATTTAACAACAAAACAACAACAGAAATAAATAAAATCATGATAGAGAGATGTTGACTAAAATCATCTAAATTTTGTTGTAAAGGTGTTTTCTTCTCTTTTGTTTCATTCAAAAGAGAGGCAATTTTTCCTATTTCTGTTTGCATTCCAATCGCTGTCACAACATAAGCTCCTGTTCCATTTGTGACAAGACTCCCAGAAAAAACCATGTTTTTTTGATCACCAATCATAACTTTTGTCTTTATAATATCCATTGTTTTATCAATGACTTCGACCTCGCCTGTTAAATGACTTTCATTCACTTGGAGAGATGAACATTGAATTAAACGCCCATCTCCACTAATCATATCGCCAGCTTCAATGTAAACAATATCACCTATTGTCAATTCTATAGCATCAATTTCTTGAAGAATATGTTGACGCATGACTTTAACACGTGGCATTGAAAGCTTTCTAAGACTTTCTAAAGATTTTTCGGCTTTTAATGTTTGCATTGTACCTAATAGAGCATTGAGAATAATCACAAAAATAATGACAATTGCACTCTCAATTTGATGACTAATACCAGAAATAATCGCCGCAATCATTAAAATAATCACTAACAAATCTTGAAATTGTTTCATAAAAATAAAAACAGGATTGCTTTTATGATGTTCTTGTAAAAGATTATATCCATAACGTTGATGACGTTCTTTAACTTCTTGTTCACTTAAGCCATTTTGTGTGGTTTGACATTCCTTTAAGACGGTGTGTATATCTTTTTGATAAAACATAGTGTTCCTCCTTGCATATTTCTTATCAATAATCAGTATATTAATTCTAACATAGGGAATACACAAAATATGTTAGTTTGTGGAAGGAGCATCAGGATGCAAGAAGTTGTTATTTCATTTATAGAAGGATATGGTTATCTTAGTTTATGTTTTTTGATGATTTTAGAAAACATATTCCCACCTATTCCTTCAGAAATTATTTTAACATTTGCAGGTTTTATGACACATACAACGCATCTGACACATATAGGAGTCATTGTTGTTGGAACATTGGGAGCATATTTAGGAAGTCTTATTCTTTTTTTGATAGGACGTGGATTATCACTAGAAAGATTAAACATATGGCTAGATAAACCACTCATTCGCTTTTTGCATTTTCAAAAGAAAGACATTGAGAAAACACGGAATTGGTTTTTCAAACATGGGAAGAAAGCTGTCTTTATAGGTAGACTTGTTCCAGTTATAAGAAGTTTCATTTCGATTCCAGCAGGAATGGCAAAAATGCCCTTTTTTACTTATTCTATTTATACAATATTAGGAACAGTTTTATGGAACAGTTGTCTTGTTTTCATAGGGTCTTTTTTGCAGGGACGTTGGGCTATGGTTTCTGTTTATATGAAGCATTATCAATTGATTTGGTTACTTGTTCTGGCCTTTTTTTGTCTTTATTTGTATATCAAGAAAAAAAGAACATAATGTTCTTTTATTGTGCTTTGAACCAATAAATCAAACCATTTTCCTGGTATTCTCCAGAAAGTGGATTGACAGGGATTTGTTGGAGATGTTCATTAGGCTGATACCAATCATCTTCATCTTGTAAAAAATCAGCCATGCTTTGAAAAACAGTTTTCACAACTCTAGCATCTGTTGATGATGTTAATTCTCGATTATCATCAAAACCACACCAATTGACAATAGTATAGTTTGGATTATAACCAGCACATAATGAATCATATGGTGTGGAACCTGATTTTGCAGCAAAGGTCGCTTTGGTTGGATAAGCACTCATTGTCGCATTGGAATATGTACTATAGACATCATGGAAAGGAGCTGTTAAAAGTTGACTCAATATGAGACAAGTATCTTGATTTAAAAGCTGTTTATGCTGAGCTTGATATTCATAGAGAATGTCTCCTTGATCATTAGTGATTTTGGTAATTGTATGAAGGTCATTATAGATTCCTTCATTAGCAAAGGTTGTATAGATTTTTGACAAATCATAAACATTCGTATTCAACGTTCCCAAAGCCAAAGAAGGATGTGGTGAAATATGACTATACCCAAATTGGTTAAGAGCATTCACAAGGGCTTGTTCACCTAAAAACAAATGTGTTTTTACAGCATAAATATTATCACTTACAGCAATCGCTTGTGCTAAAGTAATATCTTGGTTGGCATATCGAGAACTAAAATTTGTAGGTGTATATGTTTCTCCATTTTCTAACTGAAAAGTTGTTGCTTCGCTTTTGAATTTTGTAGATGGTGTAAATCCATTTTCTAAAGCAATATAATAAAGTAAGGGCTTGATTGTAGATCCAACCTGTCTTGCTGCATTGGTCGCACGATTGAATTGTGAAGAAGTATAATCTTTTCCCCCAATGATAGCTAGAATTCCACTGGTTTTTGTATCAATAATAATACTTGAGATTTCTAATTCTTCTTTATCTTTCATTTGTTTTTCAACAACTTGATTGAGTTGATCATGAACACTTGAATCTAATGTTGTTTCAATATGTAATCCTTGATTGATATATTTTTCCTCATAGAAACCCAATTCTTTTAATTCTTGAATAACTGTGTCTTTATAATATGGATAGTTTGTAACAATGGAAGAAGATGGATCTTGATTGAGTTGAAAAGGTGTTTTAGAAACTTCATCGGCTTTTGCTTGTGTGATATAGTTTTCTTCAACTAACTTATTTAAAACGAGTTTTTGCCTTGCTTTGGCTGCCTCCATATTTTTAAATGGAGAATAGTATTCAGGACCATTGACAACACCAGCTAAAAGACTCGCTTCATTGAGATCAAGATCTTGAGGTTCTTTATCAAAATAATAATGAGAGGCATTTTTGATTCCATAAATGCCATGCCCAAAATAAACAGTATTGATATAGCCTTGCAGTATTGTATCTTTATCATAATGTGCTTCTAAGCGAACTGTTAAAAAGGCTTCTGTAATTTTACGTGACCAACTTTTTTCATTTGTTAAAAAGAGTAGTCTAGCATACTGTTGTGAAATCGTACTTGCTCCTTGAGACATACTTCCATTTGTCAGATTGGTTTTGATGGCACGTAAAATACCAATAGGATCAAATCCACGATGATCATAGAAACGATGATCCTCAATCGCAACAATACTTTCTATAAAATAAGGAGAAACATCTTTTAAAGCAACATCATTACTTTGTTGATTAGATTGATAAAAAAGGTTATGATTTTGATCATACATTTTGATATAATGTCCTTGACCAATTTGAGGTGCTGTAATTACATAACTGACACCATAAACGATGATCATAAAAGAAAGACCTAAAATAAGTAATCTCCTGATCCATTTTACAAATGTTTTCAACTTTATCACCTCAGTTCTCATTTTTACCGAAATTATGGTATAATATTCAAGGTGATAAAAAATGTATCAAACAAAACAAATTCATTATAAGTCAATTTTTAAACAAGATGGGCAAACAGAAACAATAGAATATAAGGCGAAAGGCATAGTTCATAAGGGACAAAAAACAGAAATTGTGTTTGATGTAGATCACATGTCTATTCATATCACGTATGATGAAAATGGTATTATCTTAAGTCAGGGTACATCCACATTGCGTTTTGATTATCAAAGAGAAGTTTGGAATCAATATCAATTGCCATATGGTCAAGTGGCATTAAAGACAAAATTAATGAAATTTGAAGTGAATGAAGAATGCTTGAAAATGAAATATGAATTGTATGATCATAGTGGATTGATTTCAACTGTATATATCCTTATAACTATGGTTCCTTATTCATTGATAGAGGCATGATTTTTCATTTTTCCGGTAAGAAAATATTGACTATATCGCCAAATATGATATTGTATTAAAAGTATGATAAAGAAAAGGAGGATACTATGGCTGTTAATAAAATAGAGCTTTCTTTAAAGAAGGTTTTAAGGCAAGCGATTATTGATTTAGAGTATGTAGAAGATTATAATCTTGAACAAATAGTCATTGAGATTCCAAAGGATAAAGCTCATGGTGATTATTCAAGTAATATTGCAATGCAATTAACAAAGATTTTAAGAAGAAATCCACGTGAAATCGCTCAAGGTATTGTCAATGCCATTGATAAAGATGCAGGGAATATTAATCAAATAGAAATTGCTGGACCAGGGTTTATTAATTTGTTTTTAAAGAAAGATGCAATGACTTCTATTATTAAAGAGGTTTTAGAAGAAAAAGAAAGTTATGGAAAGAGTGATTTTGGTCAGGGGATCAAATATAATATTGAATATGTTTCTGCTAATCCAACAGGTGACTTACATTTAGGACATGCGAAAGGAGCGGCAGTTGGAGATAGTATTTGTCGTATTATGACAATGGCTGGTTATGATGTAACAAGTGAGTATTATATCAATGATGCAGGAAATCAGATTACCAATTTAGCATTGTCTTTGTATGCCAGATATTTGCAGGCTTTTGGAATTGATAAAGCTTTGCCAGATGATGGATATCATGGGAAAGATGTGATTGAAATTGCTGAAAATATAAAGAAAGACATTGGTGATAAGTTTGTTGATGCTGATGAAAAGGATGCTATTGCTTATTTTAGAAAGATTGGTACTGAGTTTGAACTTCAAAAGATTAAAGACATTTTAAAAGAGTTTAGAGTTCAACATGATGTATGGTTTAGTGAAACATCTTTATATGAAAATAATAAGATAGAACCAACAATTCAAAAATTAAAAGATCAAGGCTATACTTATGAAGCAGAAGGTGCATTATGGTTTAAATCAACAGAATTTGGGGATGATAAAGATCGTGTCTTAATTAAAAGTGATGGAAGCTATACATATTTGACACCTGATATTGCATATCATTTGAATAAGCTTGACCGTGGTTATGAATATTTGGTAGATTTGTTAGGAGCAGATCATCATGGTTATATTGCTCGTATGAAAGCCGCTATTCAAGCCTTAGGATACAATGCGAATCAATTGACTATTGATATTATGCAAATGGTACGTATGGTGGAAAATGGTGAAGTAGTGAAGATGAGTAAACGTACGGGGAATGCAGTGACAATTAAAGATTTGATTGAAGATATTGGGGTTGATGCAACACGTTACTTCTTTGCTTCTAAAGCTGCAAGTTCTCCTTTTGATTTTGATTTAGGTTTAGCGAAGTCTCAATCTAATGAAAATCCAGTATATTATGCGCAATATGCTCACGCAAGAATGTGTTCTATTGAAAAACAGGCTGAAAATACTGATATACATGTTGCCGATCATTATGAATTATTAACGCACGAAAAGGAAATCGAACTTGTGAAACATATTAATGAGTTTAGAAATGAAATTGCTGAAAGTGCAAGGCAAAGAGCACCTCATAAGATTGCTAATTATATTCAAAAACTTGCACAATTGTTTCATTCATTCTATAATGAATGTTATGTTATTGATGAAGCAAACAAAGAATTGTCTGAACAAAGATTGGCTTTAGTGAAAGCTTCTCAGATAACTTTAAAAAATGCATTGAATTTAATAGGTGTGAGTGCACCTGAAAAAATGTAGGAGGATATTATGATAGATTATAAACAAAGTTCAATGGTTGATATTGCTTTTGATTTAATGAAGAAAAAAAAGAAACCTGTTGATTTCTATAGATTATGGCAAGAAGTCTCTGAAATTAAAGGATTTAGTGATGAAGAAAAGGACGAAAATGAATCTTTATTTTATACAAATATTACATTAGATGGACGTTTAATTACTGTTGGTGAAAATTGCTGGGATTTAAGAAGTCGTCATAAATTTGATGAAGTTCATATTGATATGAATGATGTTTATGCTGATGAAGAAGAAACTTCTGAAGAAGATGATGATGACGGATTAGTTGAAGATGATTATAATTAGAGATGGAAACATCTCTTTTTTGTATTGTGCATAAGTCAATTTACGTATGATCGTATAGCTGATAGACAGGTCTGTACGTAAAAAATACCAAAAGAATGTGTATATAAAAAGTGTAGTGACAGTCAACTGGAGACTACGCTGGACTATATGATGAATTATTTCAATATATTCAATGAAAAAAGATGATTAAAAAAATATTTTCATGAGGAAAGTATAAAAGTCACTTCCCTTTTTCTTTGGAAGTCGCAATCTTTCATTGATGAATAAAAAAGTTATTGGTATAATGTGTACACAAGGTTGGTGAGATGAATGGATATTTACTACAAGAAAATAGGAGAAGGATTTCCTGTTGTTTTGTTACATGGGAATGGAGAAGATCATCATATTTTCGATGAGACAGCTAAGATCCTTTCAGCAACGTATCAAGTTATTATGATTGATTCACGTTATCATGGCTTGTCTATTCATGAAGGAGAATTATCGTATCAATGTATGTGTCAAGACGTTATGAAAACGATTGATGAATTACATATTACTGCTTATGATGTGATTGGTTTTAGTGATGGAGGAATTGTGGCTTTATTGTTGGGAATGCAGGATCAACGTTTAAAGCATATTGTGACAATGGGTGCTAATACTCAACCACAAATGATAAAAGGCATTTATCGCTTGCAGCTGTATTTGAGTCTTGTTTGTTTATTGCCGTTTTGTCTTTATAATCAACAGGCACGTTTAAAATATAAATTAGTGAAGTTAATGTTAAGGGAACCTCGTTTATCATATGATGATTTAAAAATGATTCACGTTCCTGTATTAGTGTTGGCGGGTGAATATGATATGATTAAAGAAGAAGATACGAGAAGGATTGCTGATGCGTTGCCTTATGGAATTGTGAAAATTGTGAAACAAGGAAATCATTTTTTGTTGCGAGATATGTTTCAACAGACAATGAAAGAGATAGAATTATTTTTAAAAGTATGTCATCAGGAGGAAAATATATGAGTGTATGTTGTGTAAGAAATGTAAAAATTGGCGAAGGAAAGCCAAAAGTCTGTTTGCCGATTGTGGGACAGACAAGAGAAGATATTCTTGTACAAGCAAGATCATTTCAGCATTTTGAATATGATTTGGTAGAATTTCGTGTTGATTTTTATGAAGATATTTTCAATCAAAAAAATCTTCTTTCTTTATTAAAGATTTTAAGAGAAGACATTCAACAACCTCTCTTGTTTACTTATCGCTCAAAAAGAGAAGGTGGACAGATTCAATTAACTGATGAACAATATTTGGAATTGGTAAAAATGGTTTGTCAAAGTCAATTGATTGACTTAATAGATATTGAGTTGATGAGTGGAAATGCGCTTGTTTATCAATTAGTAGAAATTGCTCATCAATATGGTATTTATGTGATTTTATCAAATCATGATTTTGAAAAAACACCTCAAGATATTGATATGCGACAAACATTAGAACATATGGAAATTATGAATGGTGATATTTATAAGATAGCAGTCATGCCTCAAAGTTATCAAGATGTGATTCGTGTTCTCAATGTGACAATGGAAATGTCTGCAAGATTGAATCAACCGATTGTGACTATGGCTATGGGAAAGTTAGGAATGATTACGAGAATGACAGGGGAATTAACGGGTTCGTCAATAACCTTTGCAAGCGCTGGAAAAGCTTCGGCTCCTGGTCAGATGAGCGTCAATGATTTACAAATGATTTTAGAGGCCATTCATCATGATTGATTTGGTAAGAGCTAAGCATGCTTTTCAAAGATATGTTTGTCATTATGATCCACAAATTCCAAGCATTCAATTGAAAATCGTTCATACATATCAGGCGATGGTATGTTGTGATGATTTATGTCAAAAATTAAAACTTTCAGATGAAGATCGTGCATTAGCTTCGTTGATTGCATTATTACATGATATTGGTCGTTTTGAACAATGGATGAAATATGAAAGCTTTGCTGATTACAAAACTGTTGATCATGCTCTGCTTTCAAGCCAATTACTTTTTGAAGAAGGTTTCATTAGGGAATTTATTGAAGATGATCAATATGATGAGATTATCAGACATGCGATCGAACAACATAATAAATATCAAGTAGATGATGGTTTTGATGAAAGAACATTATTATTTATTCACTTGATGAGAGATGCAGATAAATTAGATAATTTTAGAGTTAAAGATGAAGAAGATATAGAGACACTGCTTTATGTATCTTTAGATGAGGTCAATCAAGAAAATATTTCACCTCAAATATATGATCAGTTTTATCAACAAAAACTGATTTATGGTCCTACGAGAAAAACTCATTTGGATATGTGGCTGTCTTATATTGCTTTTATTTTTGATTTATATTTTTTAGAAAGTCTTCATTATATTAAGGAACATGATTGGGTAAATCGTTCTTTCAATCGTATTCAGCCTATGAATGCAAAAACAAAACAGGACTATGAAATATTAAGACAAAGAGCTTTAGCATATGTGGAGGATAAAAATGGGGTATAGAAAAACAAGGAAAATGGTTTATATGGCTTTGTTAAGTGCCATTGCGATTGTATTACATATGATAGAAGGGACATTACCAATTCCTTTACCGTTTGGGGTTAAATTAGGATTAGCTAATATCATTTCTATGGTTGTTATAGAGATTTATGGTCCTAAGGAAATGTTTATTGTTAATTTTTTTAGAGTCATGATTGCTTCTTTGCTTAATGGAACATTTTTATATAATCCTTTCTATATGAGTTGTGGAGGTGTTTTTTTAAGCAGTCTTATCTTAGTAGTTCTTAAAAAAATAACATCCTTACCTATGATATCATGTTCAATTATTTCAGCTATCTTCCATAATATTGGTCAAATTATTGTGATTTCATTCATCTTGTCTTCAGCGGCAGTCATGCCTTATATCTTTATTATGTTTGCATCGTCTATTCCGACTGGTATTTTTGTTGGAATGGTTGCTATAGAAATATTAAAAAGAGTGAAAAAAGAACAATTTCAATAAATTTAAAAAGAGTGTCTCATTGATAGTTTTTTACTTGTTTGTGGGTAAATGAACGCATTCAAGACACTCTTTTCAAATATTTAAAAGCTGTTTTTCTTCATGTTCCATTCTTCCTGAGTGATTATGTTCATATCTCGTTGTTCTTTACGCTTTTTTCCTTACTTTAAAATAAAAATCAGTATATAATGCACGTCTTTTTTAATGACTTTTCATCAATTATCATCTATAATACAATGTGAGGTGAACATATGAAACAATATTTAGAGATGTGTCAATATATATTAGAACATGGTGAGGATCGAGATGATCGTACTGGAACAGGAACACGTAGTGTTTTTGGATATCAAACACGTTATGATTTAAGAGATGGTTTTCCTCTTTTAACAACAAAGAAAATGTTTTTAAGACCTATTGCAGAGGAATTGTTGTGGTTTATTAAAGGTGATACAAATATTAAATATCTTGTTGATAGAAACGTCAAGATCTGGAATGAATGGCCATATGAAGCTTTTAAAAAATCAGAAGATTTTCATGGTGAAACATTAGAAGAATTTGTGAATAAGATAAAGACATTACCAGCTCATGATCCTTTTGTTATAAAGTATGGAGAATTAGGACCAGTTTATGGACGACAATGGCGTAACTTTAATAATGAAGGGATCGATCAAGTGGCTAAGCTTGTTGATTCATTAAAAAATAATCCTTTCTCAAGAAGACATATTATTTGTGCCTGGAATCCTGCTGAAGTTGACGAAATGGCTTTACCCCCATGTCATGCCTTTTTACAATTTTATGTATCTCATGATCTAAAATATCTTTCTTGTCAATTATATCAAAGGAGTGCAGATACTTTTTTAGGAGTACCATTTAATATTGCATCATATGCGTTATTGACAGAAATGTTGGCTCAGGTATGTGGTTATGAGGCTAAAGAGTTTGTACATACTATTGGAGATGCACATATTTATAAAGATCACTTTGATGTTGTTAAGGAACAAATTTCTCGAGAGCCTTTATCAAAATGTCATTTGCTGTTAAATAAAGATATCAAGTCTATTTTTGATTTTACAATTGATGATATAAAAATAGAAGATTATCACAGCTATGGAAGATTAGTAGGGAAGGTGAGTGTTTAATGATTAGTTTAATTGTCGCAATGGATGATGAACAACTCATTGGAAAAAAAGATTCATCAAATGGGATGCCTTGGCATAACAAAGAGGATTTAAAGCATTTTAAAGAGACAACTCTTCATCAAACAATTTTAATGGGATATACAACATATCAAGCAATAGGGAAACCTTTACCGAATAGAAAAACAATTGTTGTTTCTTTTGAACCTTTTGATGATGATAGAGTTGAAGTGAGAACTTCTTTAGAAGAAGTGATTCAAGAATACAAGGATAAAGGAGACAACTTGTTTATATCTGGGGGAGCATCTATTTATAAGCAATCATTACCCTTAGTTGATCAATTATTGATTTCAAGAATACCAGGAAAACATGAAGGAGAAACTTATTTTCCAAACTTTGATGAATATGGATTTGTCTTAAAGCAAACAATTCCATACGAAACATTTAACCTACAAATATATGGGAGAGAATAAAAATGAAAAGGATTATATTACTGGTTTTCAGATTATTATATAGAATACCAGGTTGGTTATTCAAGATTCGTTATTACAATAAACATTTAGAAGAAACGTCTTTTGAAGAAAGATATACATTTGCGAAGAATTTAATACATAAGATTAATGAGAAATCAAGAGTTAGAATTCGTTGTTATGGTGAAGAAAACCTACCTGAAGAACAAGGCTATTTAATGGCTCCTAATCATCAAGGTCTATTTGATGCGTTGATAACTTTTGAGACACATCCAACACCATTTAAAGCAGTCATAAAAAAAGAATTAATGGATGTCTTTGTTTTAAAAGATGTTTTAAGATTACTTGAGTTTGAAGCTATTGATCGTAATAATTTACGTGCTTCTATGAAAGTCATTAAAAAGGCAACAGGTGAAATGAAGGAAGGAAGAAATTATTTGATATTTCCAGAGGGAACAAGATGTCGAAAGCAAAATCAAATGCTGGAGTTTAAGGGAGGTACTTTTAAAGCTGCCATTGATGCGAAGAAACCAATTGTTCCAGTTGCATTAATTGATTGTTATAAAGTATTTGACAACAATACCATTGCTCCTGTTGAGGCGCAAATTCATTATTTGGAACCTTTATATTATGAAGATTATCAAGATATGAATAGTACAGAAATTGCTCAATATGTACAATCTCGCATTGCAGAATGCATAAAAGAATATGAATAATTATCAAAAAAATAAGTGTTTTTATAAAAAATACTTATTTTTTGTTTTCTTATTATGATAAAAAAAGATGCGATTTTTTCATAAAAATAATCACTTTTGCACGATTAGACTCATCTAACTTTGGAATAAATATGGTATTTTTGCATGAAATATCTTGCGCATGAACCGCTTTCAAGTTATAATATGTGTAGTTCAAAAATAAATAGATGGGAAGGAGATTTATATGAACAAATTATTAAAAGTATTAGCAGCTTCTGCTTTAGTTGCTACTGCATTAGTAGGATGTGGAAAAAAAGATGATGGTGGAGCAACAGAAACTGCTAAAATTGCTAAAGCTGGTTTAGGTGTTGTAAGTAACATTAGTGAAACTGGGCAAGTGAATACAACTTTTGTTGCTCTTGGATTAGATGCTGATGGAAAAATTGCTTATATCGATTTAGACGTAGCTCAATCTACACCAGGTGCTGAAGGTGCTGAAGGACTTTACAACGAAACAAAAGAAGAACGTAAAGAAGGATACAGTATGAAAGAAGCATCACCAATCGGTAAAGAATGGTATGAACAAGCTGAAGCTTTCGAAGCATATTGTACAGGTAAGACTCCAGCTGATGTTGCTGCAATTGAAGTTGAACAAGGAGCTCCTAAAGAAGGAACTGATTTAGCTGCTGGATGTACTATCCATGTGACTGATTTCTTAGCTGCTGTTGCAAAAGCTAATGAAAATCTTCAAGATGTTAATGCTGATAGCGTTGTTTTAGGACGTGTATTAGAAAATAGTGAAACTCAAGTAACAACAACTTTAGCTATGTTAGCATTAGATGCTGATAAGAAAGTAACTGTTGCTAAAATCGATGTAGCTCAAATCTATACTAAAGAAGATGGTACACAAGTTGTTGAAACTAAGGGTGAATTAAAAGAAGGATATGGTATGAAAGAAACTTCTGCCCAAAATGGTAAGATCAAAGATGGTGGAGAATGGTATGAACAAGCTAAAGCCTTCGAAGATTACTGTAAAGGTAAAACAGTAGATGAAATTGCTAAAGTTGAAACAGAAGATTTCCATGGTGGAAAAGCTGCTAAAGAAGGTACTGATTTAGCTGCTGGATGTACAATCACTCTTGATGCATTCTTAGAAGCCATTGCTAAAGCAAAATAATTGAATTTGAAAACCATGAAGAAATTCATGGTTTTTTTGTGCATATATTGTTATAATAGAAATCGGTGATGAAAGTGAGAAAAGTCATAAGTATATTTGTTATATGTTCTTTATTTCTTTTGACAGGATGTCAAAAGAAAGTCACTTATGAATATATGACAAAAAGATTTGTCGGTCCATTTGATACAATTACAACTTATATAACCTATGCGAAAAGTGGAGAAGATTTTGATAAGCAATGTGAATTGATTGATGAAAAATTAAACTATTATAATAACTTATTTGATAAATATAACGTTTATGATGGTTTAAATAATGTCAAAACAATTAATGATCATGCAGGAAAAGAAGCTGTTGTGGTTGATGAAGTTTTGATTGATTTGATTGAGTTATGCATTCAAAGAAATCATGAAATATCTAATAAGGTTAATATTGCTTTTGGAAGTGTGATTGATATTTGGCATATGTATCGAGAAGAAGCTGAGAGTTCAGGTGGCATTGGGGAAGTTCCCTCTTTAGAACAGCTTCAAAAAGCAAATGAGCATACAAGTTTAGAGAGCATAAAGGTTGATAAAGAAGAAAAAACCGTATATATTGATGATGAAAATGTATCTATAGATGTTGGAGCAACTGCTAAAGGATATGCTATTGAACTTATTAAGCAAGATCTCATTGCAATGGGTGTTGACAATTTTCTTTTAAGTGGTGGTGGAAATGTCGTGAGTTATGGTGAAAGAAAAATTCAAAAAGAAGGAGAATTTTATTTAGATGAATGTCAGAATAAATTCTGTGTTGGAATTGAATCGCCACAAGATGGGAATTATGCAAAGAAGAGTGATGATTCAGAAAATGAAGCCATTCTTGTTGTTCAAGGTGAGTCCATTGTAACAAGCGGTGATTATCAAAGATTTTATGAAGATGTTCATGGTGTCAAATATCATCATTTAATTGATCCTGATACTTTATATCCTGCTGTTCATTTTAGAAGTGTCAGCATTGTGACTGAAGATAGTGGTTTGGCAGATTTTTTGAGTTCTGCTGTGTTTTTGATGGAATATGAAGATGGTATAAAGTTAATTAATTCCTTAGATGGTGTGGAAGCTATTTGGTTATTGGAAGATGGTAAAATTCGCTTGTCGGATGGGTTAAAGGACAATGACAATATTTATGTGATTGAAAAAGAACGATTGAATTAGGAGGATGTGTATGTATAGTTATAAGACAAAGGGTGTTTGTGCTTCACGTATTGATTTTGATGTCGTTGATGGGAAAGTAACAAATGTAAGATTTATTGGTGGATGTTCTGGAAATACACAAGGGGTTGCAAGACTCATTGAAGGTATGGATAAGGATGAGGCTATAAGGCGTATTGAAGGCATTCGTTGTGGGGGTAAACCAACATCTTGTCCAGATCAACTTGCAAAGGCATTAAAAGAAGTCAAATAAGATGGATATGACAGAACAGATGATGTTCTGTCATTATTTTTTCTTTTTTTCATATCATAGAATAGGTGATTTTTATGATGGTTCAAAGAATTAGGAAGATGCAGTTGTTGTGTGCTATATGTTTGATTTTACAATTGGTTTGTTATAGGTGGTTGATTCCATTTCATCTTATTGCTGTGGGATTAAGTATTATTGTGATTATTAATCAAAAATGGTTTAAAGTCATTCAAATACAGTATCATTTTTATTTAATAGGTCTTTATTTTTATAGATTATGGGTTTTAAGTATTGAAGCTGTTTATTTGCTTCAAATTATTTATGTGGTCTTTTGTTTGTATATAGCAGTCATGTTAATATTATTCTCATTTCATTGTATCTTATAGTTTGAAATTTTGGTATAATAGGAAAATAAAGAAGGAGGTCATTGTATGTTTGGTCATTTACAGGTCTTAAGTGCATATAGCTTTCAAAATAGCACAATCTTAATCAAAGATTTAGTTCAAGATGCACGTGCTAAGCATATTGATGCCCTAGCTTTAACCGATAAAAATAATATGTTTGCTACCTTGGAATTTAATGAAGAATGTTTGAAACATCATATTAAACCTATTTTTGGTTTGGAAGCGAGTGTGAAAATCTCGGGAGAAATTTATGCGTTTGTGTTATTGGCTATTGATGATATAGGTTATTTTGATTTGGCTAAAATATGTACAGATATTCATTTGAGTCAAGAGAAATGTACGACTTTGGAAGAACTTGCCTTATATCAGAAACACTTATATGTAATTTCAGGATGTTCACAGGGAATTGTAGAAAGACTTGTTGCTAAAGAAATGGAAGATGAAGCAGTCAAATATTTGAAATTATTTAAAGAGATGTTTCAAGATCATTATTACGTGATGTTGCAAAATCATCATTTAAAACTACAACAAATGTTTAATCAAAGAATGATGTCATTAGCACAGTATGTCAAAGTGAAAGTCATTTGTTCTAATGAAGTGTGTTATTTAAAGAAGAGTGATGCTCTGGCTGTTGATTTGATGCAAGCTGCGAGTCAAGGCTTAACATTAGATAGAAAATATCAACCGATAACAGATGAGAAATACTTGAAAACAGAAGAAGAAATGTCCATTCTTTTTGATCAAAGTATTCTTGAAGAAACAAAATATGTTTTAAGGAGTTGTCGTGCTACAATTCCTTTGCATCATAAACATTTACCTGCTTATCCTGTTCCTAAAAATGGTGAAGCATGGAAATATTTAAGACAATTATGTCAGTTTGGGTTAAAGAAACGTTTTTTAGGGAAAAAAATACCTGTAAAATATATAGAACGATTGGAATATGAATTAAAGGTTATTCATCAAATGGGATTTGATGACTATTTCTTAATTGTTTGGGATTATGTGCGTTATGCAAAAATGAATAAAATTTTAGTAGGAGCTGGTAGAGGGAGTGCTGCTGGAAGTCTAGTGGCTTATGTTTTAGGAATTACCAATATTGATCCACTGGTCTATGATTTACTTTTTGAAAGATTTTTAAATCCTGAGCGTGTATCTATGCCTGATATAGATATTGATTTTCAAGATGATCGACGTGATGAAGTTATCAATTATGTCATTCAAAAATATGGGCAAGATCATGCTGCTCAAATTGTGACTTTTAATACGTATGGACCACGAGTGGCTATAAAGGATATGGGAAAAGTCATGGGAATTCCTTTAGCAAGATTGGAAATTGTCGCAAAAATGATTCCAACAGGACCAAAGAATAAAAAAACTATTACTCAAATGTATCAAACATCTGCACAATTTCAATCACTGATTAATCAAGATCCTCTATTAAAGAAGATTGTTGCAGCTACCAGTGTGATTGAACATTTGCCAAGAAATATCTCAACACATGCAGCAGGAGTTATTTTATCTAAAGAGCCATTAAGAGAAGTCATTCCATTAGCATTAGGACCAACTTCAACATTAATGTCTCAATATTCTAAGGACTATATTGAGACAGTTGGTTTATTAAAAATGGACTTTTTGGGTTTAAAGAATTTAACAATGATAGATTATATATGTAAGGATATCGAAAGAGAAAGTGGACAAACACTTGTCATGAATCAGCTTCCTTTAAATGATCGAAAGACATACGCATTAATAGCACGAGCAGATACATATGGAGTTTTTCAATTAGAATCTCAAGGTATGCGTAATTTGTTAAGAAAAATGAAACCATATTGTTTTGATGATATTGTGGCTGCCATTGCTTTATTTCGACCTGGACCAATGGAAAATATTCCAATTTATTTAAAACGACGAAATCATAGTGAAAAAGTCACTTATCCTTTACCTGAATTAGAACCCATTCTGAAATCAACTTATGGTATAATGATTTATCAAGAACAATTGATGCAAGTTGCCCAAAAAATGGCAGGTTTTTCATTGGGAAAAGCTGATATATTAAGAAAGGCGACATCTAAAAAGGAAGCTTCTTTAATGCAGTCTATGAAACAAGAGTTTATTGTTGGATGTATAAATCATGGATATTCTAAAGAAAAATCAGAGGAAGTTTTTGATTTGATTGAAAAGTTTGCAAATTATGGATTTAATAAATCACATAGTGTTGCTTATGGCTATGTTGCTTATCAATTGGCTTATTTAAAAGCCAATTATCCATTATATTTTTTTGCATCTATCCTTTCCAATGAAATGTCAAGTGATACAACAAAGCTCCATTGTATTCAAGAAAGTAAAGCTTATCATGTTGATATTTTACCACCTTCAGTCAATCAGTCACAAGCTCGCTTTATGGTAGAAAATGGACATATTCGTTATTCATTGTTGGCAATTAAAAATGTAGGATATGCTGGCTATAAAGCAATTGTTGAAGAAAGAAAAAAGGGTGCATTTCAAGATATTTATGACTTTATGATACGTATGGATGAATCTAAATTATCTAAGAAAATGATAGAATCATTGATTGATGCAGGAGCTTTTGATGAGTTTGGTATGAGTCGTCAAACGATTCATAAAAATTTAGATAGTATTCGTGAATATGGCTATTTGAAAAAAAGCTTGGGTCTTGATGAAAAACCTGTTTTAACAATTTATAAAGATCAAGAAAATGAAAAATTAGAGAAAGAAAAGGCTGTTTTAGGGATTTATTTATCAATGCATCCTATCGAATTGATAAAACAAAAACTCACTGTTCCTTATGTTAATGTTGCATCTTTATATGAATATCAATCACAAAATGTTCATGTTGTTATACAGCTTCAAAGAGTGAAAAATATTACTGATAAAAAAGGACAAGAAATGTGTTTTATTGAAGGATTTGATGAAACTGGTAGTGTAGACGGTGTTGTTTTTGCATCACGTTACAAGAGTATAGGCATGATGTTAAAAAAAGGGAATATATGTTTAGTTTATGGAAAAATAGATATCAAAGATAAATTGTCATTACTTGTTGAAAAAGTTAGAGTGATAGAATAGAGAGGTACATATGAAAGAGTTTGTATTAATTGATGGAAATTATTGGTTGTTTAGTTCTTATTATGCAACAGCTGCTATGGGGAATCTCATGGTGAATAAAGATGGTATTCCTACAAATGCAGTATTTGGTTTTGCGAATAGATTAGAAAATGTGATAAAGAAACATCCAGAATGTCTTTTGGTTGCTTTTGATGCGAAAGGAAAAACATTTAGAAGTGATATGTTAGAAGAGTATAAGGCAACAAGAAAAGAAACACCTGATGAATTGAAGTGTCAATTTGCAATTGTGAGAGAGTTTTTAGAGGCTCATCATATTCCTTATTATGAATTGGAGGGATATGAAGGAGATGATATCATTGGAACAATGGCGTTAAAAGCAGCAGAATCAGGATATCAAGTTTCAATTATGACAGGAGATAAAGACATGATGCAACTTGTCGATGAGCATATTTCTGTCTATAAACGTAATACTAAGACAAAGAGTGATGATGTGATAACTCCTCAATCATTTTATGAAAAATATGAATTAAAGCCTAATCAGATGAGAGATTTGTTAGGACTGATGGGAGATAGCGCTGATAATATTCCGGGTATTAAGGGTGTTGGTGAAAAAACGGCTTTAAAGTTATTACATGAATATGGTACGATAGAAAATTTAAAAGATCATATTGCAGAATTAAAAGGAAAAATTGGTGAGAAGATTAGAGAAAATATTGAGATTGGTCTTCAGTCTAAGGTTATTGCAACGATTATGACTGATGTGCCTGTATCAATAACTTTAGATGATTGTCATTATCAAGGGTATGATTTTGATGCTTTGAAGGATTTTTATCAAAAATATGATATGAATTCATTATTGAAGAAAATATCTGTTGAATCAAGAGTTGAACATGACACTCTTTTTGAATACCAAATTGTTGAAAAAATGCCTCCAATCACTAAAGATAGTAGTATTTTAGGAGCTATTTATGATGTCAATTATCATAAATCGATTGTTTTAGGCTATGCCTTATATAATGATACAGATGCTTATTTTATAACATTTGATAATGCGTTAAAGGATCAAGACTTTTTAAATTACTTAAAGAATGAAAATTATCATAAGTATAGTTATAATATTAAAGCACAGCTTTTATCAGCAAGATGGAATGGTATTGACATGAAAGGAATGAATTTTGACTTACAGTTAGCTTCTTATATTTTAAATCCAAGTCTTAAGGATGAAATGAAATATATTTGTGATTATTATGACTATACATCTTTGCAATATGAAGAAGAAGTCTTTGGTAAACTTGCAAAAAAACATATTCCAGAGTTAGAAGTTCTTGCAAAACATACAATTGCAAAGGCAAAAGCTATCTATGATTTAAGAGAATCTGTTATTCAAAGACTGAAAGATGAAGAACAATATGATCTCTATCAAAATCTTGAATTACCTATTACATATATATTGGCAGATATGGAATATGTAGGAGCACGCATAGATGTTGATGTCTTAAAGGAAATGGAAGTGACATTTGAACAACAAATAAGGGAAATTGAAGAAGATATTTATATGTTGGCAGATGAAACATTCAATATTGCTTCACCGAAACAGTTAGGAGAAATTTTATTTGACAAGCTTGGTTTGCCTAATGGTAAAAAAACGAAAAAAGGTTATTCGACTTCACAAGATATATTAGAGAAAATTGAGGATTTACATCCTATTGTTCCTCTGATTCAACAATATCGTATGTTAACAAAATTATCATCAACTTATGTCAAAGGTTTACAAGATCAAGTTTTCCCAGATGGTAAGATTCATACTATTTTTAATCAGGCATTAACACAAACAGGGCGTTTATCATCTATTGATCCAAATTTACAAAACATTCCAGTTCGTCAGGAAGAAGGAAAGCTGATTCGTAAGGCTTTTATTGCTAGTCATGATTATTTGATATCATTTGATTATTCGCAAATTGAATTACGTATTCTCGCACATCTTGCAAAGGTAAAATCTTTAATACAAGCTTTTCAACAAGACAAAGATATTCATACACATACGGCTGCGTTAGTCTTTAAAGTCAAAGATGAAGAAGTCACAGCAGATATGCGACGAAAAGCAAAAGCTGTGAACTTTGGGATAATTTATGGTATGGGTGAATTTAGATTGTCTAAACAAATTGGAGTTTCTGTGAAAGAAGCAAGAGAGTTTATTCGCCGTTATTTTGAAGAATATCCAGAAATTAGAATTTATATGGATCGTGTTGTGGAGGATTGTAAAAAGACAGGCTATGTGTCAACAGTTTTAAATCGTAAGAGATATATTCCTACTATTAATGATAAGAATTTCATTGTGCGTGAACAAGCAAAACGTTTTGCTATGAATTCACCAATTCAAGGGAGTGGTGCAGATATTTTAAAATTGGCAATGGTGAAAGTTGATCGTCTGATGAAGGATAAAGGATTGAAATCAGAAATGATTTTGCAAGTTCATGACGAATTGATTTTTGATGTTTATCAAGAAGAATTAGAGGAGATGTTAAAGATTATTCGTTCAGCAATGGAAGAAGCCTTTGAAATGGAAGTTCCTTTAAAAGTAGAAGGAACTTATGCTTCTAATTGGTATGACTTGAAGTAGGTGAGAAAGATGCCAGAGTTACCAGAAGTTGAAACAGTTCGACAAACATTAAGACATTTTATATTAGGGGAAGAAATTCAAGGGATTGATGTTTATTACGATAAGGTGATTGAAGGAGAAACACAAGACTTTATTGAGCGTTTAACCTCTCAACATATTCAAGAGATTGATCGTTTTGGTAAGTATTTGATTTTTTTGCTTGATGATGTAGCTTTTGTTTCACATTTAAGAATGGAAGGCAAATATCATATTGTTAATAAAGATGAGCCAGTTGGTAAGCATACCCATGTTGTGTTTCACCTTAAAGATAAAGATTTATGTTACATTGATACACGTAAGTTTGGTCGTATGCAACTTGTTGATCTTCAACACTATAGGAATCAAGCCCCACTTAATAAATTAGGAAAAGAGCCTTTTATGATTTCTACTGAAGAACTATATACTTTATTGCATCGAACATCTTTACCTATTAAAACAGCTTTACTTGATCAGTCTATTATGTGTGGCATTGGGAATATTTATGCCAATGAAATTTGTTTTCTGATGCAAATGGATCCACGAACAAAGGCCTCACGATTGTCAAAAAAACGTGTTGAAGAATTACGTCTTATCACAATTGATGTTTTAACAAGAGCTATTGCTCAAGGTGGAACAACAATTCACTCGTTTGATGCCAATGGCATTCATGGTTTATTTCAGGTTCAATTAAATGTTCATGCTCAAACAACATGTCCATATTGTCAAGGGGCGATCAAAAAAATAATGGTTCATCAAAGGGGGACATACTATTGTCCACGCTGCCAGAAGAAGAGGTATTAATATGATCAAATGGGGTATTATCGGTTTAGGGAAAATTGCTTTACGTTTTATAGAAGGATTATCTTATTGTAAAGAAGGGCAGCTCTATGCTGGAGCTTCTTATACGAAAGAAAAAAGAGATTTTTTTCATCATCAACATCCACAAGCTCTTGTTTATACCACTTATGATGAGCTGTTGAATGACGAACAAATCGATGCAGTTTATATTGCAGTTCCACATGGCCTTCATTATGAATGGGCTCAAAAAGCATTACTCAAAAAGAAGGCTGTTCTATGTGAAAAACCAGCCACTTTGACATATCAGCACACATATGAACTCTGTGAGTTGTCTCGTCAACATCATGTTTTCTTTATGGAAGCTATGAAAACAAGATTTATTCCACTTATTGATGATTTAAAGCAGATGTTAAAAGAGGGTATAATTGGGGATATTGTCAAAATTGAAACTTCTTTTTGTAGTGATGTTGCTTATAATCAAAAAAGTTATTTGTTTGATGCTCAACAAGGTGGTGCATTATATGATGTAGCAATCTATAATATTGCGACTATTTTGGATTATATTCATGCCCCTATTCAAGATGTGCAGGTTCATATGGAAAGAAAGTATCATGTTGATGTTTATGATTATGTTGAAGTGACTTTTGAAACTGGACAAAAGGCTATTATTGAGGTGGCTATTGATCGTATGAAAGACAAAACAATGATAATAACTGGAACCAAAGGAATCATAAGGGCAACCCCATTTTATCGTCCTATGGAAATGATTGTTGAGAAAGAGGGGCTACAACAGATTTATCGGAAATCATATGTTTATCATAATGATTTTTATGGGGAAATTCATGAGGTTCATGAATGTCTTCAACAACATTGCTATGAAAGTGCAAGAATGAGCCATCAAGATTCTTTAAAGTGTATGGCATTAATTGAAAAGATAAAGGAGAGTTTTCATGACTAAGGTGATAGGATTAACAGGATCTATTGCAGTGGGAAAAAGCACAGTGACACATTATTTAATGACTCATGGATATCAAGTACTTGATGCTGATAAGATTTCTCATCATGCTTTAGATCAAGGAACAGAGTGTTATGAAAAGGTGAAGGATATTTTTGGTTGTGTTGATCATGATGGAAACATAAATCGTCAGCAGTTAGGACAAATTGTCTTCTATGATCAAAAGAAGAAAAAACAATTAGAAGATATTATTCATCCTTATGTGATTGAAGAATTAAAAAAGGGAATTTGTGCATGTCAGGATGCAGTGATTTTTTTAGATATTCCTTTGTTATATGAGATTCATTTAGAATATTTATGTGACCAGATTATAGTTGTTTATGTCGATGAAAAGACACAGATGGAACGTTTAATGAAACGTAATCATATTGATGAAGATCAAGCTTTGAATTTAATGCAACAACAAATTTCTATTGAAAAGAAAAAAGAAATGGCTGATTTTGTTATTGATAATCGTCAGAGTTTTGAAGCTTTGTATCAAGATATAGAAAGGGTTTTAAAAGATGAAATTATATATGAGTGATTTGTATAGGGTTGAAGTGCGTTATCCTTTAGATGATGTTCAAAATGATATTCTTTATTATTTGTATCAACCTATTATTGGCTCAAATGCCATACAATTATATATGATGTTGCATATTGAAGGAAAGAGAATGAGTCGTTTTTTAAAACCTTCTTCTTTGTCACGTTTAACTTCTTTTCTGTCCTTAAGTTTATTAGATATAGAAAAAGAACTTAAAGCATTGGAAGCTATTGGTTTGTTGAAGACATTTGTAAAGCATGAACAAGATATGACTCAATATGCTTATCAGCTTCAATCACCACTTTCACTTAAGGTCTTTTTTAAGAATCAAATTTTGTCATCTTTACTCCAAGAATCACTGGCACCAGAAGACTTTCAAAAAACAGTACAGTATTTTCAAGTAACAACAATCGAACTTTCACAATACGAAGAAGTGACTGCACATTTTCAAGATGTTTATGAAATTCATGGAAAGAAAAAATATGGTCGCATGTTAAAGATGAAAGAAGATGTTCAAGAGACTTTGTATCAAGATGTGCAAGTGTCCTATGATATGAAACTGTTATCTCAATGTTTAGCAGATTATCAAATCAATCGCTCAAAATTAAAACAGGAAGATTTTACATACATGACACAACTTGCAATTGTTTACTCTATAGATGCTTTTACACTTGCAGGATTGGTCAAGGATGCTATGGAATCAAAAGGACTGAATAGGAATCTACTCAAAAAAAGTATTCAGCAATATTTTGAAATGGATCAAATGTCATCATTAAAAGAAGTCCATCATAAACAGCCTTTACAATATCAAACGCATCAATCGCAAAATTCACCACTTGTTTTACATATGAAATATTTAGACACAATTACTCCTTATGAGTTATTGAAAGATAAACAGGGAGGAAGTGAACCTGTTTTTCATGATCTTAAGATTGTTGAAACACTGATGGTACAGTTAGGACTTAAACCAGCGGTTGTAAATGTCTTGATTGAATATGTTTTAGGAAAAAATAATAATCGTTTATCAAAGAACTATTGTGAAACGATTGGCTCATCATTTGCAAGAAAACACATTGAGACTGCTATGCAAGCCTATGAAGAACTTACTCATCAAAATCATGAAGAAGATGATATTCATGTAGAACATAAATTAGAAGAACCGGCAGAAGTCAATAAAACAAGGTTATTTGATTTATTAGGTAAATTAGAGGAGGGACAATTATGATAAAAGTAGGAGATATTATAGAGAAAAATGAAATTTCTTGTATGAAAAAAGAAAGCTTAATTGCTTTAAGTCGTGAAAAACATATTCAACAATTCTTTCAAGAAAATCATCTAGAGTCATTTTTGATGGCAGACTATTGGGTGGAATTGCTAGATTATAATGATGACTATAAAATATGTCAGCACTGTCCTTCTTTAGAGAAATGTCCAAAAGATAATCAGGGCATGAGAAAGCGTTTGGCTTATCATGATGGGGAAATTGTTCTAGAACTAGAAAGCTGCGTTTATGGAAAACAGTGGGAAGAAAAAAGGTTACTGTTGGAAAAGTTTGTGATTACAAATGTCAATGATGAATTGTTATTGACGGATCTAAACAGTTTGGAGATTGTCAAGAATGTGAAATTAAATTATGAAAAAATGTCTGAAAATAATTGTAAAGCTATTGAGGAAATACTTGCTTGTGCTATGCAGCAAAATCAAAAAGGTTTATTTTTGCATGGTGAAATAGGTTGTGGAAAAACAACTTTGTTAGCAGGATTGATGAATACATTGGCTAAGAAGGGCTATCATATAGGATTTGTTCATTTTCCAACTTATTTGATTGAATTAAAGGCTAGTTTTTCAACGGGTGATAATGAGTATGCATTGGATCGATTGATGAAAGTGGAATATTTGTTGTTAGATGGAGTTGGTGAGGAAAATATCACATCATGGTCACGAGATGAGATTTTATTAACGATCCTCTCATATCGTTTATTGAATCATTTGCCTACTTTTTTTACAAGTATGTATGGTTATAAAGATTTGGAAAATGTGTATACTATGAAGAAGAGTGATAGTGGTGATAGAATTAGAGCGAAGACAATTATTCAAAAAATGAAAGCGTTGAGCATTGAAATAATGCTTGACGGAGCTAAAATGTAGCGATAGAATGTAAACAAAAGTATAGAATATAACGTCATTTTATGATAAAATTAAGGTGGTTTAATGTGAGAGGAGAATATAATTATGGTGAAATGTATTGGAGTTTTAACTTCAGGTGGTGATGCTCCTGGAATGAATGCGGCAGTACGTGCTGTCACGAGAACTTGTTTAAACAAGGGAATCAAGGTTTATGGTGTAAGATTAGGTTATAAAGGATTACACGACGGTGATTTTATTGAATTTGATTCTCATAGTACACGTAATATCATTAATATTGGTGGTACATTCTTAAAATCTGCACGTTTTCCAGAGTTCAAAGATCCTGCTGTTAGACAAGAAGCTATTGAACAAATGAAAAAAGTTGGAATGGAAGCCTTGGTTGTTATTGGTGGTGATGGAAGTTATAATGGAGCTTTAAAATTAACTGAAATGGGTGTAAATTGTATTGGGATTCCTGGAACAATTGATAATGATATTCCTGATACTGATTTTACAATTGGATTTGATACAGCATTGAATACTATTGTAGATGCATTGGATAAGTTAAGAGATACATCTGCTTCACATCAAAGATGTACAATTCTTGAAGTTATGGGTAGAAGATGTGGAGATTTGGCTGTTCATGCGGGTCTTGCATGTGGTGCTGAGATGATTGTGACAAGTGAATATGGTTTTGATGAAGATGAAATTATTGCAACATTGAAAAAATCAAAAGCTTCAGATAAAAAGCATGCCATTGTTGTTATTACAGAGCATATTACAGATGTTAATGAACTTGCTAAACATGTAGAAGAAGCAACTGGATTTGAAACGCGTGCAAATGTGTTAGGACATATGCAAAGAGGTGGTCGTCCAACTGCTAAAGATCGTGTTCTTGCATCACGTATGGGAATTAAAGCTGTTGAACTTCTTGAAGAAGGAAAAGGTGGTCTTTGTATTAGTGATGTCAAAGGTGACATTGTTGGATTACCTATTCAAGAGGTATTAGATCATAAGCGTAAAGTGAATGAAGGTATTTACGAAGACGTTATTAAGCTTCGTTAATATAAATAAGAGGGTAGGAGATTAAGGAGAATATGAGAGAAAAAACAAAAAAAACGAAAATTGTTTGTACAATTGGACCTGCTTCTGAAAGTCCAAAAATGTTAAAAAAATTGGTTTTAGCTGGTATGAATGTGATGCGTTGTAATTTTTCACATGGTAGTCATGAAGAACATGCGAGAAAAATGCAAACAATGCGTGAAGTGAATGCTGAGTTAGGAACAAATTGTGCAATCTTGTTGGATACAAAAGGACCTGAAATTAGAACTGGTGATTTTGTTGGGGGATCAACAACTTTTAAAAAAGGTCAAGTTTCAGTAATTTGTGTTGAAGACATTGAAGGTACAGCAGATCGTTTTACGATCACATATAAGGATTTGTACAAAGATGTCAAACCAGGGGGATTTATTTTAGTTAATGATGGTCAAGTTGAATTATTAGTTGACCATGTTGAAGGAACAGATATTGTTTGTGTTTGTGCAAATGATGGTCTCGTTAAGAATAAACGTGGAATTAATGTTCCAGGTATTGAATTAGGATTTGATTTTATTTCTGAAAAAGACAGAGCTGATCTTGAATTTGGATGTCAACAAGATGTGAACTTTATTGCAGCATCATTTGTTCGTCGTCCTCAGGATGTTTTAGATGTTAAAAAGATTTTAATTGAAAATGGAAAACCTGATATTCAAATTATTGCTAAGATTGAAAATCAAGAAGGCGTAGAGAAAATGGATGAAATCATCAAGGTGGCAGATGGTATTATGGTTGCTCGTGGTGATTTGGGTGTTGAAGTTCCTGCTGAAGAAGTTCCTTTGATTCAAAAGGAATTGATCAAAAAATGTAAAGCCGCTGGTAAGGTGGTCATTACTGCTACACAAATGCTTGAATCTATGCAGGAAAATCCAAGACCAACACGTGCTGAAGTGAGTGACGTAGCCAATGCTATCTATGATGGTACTGATGCCATTATGTTATCTGGAGAATCTGCACAGGGAAAATATCCTGAAGAAGCTGTTATGGTTATGAATAAGATTGCAGTTAAAACTGAATCTACTTTAGATTATGCATCTTTACATAGAAAAGCAGTGAGAACAGCAGCTGGAGATACTTCTGAAGCTATCTGTATGTCAGTTGCTGAAATTGCAACGAAGTTTAATGTTGCAGCTATTATTGCTTTTACTGAATCTGGATTTACAGCAAGAAAGATGTCAAGATATAGACCTGAGTGTCCAATCATTGCTGCAACACCAAGAGGTGAAACGATGAGAAGATTAGCACTTCATTGGGGTGTTACAACAACAAAATGTAAGCATATGGATACGACAGAAGGATTATTAAATTTAGCTGATGTTATTGCGAAAGAACATGGCATTGAATCAGGTGAAACAATTTTAGTGACTGGTGGTACACCTGGTGTTGAAGGAAAGACAAACTATTTGCAATTATTAACAGTAAAATAGTATGGAAGACGGAAGTCTTCCTTTTCTTTTGGGTTTTACTTTAAAAAAGTCATACATAAATTGGATATATAAGCCTTATATTATAAAAAAGTATGAAATTAATTTCAAAAAATAAAAAATTTCATAACATTTTCATAAATTTGTGTTATTGTATATACAGAGGTGAGGAAAATGTTTATAAATACTTCACATAGAATCAAAATATGTGCTTATATTTATTTCTTTGGAAATATTTTTATATCATTATATAGAGACCTTATTCAATTTAGTGAATTGGGACAGCCTCATCAATTGATATTAACATTGATTGTTGATAATTTACATGGATTTCTCATGTATTTTGTTCTTTCACTTATCATATATGGTTTTGGGAAAATTGTTGAATGTTATGAGTTGCTGAATAAAAAAATCTCTAAGGAAGAAAAAAGAATGAATATAATTGATTAAAGGAGGAAAGTTTATGTTAAAAAAAGTATCTCATTTGTTGAAAATAAGTGCTTATCTTTTCTTCATTATGAATATTTTAAAAGAAATTTATAAAATTGCTTTAGAGATGTCTTATTTAAATACTGGGCAGTTGATGGGAGCAGAATCGATGATTTTGATGTTATGGTCCTGCTTTGTTTCATTTTTATTATCGTTAGTTATTTATGGTTTTGCAGTGATTATTGAATTTTATGAAAAACAGTCTATAAAGTTATCTGATGACTTGACAAAATTATAGTTTGATGTAAAATTGTAATACAAGCGAAGATTTAGGACATGTTTTTATAAGACCTTTGTTTAGAGAGAAAACGGATGGTGAAAGTTTTTCAAAACTTATAAGAGTACTCCCTAATAGCCACACTCGAAAGAGATTGTCGTTTTGCTGCGTTAAGGCATTGAGGTTATCGAAAGATAATAAAATAAGGTGGTACCACGAGATTTCGTCCTTTGGATGAAATCTTTTTTTGTAGGAGGGTGATAAAATGGAATTTGAATTACCACAAATAAAACATCAAAAATTATTTGAGGAATATAAACAAGAAGCTTATGCCCATGGAGAATTGTTTATTAATGGAGATGGTGGCTGTTCAAGAAGTGAAAGCTATAAGGAATGGCTAAAATTTGATAAAAATTTAAGAGATGAAATTGATCTTCCTCAGGGTTATGTGGGTGGTACGACTTATTTTGTGATAGAAGATGGTGTGATGGTAGGCACCTTAAATATTCGCCATGCTTTAAATGAAGCGCTTAGAAAATCTGGAGGACATATTGGTTATAGTGTATCTGTGAGAAAAAGACGACAAGGTATTGCTACTGCTATGTTGAAATTTGGAATTGAAAGGTGCCATGAAATGGGAATTTGGAATATTCTTGTCACCTGCCATAAAGAAAATATTGGTTCACAGAGAACTATTGAAAAATGTGGTGGTGTTTTAGAAGATGAAGTGATTGTTGATGATAAAATCATCTTAAGATTTTGGATAAAAGGAGAAGACAAATGAGAGATTTTAAAAATGAAGAAGCATTAAATACTTTGAATCATTCTTGTGCTCATGTGATGGCACAAGCTGTAAAGCATCTTTATCCAGATGCTAAATTTTGGGTAGGACCTGTTGTGAGTGAAGGGTTTTACTATGATATTGATTTAGGTGATGTTGTTATTAAAGATGAAGACATTGCAAAAATTGAAAAGGAAATGAAAAAAATTTGTAAGGATGGAAAACGTATTGTAAGACATGAAATTTCTAAAGAAGAAGCTTTAGAAATGTTTAAGGATGATCCTTATAAGTTGGATTTGATTTCAGGATTAGAAGATGGTCAAATAACTTGTTATTCACAAGGAGATTTTACTGATTTATGTCGTGGCCCTCATGTTGAAACTGTTAAACAATGTAGAAACTTTAAGTTATTAAAACATTCAGGAGCTTATTGGAAAGGTGATAAAAATAACAAGATGCTTCAAAGAATTTATGGTGTTTGTTTTGAAACAGCAGAAGAATTACAAGAACATCTTGATTTCTTGGAAGAAGCAAAGAAAAGAGATCATAAAAAATTAGGTCGCGAACTTGATTTGTTTATGATGAGTGAATATGCTCCAGGAATGCCATTCTTTTTACCACATGGTATGTTATTAAGAAATGTCCTAGAAAATTACTGGTATGAAGAACATAAAAAAGAAGGTTATGAATTTATTAAGACACCAATTATGATGTCTAAGGAATTATGGGAGGTTTCAGGACATTGGTATAATTACAAGGAAAATATGTATACAAGTTATGTTGATGATCGTGAATTTGCAATTAAACCAATGAACTGTCCTGGAAGTATGCTTGTTTATAAAAATGGATTGCATTCTTATAAGGACTTGCCACTTCGCATGGGAGAACTTGGACAAGTTCATAGACATGAAGCAAGTGGAGCTTTAAATGGTTTATTTAGAGTACGTACTTTTACCCAAGATGATGCCCATATTTTTATGACACCTGATCAAATTGAAAGTGAAGTTGTGCGTTTGATTGCCTTCATTGATCGTGTTTATTCTAATTTAGGCTTGCCATATGATATTGAATTATCTACAAGACCTGAAGAAAAATATATTGGTGAAATTGAAATTTGGGAAAAGAGCGAGGCTGCTTTAGCTGCAGCATGTAAAGCTGCTGGAAAAGATTATAAAATCAATCCAGGTGATGGGGCTTTCTATGGTCCTAAGTTAGATTTTCATGTCAGAGATTCTTTAGGAAGAGTTTGGCAATGTGGAACAATTCAATTGGATATGAACTTACCAGAAAGATTTGATTTAACTTATGTTGATGCAAATGGTGAAAAAGTCAGACCAGTTATGTTACATAGAGTTATTTTTGGTTCTATTGAAAGATTTATTGGAATTTTAATTGAACATTTTGCAGGTGCATTTCCATTATGGTTAGCACCTGCACAGGTGAAGGTGATTCCAGTGAAAAACGAATATCATTTGAATTATTCAAAAGAAGTTTATCAATTGTTAGAAGAAAAGGGTATTCGTGTAGAAATGGATGATCGTGAAGAAAAACTTGGTTATCGTATCAGAGAAGCACAAATGAAGAAAATTCCATATCAATTGGTATTAGGGGATAAGGAAAGAGATCATCAAACTGTAACTTATCGTCAATATGGTGAACAAAAGCAAACAACTGTTTCATTAGGTGAATTTGTTGAAATGATTTTAAAACAAGTTGAGGAAAAAACAAGATAGAAAATTTATAAAGGAGCTGATAAGGAATTATTAAAATTAATGATACGAGAATTAAAAATATCCTTGATTAAAATAGAGAATGATTATAACATAATTATGGGTTTGTTCATCATAGATGAACCTAAAGAGAAAAGTTGGAGATTAGAGCGTCGGAAACTGTAACTGTAAACTTTTCTCTTTTTTCATCCTTTCGTCAGTTTATATACAGTATTATAAATCCAATCGTAATAAAAGGGTATGAAAAATGCAGTCCGTGACAGCAAATATCATACCCTTTGATATATTTTCATTTGCAGTTTGATTTGAAAAATTGGTGTGGAGAAATTTCGGCATAACAGCCAGTGTTTAAGAAGATAATATTCCAAACTGTCTTTGTCAAATTGATACATGACATGGATCCTAAGTTTTTAAGAGCTTCATTAATATTTTTTATAACATAAGTGGTTCACTATGACAGTAACATTTTTAAAATGATGATAAGCAAATTCTTTATAGGCTGTATTCATATCAATACTGACATATTTCACCAACGCCGCAGGGCAGGAGGCCCCGACTTCTTTAAGTTGGGGAGGAATACCCGATTAAGTGGCGTATTTTTTTAAAAAAACATCGTGTTTCGCCAAAATATGATATAATAATTTTGGTGAAAAGGGGTGAAATTATGAAAAAGAAGTTATATATTTTGGCTTTGGTTGTTGTAGCATTTGTTTTGTGTTATATGGTTTATGATTATTTTCCTGGAAGCCATCATTGTAATCCAACAAAAAGATATGCAAGTATTGATGAACTGGAAAAAGATTTGGATATTGAAATATATCCTGTTTATGATTTTCAGGAGTTTCTTACAAATGACAAACAGGCTCTACTTAAAGATATAGATACTTCTACACTCCATATTTATGGCGACAAAGAGAATCAAAGTATTTCTTATTTTATAGAGCAAAATATTTCTGTTTATACTGATGGAATAGTTAGTTATATTGGTAGGCACAATACTCCAAATTATGAATCATTTAGTTCTGACTGTCGAACGGATAAGATTCATGATGGAACATTATATCAATATCATTACACTGATTCTGATATTGAATATTATAGAGGTGTATTTATTAAGGATAATTTGAGTTTTAGCCTCGTAATAAATAATTCTGAATTGCAATTAGATACAGAAACAATAGAAAATAAATTAGTTGAATATATCCAATTGACAGAAGATACAAAAAACAATAACTAATTACAATGTTAATACGAAATTTCTAGGGAAATACAAAGAAAAGCTACAGGAGGATATCCAATAGCTATAATACTCGCTAGAATACTAACCAATGACAGATTAAAATCATGGGAATATATAAATGCTTTAGACTATTACAATTCCATAAACTTATGAAACGCTGTGTACTACGTACGGTGTTGTGAAAGGGGCAAAAGATTTTAATTTTAGCCCCTATTCTATTATAGAAGATCAAAATTGTGCGATGAAAATAATCATTTGCATGTGGTGTGATCATCATTATTTACTACCTAAGTATTTGATGAGATTTAAGGATAATGATTGGAAAAGTATAAATAACCCATTTCCTTAAATAAATTTTATAAAGTTATTATAGGATTGTTTTTCTTTTCATAAATTTTTTTACTTTTAGAACAATCTTGTGTATAATAGTTGGCAAGAGGGGAGGATTTTATGGATATAAGGAATATTAAGAAGCAAGCCAATCAAATATATCTTCACTATCGACAACAGATCATACCAGAATTTTTTTATGTTGGATATGTGAGCCTTTTGGCGCAGTATTTACAAAGTGGGCTTTTCTCTTTCTTTGTGTCTTTATTCCTCTGTCCCATAAGTCATGGTTATGTCAAATGTGCTATGAAATTAGTAGATGAAGAAAAAACACATATTGATTATCATGAATCAATGGTTGGAATTATAGAATTTGCAAGGGTTTTTCCAATATATTTTGTACGTAAAATTGTCATTTTTTTGATTGTTTTGATTGTTGGTCTGCCCATTTTTTTGAGTTACTTTGACTTGACAACAACAATTTCATTAGAATGGCTATCAACCTTAGGTAATACTTTTATTCAAATAGATTTGTTTATACCAGATTTCTATGTTCTTTATCCACTTTTAGAAGAAAGCTGGGTTTGTTTGAATGTACTTGCATGTTTGTTTTGTTATTTATTTGTATCGGCATTATTAATGCCAATGCCATATGTGATGGAATTGGAAGAATTTTCATGGAGTGAGTGTATTCAATATTCTCTACGTTTAATGAAAGGACAAGTGGTGAATTACTTTCGACTTTGTTTGACGTATTGTATCAGGCATATAATCTATTGGGAAATTACAGGTCTCATTTTGATGATAATTGGATCATTAAATGAAATTTTAATGTTGTTTTGTTTCGTATTCAGTTTGTTTATATATATAGATATTTTTAAGGGTAGATTTGAAATTGCGAAATATTTATTTTATAAGGAAATAAGAGGAGATTATGATGAGAGAAATAATGGGGATGAAGAGAATTGTCATTAAAGTTGGTTCTTCTTCATTATGTAATATGAGGGGACAAATAGAAAAGGAAAAGATTTTGCATTTGGTTTTACAGATATCTAAGTTGATTAAAAAGGGTTATTCAATTGTTTTGGTATCTTCGGGAGCTATTGCAGCTGGTATGGGAAGTTTACATTTAGAAGCGAAACCACAAACGATTCCTGAAAAACAAGCTTTAGCAGCAATTGGACAAGCACAATTGATGCAAATATACGAGGATATTTTTCAGTTGTTTCATTTAAAATGTGCTCAAGTGCTTTTGAATCATGGGGATTTTGATGATCGCAAGAGATTGATGAATTTAACACATACTATGCATGCTTTGATAGATTATGGTGTTATTCCTATTATTAATGAAAATGATGCATTGGCAGTTGATGAGATTAAAGTTGGAGATAATGATACATTGGCAGCATTGATTGTACCTGTTGTTGAGGCTGATTTATTGATTTTAGTAAGTGATATAGATGGTTTGTATGATGCCAATCCAAATGAGAATAAAGATGCTCATCTTTTAAAGTATGTTGATCATGTCACAAAAGAAATTGAAAACATGGCTGGTGATTCATCTTCAACTCTAGGAACGGGTGGCATGATGACAAAAATCAAAGCTGCAAAAATAGTTAATGACTATGGAAGTCATTTGGTTATTGTAAATGGACAAAAAGAGAATTGTTTACTTGATATTTTTAATGAAAATGAAAATGGTACTTGGTTCAATGGTAAGAGTGGTAAAAACTTAAATGCACGATCACATTGGCTTGTTTATCGTACCAGTTCTAAAGGGCAGATTATTGTTGATGATGGTGCTGGATCAGCTATTCAAAATTATCGTAAGAGCTTATTGCCGAAGGGAATTGTTGATGTTCAGGGACAATTTTTAATGGGACAGGTGATTGATGTTGTGAGTGAAAATGGTGAAGTGTTAGCTAAAGGGATTAGTAATTATTCAAGTGATGAAATTCGTTTGATTAAAGGGTATAAGACAAGTGAAATAGAGACGATTTTGCATTATAAAGATTATGATGAGGTTGTTCATGCAAATAATATGGTTATCTTGAAAGGAGAATAAACATGGAAAACATTCAATATATGGATTTGCATCAACGTGATGATTGGTTGAAAGCTGTTGTAGTATTTACTGAAGATAGTTTTAGTGAAAAATATCCTGAAGTATCAAGAAGCTATGAATTTGATTGCTATCAGAGGGCTTTTCTGCCCAATGTTGTTTCATCTGCTGTCATAGCAAATTCGTTAGATGGGAAAGATACTTGTGTGAGAATTGATGTATTTATGGATAGTGGTTGGAAAATAGAAAAATGTTATATTTCACAATATAAGGAGGGGTATCATGGATAAGATTTTAGAAAATCAATTAAAACTAGCTAAAAAAGCGAGTCGTCAGATGATGAAGATAAACACAGAGACAAAAAATAAAGCACTTATAAAAATTTCACAAGCATTGAAAGAACATAAAGAAAGCATTATTGAAGAAAATAAAAAAGATCTTGAAAAAGCACGTCTGAATGGTATGAGTATGGCGATGATTGATCGTTTATTGTTGAATGAGGAAAGAATTGAAAGCATTGCTGCTGATGTTATGAAATTAACAACATTAGATGATCCTGTTGGTAATGTTATGAGAGAAATTCATCGTCCTAATGGTTTACTGATTCGTCAAGTAAGAGTTCCTATAGGAGTTTTTGGAATTATCTATGAATCACGTCCAAATGTTACTGTTGATATTGCTTGTTTATGCATGAAATCAAGTAATGTATGTGTACTCAAAGGTGGTAAAGAAGCTTTACATTCTAATAAAATATTGACACAGATTATGCAAAAAGCTATTCAAGGAATTCTTCCTGAGGGAACAGTGAATTTGATTGAAAATACAAATCGTGAAATAGTGACACAATTGATTACAGCAAATGATTATGTGGATGTTGTTGTACCTCGAGGAGGACAGGGGCTTATTCATCATGTTGTAAAAAATGCAACTGTTCCAGTTATTGAAACAGGAGCTGGAAATTGTCACTTGTATATTGATCAAGATGCTGATATGAAAAAGGCAATAGATATAAGCATAAACGCCAAAATACAAAGACCTTCTGTTTGTAATGCGATTGAAACAATTTTAGTACATCAGAATATTGCCCAAAGTTATTTGCTGGAATTAGTCAAAGCATTTGATGGAAAAGTGGAAATACGAGGAGATTCACGAACGAGAGCTATCATTCCATGTCATGAAGCGACATTGCAAGACTATGCGACCGAATATGATGATTATATTGTTGCAATCAAAGTTGTTGACTCATTAGATGAGGCTATTGAGCATATTTATCAATATTCAACAAAGCATTCAGAATGTATTGTGACAGAAAACGAAGAAACCGCACATATCTTTATGAATTCATTAGATTCAGCATGTGTATATCATAATGCATCTACACGTTTTAGTGATGGTGGTGAATTTGGATTTGGTGCTGAACTTGGTATCAGTACACAAAAATTACATGCTCGTGGACCATTGGCTTTATTAGAAATGACATCATTTCAATATAAAATTTATGGACAAGGACAAGTGAGAAAATAGGAGGAAAAGAGGATGAATATAGAAGAAAGAGTGAAGACTGCTTATGACACACATCATCAGGGATATAATTGTGCACAAGCTGTTTTTACTGCTTATTTAGATATTTTGGATATTTCTAAAGAAGATGCAATGAAAACAGCCTATGGTTTTGGTGGTGGTGTTGGTATGACAAGAGAAATATGTGGTACATTGACAGGTGGAGCCATGGTTTTAGGACAGAAATATGGGAAAGAAGCAGCTGATGTCAAACAAAAACAATTTGTTAACAAACAGGTTGCTGCTTTATGTCAAGAGTTTGAAGATAATCATGGTTCTGTTATTTGTGGAGAATTGCTTGGACTAAGGGAAACAGAAAAAACTGTCAAAAGAAAGACATGTGATGAATTGATAGAAGAAGTTGTTCGTTTGTTAGAAAAATATGTTGTAGAGTGAAGAGATAGAAATATCTCTTTTTTCTATTGACAATACTTAGTAGACTAAGTATAATCGTTAGTGTACTAAGTAATAAGGGGTGAAAGAATGGAATATGATAAATTGAATCGTTTGATGGCAGAACTTAAGACAATCCGTAAATTGCATATTCAGTTGATGTTAAGGGCTTGTCCAGAACTCACACCAGATCAGGGAAGACTTTTATTTTCTATTAGAGAAGCGAGGATGAGTCAAAGAGAACTAGCGAAAAAACTTCATATTACTGAGGCAACTCTTTCAGTGAGGATCAAGCGTCTTGTTGATGCGGGGTTAGTGGAAAGAGAAAATGATAGACATGATAAAAGAGTTTATTCAATTGTTTTATCTGAAAAAGGGAAGAGATTGACGAATCAGATGGAAACATCGATTCATCATTATAAAGAGATGATTTGTAAAGGCATCACTTTGGAAGAATATGAGACTATGTTAAAGGTTGTTAAAAAAATTCAAAAAAATTTAAAGGAGGAAATTGAATGCTAAAATTAAGAAAGTTTGCTTATAAATTTTGGTTACCAATTTTACTTTGCATTGGTTTTGTTTTTATTCAATCCCAATCTGAATTGGCTTTACCGGATTATATGAGTCAGATTGTGACAAATGGGATTCAAGCAGGGGGTTTTGAAGGTCCGATTGCTGATGTTTTAAGTCCTGAAACATATCAACACTTATTCATTTTTGCTGATAAGGATCAAAAAGACATCATAGAATCTTCTTATACGTTTACAAGCTCTCAGGATTTGGATGAAAAAACAAAAATATCTTTTCCAAAATTGGAAGATGCATATGTTTTAAATGATCTTTCTCATGATCAGAGAGAAAAATTAGAAAATGCAATGATAAAGCCTATGCTTATGGTATCATCAATTGATTCTATGGATCCTAATTCATCAGAATATCAAGAAAAGTTTGGACAACTTCCAGCAGGTGTAGATGTTTATCAAGTATTTGCAATGATGGACGAAACAACGAAAGCAGAAATGTTAAAGCAAATAGATACTCAGATGGAAACAATGGGTTCATCGACAATGATGATTGCTGCTGGTCATGGTGTTAAAACAGAGTACCAGGCGTTAGGGGCAGATGTAGATAAAATCCAAACAGATTATATTTTTACGGCAGGACTGAAAATGTTGGGGATTGCGTTGTTGGGAACAGTTGCAGCAATGAGTTCAGCCTATATTTCTTCAAGAGTTGGAGCAGGATTTGCAAGAGATTTACGAAAAGCTGTCTTTAAGAAGGTAGAAAGTTTTTCTAATACAGAGTTTAATAAGTTTTCAACTGCTTCACTGATTACACGTACAACAAATGACATTACACAAGTACAGATGTTAATGATTATGTTGTTGAGAATTGTTTTATTTGCTCCTATGATGGGAATTGGGGCATTGATTAAGGCCTTAACCAATTCGACATCTATGACTTGGATTATTCTTATGATTTTGATTGTTATTAGTGTTATTTTAATCGTTCTTATTAAAGTTGTAATGCCTAAATTTAAGATTATTCAATCCTTAATTGATAAATTAAATTTAACAATGCGTGAAAACTTGTCAGGAGTTCTTGTTATTCGTGCATTTGGTAATGAAAAGCATAGTGAGCAACGTTTTGATAAGGCGAATGATGATTTGACAAAAGTCAATTTATTTGTTAATAGAGCTATGGCAACATTGATGCCAGTTTTAATGTTTATTATGAACATTGCGACAGTTTTAGTTGTTTGGGTTGGTGCTCAACAATTGGATTTAGGAAATATTGCAATTGGTGATATGCTTGCCTTTATTCAATATGCTATGCACATTATTATGTCATTCTTATTTATTGCTATGATTTTTGTTATGATTCCTCGTGCAAGTGTTGCTGGTGATCGTATTTATGAAGTTCTATCTACTGAAGAAATCATTAAAGATCCTGAAAAGCCTATAGCATTTGATGCTCATAAAAAGGGTTTGATTGAATTTAAAAATGTGACATTTCGATATCCTGGAGCTCAAGAAGCAGTGTTAAGTGGAATTGACTTTACTGCAGAACCAGGGAAAACAACAGCTTTTATTGGTTCGACTGGTTCAGGGAAATCAACTCTCATTAATTTAATTCCACGTTTTTATGATGTGACTGAAGGTGAAATTCTTGTTGATGGTGTAGATGTCAGAAATGTAAAACAACATGAATTGAGAGAATTGATTGGTATTGTGCCACAAAAAGGTATACTCTTTTCTGGTACAATTCGTTCTAATCTTCAATATGGAGCAAAGAATGCAACAGATGAGGAATTAAATAAAGTGATTTGCATTGCTCAAGCTAAGGAATTTGTAGACGATAAACCAAAAGGTTTAAGTGAGGAGATTTCTCAAGGTGGAACAAATGTTTCTGGAGGACAAAAACAGCGTTTAGCAATTGCGAGAGCATTGGCTAAAAATCCAGAAATACTTATTTTTGATGATAGTTTTTCTGCCTTAGATTTTAAAACGGATGCAGTTTTAAGAAAAGAATTAAGTAAGCTTATGGAAAAAAATAAAAATACGGTTTTGATTGTTGGACAAAGAATTGCATCTATTATGGATGCAGATCAAATTATTGTTTTAGACAATGGAAAAATTGTGGGAAAAGGAACACATGATGAACTTATGACAAATTGTCAAGTTTATCAAGAAATTGCTTATTCTCAGCTTTCAAAGGAGGAATTGGATAATGCCTAGACCAATGGGACATGGAAAACATTCCACAGAAAAAGCAAAGGATTTTAAAGGAACAATTCAACGATTATTTGCTTATTTAAGACCGTATTATATGAAATTATTTTTGATTATGATTTTTGCGACTGGTTCAACTGTTTTCTCTATTTATGGACCAAAAGTTTTAGCCAAGGCAACTGACAAGTTAAGTGAAGGTATTTTGGCTAAAGTTTCTCAAACAGGTGGTATTGATTTTACTGCGATTGGACAGATTTTACTTTTCTTAGCGGCAATTTATTTGCTAAGTGCATTATTAAATTATGTACAAGGATTTATTACTTCAGGAATTTCTCAAAGGGTTGCCTATGATTTTAGAAAAGCTATTTCTGAAAAAATGGATCGTTTACCATTAAGTTATTTTGATAAACATTCTAGTGGGGATACTTTATCACGTGTAACAAATGATGTTGATTTAATTGCTCAGTCATTAAATCAAAGTATGACACAGATTGTGACATCAACGGTAACAGTTATTGGTGTTTTCGTTATGATGATAACAATTAGTGTGCCAATGACTTTAATGGCTTTATGTGTTTTACCTATTTCTATGTTTTTGATTTCATTAATTATGAAAAGAACGCAAAAATATTTCGTGAAACAGCAGACGAGCTTAGGAAATGTTAATGGGCATATTGAAGAAATGTATGGGGCTCATCAAGTTGTAAAAGCATTCAATGGTGAAGAAGATTCTGTTGCTCAATTTGAAAAATATAATGATGATTTATATGATTCAGCTTGGAAGTCACAATTCTTTTCTGGTCTTATGCAGCCATTGACTGGTTTTGTAGGAAATGTTGGTTATGTAGGAGTTTGCTTATTAGGTGGTTTTTTAGCAACAGGACAAAGTATTTCTATTGGAGATATACAAGCTTTTATTCAATATGTTCGTCAGTTTAATCAGCCGATTACACAGCTTGCTCAAATTATGAATCAATTACAATCAACTGCAGCAGCAGCAGAACGTGTGTTTGAATTTCTGGATGAAGAAGAATTAGTTGAAGATACGCCACTTGTCACTCATAATCAATTGAGAGATATTGATGGCAGCGTTACATTTGATCATGTTAATTTTGGCTATAATCCTGATCATACGATTATTCATGATTTTTCTATGCATGTTCATGCAGGTCAAAGCGTTGCCATTGTTGGGCCAACAGGTGCTGGAAAAACAACGATTGTCAAGCTATTGATGAGATTTTATGAGTTAAATAGTGGTCATATTATGATTGATGGACATGATATTACAGAATTTAATCGTAGTGATTTAAGAAGTCTTTTTGGTATGGTTTTACAGGATACGTGGTTATTTGGTGGAACAATCAAAGAAAACTTAAAATATGGTAAGCTTGATGCGAGTGATGAAGAAATGAAAAAGGCTTGTGAGCTTGCTTACGCTGATCATTTCATTCATACATTGGAAGATGGATATGACACAATCATTAATGAGGAATCAAGTAACATTTCACAGGGACAAAAGCAATTGCTTACAATTGCAAGGGCATTTTTGGCTGATCCAAAAATCTTGATTTTGGATGAAGCTACATCCTCTGTGGATACGAGAACAGAAGTTTTGATTCAAAAGGGAATGGATAAATTGATGGAAGGACGAACTTGTTTCATCATTGCCCATCGTTTATCAACAATTAAAGATGCAAATACTATTATTGTTATGAAAGATGGCGATATTGTAGAATTAGGAAATCATGAATCTTTACTTCAAAAGAATGGTTTCTATGCAGAACTCTATCGTTCACAGTTTGAATCAAGTAAAGAAGACTAAAACAACAAAACACTTTCATGTACTTATGATGAAAGTGTTTTATGTTATGAGAAAAACATTTTGCAAAATTTTCTCATCATAAAAATATTGATTTATCCTTTGAACTTATATAATATATTAAAATGAATGTCGTGTTTAAAAAAATAAAGAAATACATAAGGAGGGTTATGATGTCAACACAAGTGATTTTATTAGGAACAGGAACGCCAAATGCATGTCCAGATGCTTCTGGACCAGCAGTAGCTATTGTTGTTAATGGGAAACCTTATCTTATTGATTGTGGTCCAGGAGTTATTCGTCAAGCGACGGCGGCTTATCGAAAAGGTGTGAAGAGCTTAACACCATCTTTATTAAAGACATTGTTTATAACTCATTTACATTCAGATCATACGGCTGGATTGGCTGATTTTATTTTAACACCATGGGTTTTAGAACGTCAGGAGAAAATGGAAATATATGGACCTCAAGGGGTACAACATATGTATGATTGTTTGATTGATGCTTATCAAGAAGATATTCATTTTAGAATTGATGGTTTTGAAAAAGCAAATGGGATTGGGTATTTAGCTGATATTTATGAAGTGAAAGACGGTTATATTTATCAGGATGATTATGTAAAAGTAGAGGCTTTTACAGTGAGTCATGGGACATTAGAATGTTATGGATACAAATTTTATACACCTGATAAAACGATTGTTATTTCAGGAGATACATGTCCTTTAGAAAAAATGGAGAATATAGCTAAAAATGTGGATATATTGATACATGAGGTTTTTTATGCTGAAGGATTGAAGCAACGAACACCACAATGGCAAAAATATCATTCAACTGTTCATACTTCTTCTTATGATTTGGCTCAAATTGCTGAGAAAGCAAAACCTAAACTCTTAGTGACTTATCATCGCATTTATCATATGGATTTATATAATGATAATATTGATGTTGCTAAAGAGGTGAAAAAACGTGAGCAAGCAATTTTGGGGGAAATTCAAAGTCTCTATGATGGCATTGTCATGAATGGTCATGATCTTGACATTATTTAAAAATACTCTTACTGAAAGAGTATTTTTAATCTTTATTTTTAATGATCTCAATGAGTTCTTGCTCACTTTGAATATCTGATGGGTAGGGATAAGAATTTTTTAATTTTTGAAAATCATTTAAACATTTTTGAGCTTTTTCATAATATCCAAAGGAAAGTTCATAAGCATATTGTGTTCTTATAAAAGAAGGGTTTTTCTTCATTGTTTTACGTATTTTCATATGCTCCTTATCCATGAGTTGTGTGATTTCATGTTGTTGATTATGTAAAATATATAGATATATCAAATCATTTATAAGAAAATGTTTATAAATACCCATAATATGTGGAATATTTTCAAAAAGTTCATAAATCAGTTCTTGTGCATTTTCAAATTGATGTTGATCCATAAATCTGTTTTCACAGAAAATAGCAACAGTATAACATAAAGCGTTTTGCATATCCTCTTTAAGAGGCATCACAAATAAATTCTCAGGCATATCTTTAAGACGATATCCTTGTGACATATATTCATTAATTTTCATCTGTGTCCAAAAAGCTTTTCTAGCATGTTTATTTCTTTTTAAACATAAAGCATTATAACCATCATTAGCAATATGTGAAGTTTGTAAAGGAATACCATTAATGCAAGCTGTAAAGAGCCCCATACATATAAAAATAATAAGAAAGATCTTGCAAAGATATGAAGAACAAATCAAAAGCATCATCCATGATATGAAAGTTGTTATGATATTAAGAAGAACACCTCCTAAATTATAAAGTATATAGGGAAAGTTTTCGTCATTATCAGGAGGGGCAAGTAAACATTGACCAGCAGTTCCAGCTAATGAATATTTTTTTATGTGAAGATGCTCATTTTCTTTGATGAACATGAAGTGACCAAAACGAATGGAAATAAATTGATAGCCAGTTAAACATCCAAATAGACAATGTCCACATTCGTGAATGATGAGATGTAAAAACAGTGCACTATAAACAAACAACAAAAGTAAAAATATCACATATAGATAATTGTTAAAAGAAGATAAATCTATCAATTGATCAAAATAATAAATACCAATGAATCCACAGATAAGTCCTGAAATAAAATAAATAAAAATAAATAAGACTTTTTTTATAGACATAACGAGACCTCCTGAATGACTTTATTCTAACATAATTGTTCATAAATGTCATTGATAATACGAAGAAGATGTGTATAATAAAAAAAGGAGGAATGAAGATCATGAGTATATATTTATTGGATTATCCAAAAAAGATAGAAGAATTGTATGCTTTATGGCCTGAAACAATGATTGCTTCATATTTACAGGGATGTATGGGTCAAGCTTTTGTAGATGATTTAAAAGAACCACAAAGTGCACAAATCTTGATTGCAGATTTTTGTTTCTTTGCCGGGGAACCTCATCAAGAACTCGTTGAAAATATAAAGTCACCATTGACTATCTTAGTTCCTCAAAATCAGGCATGGGTAAAATGTATAGAGACTGTTTATGGTCAACAAATTCATAAGAGGGAAAGATATGCAACTTTAAAAGAAAAAGAAGTATTTGATCGACAACAACTAGAACATATAGTGAGACAATTGCCACATGATTATGAAATGAGACCCATCAATCAGGACATTTATAATCAAGTGCTTAAAGAAAAATGGTCGCAAGATTTTTGTATCCATTTTCATGATTATGATGACTATCAACATCATGGTATAGGATTTGTTATTTTATATAAGAATGAGATTGTCGCTGGAGCATCATCTTATACTTATTATCAGGATGGTATTGAAATAGAGATAGATACACGAAAGGATCATCGTAGAAAAGGTTTAGCAAAATGCTGTGCTGCTCAACTCATTTTAGAATGTTTAGAACGAGATTTATATCCAAGTTGGGATGCTCATAATCAAAAGTCATTATGTTTATCATATCAGTTAGGATATCATTTTGATAAAAGTTATGATGTTTATGAATTCATAAAATAATAAATAGCGAACATATAGTTGAAGTGATATGATTTTGTGGACATAAAAAAATGTAAGAAGCATAGGAAATGATGTTCATATATATTTTGAAGAATATTAAGGTATGGATGTAAGAGTTGTTATTTTTAAGAAATCAAGATATAATGTAAGAGAGAGGTGAATAAAAATGGAATATTTTGATAAGATTAAAGATAGACTAGAACCGAAGTTAAAGGGAAAAGAATTAACAAAAGAGTCTGTTTTTAGAGAGATGGGTATTGATTCTTTAGATTTAGTTGATTTAGTTTTTGAATTGGAAGAAGAAATTGGTGTACAGTTTGAAGATGATGAGTTATTAACATTAAAGACAGTACAAGATTTATTAAATTTAATTGAAAGTAAGAAATAGGGAGGAAGTTTTTCCTCTTTTTTCATTAAAGGAGATATATGATATATCAAGTTGATCATCAAAAGAAGAGTGTGACAATAGAGGATATTTATGATGAACATATGTATATAGCAATGTTATCATTAGAAGAATTAAAGACGTGTTATCAGCAGTTTCATATCTCGCAAAATTCTTTGAAACGTTGTGAAGAAACATCAGCTTTTCATCAGAATGTTATTATTCCACATAATCACTATTATTATGGTATGATTTATTTGATTAATGCAAGAGATATTTTTGTGAAAAGAGATGCTTTTTCATTCTTCATTTTTAAGCATTTATTTTTAGTTGTTGTTTTAGATGATGAAGATCATCATATTGAAGATGTTTTTCAATCATCAAGTGACTATGTTTTAGAAAGAGGAATTTCCATTACAAGATTGGTTTATTACTTTTTGAGTGAACTTATTTCTAAAGATAATCAATATATTGAAGAATTGCAGGAAGAAATCGAAGAATTAGAGAATCATGATAGTGAAGAAGAATCTCTTAGCTTTACACATCATTTGAGACAATTAAGTAAGGAATTGTTGCTGCTACGAAATTATTATGAGAATCTTGTTTCTATTGGAGAAGAACTAGAAATGAATCATCACCATATTTTTGCCGAAGATGATATGCGTTATTTTGAGATTTTTACAAGAAGAATGGAACGTTTATCTGAGAATGTACAGATGCTAAGAGAACTTTTAATGCAAGCTAATGAAGCACATCAGTCAAAACTTGATTATAAGCTTAATAAAACAATGCAATTCTTTACAGTCGTAACAACGATTTTCTTGCCTTTAACTTTAATAGCAGGATGGTATGGTATGAATTTTCAAAATATGCCAGAATTACAGAATCCTTATGGCTATTATGCTGTTATTTTTATAAGTTTAGCTATTGTTGTGATGTTAATCATTTGGTTTAAAAAGAAGCATTTTCTTTAATCATGATAAAAGAGCACCGATGAGTGCTCTTAATATCTTCTTTTGATCTTGTAAATAAGACGATTTACATATGGAATAGCTGATAAATCATTAGGATGATCAGCATACATATAAAGTATAATTACAAAATAAACAATAATACCAAGAATAACTGAAAAGATTAATGGTAAAAAAACTTTTCGTGTGAGAGCAAATAATCCGTAATAGCAACAAGCCACAACAATTCCCATGATAAGTGAAGCTAATAATGGAAGAATATATGTACGTCTTATTTCTTGCTTATAATGTACTTTATGTCGTAAAACCTTTTGATTCATAATGCAAACTTGTAGACCATATAAACAATTGGCAATGACTAATGAATATAGGCCAAAAGGTGTTAAAAACAGTAACAAAACTGTTATCATACAATGAAAAACAAGAGCAATGGCTGCATTCTTTAATGGAGCATTGACTTCACCAATGGCTTGTAAAATGCCGTTAGTCAAAGTGGAAAGACCAAAGAAAACAATGCTTGGACTTCCGATTGCTAATAAGATTGTTGCAGTTTTAATAGTTTCTTCTTGTGGAAACAAAACTCCCATAATTGGGAATGCTAAAACACTCATACCAACTGCTGAAGGAATGAGAATCATCATTGTTACACGAATACCTGATTTTATTTGTTCTCTTGTTTGCTTGTAGTCTTTAATAGACCAGTAAGATGAAATGGTTGGGATAGAGGCAGTAGACATTGCCGAAGCTAAAGCAACAGGAACATTTTGTAAAACAATGTATTCTCCAGAGTAAACTCCAAATAATGTAATAGATTTAACATTATCCCCCATTGCAAAATAATAAATATACATATCTATTGTAGATACAAGGTTATAAATACAAGTTGCAATAATAATTGGTGTGACAATGCTTAGGATCATTTGAAAGATACTTTTATAAGAATCGACATGATGATCTGGATCATTTTCAACAATCAAATGATTTTTACGTTTTAAATACATAAAGGACATATAAATGAGTCCAATCAAAACACCAGCACCTGTTCCAAGTGCACTACCAGCTGCCCCATGTGTAGCGAGTGGAGTTCCCCCATCAGCCAGATAAGGTTGGATGAAAAGATAGGCGGCACCTACTGAAACAATAGCATTGAAAATTTGTTCAATAATTTGTGATATAGAAGTATATAAAGTTGTTTGATAGGCTTGGAAATATCCTCTTAAGACACCTAATAGACCAGATAAAAAAATTGTTGGACACAAAACTCTTAAAGCCATAACTGCATTTTCATTGACAATAAAGGGTGCTAAGAAAAAAGTCACTATAGCTGCTCCACCACCAATGGCACATATATATATAAATGAACATTTTAATATTTTTTTTACATTATTATATTGATTTAAAACTAATTTTTCTGAAATTAATTTTGAAATAGCTGTAGGAATACTATAAGAAGAGATCAATAATATTAAAGCATATATATTATATGCTGTTGAATAATATCCAATTCCTTCAGGAGTAATTAATCGTGTCAATGGGCTTCTATAAAGGACACCAATGACTCTGACAAGCATCCCTGCAATAGCAAGTATAGATGCTTGTTTAACAACGGAACGTGCTCTATTCATGCTGTACCTCACTTTCTATATGCATCATTATAACATTAATTTGCATAAAAGCAAAAACCATTCTTGTACCTTATGTAAAATTATGTGTTTTTTTTGATTTATTCATATGTTTTACACATCTTATTCTTATAATAAACTTGCATTTCAAGAAAAAATCATGTATGTTATATGAGGAATTTTGAAGTAAGGAAGTATGAAATGTGAGATTAAAAAAAAGTGTAGTAAAAAATTTTGGGGCTGTTTTGTTGGGTAGTGTTATTGTTTTGACAATGTCAAAGGGTGTTCCATGGATCGTAAGTGGCAGGACACAGACAATTCAAGCAAAGACAATGATTGAAAATATCGCAACTCTAAAAACAGAAGAAAAATATACAGGTATAGATGTTGTTGCTATAGGGAATAGCGATTTATACAGTGCTTTTAATCCTCAACAACTTTGGGATGAGCAAGGCATTCCATCATATGTGGCGGCTGGACCAAATACAAATGTTTATACTTCATTATGTATGTTGGAGGGAGTCTTAGCTTGTCAAAAACCACAACTTGTGATATTAGAGGTTGATGAGTTTTTTGAAAAAAAGGGAATAACTTATTTAGGAACAGCAACAAATCTGGCTTATGAAAATTGTTATGGTTTATTTTCGCAAAATAAAAATTTATTGAAATGTCCATTGATTAACCAATATCGTTTGACACAATCACGTGTGATTTCTAATCGTGGATATGAAAATATTGCCACATCAAAACCTTATTATGGGAAATTTTCATATATGGTTCCTTCTGATCAAAGAGAACCAGTGAATGCCGTTACCGAAAAATATTTACCTCAATTGATATCCCTTGCTCAAGAACATGATTGTGAGATATTATTTGTATGTATGCCATCAGCATCTTCATGGACATATGCTAAACACAATACGGTTAGTGATTTAGCAGATGAATATGGTATTCCATTTATTGATTTTAATGTGGATCAATATGATACAGGATTTGATTGGGTGACTGATACAAGAGATGGTGGTAATCACTTAAATTATAGTGGTGCTACAAAAATGACAAAGTATTTAGGAAAATATCTCCAAGAACACTATCAGTTATCTGATCATAGAAATGATCAGGATTATGCTGATTGGAATTCATAATATCGTCTTCATATCACGAAAAACATGATCACGCAGAGAGGAGAATGTTTATGTGTCAAAAGCCTATTTTATATATTATTATACCTTGTTATAATGAGGAAGAAGTTTTACCAATCACAGCTCCACAATTTTTAGAAGAAATCGAAGATCTTATTGAAAAAAAGAAAATAGATGATCAAAGTAAAATATTATTTGTGAATGATGGAAGTAAAGACCGTACTTGGGAAATTATTTGTGAGTTATCACAAAAAAATTCTCATTTTATAGGTATTGCGCAAAGTCGTAATAGAGGACATCAAAATGCTGTTTTAGCTGGTTTGATGGAAGCTAAAGATGTTTGTGATATCACAATTTCTATTGATTGTGATGGACAAGATGATATTCACGCTATGGATCAAATGGTTGATGAGTATTTGTCTGGGGCAGAGATTGTTTACGGAGTGAGAAGTAAAAGAGAAACAGATACGTTTTTTAAAAGATTTACAGCAGAAGCTTTTTATAAATTGTTAAATTGGATGGGAGCTGAAGTGGTTTTTAACCATGCTGATTATCGTTTGGTTTCATCAAGAGTTTTACAAGAATTTAAGAATTATAAAGAAGTGAATATTTTTTTAAGAGGAATGTTTCCTCTTGTTGGTTTTAAAAGTACATCGGTTTATTATGAAAGGCATGAGAGAATCGCTGGAGATAGTCATTATCCATTATCAAAAATGTTAGCTCTGGCTTTTGATGGAATCACAAGTTTAAGTGTTAAACCTATTCGTTTGATTACACTATTAGGTATTTTTATATCTGGATTTAGTTTTCTTTTCATTATTTGGGCGTTGATTTCATTTTTTACAGGACATGCAACACCAGGATGGTCTAGTACTGTGATTGTTGTATGTATGATTGGAGGTATTCAATTGATTTCTTTGGGAATTATTGGAGAATATATTGGAAAAATATATTTAGAAACGAAAGCGCGTCCACGTTATATTATCAGTGAAAGAACTGACGATCATAAGAAGCTTTGAGGAATAAGAAAATGTTAAAGTTATTTGAAAAATATAAGGGAATTATTTTATATATTATTTTTGGTGGATTGACGACGTGTATCAATATTATTGTTTATTATATATGTTCATATGTATTGAGTATGAGTACAGTTGCCAGTAATATAGTGGCGTGGATTTTGTCAGTATTATTTGCCTATGTGACGAATCGTTTATGGGTTTTTGAAAGTCAAGTTCAGGATCTGCAAGGACTTGTGAGAGAAATTGTTTCTTTTTTTAGTTGTCGTTTAGCAACTGGTGTTTTAGATATTGTTTTAATGTATATCTTTGTAGATTTGCTTTTGTTTCCTGGAATAATCATGAAATGCATATCTAATGTGCTTGTGATTGTGTTAAATTATGTAGCGAGTCAAATGATTATATTTAAGCATTGAGGGAAAACTCAATGCTTTTTTGTGTACAATAAAACCCCCAGATTGTCTGGGGGTCAGGAAAGACTTTAGTGGAGTGGTAAAGAAAAGACCTCCGTTGTATAATTGTTTTGTGGTCTGCAAAACACAAAACAATAGACAAGG
>Ga0129308_1000584_pt1 | contig 51676 bp, 44 predicted proteins | sample L827metagenome_FD_94440 | JGI IMG/M metagenome (GOLD analysis project Ga0129308, IMG submission 94440) | Ring-tailed lemur group fecal microbial communities from Wisconsin, USA - L827 metagenome | ecosystem: Host-associated > Mammals > Digestive system > Large intestine > Fecal | place: USA... | reverse complement strand
GATAATTGAGTATTATCCAACCTTAAGAGTTTGGTCAGCTGTATTTTCAGCACTCTAGAAGTGCTATCTATTCCATTTCGGGATGCATCGCATCTCTCAGGGCGCGGCTGTTCGAGACGTATTATTACTTGCACTCATTATTTAGTCCTTTGGCCTGTTTATTGACGCAAGGAAAGCTGTTTGCTATACATTGAAGTATAGGAGAATATGACTGGAAGAATTGTTAGACACCTTAAATACTACCATAACCAGCGCTCACCGCGATAAAGAATTGGCAGGCTTATTCCAGAAAAAATACAGAAGGGAAAGAATTCCAAAGCAAAAGTATATAAACTACCGCTGAAGAGGTAGAGAGGCGGAAATGCTGGCAGATAAAATCAGCTGGAGCGCTGCTGGATTTGCCCCTGGATTATGATATAGAGAAAATGTATGACAGCTTTTGCAAAGGGAAACATACTTAAACCAGGACTGTATTGAGATGAAACACTGGCTTGAAATCCGGCCGCGCCAAAGAAATCCGGCCACTCCAAAGAAAATGGTTTATAAAAAAGCCGGGATGCAGTATAATGATACGATAAGAAAATAATTCTTAAATAATAGATTTATTTTGGAGGAAGATATGACTACAGAAGCAATGAAAAAGGATATTCGTGAGCGTATGGCATTTTGTGTGGAGAAAGGATGTACGGATACAACAGTTCGTGTGCATCTTTCCGATGGAAAGCAGATTGATATCTGGTATTTCGAAGAGCAGGACTGCTTTGTCTGGAGCCACAGTACTATTGGCTATGACGACGGCGATGAGCTGGTGGCCGATGTCGTGAGATGGATGGAAGAAAAGCATTTGAATGCTGTAAATGTGGAGAGTGTATAAGAAAAGAAGCGCGCGGGAAGGCAGAGGGAGCTCCAGAGAAAGGGCATGAGAAAAAGCAATAGAAAAAAACAGCTGAAAAAATGGCATAATCATTGCTTTTTCTCTGAAAATTTCATATAATAAAGCTAGATATACAGTCCCATCGTTCCGCCGAGACAAAGGATTTATATGACAGGATGAACAGAAAGTGGGTGGAGATGAATCCACCTGCTTTTTCTTTTATGGAGACAATTTAGGATTCTAAAAATCGAATGAAAGGGGGAGTAACCCATCCCATGAAATCATTGGAAACCCGCTATTTAGAGCGCTTATCAGAATTATATCCGACCATTGCGGCAGCTTCCACAGAGGTCATTAACCTGGAGGCAATTTTAAACCTGCCGAAGGGAACCGAGCACTTCCTGACGGATATTCACGGGGAATACGAGGCATTTTCCCATGTGCTGAAGAATGGTTCCGGCGCAGTAAAAAGAAAGATTGATGATGTGTTTGGAAATACATTAAGCCGCCAGGACAAGCAGACTCTGGCCACCTTGATCTATTATCCGGTGGAAAAGATGAACCGGATTCTGCAGACGGAAGAAAATCAGGAGGATTGGTACCAGATTACCTTATACCGACTGATTGAGGTGTGCCGCCGTGCTGCCAGCAAATATACCCGCTCCAAGGTCCGCAAGGCCCTTCCCGGGGAATTTGCGTATGTCATGGAGGAGCTGATTACAGAGAAGGCAGATTTGACGGACAAGGAATCCTATTATGACGCTATTGTACAGACGATTATCCGGGTGGGCCGGGCCCCGCAGTTTATTGTGGCGCTCAGCGAACTGATTCAGCGCCTGACCGTGGATCACCTGCATATTGTGGGGGATATCTTTGATCGAGGTCCGGGGCCGCATATTATTATGGACAAGCTGATGAGCTATCATTCCATTGATATTCAGTGGGGAAACCATGATGTGCTCTGGATGGGGGCAGCAGCCGGACAGCTGGGCTGCATCGCCAATGTCATCCGAATCTGCGCCCGGTACGGAAACCTGGACATTCTGGAGGATGGCTACGGAATTAATATGCTGCCGCTTGCGACCTTTGCGTTAAATACTTATGCGGACGATCCCTGTACCTGTTTCCAGCTGAAGGGCAGCGGCGCCCATGACGCCTCGGAGATGGAGATTAACTTAAAAATGCATAAAGCCATCTCGATCATTCAGTTCAAGGCAGAGGGCCAGATTATCAGGCGCCATCCGGAGTTTCATCTGGAAAAACGAAATCTTCTGCACCGAATTGACTTTGAAAAAGGAACCATTGAACTGGACGGCCAGGAATATCCGCTTTTGGATACGCATTTTCCGACGGTGGATCCCAAAGATCCGTATGCTTTTACAGAGCAGGAGGCAGAGATTATGGATCGTCTGCAGCGGGCCTTTTTAAACTGCAAGAGGCTGCAGCAGCATATGAAATTCCTTCTGGCCAAGGGAGGTCTCTACAAGGTTTATAATAACAATCTTCTTTACCACGGCTGTGTTCCGCTCAATGAGGATGGAACCTTTAAAGAGGTGGAGATTTATGGAAAGAAATATAAAGGCCGTGCGCTTTATGATATTTTAGATAACTATGTCCGTAAGGGATTTGTGGCTGTGGACAAGGCAGAGCGGGAGAAGGGCCGGGATCTGATGTGGTATATCTGGCTCCATGAGGATTCTCCTCTGTTCGGCAAGGATAAGATGGCTACCTTTGAGCGGTATTTCCTGAAAGAAAAGGCGACCCACAAGGAGGCGAAGAATCCATACTACCATTTCCTGGAGGATGAAAACGTAATGAACCGGATTCTGGAGGAGTTTGGCCTGCATTCTGCGGAAGCTCACATCGTAAACGGGCATGTTCCCGTGAAATCGAAGGATGGAGAGAGCCCCATCAAGTGCGGCGGTAAGCTTCTGGTTATAGACGGAGGCTTCTCAAAAGCCTATCAGAAGGAGACGGGAATTGCGGGGTATACGCTGATTTACAACTCCTACGGATTGATTCTGGCAGCCCACGATCCCTTTGAATCGACGGAGGCGGCGATTGAGAATGAGAGTGATATCCATTCTGACAGCCAGATGGTAAAATGGGTACCGGAGCGGAAATGTGTCGGTGATACAGATATCGGCCGGGAGCTGAAAGAAAAAATCCGGGATCTGGAAGGACTGCTGGAGGCATATTACAGCGGTGCGATTGCGGAGAAATTTACCGGACAGCGGTAAGTACTGCGGTGCATAGGGGAGTTCCCATAAAGGATAGGATAAAAACGCCGCCGGAGGTTTCATGAATAAAGAAACCTCCGGCGGCGAAGCTATTGATACAGGCAGTCGGTCAAAATCATGCCAGACTGTGTTCCAACGATTTTTCGCTAAATCTGCTGTTACCGGGTGCCGAAAATCCGATCGCCGGCATCTCCCAGTCCCGGGCAGATATACGCATCCTCATTCAGGCACCGATCCACATGGCCTACATAGATCTGAATATCCGGATGTGCCTCGTGGAGACGTTTTAAGCCCTCCGGAGCAGCAATGATGGACATGAATTTAATATGACGCCCTCCGTGCTCTTTGATGAAATTGACCGCTTCAACGGCAGAACCGCCGGTTGCCAGCATCGGATCCGTGACCACAATGGTACGAAGCTCGATGGGGCTGGGGAGCTTGCAGTAGTATTCATGAGGCTCGTGTGTCACTTCATCCCGGTAAAGACCGATATGGCCTACCTTGGCGGAAGGAACCAGAGCCAGAATGCCGTTGACCATACCAAGCCCGGCCCGGAGAATGGGAACCACTGCCAGCTTTTTGCCGGCCAGCATGGGAGTCATACAGGTTTCAATGGGAGTTTCCACCTCTTTGTCTTCCAGCGGCAGATCGCGCAGAGCTTCATAGCCCATCAGCATGGCGATCTCTTCAATCAGGGAACGGAATTCATTGGTTCCGGTGGCCTTGTCGCGGAGAATCGAAATTTTGTGCTGGATCAGAGGGTGATCAAAAATCGTTACATTTTTCATGGGGAGATCCTGCCTTTCTTATGTGCATATGCTATTTTAAGATGTTAGGATTACAGTTCAGCCTGTATTATAGCATACTTTCTCACATTTTGTTACTGTTTTCTTACAAAGAAAGCCCTATATCACGCAAAGTCTGAATGATAAGTCTCTTTTATTTGTTATCCGGACTGTAGTGAACCAGTACGTATCCGCCCTGCTCGGCAGATACCGGAAGGCTGAAATATACGACACCCTGCTTTTCATAACTGAATATTTCCGGCCAGTCGGATGCCGGAGTCTGGCTTTCATCTGCACTGTAGCCTCCGGTAAAATCTGTGGTCTGCAGCTTCTTGTAATAGTAATCGGTTGTTTTGTCTGAGGCGTTGATACTGCTTCGGATGGCGGATTCATTTCCGGTTACGTCAGTCAGCTTGTAATCACCGGAGACAAGATAGCCGGCTGCGGTATAGATGTCGGCAAAATCGCTTAATCCCAGATTTTTAATGTTCTCCAAATCAATGGTATTAGAATAGAAGATACGCTCTGCTTTGGATGTCAGCGGATTTTTTATGGTTCCTTTATAGGTTACGGTGATTCGCTTTAAGTTAACGGCCTCCACGGATGCTTTTACGGAAAGCTCTGCATCCGGATGAACATCGGCAATGGCCAGTGCATTTTTCTTTAAAAGGGCATTGACCTGTTCCTGCTTGGAAGAGTCTTTCATATTGGAAATGACAGGATATTCAACGGAGGCATCCCCAATCTTTTCACTTTTTATCTCTGTTTTCAGAGAAGAGGCATTGACCGAATCAGCCGGAGAAACGGAGGACTCCGGGACACGTTCTGTTTCCGAAGGGTTGGACTGCGGAAGCGTTTCTTTGGTTACTGCTTCTGTGGTATGCAGGGAAGACAGATCCACCGGTTCCCGTTTTTTGCAGGCAGTAAAAGAAAAAGCACAGAGGACAGCCAGAATAAAAAGATGCAGCTTTTGTTTTCTCATATGTAAGGTACCTCCTTTTTGGGTGTGGTATTTTGGTTTCTATGCCCTAATTTTATCCTAAAATGTCGGAAAATAGTATTGAAATTTTCTTAAATTTTTTGTCGAATGGGATTTATTAGAAAAATAAAGAGATGAAGCTGTATTTATAAGTATACCTTCTAAGAAAAATTATTAAATCTAACTGGTAAAGGCTGTAGATTATGGTATATAATAGAATTACCTATCAATAAAAAACGAGATGACAGCAAACCAGGCATGGCGATCCGGGCGGATCGATGCCGGGAACGCAAGCAGAGGAGGCTTAACATTATGAAAATGTTATCAATCGCAGAGGAACTTAAGAGTAATTCTTATCCCGGCCGCGGTATTGTAATCGGCCGCTCCGCCGATGGCACCAAAGCAGTGACCGCTTATTTTATCATGGGCAGAAGTGAGAATAGCAGAAACCGGGTTTTTGTGGAGGACGGAGAAGGAATCCGCACCCAGGCGTTTGATCCGGCAAAGCTTTCTGATCCCAGCCTGATTATCTATGCGCCGGTTCGCGTGCTTGGCAACAAGACCATTGTGACCAACGGTGATCAGACAGATACGATTTATGAGGGCATGGACAAGCAGCTCACCTTTGAGCAGTCCTTACGCAGCCGTGAATTTGAGCCGGATGCTCCCAACTATACCCCTCGTATTTCCGGAATCATGCACATTGAGGACGGCAGCTACAATTATGCTATGTCGATTTTAAAGAGCAATAACGGGAATCCGGATTCCTGCAGCCGCTACACCTTTGCCTATGAGAATCCGGCAGCCGGAGAGGGGCATTTTATCCATACTTATATGCATGACGGAAATCCTCTTCCAAGCTTTGAGGGTGAACCGAAGCTGGTTTCCATTCCGGATGATATGGATGCGTTTACCGAGCTTCTCTGGGACAGCCTGAATCCGGACAACAAGGTTTCCCTTTTTGTGCGCTATATTGATATTGCTACCAGAGAGACCAGAACCAGAATTGTAAACAAAAATCAGTAAGAGAACTCAGCAGGAAGAACATAGGAGGAACAATCAGATGAATGAACTGGAATTAAAATACGGATGCAATCCGAATCAGAAGCCGTCCCGCATCCTGATGGAGGATGGAAGTGAACTGCCGATCAAAGTGCTCAGCGGCCGTCCGGGTTACATTAATTTTCTGGATGCCTTCAATGGCTGGCAGCTGGTAAAGGAGTTAAAAGAGGCAACCGGTCTTCCGGCCGCTACTTCCTTTAAGCATGTATCTCCGGCCGGCGCTGCGGTAGGCCTTCCGATGGACGAAACTTTACGGAAAATCTACTGGGTAGATGACATGGGAGAGCTTTCCCCTCTGGCATGCGCTTATGCGAGAGCAAGAGGCGCAGACCGCATGTCTTCTTTCGGCGATTTTATTTCCCTGTCCGATGTCTGTGATGCAGATACTGCCCGTATCATCAAGAGAGAGGTATCTGACGGAGTCATTGCTCCGGGCTATACAGATGAGGCTCTTGAGATTTTAAAATCCAAGAAAAATGGAAATTATAATGTAATCGAGATCGATCCGGACTATGTTCCGGCACCGGTGGAGAGAAAACAGGTATATGGCATTACCTTTGAGCAGGGCAGAAATGAGTTAAAGATTGACCGCGAACTGCTGGGAAATATCGTAACCGAGAATAAGGAACTGCCGGATTCTGCAAAGATTGATATGATCGTTTCCCTGATTACCTTAAAATACACTCAGTCCAATTCGGTCTGCTATGTAAAAGACGGACAGGCCATCGGTATCGGTGCCGGACAGCAGTCCCGTGTTCACTGCACCAGACTGGCTGGACAGAAGGCTGATAACTGGTTCCTCCGCCAGGCACCGCAGGTTCTGAATCTGCAGTTCGTAGATGGAATCAAGAGAGCAGACCGTGACAATGCCATTGACGTATACATCGGTGAGGAATACATGGATGTATTGGAAGAGGGTGCATGGCAGAAGACCTTTAAGGTAAAACCGCCGGTATTTACCAGAGAGGAAAAACGTGCCTGGTTAGATAAAATGCAGGGCGTAACCTTAGGATCGGATGCATTCTTCCCATTCGGCGACAATATTGAGCGTGCCCATAAGAGCGGCGTGCAGTATATTGCCCAGCCGGGCGGCTCCGTTCGTGATGACAACGTAATTGAAACCTGCAATAAATACAATATGGTGATGGCATTCACCGGTATTCGTCTGTTCCACCACTAATTGTTTTACTTAATCAAATTTATGCAAGCTTTTTGGGAGGCTGCCGCACTGGCCGGAGAGATTCGGCTGTGCGGCAGCCTCTTTGTGGTTTCTGAGAGCCGGTAAGGAGCGAAAAGGACGGTTATTTGCCGCTATTCGGTTTATTTTATCAGCGGAGGCTTATTTTATCAGCAGAATGGCAATCCTGATACTGGGGATGAACCCCGCTGCAGACAGTTCTGCGATATTTTCAAAGTATCCGCAGGAAAATAGGAGGAATAAAAAATGAAAGCATTTATGGACAGGGATTTTCTATTAAGCACAGATACGGCAAGGTATCTGTATCGGAATTATGCTGATATGAAAAGGATCCCGATTCTCGACTATCACTGCCATATCAACCCCGGGGAAATCTATGAGGACCGGCAGTTTGAGAACCTTGCCCAGGTATGGCTGGGAGGCGATCACTATAAGTGGCGTCAGATGCGCACGAATGGGGTGGATGAGAAGTATATTACCGGCGACGCGCCGGATCGGGAAAAATTTCAGAAATGGGCGGAGACACTTCCGAAGCTGATTGGAAATCCGCTGTATCATTGGTCTCACTTAGAGCTTCGGTTCTATTTCGGTTATGAAGGAAACTTAAACGGCGATACCGCTCAGGAGGTTTGGGATCTGTGTAATGAAAAGCTTCAAAGCCCGGAGTTTTCTGTGCGCAGCTTAATTAAGAAATCGAATGTCCGTTTAATCTGTACCACAGACGATCCGGCAGACAGCCTTGCATTTCATCAGAAGCTGAAAAAGGATGAAAGCTTTGACGTACAGGTGCTGCCTGCCTGGAGGCCGGATAAGGCCATGAATATTGAAAAAACGGAGTTTACGAAGTATATCGAAACACTTTCCCAGGCAGCAGGTGTGGAGGTGACGGATCTGGAGTCCCTTCGCACCGCGCTGGAAATCCGTCTCGATTACTTTGACGCAAACGGCTGCCGGGTATCTGATCATGGCCTGGAGTATGTGATGTACCATCCGGCTGAGGATGCAGTAATCGATGCAGTCCTAAAAAAGAGGCTGGCCGGAGAACGCGTGACCCGGGAGGAGTGCCTTCAGTACAAGACAGCCTATATGCTGTTCCTGGCGAAGCAGTATCACAAGAGAAACTGGGTCATGCAGCTTCATTACGGATGCAAGAGAGATAATAATGCATTTATGTATAAAAGACTGGGACCGGATACCGGTTATGACTGTATCAATAACTATGCACCGGTAGCGGAGCTGGCCGATTTTTTAAATGAGCTGGCTGCCGCAGATGAGCTCCCAAAGACCATACTTTACTCTCTGAATCCTAATGATGATTCCGCCATCGGCACTATCATCGGCTGCTTTCAGGGAGGCGGTATCAGGAGCCGGATCCAGCAGGGCTCTGCCTGGTGGTTTAATGATCATCTGGACGGAATGAGAAATCAGATGAAGTCTTTGGCCAGCCTTTCCGCTCTGGGTAATTTTGTCGGTATGCTGACAGACTCCCGTTCCTTTTTATCCTATACAAGGCACGATTATTTCCGACGTATCTTATGCGAACTGATTGGAAACTGGGTAGAGAACGGCGAATATCCCAATGACGAGAAACTCCTGCGTGAAATTGTAAAGGGGATTTCCTATAATAATGCGGTTGAATATTTCGGATTTGATCTGGAGACTGTATAGAGCATGTAGATATAAAAATGACAAGAACCCTTGTAAATACCGGAAGTTTCAGTATTTACAAGGGTTCTGATGCCCCTGCCAAGGAGTGCCGGCTGCGGGACTTGAACCCGCACGGTGTCGCCACCAATGGATTTTGAGTCCACCTCGTCTGCCATTCCGACAAGCCGGCGTTTCTATCAGCGTCTTCTATCTTACCAAACTTGCGAAAAAATTGCAACTGTTTTTTGCCATAACTTGCAGCGGATAAATTAAGAAGATCCGATACTCCCGCCCCATAACTTCTTGAAAAATTGAACATAATATTGTATGATAGACAAAACTGGGCAGAGCGGCCAAGCGTAGGCAGGCTCTGCCATTCCAATGGAGGTGAGGCGCGTGACTTGTCAGGAAGCAGAGCGTATGGTGACACCCTATATTAATGATCAGCTGAGTACAGATGAGGTGGAGGCCTTTCTGCATCATCTGGAGGTGTGCGAAAACTGCCAGGAAGAGCTGGAAATCTATTTTATGGTGGATGTGGGATTAAAGCAGCTTGACAAGGATTCCGGCGCCTTTGATATTGTGGGAGCGCTGCAGGAGCGGATTGAGGACTCCTATGCAAGAGTGCGTCATATGTGGGCATTCCGGACCCTGGGATATGCGGTGAATACGCTGCGGGTTATGGCTGTGGCCGTGACAGTGCTTTTGCAGTTTCGGATCTGGCTGGTATAGATCGGGAACGGACAGTAACAAGGACAGGAGACGCAAAATGAGTAAATTAGTATTGATAGACGGACACAGTATTTTGAACCGGGCATTCTACGGGGTGCCGGAGCTGACCAATTCCATGGGACTTCACACCAATGCTGTGTACGGTTTTTTAAATATCATGTTCCGTGTCATTGAGGATGAGAAGGCGGATCATCTGGCTGTAGCCTTTGATTTGAAGGAGCCGACCTTCCGTCACAAAATGTTTGAGGCCTATAAGGGGACCAGAAAACCCATGCCCCAGGAGCTTCATGAGCAGGTTCCGGTGATGAAGGAGGTATTGGACTCCATGGGCATTCCGATTCTCACAAAGCCCGGCTATGAGGCGGACGATATCCTGGGAACCATTGCCAAGCGCTGTGCCGCTGAGGGAGTGAATGTATCCATCGTATCGGGAGACCGGGATTTGCTGCAGCTGGCAGACGAGCGGATTAAGATCCGGATGCCCAGAACCTCCCGGGGGACCACGGAGATTAAGGACTATTTCCCGGAGGATGTCAAACGGGAATATCAGGTGACGCCGAAGGAGTTCATTGATGTAAAGGCATTGATGGGCGATACGTCGGACAATATCCCGGGCGTTCCTTCCATCGGAGAGAAAACGGCTACCAGCCTGATTGTGACCTATGGTTCCATTGAGAATGCCTATGCCCATATTGATGAGGTAAAGCCGCCCAGAGCACAGAAGGCGCTCAAAGAGCATTATGATATGGCGCAGATGAGCAAGGAGCTGGCAACTATCTGTATCGACTGCGGGATTGAATTTGATTTGGCCAAGGCAGAGATTGGAAATCTCTTTACACCGGAGGCATATCAGCATATGAAGCAGCTGGAGTTTAAGTCGATTCTCCAGAAGTTTGATGCGGACGCTTTTTCGGAGGCGGGTATCGAAGAAAAATTCCGCCTGATTTCGGATTTTTCGGAGGCGGAAGCGATTTTTGAAAAGGCTCTTAAAGCGGAGGCAGTGGGAGCGCAGCTTGTTTTGGAGAAGGGAGAGGCTGCGGCCCTGGCCCTATGTCTGGGAGAAGATGAGATTTATGCGATTCCTGCCGCCGGTTTTATCACAGGGGCGTATCTGGCCGGGAAAATGGAGCAGATCTGCCGGACGGTTTCCCGGGTGAGTGTGCTCAATTTAAAGGCACAGCTTCCCTATTTAAAGAGCGAGGATCGAAGCGTGGCGGACGGCAGCCGGAACTGGGACGGCTGTGAAGCCCTGTTCGATGCCGGGGTGGCAGGCTATCTTTTAAATCCGTTAAAGGATACGTATGACTACGATGATCTGGCAAGGGATTATCTGGAAATGACAGTTCCGTCTAAGGCCGATTTGCTGGGAAAAGCTTCGTTTTCAGAAAGCTTTGATGTACAGCCGGAAAAGGCGGCGGCCTGTGTCTGCTACATGGGCTATGTGGCCTTGAAGAGCCGGGAGGTTCTTACCAGGCGGTTGGAAGAGACAGGCATGAAGCAGCTGTTTTTCGAGATTGAAATGCCTGTGATTTACAGCCTCTACCATATGGAAGAAGAGGGCATTACGGTACGCCGGGAGGAATTGAAGGCTTACGGAGATCGGCTGAAGGTGCAGATTGAAAAGCTGGAGCAGGAGATCTACAGCGAGACAGATTGTGAATTCAATATCAATTCTCCGAAACAGCTGGGAGAGATTCTCTTTGAAAAAATGAAAATGCCGGGCGGGAAGAAGACGAAGACCGGTTATTCCACGGCAGCCGATGTGCTGGAGAAGCTGGCGCCGGATTATCCGGTGGTACGTAAAATTCTGGATTATCGTCAGGTGACAAAGCTTAAATCCACGTATGCGGATGGTCTGGCAGCGTTTATCCGGGAGGACGGCCGGATTCACGGAACCTTCAATCAGACGATCACCGCCACAGGCCGTATCAGCAGTACGGAGCCGAATCTTCAGAATATTCCGGTGCGCATGGAGCTGGGGCGGGAGATTCGAAAGCTTTTTGTGCCCAGAGAGGGCTGCGTGCTTCTGGATGCCGACTATTCTCAGATTGAGCTGCGCGTGCTGGCCCATATGTCAGGGGATGAACATTTAATTGAGGCGTATCGGAAGGCAGAGGATATCCATGCCATTACGGCTTCGGAGGTATTCCATGTACCGCTTTCTGAGGTGACGCCGCTTCTCAGAAGGAATGCAAAAGCGGTGAACTTCGGCATTGTCTATGGTATCAGCGCCTTCGGTTTGAGTGAGGATCTGAGTATTTCCCGGAAAGAGGCCTTAGAGTATATCAACCGTTATTTTGAGACTTATCCGGATGTGAAGAAATTCTTGGATCGGCTGGTGGAGACGGGGAAAGAGCGAGGCTATGTGGAGACCATGTTCGGCCGCCGCAGGCCCATTCCGGAGCTTAAGTCCGCCAATTTCATGCAGCGTTCCTTCGGAGAACGTGTGGCAATGAATTCCCCCATTCAGGGAACGGCGGCGGATATCATTAAAATAGCCATGATCCGGGTTGATCAGAGACTGCGCCGGGAGGGCTTTCGGTCCCGTCTGGTGCTTCAGGTTCATGATGAGCTTTTGATTGAGACCTGGGAAGAGGAGCTTTCCGGAGTAAAAGCCATTCTGGAGGAGGAAATGAAGGGGGCTGCCGATTTAGATGTGGCTCTGGAGATTGATATGAAAACAGGGGCATCCTGGTTTGATACCAAATAAAAGGATATAACAGGATTGGGATAAACAAGGGGTAAAAAGAAAAAGCGATAAGGAAGACGAAAAAACATGAAGATAATCAGTCTGACCGGCGGCATCGGCTCCGGTAAAAGCGAAGTTCTCAGAATTTTAAGAGAGGATTTCGGCGCCGAGATCATCATAGCGGATCAGGTGGCTCATCAGTTGATGGAGCCGGGCAAAAAGGGCTATAAGCGGGTTGTGGAAGCTCTGGGCGATTCCTTCCTGAATGCAGACGGAAGTATCGATCGCGCCAAGCTTGCCAAGCTTATTTTCCGTAACAAGGAAGCGGTGGAAACCATGAATGCGATCATCCATCCCATGGCCTGGAAGGAGATCGAATATGCCATTGCCCATTCGGATAAAAATCTGATTGTGGTGGAGGCAGCTCTTTTTGATGAAGAGCATAATGCCATGTTTGATGAGATCTGGTATGTCTATACAGACAAAGAGACACGGATTAAACGTCTGATGGAGGGCCGCGGCTATACCAGGGAAAAATGCCTGGGAATTATGGCAAACCAGGCATCGGAGGAGGAATACCGGCGCCTGGCAGCCCATGTGGTAGACAATAACGGGACTGTGGAAGAGATTCGGGCTCAGCTGGAGCAGATACTGAGAGAGGACTCATAACAATGCGAATGGTGAGTATTGCAAGCGGCAGCAGCGGCAATTGCATTTACATAGGAAGCGAACAGACCCACATCCTGGTGGATGCGGGGATCAGCAATAAGCGGATCGAAAAAGGATTAAATGAAATCGGGGTAAAGGGAAGCGAATTAAACGGAATTCTTATTACCCATGAGCATTCGGATCACATCAAGGGACTGGGCGTGCTGGCCCGCAAATATGGAATCCCCATTTACAGCACAAAGGAGACTCTGGAGGAAATCGGAGAGGTGAAAAGCCTGGGCAGTTATCCGAAGGATTTATTTTGTCCCATCTGCCCGGATGTAGACTTTATGATTGGGGATTTGGAGATAAAGCCCTTCCGAATCGACCATGATGCGGCCAATCCCGTGGCTTATCGGGTTCAGAATGAAAGAAAATCCGTAGCGGTGGCAACGGATATGGGCCATTATTCTCAATACATTATTGATCACCTGCAGGGGCTGGATGCCATTTTGCTGGAATCAAACCACGATGTGAGGATGCTGGAGGCAGGGCCCTACCCATATTATTTGAAACGCCGTATTCTCGGGGATTACGGTCATTTATCCAATGAAAATGCGGGACGGCTGCTGAACTGCATTCTCCACGACAAGTTAAAGCATATTTTCCTGGGCCATTTAAGCAAGGAGAATAACTACGAGGAGCTGGCCTATGAGACAGTCTGCCTGGAGATTACCCAGGGAGACGGGCCCTATAAAGCAGGAGATTTCCCGATTACAGTGGCAAAGCGTGACGACATGTCCCAGATTGTTACGATTTAGGCGGGTATCAATACAACAGGATTCATTTACATACACAAAATACAGTAAGACGCATTGAAATGAGGAGGAAAAACGCTATGAGCAAAATTATTATCACAATCGTCGGAAAAGACAGAGTGGGCATTGTTGCCAGAACATGTAATTATCTGGCAGAGAATCAGATGAATATTCTCGATATCACACAGACCATTCTGCAGGATTATTTTAACATGATGATGATCGTGGACATTTCCCGTGCCGAGAAATCCTTTGATGACATGGCAAAGGAGCTGGCTGATGTGGGAAATGAGATTGGTGTTGCCATCCGCTGCCAGAGAGAAGAGATTTTCACCAGCATGCATCGGATTTAATCGGAGCAGCGCAAGGAAGAAAGGACGGATGAGTGATATGATTAATATATCTGAGGTACTGGAAACCAATAATATGGTAGCGCATGAGAAGCTGGATGTGCGTACCATCACCATGGGAATCAGCCTTCTGGACTGTGCGGACAGCGACTTAAACCAGATGAATGCAAAGATCTATAATAAGATTACCACTTATGCAAGGGATCTGGTTGCCACCGGAGATGCCATCGGAAGAGAGTTTGGTGTTCCGATCGTCAACAAACGAATTTCGGTTACTCCGATTGCCCTGGTAGGCGGAAACGCATGCAAAAATTCCGCTGATTTTGTGGAGGTGGCAAAGACTCTGGATAAAGCGGCCAAGGAAGTGGGCGTAAACTTTATCGGCGGATATTCGGCCCTGGTATCCAAGGGCATGACACCGGCCGATGAGCGCCTGATCCGCTCCATTCCCCAGGCTATGGCCTGCACAGACCGGGTATGCAGTTCTGTTAATGTGGGATCCACGAAGACAGGCCTCAATATGGATGCCGTGCGCCTGATGGGAGAGATTGCGGTAAAGACCGCAGAGGCTACCAAGGAAAACGATTCCTTAGGCTGTGCCAAGCTGGTAGTATTCTGCAATGCACCGGATGATAACCCCTTTATGGCCGGCGCATTCCACGGTGTGACAGAGGCGGATGCCATCATCAACGTAGGCGTCAGCGGCCCGGGTGTAGTAAAGACTGCACTGGAAAAGGTAAGAGGCGAGAACTTTGAGGTGCTCTGCGAGACCATTAAGAAAACGGCCTTTAAGATTACCCGTGTAGGCCAGCTGGTGGCGCAGGAGGCATCCAAGCGGCTGGGCGTTCCCTTTGGTATTATCGATCTGTCCCTGGCTCCGACCCCGGCTGTCGGCGACAGTGTGGCGGAAATTTTAGAGGAAATCGGTTTGGAGCGCAGCGGTGCGCCGGGTACAACGGCGGCCCTTGCCATGTTAAATGATCAGGTAAAGAAGGGCGGTATCATGGCGTCTTCCTATGTGGGAGGCTTAAGCGGTGCCTTTATTCCCGTCAGCGAGGATCAGGGCATGATCGATGCTGTATCGGAGGGCGCTCTTACCATTGAAAAGCTGGAAGCCATGACCTGTGTCTGCTCGGTCGGTCTGGATATGATCGCCATTCCGGGTGATACGAAGCCGACTACCATTGCCGGTATCATTGCAGATGAAGCAGCCATCGGAATGATCAACCAGAAGACTACAGCAGTGCGCCTGATTCCGGTAATTGGAAAGACGGTGGGAGATACAGCAGAATTCGGCGGATTGCTCGGTTATGCGCCGATTATCCCGGTGAACCGTTTCTCCTGCGATGCCTTTGTCAGCCGCCCCGGCCGCATTCCGGCACCGGTTCACAGCTTTAAGAACTAACCTTCAAGGAGAATCAGGTGGAGAATAAAGAGCTTATCAATACGATTCTGGAATATCTGAATCCGAAGCTGGAGCGGATGATTCTTTCTAACCCGCGAAACAGAGAGCATTTTGTAAAAATGACAGTGCGTCCCTGTGTGCTGCGTGGAAGGCTTATGTTCCAGATAGAAGAATTTACCGAAAAGCAGGCCTTTCAGAAAAACCTGGAGAAAGAGGAGGCAGCCTCCTATACGGCAGAGCAGATCGAGAGGCTTTACCGGAATGCAGAGGCTGTCTGCGGCAGCGCTTCTCTGCACATTCTGGTGAGCAAGAAGGGAAAGATTACGGTGAAGGAGAAGGGAAGACCGAAGGAGGGAGCGGTTTTGGCACCGCCGGTCCGCATGGCGGCGCCCGGGAAGGAGAATTCCTCTCTGACTCTGGAGCAGAAAGAACTCCTGAGCCATAACCGGACGAAACGCTACCTCCTGAAAGAGGGAGTTCCGGTTCCGTTTCTGGTGGACTTGGGTGTTATGACACCGGAGGGAAAGGTAGTAAAGGCAAAGTACGATAAATTCCGCCAGATCAATCGTTTCCTGGAGTTTATCGAGGATATTCTGCCGGAGCTTTCCAAAGAGCGGATCAATACGATTCTGGATTTCGGCTGCGGAAAATCCTACCTGACCTTTGCCATGTACTATTATTTAAAAGAGGTGAAGGGTTATCCCATCCGGGTGGTTGGGCTGGATCTGAAAAAAGATGTGATTGCGCTGTGCGATCGGCTGAGCCGGAAATTCGGCTTTGAAAACCTGCAGTTCTGCCAGGGTGATATTGCCGGCTATGAGGGTGTGGATCAGGTGGATATGGTAGTGACTCTGCATGCCTGCGATACAGCAACGGATTTTGCCATGGCAAAAGCAGTGCGCTGGGGTGCCAAGGTCATACTTTCCGTGCCCTGCTGCCAGCATGAGCTGAATCGTCAGATGGAAAATGAACTCCTGGCTCCGGTACTTCGGTATGGCCTGATAAGGGAACGCATGGCGGCTCTGTTTACAGACGGAATCCGCGCCCAGCTTTTGGAGCAGGCCGGTTACCGGACTCAGATTCTGGAATTTATCGATATGGAGCACACGCCGAAGAATATTATGATTCGGGCAGTCAGAAGCGGAAAGAAAAAGAGCGGGGCAGAGCTGGAAGAGATGCTTCAGGCGCTGCACGCGGATCCGACCCTGTACCGGCTCCTGAAAGAGGATGGGCTGATATAGGACTGCTCCTGCTCTAAGGATGACCTGTACCGATCCTCTGAAAGAATAAAGAAACGAAGATAAGGCAGTAAAACGGCAGGGGCCGGATCACAGGATCACGACTCCCTGCCGATATTCATTTTTAAAACAAGTTACCTGACCGTTTTGTTCCTGTTTTACCATCTGATACAGATGGGCAGCGCGGATTTCCTGCTCCAGCATGGAGAGGGCGGATGGGGAGAGTGTCTTTCTGGCGTCGGCCACCTTTGTGACAAGAGGGATGGAGGACGTCTTTTTTAATTGTTTTAACAGCGGCGCGCTCTCTTTTCGGAAGCCCAGGATTCTGGCATAGGGGGCATAGCCCTCCTGCTTCCAGGTATTCTGCGGTGTCTTACGGATATCCAGGGCCAGGTGAAGCAGCGCGCGGCTGACCCGGGTATAGGTAAGCTGCCGGCTTTTCAGAGCCTGAATCCGCTCTGTAAAGGAGACGGGCGGTAGAATATTTTTCCGAAGGCGTGCCTCCAGCTCCGGACTCAGATCCGCAATATCCTCCCATTGGCCGTTTAGAAGCCTGTAATTAAGAAGAGAGGAGAAATCATCCGCAAACACAGGAACCTCGCCCCGGAGAGCTTCCAGGGAGGCGGGCGGAATCAGGGATTGAAGCGGTGCCGTTTGGTCTGCCGCCGCCAATGCAAGGCGAATGGCCGAAGCGGAAGGAAAGCGGCTATCACAGCCCTCAGAGGAGACTTTGGGAAGCTCCTCTTCATGGTAGCTGCTGCCCTCCCGGCGGAATGTAACGAAGGAGATGGGGCTTTGCTGCAGAATGCCGGCTTTGATATATTCCACACCCAAAAGGTTATTGGGAGAAAGCAGCAGGTCGGCTCCGATTTCGCTCTCAAAGGATGGGAGAAGAAGGCCGAGAGCCTGACTGCGCGCTTCGGGATATGTCATGCCCCTCTTTAATCCGGAAAGAAGAAGCTCTTTGAATTCCGGCGGTTCCTGCGCCAGCAGGCGGGCTGTATTTTCAAGGGGCTCGATTTGACCGCATTCACTTCCGAAACAGATGGAATGAACCGATCCTAAGGCAGTGAAAAGGGAAACGCCAAAGGAGGCAAATTCCATGGCCGAGGCGGTGGAAAAGGAGACGGGAAGCTCTAAAACCAGATCAACGCCGGCCTGCAGCGCCATGGCTGTCCGGGCATATTTATCAAAGACTGCCGGTTCGCCGCGCTGGACGAAGCTTCCGCTCATGAGAGCGATACAGTAGTCCGCTCCCGTTATTTCTTTCGAACGTCTCAGATGGTAGAGATGTCCGTTGTGAAAGGGATTATATTCCGTAATCAAACCAATGATTTTCATAAAAATTTCCTGCTTTTTTGAATTTTTCTGAGGAATCGTGTAGCTATTTTTTTACAATCAGCTTAAATATAACCTGCTTTATTGGGAAAAAACGGCCTGTTTCCACTATTATATAGAGAAATGGCAGGGACGTAAAGAGTGAAAAAAAGGTTAAAAAACAGACAAACCTGTTAAAAAAATAATTAATAAAGAAACTCTTGTATACAATAAACAGGTGGTATATAATGTTAACAGTAAATACACATTCAGGAAAGGGGTTTTTGAACCATGGCATTTATTGATTTAATGAAGGAAAAGGCAAAACAGGACAAGCAGACAATTGTTTTACCTGAGAGCAAAGATAAGAGAACTCTGATTGCAGCAGCTCAGATTTTAAAAGAGGGTACCGCAGATCTGATTATGATTGGTAAGGAAGAGAAGATCATGGATGGTGCCGGCTGGCTGGAAGTAGATTTAACTGGCTTAAGGGTAGTAGATCCGGATCTGGATCCGAAGTTTGACAGCTATGCAAATACCTTATTTGAGCTTAGAAAGCATAAAGGAATGACTCTTGAGAAGGCTCAGGAAACCCTGAAGACTGACTATATCACCTACGGCGTTATGATGGTTAAAGAGAAGGATGCAGACGGTCTGGTTGCAGGTGCCTGCCATGCAACTGCTGATACCTTAAGACCGGCTCTTCAGATCTTAAAGACCGCTCCGGGCACCGAGCTGGTTTCCGGTTTCTTCATCATGGATGTTCCGAACTGTGAGTACGGCAGCAATGGTACCTTCCTGTTTGCTGACTGCGGTCTGAATCAGGATCCGACCTCTGAGGAGTTAGCAGCTATTGCAGATTCCAGTGCAAAGAGCTTCCGTTCTCTGGTAGGAGAGAAGCCAACCATCGCTATGCTGTCCCATTCCACCAAGGGAAGTGCAAAGCACGCTCTGGTAGACAAGGTAGTAAAGGCTGTTGAGATTGCACATGAGAAATATCCGCAGTTAGATCTGGATGGCGAACTGCAGCTGGATGCAGCAATCGTTCCTTCTGTAGCAAAATCCAAAGCAAAGGGAAGCGAAGTGGCCGGACGTGCCAACGTGCTTATTTTCCCGAACCTGGATTGCGGAAACATCGGCTACAAGCTGGTTCAGAGACTGGCTAAGGCAGAAGCTTACGGCCCGATGCTGCAGGGTATCTCAAGACCGGTTAACGATTTATCCCGTGGATGCTCTGCTGATGACATCGTTGGTGTAGTTGCTCTGACCGCTGTACAGGCTCAGATGTCTTAATTCTCTGCCCTACTTGGGAAGTAAAGATAGTTAAACAAAACGCAAAATCAGCCGCCATGGGAATCCCCATGGCGGTATATATCCATAGGAAAGGAAATCAGTATGAACATTTTAGTTATCAACTGCGGAAGCTCATCTTTAAAATATCAGTTAATCAACTCCGAGTCCGAGGAGGTTTTAGCAAAGGGTCTCTGCGAGAGAATCGGAATTGACGGACAGCTTACTTATCAGCCGGAGGGCGGCGAGAAAGAGAAATCTGACATCCCGATGCCGACCCATACAGAGGCTATCAACGCTGTAATCAAAGCTTTAACAAACGAGGCAACCGGCGTTATCAAGAGCTTAGAGGAAGTAGGTGCAGTGGGACACCGTGTGGTACACGGCGGCGAGAAATTCACCTCCTCCTGTCTGATCAACGAAGAATCCATCGCTGCTATTGAAGAATGCAACGATTTGGCTCCGCTTCACAATCCGGCCAACTTAATCGGAATCCGTGCCTGCCAGGAGCTGATGCCGGGCGTACCGATGGTAGCTGTATTTGATACCGCATTCCATCAGACTATGCCGGAGACTGCTTATATTTACGGTCTTCCGTATGAATATTATGAGAACTACAAAGTAAGAAGATACGGCTTCCACGGAACCTCCCACAGCTACGTTTCCAAGAGAGTAGCTGAGATCGTAGGCAAACCGTATGATCAGATGAAGATCATTGTATGCCACTTAGGAAACGGCGCCAGCATTTCTGCTGTAAACTGCGGAAAATCAGTCGACACCAGCATGGGTCTGACTCCGTTAGAGGGCTTAGTAATGGGAACCCGTTCCGGTGATATCGATCCGGCTATTATGGAGTACATTGCAAAGAAAGAAAACTTGGATGTAGAAGGCATCATGAACGTTCTGAACAAGAAATCCGGTATGCTGGGAATCTCCGGCGTATCCAGCGACGGACGTGATCTGGAAGCAGCAAAGAATGCCGGCAACAAGAGAGCAGCCCTGGCTCTGGAAATCTTTGATTATAAAGTAATCAAATACATCGGCGCTTACGCTGCTGTAATGAATGGTGTAGATGCGATTGCCTTCACAGCCGGAATCGGCGAGAACAACAAGGAAATGCGTCAGGCTGTATGCGACAGCTTAACTTACTTAGGCGTAAAACTCGATCCGGAAAAGAACAATGTAAGAGGCGAGGAGAAGATTATCTCCACCGACGACTCCAAGGTTCAGGTATTATTAGTACCGACCAACGAGGAGCTTGCAATTGCAAGAGAGACACTGGCATTGGTAAAATAATACCTTATCGGGCGAAGCTTGACGAAGCCCGCCGGCCCGAAGGGCATAAAATACGGTGTACCCGGATGGGTATGGCATTTCGTTCATAACGAGTCATGAGATAAGATGGCCCGGAGCTTTGGCTTCGGGCTGTTTTTTATTTCACAGGAAATGGTTTCCTGTGAAATAAAAAAGCGCTACGCGGATCGCACTGCGGCGGATAGGAATTGTGCCGCCGCGGCGTTGCGGCTTCTGTACAAATTCCCCTTCTCAAAACCTTGAATCCCCCTTTCCAATATGCTATAATACCCGCGGATAGTATTCCTCAGGAAACTATACCGGGACAAAAACTTGTTTGCAAATCTATTTGATTCGAGGACTCATCCCCGATGAAACTTATATCGGATACGAATAGGATTTCATGGGCTACGTTTTTGTGGAGATCCGGCTGAAAGCATAAACGGCACACATTTTCACGAAACAGACAGCAGCTTTTACGAGGGCATCACCTGGAAGGAAGGTGATAAGATGAGAATAGGATTTGTAGGTGCAGGAAAAGTTGGCTTTACGCTGGGCAAATACATGTCGGAACGCAACGTGTGTGTATCCGGATACTACAGCAGGAATGTGGAGTCGGCCAGACAGGCATCCATATTTACCCATACAAGGTATTACGAGACACTGGAAGAATTGGCAGAGTCGAGTGATGCCCTCTTTCTGACGGTTCCGGACGGAGCCATTGAAGAGGTGTGGAATTCTCTAAAACGATATACGTTGACAGGCAAGTTTATTTGTCACTGCAGCGGCGTCATGACAAGCGCCGTATTTTCTGAGATCAGCCAGATGGGAGCATTTGGCTATTCTATCCATCCCTTGTTTGCGGTCAACAGCAGACTGCAGTCTTATCGGGAAATTTCCAAGGCATATGTTACAATCGAAGGAGCAGAGGAATACCTGCCGTTTTGGAAGGGATTTTTTGAGAAGCTGGGGAATCCGGTTCGGATTCTGCAGCCGGAGCAGAAGATTCTTTACCACGCAGCGGCTGTGTTCGCCAGCAATCTGGTGGTGGGCCTCTATGAGTCGGGAGCGAAGCTTCTGATGGAGTGCGGCTTTGACCGGGAGAGTGCCCAGGCGGCGCTGCGTCCTTTATTTGTGAATAACTGCCTGGCCGTTGCAAAGAAAGGCACGGCCGAAGCGCTGACCGGTCCGGTGGAGCGGGCCGATGCGGGAACCCTGGCGAAGCATGGAAATGTGCTCTCCGGGAAGGAAAAGGAAATTTACCAAAGTCTGTCGGAGGTTCTGGTAGAGATCGCGAAGCGGAAGAATCCCGGGCGGGATTACACCGCAGTATCCCAAGTATTAGAAAGGAATGGAGACGCACAATGAAAAACACAGTTGCAACATTTAAAAAGGCAAAGGCCGAGGGGAAAAAGCTTTCCATGCTGACCGCCTATGACTATTCCACGGCAAAGCTGATGGATGAGGCCGGAATCAACGGCATTCTGGTAGGCGACTCCCTGGGAAATGTAATCCTCGGCTATGAGGACACGGTTTCCGTGACCATGGAGGATATGATTCACCATGGCGCCGCTGTCGCCAGAGGGCTGAAAAATGCGCTTCTGGTGGTGGATATGCCCTTTATGTCCTACCAGACCTCGGTGTATGACGCCGTAGTCAATGCCGGAAGACTGATGAAGGAAGGCCGTGCCAATGCGGTGAAGCTGGAGGGCGGCCGGGAAGTGGTGCCGCAGATTCGGGCCATCGTTCAGGCCGGAATTCCGGTCATGGGCCACTTAGGCTTAACCCCGCAGTCCATCAATGCCTTTGGCGGCTATAAGGTACAGGGAAAGGACGAGGCAGCCGCCAGAAAGCTGATAGAGGATGCCAAGGCACTGGAGGAGGCCGGTGTATTCGCCATGGTACTGGAATGCGTACCGACGGCCCTGGCCCGTCTGATCTCCGAGTCCATCTCCGTCCCCACCATCGGTATCGGCGCGGGAGACGGCTGCGACGGACAGATCCTGGTATATCAGGATATGCTGGGCATGTTTTCAGACTATACCCCGAAATTCGTAAAACGGTTTGCCGAGGTGGGGACCGTGATGAAGGCGGCCTTTGCCTCCTATATCGAAGAGGTGGAGCAGGGAATCTTCCCGGCCCCGGAGCACGGCTATAAGATTTCGGATGAAGTGATAGAGAAGCTTTACTAAATAGAAACTGGTTAATTCAGAATGCGTAAAAAGGAGATGCTACCGAATGAGTACAGAAGGATTCAAAATAGAGAAAACCGTGGCCAGCGTAAAGGCGCTGGTGCGCGCATGGAAGAAGGAGGGCTTAAGCGTGGGTCTGGTGCCCACCATGGGATATCTGCACGAGGGCCACAAGAGCCTGATTGACCGCGCCGTGAAGGAAAATGACCGGGTGGTGGTCAGTGTGTTTGTGAACCCCATCCAGTTCGGGCCGACCGAGGATTTAGAGAGCTATCCGAGAGACTTAGAGGCGGACTGCCGTCTCTGTGAGGCAGCCGGCGCATCCGTTGTCTTCGCCCCGGAGGTATCGGAGATGTATGCTCCGGATTTCTCCACCCATGTGGACATGGAAGGCGTGTCCGCAGAGCTGTGCGGCAAGAGCCGTCCCATCCATTTCCGCGGCGTCTGCACCGTGGTAAATAAGTTATTCAACATCGCAGCCCCGGATCGGGCGTACTTTGGTCAGAAGGATGCCCAGCAGTTAGCAGTCATCCGCCGCATGGTGCGGGATCTGGATATGAATCTGGAGATTGTAGGCTGCCCCATCATCCGCGAGGCCGACGGACTGGCGAAGAGCTCCCGGAATACCTACTTATCCGCCGAGGAGAGACAGGCAGCATTGGTGCTGAGCAGAGCCATCCGGGCAGGAAAGGCCATGGTGGAGGCCGGAGAGAAGGACGGGGAGAAGATCTTATCCGAGATGCGCGCCATCATCGAGGCAGAGCCGCTGGCCCGCATTGACTATGTGGAGATGGTTAAATGGGACACCATTGAAATTCATCACACCGCGGACTGCCCCATTCTGGTGGCAATGGCCGTATATATCGGAAAAACGAGACTGATTGATAACTTTATCTGGGAGCAGGCAAAATGAATCTTACAATGTTAAAGGGAAAAATCCACCGCGCGACGGTGGTACAGGCAGAGCTGGATTATGTGGGCAGCATTACCGTGGACGAGGCGCTGATGGAGGCGGCCGGAATCCTGGAATACGAGATGGTCCAGATCGTAGATATCAACAACGGAAGCCGTTTTGAGACGTATGTCATCGCGGGGGAGAGGGGCAGCGGCATGATCTGCTTAAACGGAGCCGCTGCCCGGATGGTGCAGGTAGGAGATAAGATCATTATCATGGCCTACGCTGCCATGACACCGGAGGAGGCGGTTTTGCATGCGCCGAAGGTGGTATTTGTCGATGAGAAGAACCGGGTGGCCAGACTGACCAGCTATGAGAAGCACGGCCTCCTGTCCGATATGGAAGAGAGGTAGAGCCATGCTGAGTGGAAAAACCGTAGTTCTGGGCGTGACCGGCAGTATAGCGGCCTATAAGATTGCGAACCTGGCCAGCCGTCTGGTGAAGCTTCATGCCGACGTCCATGTGATCATGACCCAAAATGCCACCAATTTTATTCATCCCACGGCCTTTGAGACCCTGACGGGAAATAAATGCATGGTGGACACCTTTGACCGGAATTTCCAGTTTCATGTGGCCCATGTATCTCTGGCGGATCGGGCGGATGTCTTTTTGGTGGCTCCGGCTTCGGCCAATATCATTGCCAAGATGGCTTACGGAATCGCTGATGATATGCTGAGCACCACCGCCCTGGCGATGCGCTGCCCGGTGATTGTCTCCCCGGCCATGAATGTAAATATGTATCAGAATCCGGTGGTGCAGGACAACCTAAACCGGCTGCGCGGCTACGGGAAGATCGTCATTCCACCGGAAAACGGATATCTGGCCTGCGGCACGACGGGAACCGGGAAGATGCCGTCGGAGGAGGTGCTTCTCGATTACATTCTCCGGGAGATTGCCTGTACAAAGGACCTGGCGGGAAAGCGGGTGCTGGTAACGGCCGGCCCTACCAGAGAGCCTATCGATCCGGTACGCTTTATTACCAATCATTCCACCGGGAAGATGGGCTATGCCATTGCCCGCCAGGCCATGCTGCGGGGAGCGGAGGTGACCCTGGTCAGCGGTCCGGTAAATCTTGCGCCGCCGCCCTTTGTGAAGGTGGTTCCGGTGGTGCAGGCCGAGGAGATGTTTGAGGCGGTGAAGGAACGCTGGGAAGCGCAGGATCTGCTCATCAAGGCCGCCGCGGTGGCTGACTATACGCCTGCGGACGTCTGGGAAGAGAAGATGAAAAAGGCAGACAAAGATCTGTCCTTGGCGCTTCGCCGCACCCGGGATATCCTGGCCTGGCTGGGAGAGCGGAAAAAAGGCGGACAGGTGCTCTGCGGTTTTTCCATGGAGACCCAGAACGTGCTGGAAAACTCCAGAAAGAAGCTGGAGAAAAAGAACGCGGATCTGATTGCCGCCAACTGCTTGCGGGAGGCCGGGGCCGGCTTCGGCACAGATACGAATCACTTAGTTCTCATCGGACGGGAGGAGACCGTGGATCTGCCGCTGCTTTCCAAGGAGGCGGCCGCAGATCGGCTTCTGGATATGCTGAAGGAAACCTGGGAGAAAAAGAATAGAATAGAGAAAGATTCTGCAAAACGGCCGGAAGAGGCGCCGGGCTCAGAGACAGCCGGGCTGCAGACGGCTGGTCAGTGATAGGAGGAGACAGCCCATGATTTTTGCAGTAGATATCGGAAATTCCAATATTGTGATCGGTCTGATGGACGGAGAAAAGAAGATTCATTTCCAGGGCCGGATTCGGACCGACCGGGGAAAGACCAAGGAGGAATTCCTGATTAGCTTAAAAACACTTCTGGACCTCTATCAGGTGTCCACCAAGGAAGTGACGGGGGTTATCATCTCCTCTGTGGTTCCCAGCCTGACCGATGTGGTGAAGGAAGGAATGACCATGCTGACCGGTGTGCGTCCGCTGGTGGTGGGGCAGGGAATCAAGACCGGAATCCGGATTGCCACCGACCATCCGGCCAGTCTGGGATCGGATTTGGTGGTGGATGCAGTGGCAGCTACGGAGGAGTATCCGGGGACCGTGGCAATCTTTGACATGGGAACGGCAACCACCTGCTCGGTAGTGGATGAAAAACGGAGCTATCTGGGAACCTTAATTATGCCCGGCGTCCGGATTTCCCAGGATGCGCTGGCGGAGCGGGCCGCCCAGCTTCCCTACATCCGGTTTGATAAGCCGAAGCACATGATCGGAAAGAATACCGTCGAAAGCATGCAGAGCGGTTTGATCTACGGAAATGCAGCCATGGTGGACGGCCTCATTGAGAGAGTCCGGGCCGAGCTTGGAACGGAGGTAACGGCTCTGGCAACCGGCGGTGTGGCGGGACTGATTGTGCCTTACTGCCGTCAGCGGATTACCTATGATCCGGACCTTCTTTTAAAGGGATTATGGTATTTGTACTATAAAAATGTACCGGAAAATGCGGGAACGCTTTAGGCCGGACGGGCCGAACTGTCGGGCCGGTCAGCCGGGACAATAGATGTGGTGGATTTCTTGTCGAAAAATTGGAATATTATACAAAATAGGCATTGACAAATGGGAATCGTCTTTGTATAATATCAAAGTGCGTATTAGGAGATGAGTATGCTGATTAATTTATCTGAGCTTTTTACCTGTGAAGGAAAGAGAAAAGTATATCGTGCGGAGTTTGGACTTCCCGAGGTGGTGTTTGGCCGGGATACTTACGAGATTGTAAGTGCCGATCCTTTTGAGCTTGAGATTGCCAGCCTGGGCGGCAAGAAGTTTTCCATGACCGGATCCCTTCCGGTGACAGTAAAGGCTTCCTGTGCCAGATGTCTGGAGCCCGTTACTTTTGTCTGTGACCTTACCTTTGACCGGGAATTTTGCCTGGATGCAAAGGCAGGAGAGCAGGGGGAAGGTTTGGATGAAGAGCCGTATTTAGACGGTTATAATCTGGATGTGGACCAGTTGGTTTGTAACGAACTGATACTGAGCTTGCCTATGAGAGTCCTGTGCAGGGAAGACTGCAAAGGGATTTGCAATAGATGTGGTACAAATCTTAATCTTCGGACTTGTACCTGTGACACTAGGTCGCTCGATCCAAGGATGTCAATTTTCCAGGAGATTTTTAATGAATTGAAGGAGGTGTAACCATGTCTATCTGTCCTAAGAATAAGTCTTCCAAAGCAAGAAGAGACAGCCGTAGAGCTAACTGGAAGATGAGTGCTCCAAACTTAGTAAAATGCAGCAAGTGCGGCGCTTTAATGATGCCTCACAGAGTATGCAAGGCTTGTGGCTCTTATAACAAGAAAGAAATCGTGAAAGTTGAGGATTAATTCTCCTTACTTTTTATCGAACTCAACAAAAAAGTCAAGATGGATAAAGCTTCTGAGAATATTCTCGGAAGCTTTATTTTTGTGCCTTCGGAATTTACGGTTAAAAGCGCTGTCCGGTTTTAATCATTTGCCCTTTTCCCCCCATTCGTGATATAATCAAAAATCAGAATAAGCATAATGCAAGAAAGAAGATGATAATCTTGGAAAAATCCTACAAAACAGGCCTGGTTCTGGAAGGCGGCGGTATGCGCGGCATCTATACTGCCGGTGTTCTGGATGTATTTATGGAAAACGGAGTGGAATTTGACGGTGTAATCGGTGTCTCCGCCGGAGCGATCCATGGCTGCTCTTTTGTATCAAAGCAGCATGGCAGAAGCATCCGTTATTACAAAAAATACTGCAATGATAAGCGTTTCATGAGTTTAAAAAACCTGATTCTGACCGGAGATATTGCCGGAGAGCAGTTTTGCTATCATGATATTCCGGAGAAGCTGGATCCTTATGATTTTGAAGCCTTTGATGCATCGAAAACGGAGTTTTATGTAACTTGCAGCAATGTGGAGACCGGAAAAGCAGAGTATCTGAAGATTGCGGATATGAAAAATCAGGTGGATCTGATGCGGGCCTCTGCCTCCCTTCCCTATGTGTCCCGGATTGTGTCTGCAGACGGGATGAAGCTGTTAGACGGCGGCTGCACGGACAGCATTCCGGCCGGCGCCTTCCGGAGAATGGGGTTTAACTGGCTGGTGGTGGTGATGACCCGCCATCAGGGCTATGTAAAAAAGCCGGAGAGACAGTGGCTGCCCCGGATTTTTTATTGGAAATATCCTGCCTTTGCAAAGGCGCTGCGCCGCCGGCATCTGGCCTATAACCGAACAGTGGAGCAGTTAGAACGCCTTGACGCGGCCGGAAAGATTTTTCTCATACGTCCCAGCCGGGAACTGACGATCGGACGGACGGAAGGGGATGCTGAGAAGCTTCAGGCTGTCTATGACATCGGAAGAGAGGACGCGCTTCGATGCCTGGAGCGGATGAAGAAATGGTGTCGGGGGCCGGTACTGGAATAAAAATGGAAACCAGTCGAAAAATCATATTGATTTATAGAATGATCTTTAGTATATTATTTTATAGATTGCGGCAGCCGCAGCTGCAGGCCGCAAGAGCCGTTCCCCGCAGGGGTACCGGCAGTAAAGGAGAAAATTGCCATGATTAAAGTAGCGGTAGACGCAATGGGCGGAGATCATGCACCTGCGGAGATGGTGGCCGGAGCCGTTATGGCAGTCAATGCCAGAGAGGATATTCAGGTTCTTCTCATCGGCAGGGAAGAGACTGTATCAGCAGAGCTTTCAAAGCATACATATAAACAGGGGCAGATCGAAGTGGTCAACGCAACGGAGGTAATCGAGACAGAAGAGCCGCCGGTCAATGCCATTCGAAAGAAGAAGGACTCGTCCATCGTAGTAGGCATGAACATGGTGCGTCACGGCGAGGCAGATGCCTTTGTTTCTGCCGGAAGCTCCGGGGCGATTCTGGTGGGCGGCCAGGTGATTGTCGGACGGATTAAGGGCGTGGAGCGGCCCCCGCTGGCCCCGCTTATCCCGACAGAGACGGGAGTTTCCCTTCTGATTGACTGCGGAGCCAATGTGGACGCGAGATCCTCTCATCTGGTGCAGTTTGCTAAGATGGGTTCCATCTATATGGAACATGTGGTTGGAATTAAAAATCCGAGAGTTGCCATTGTCAACATCGGGGCGGAAGAAGAAAAGGGCAATGCTCTGGTAAAGGAAACCTTCCCGCTTTTGAAGGAATGTAAGGACATCAATTTTATCGGCAGCATTGAAGCCAGAGAGATTCCCCACGGCGGAGCGGATGTAGTGGTATCTGAGGCCTTTGTAGGAAATGTCATTTTAAAACTCTATGAAGGTGTCGGCGCGACACTGATCAGCAAGGTAAAGCAGGGCATGATGACAAGCCTTCGCTCCAAGATCGGCGCACTGCTTGTGAAGCCGGCCTTAAAGGAAACCTTGAAAAGCTTTGACGCAAGCCAGTACGGCGGCGCTCCGTTGTTAGGCTTAAACGGCCTGGTGGTAAAGACCCACGGCAGTTCCAAGCGCACAGAGGTGTGCAATTCCATTATCCAATGTGTCACATTCAAGGAACAGCGGATTAATGAGAAAATAAAAATGAGCCTGTTCCCGGAGGAACCGGCAAACGAAGAAAGGTGAGAGAGGAAGAAGAGTTATGGAATTCGAGAAATTACAGAACATTATTGCAGAGGTACTGAATGTAGAGGCGGACGAGATTTCAATGAACACAACGTTCGTAGATGATCTGGGAGCAGATTCTCTTGACATTTTCCAGATTATCATGGGAATTGAAGAGGAATTTGACATCGAAATTCCAACAGAGGCAGCTGAGAAAATCGTGACAGTAGGGGATGCGGTAGAACAGATTAAAAATGCATTAAATTAATAGAAGACGGACCGGAGCAGCCCTGGTGACGGGGCTGCTTCCTCGTATCGGAAAGGAAGTATATGGGAAAAAATATAAAGGAGCTGGAAAAGCGGATTGGCTATCAGTTTCGCAATGAGAAGCTTTACCGTCAGGCGTTAACCCACAGCTCTTATGCAAATGAGCGCCATGTGAGCAAGCTGGAATGCAATGAGCGCCTGGAATTCCTGGGAGACGCGGTGCTGGAGGTGGTTTCCAGTGAGTTCTTATTTCACAAATTTCCGGATATGCCGGAGGGGGATTTGACCAAAACAAGAGCCAGTCTGGTCTGTGAGCCGACCCTGGCTTACTGCGCAGAGGAAATCCGGCTGGGAGAGTATCTGCTTCTGGGAAAGGGCGAAGAGGCAACCGGAGGAAGAAGCCGGAATTCTGTGGTATCGGATGCAATGGAGGCATTGATCGGAGCCATTTACCTGGACGGTGGTTTTGCTAATGCAAAAGAGTTCATTCACCGCTTTATTTTAAACGATATGGAACACAAAAAACTCTTTTATGATAGCAAGACTATCTTGCAGGAGATCGTGCAGAGTCAGGAGGGAGAAGGCGAATTAAATTACATTCTTCTGAATGAGAGCGGCCCGGATCATAATAAAAGCTTTGAAGTGGCGGCGCGGATCGGGGAAACGGAGATTGGCCGCGGAACCGGGCGGACGAAAAAGGCTGCGGAACAGCTGGCGGCTTACCGGGGTATTTTAAAAATCAGACAAGCGTAGGTGAGGTATGTATTTAAAAAGTATTGAAATCCAGGGATTCAAGTCCTTTGCCAACCGGATCCTCTTTGAATTTCACAACGGTATCACCGGTATCGTAGGCCCCAACGGAAGCGGAAAGAGCAATGTAGCCGATGCGGTGCGCTGGGTGCTGGGGGAGCAGCGTATCAAACAGCTGCGCGGCGGTACCATGCAGGATGTCATTTTTGCCGGAACCGAGATGCGCAAGCCCCAGGGCTTTGCCTATGTGGCGATTACGCTGGACAATTCGGATCACAAGCTGCCGATCAGCTTTGATGAGGTGACGATTTCCAGGCGCCTTTACCGTTCCGGAGAGAGCGAGTATAAGATCAATGGGGGCACCTGCCGTTTAAAGGATATCAATGAGCTGTTTTATGATACGGGTATTGGAAAAGAGGGCTATTCTATCATCGGACAGGGCCAGATCGATAAAATTTTAAGCGGGAAACCGGAGGAACGGCGGGAGCTTTTTGATGAGGCGGCCGGTATCGTGAAATTTAAGCGGCGAAAAGCCATTGCCCAGAAGAAATTAGAGGATGAAAAGCAGAATCTGGTCCGTGTTTCCGACATTTTGTCAGAGCTGGAAAAGCAGGTGGGACCGCTGGAGCGGCAGTCCGCTGCGGCCAGAGAGTATCTGCGGCTGAAGGAAAGCCTGAAAGCCTATGATGCGAATCTCTTTCTTACAGAGACTGCCTCTATGAAGGAGCAGTTAAAGGGCCTGGAAGAAAAGGATGCCGTGGTTTCCGGTGATTTGGAGACAGTAAAGGACGAGGCGGCCAGACTGAAAAGCGAGTATGAGGCCTTAAGCGTACTCCTGTCTGAACTGGAAGAGCAGATGGCAAGGGAACGGGACGAGGCCAGCCGGGCCAGCCTTTTAAGGGAAAGCCTGGAGGGCAGAATCGGTGTTTTAAACGAGCAGATTCATACAGAACGGCTGAGCGAAGAACATTTCAAGAGCCGGATGGCATCGATCGACAGTGAGATTGCTGTCAAGGAAGAACAAAGGAAAGCATATCTCGGGGAGAGAACGAGTCTTTCCGTTGAAATAGAAGAGACTCTGCAGAAGCTGAGGCGCGCAGAGGAGGCAGTTTCCGCCTCTGATGAAGCGATTTCTGATACCGAGCGCCGGATTGAGGAGGCTAAGGCCGCTATTATTGCCGCCTTAAATGAAAAGGCCGGTCTGGCTGCCAGGAGACAGCGCTATGAAACCATGCTGGAGCAGGTAGATGTACGGCGGGCCGAGGTGAGCCAGAAACTCTTAAAATACAAAAGCGATGAATCGGTTCAGGATGAACAGCTAAAGGAAGAGCAGGCGGTTCTGGACGGAATCAAAGAGAGGATTTCTTCCCTCTCTGAGAGGGAGGCAGCTCTTACGGACGAGGTGCAGGATGCAGAGGAAGAAGGAAGACGATTAAATAAGAGATTAAATTTCACGCAGCAGGAATACCATACCAATCGAACCAAACTGGAATCTCTGCGGAATTTGGCGGAACGATATGACGGTTATGGCGGCAGCATCCGCCGCGTCATGGAGGTACGGGATCGGATCTACGGTATTCACGGCGTGGTGGCAGATATTATTTCGACTACCAAAGAATACGAGACAGCCATTGAGACGGCTCTGGGAGGCAGTATTCAGAATATTGTCACTGACTCGGAGCAGACGGCCAAGCAGCTGATTGAATACTTAAAGAAAAACCGTTATGGGCGGGCGACCTTCCTTCCCCTGACCAGCATGGCCAACCGGATACCGTTTAAGGAGAATGCGGCCTTAAAAGAGCCGGGGGTTTTGGGACTGGCCAACCAGCTGGTTAAGGTGGATAAGCAATATGACGGGCTGGCTGCATACCTGCTGGGCCGCGTCGTGGTGGTGGATCAGATTGATCATGCCATTGCGCTGGCAAAAAAATACCGTTACACTCTGCGGATTGTGACTCTGGACGGAGAACTCTTAAGCGCCGGAGGTTCCATGACCGGAGGCGCCTTCAAAAACAGCAGCAATCTTCTGGGAAGAAAAAGAGAGATTGAGGAGCTGGAGGAGAAATGTAAAAAGGCGCTGATTTCTGTGGAACAGATTCAGAAGGAGCTGGTGCTTAATGAGGGCATTTTAAAAGAGGCCAGAGAAGGCTTAGAGAGCACAAGGGAAGAAAAGCAGAAAGCCTATCTGGAGCAGAACACAGCCCAGATGAATATCCGGCGCCTGGAAAGCCGCAAGCAGGAGATTGTAGAATCCTCTGCCGATCTGGTGGCTGAAAATCAGGAGCTGGAGGAGCAGGTAAAGGAATTAAGAGAAAATACAGCCCGGCTGTCAGAAGAAGCAGAGGGCTTGGATGCCTTAAGCGAAGAGAAAAACCGTGTGGCAGAGGAAGAAGGCCTTTTGCTGGAGCAGAAAAAGCAGGAGCGGGAGCAGGCAGCCCAGAAGCTTTCTGAGGTACAGCTCCAGGCCTCCGGCGTACGCCAGAAGGACAGCTTTATTGCAGAAAATATCCGCCGTGTGGAGGAAGAGGCCGGAAAGCTTTTGGAGGAGAAGGCGAATTTAGAACAGGGAAGAAACGGAAGCGATCAGGTAATTGCGGAAAAAGAGGCAGAGATTTCCGAATTAAAAAAACAGATAGAAGAAGCGGCTGCCCTGGCGGAACGCCTGGAAGAGTCCATCCGAGAACGAAACCGGGAAAAGGAAGAGAAAAACAGCCGGCAGAAAACCTTTTTTGATAAGAGAGAAAAGCTGACGGAACGTCAGAACCTCCTGGATCGCGACTTATTCCGTCTGCAGAATCAGAAAGAAAAGCTGGAGGAACGGATTGAGCACCAGGTAAGCTATATGTGGAATGAATACGAACTGACTTATTCCAGCGCCGAAAAGCTGCGGGATGAGGCGCTTACCTCCATAGCGGAGATGAAAAAGGCCATTGAGGGTCTGAAAAATCAGATCCGCGCCCTGGGGAATGTCAATGTCAATGCCATTGAGGATTACAAAGAGATTTCCGAGCGGTATGAATTTATGAAGACGCAGCACGACGATCTGGCGGCGGCCGAAGCGGCTCTTTTAAAGATTATTGAAGAGCTGGATACGGGGATGCGGCGTCAGTTCGAAGAGAAGTTTCAGGAGATACGCCGGGAGTTCGACAAGGTATTTAAAGAATTGTTCGGCGGCGGTCATGGAACCCTGGAGCTATTGGAGGACGAGGATATTCTGGAAGCGGGAATCCAGATTATTTCCCAGCCTCCGGGGAAAAAGCTCCAGAATATGATGCAGCTTTCGGGCGGAGAGAAAGCGCTGACAGCCATTGCGCTTTTATTTGCCATCCAGAACTTAAAACCGTCGCCGTTCTGTCTGCTGGATGAGATTGAGGCGGCTCTGGATGACTCCAATGTAGACCGGTTTGCGGGCTATCTCCATAAGCTGACAAAATCAACCCAGTTTATCGTCATCACCCACAGAAGGGGAACGATGGTTTCTTCGGACCGGCTGTATGGTATTACCATGCAGGAAAAGGGCGTATCAACCCTGGTATCTGTGAATCTGATTGAGGATGAATTGAAATAGAGGAAAATGGAAGACAAAAAGGAGGGCAACGAATGGGTGAAGGAAAGAAAGGCTTCTTTGGCCGTCTGGTGGAGGGACTGACGAAAACGAGAAATTCCATTGTATCGGGAATTGACTCGATTTTCAGCGGTTTTTCAGCAATTGACGATGATTTTTATGAGGAAATTGAGGAGACTCTGATCATGGGAGATCTTGGCATCCAGACTACGATGGCGATTGTGGAGGATCTCCGCCAAAAGGTAAAGGAAAACCATATCAAAGAGCCTTCAGAGTGCAAGGAGCTTTTGGTAAACAGCATTAAGCAGCAGATGGATTTGGGGGAAAATGCCTATGAATTTGAAAACCGCAAGTCCGTTGTTCTGGTCATCGGTGTCAATGGTGTGGGGAAAACCACTTCCGTCGGAAAGCTGGCCGGACAGTTAAAGGATCAGGGCAGAAAGGTTATTCTGGCCGCTGCCGATACCTTCCGCGCCGCTGCGATTGAACAGCTGACAGAATGGGCGAACCGCGCCGGCGTAGAACTGATTGCCCAGCAGGAGGGATCGGATCCGGCTGCCGTTATTTACGACGCCATTGCAGCTGCCAAGTCGAGAAATTCGGATGTGTTGATCTGTGATACGGCAGGCCGCCTCCATAATAAGAAAAACCTCATGGAGGAGTTAAAGAAGATCAACCGCATCATTGATAAGGAATATCCGGATGCCTACCGGGAGACCCTGGTTGTGCTGGACGGAACCACCGGACAGAATGCGCTGGCTCAGGCAAAGCAGTTCATGGAGGTGGCGGATATCACCGGCATTATTTTAACAAAGCTGGACGGAACGGCCAAGGGAGGCATTGCCGTTGCTATCCAGTCTGAGCTTGGAATTCCCGTAAAATATGTGGGAATCGGAGAGAAGATTGACGATCTCCAGAAATTTGATGCCAATGATTTTGTCAATGCTCTGTTTAAACGGACAGAGGATAAAAAGGACTGACAATAGAAAAGAATACACAAGGTAAGAGACAGAAAGGAAAACAAGATGGAGAAAACAGCAGAAAACCGGATCCAGGCAGAGGAAGCACCGGAGTGCGGATGCGCGAAAGAGGAACTTTCTCTGGAAAAATTTGAAGAGGCTACCGAGGTGGTCAGCCGTGTCATTTCAGAAACAAAATTAGTATACAGCGAGCATTTTTCCAATATGACCGGAAACCGTGTCTATTTTAAACCGGAGAATATGCAGTATACAGGTGCCTACAAGGTGCGCGGTGCGTATTATAAAATCAGCACCCTGACCGAGGAGGAAAAAGCGAGAGGCTTAATCACCGCATCGGCGGGAAACCATGCTCAGGGCGTTGCCTATGCCGCTAAACTGGCAGGCTGCAAGGCAACCATTGTCATGCCTACGACCACGCCTCTTATGAAGGTGAATCGGACCAGAAGCTATGGGGCGGAGGTTGTGCTCTGCGGAAATGTATTTGACGAGGCATTGGCCCATGCCAATGAGCTGGCTGCTGAGCACGGCTACACCTTTATCCATCCTTTTGATGATTTGGATGTAGCAACCGGCCAGGGCACCATTGCCATGGAGATTATCAAGGAGCTGCCTACCGTGGACTATATTCTGGTACCCATCGGCGGCGGCGGACTCTGTACCGGCGTTTCCACTCTGGCCAAGCTTTTGAATCCGAAGATTAAGGTCATCGGCGTAGAGCCGGCCGGCGCCAATTGTATGCAGGAATCCCTGAAAGCCGGAAAGGTGGTATCCCTTCCGACCGTAAATACCATCGCGGACGGTACAGCCGTTCAGAGACCGGGCGAGAAGCTGTTCCCCTACATTCAGAAGAATGTGGATAAGATTATCACCATCGAAGACTCGGAACTCATTGTGGCCTTCCTGGATATGGTAGAGAGCCACAAAATGATTGTAGAAAACTCCGGTCTTCTGACTGTGGCTGCTTTAAAGCATCTGGATGTCAAGAAAAAGAAGATTGTTTCAATCTTAAGCGGCGGAAATATGGATGTGATTACCATGGCATCCATTGTACAGCACGGCCTGATTCAGAGAGACCGCGTATTCACCGTATCGGTGCTGCTGCCGGATAAGCCCGGTGAGCTGGCCAAGGTGGCTTCCCTCATGGCAGAGGAACAGGGAAATGTAATCCGTCTGGAGCACAACCAGTTTGTCAGCATCAACCGGAACGCAGCCGTAGAACTGCGGATTACGGTTGAGGCCTTTGGTACGGAGCACAAAAATAAGATTATGGAAGCTCTCCAAAATGCAGGCTACCGCCCCAAACTGGTGAAATCAAAGAGTATTTACGAGGTGTAGGCTGCGGCCGGTGCGGGAAAAACTGAATCCAAAACTGCGTCGGATAAGCTGAAAGAATACGGAACGATGAAGCGAAGCCGGCTCCCCCTGCGGGAGCCGGTGCAGATAAAAGGGGAACGGAGTATGGAATTATTCGGAAGAAATGCACCGTTAATGAAAAATGTACGGTATTTTTTGAAATGGAGTCTGATTTCCATCAGTATTGGTCTGGTGACAGGAGCGATCGGTACGGCATTTGGGCACGGAGTGATCTGGGTATCAGCCTTTTTTAGGAATCATCCGCAGATGATATGGCTTTTGCCGGTATCCGGCCTTCTGATTCTGGGAATTTATCATATTTTAAAAGAGGATAAGAACCGGGGCACCAATATGGTGATTGAATCCATCTACTCCAATACAGAAATCAGCTTGGGGACTGCGCCGGCTGTCTTCTTCGGAACGCTTTTAACTCACCTGACGGGAGGTTCAGCCGGACGGGAGGGAGCGGCGCTTCAGATGGGCGGAAGCATCGGCTGCCAGATCGGAAAACTTCTTAAGCTGGATGAAAAGGATCGCAAGATTGCTGTAATGTGCGGCATGAGCGGAAGCTTTGCGGCTCTGTTTGGGACTCCCATGGCAGCAGCAGTTTTTTCCATGGAGGTAATCAGCATCGGAGTGATGTATTACGCGGCCCTGGTGCCCTGCATTTATTCCGCTTTTGTCGGAGCGGCGATTGCCAGATATTTTCAATTAAAGCCGGAAGCCTTCCCCATCGGCGAGATACCGCTGTTCGAGTGGAAGACAGCTGTGCTGATTGTTGTCCTTGGGATTTTATGCGCCCTTGTGGCGGAATTATTCTGTATTGCCCTGCACGGAACCGAACATTTCTATAAAAAATACCTTCCGTCTCCGGTAAAACGGATCCTGGTGGGGGCTGTTCTGGTGATAGGACTGACGTATGTAAGCGGCGGAATCGATTATAATGGAAGCGGTGTCGTTTTAATCGAAAGATGCTTCGAAGGAGAAGTGAATTATACGGCTTTTCTGCGGAAGATCCTTTTTACGGCAGTGACGCTGGAAGCGGGATTCCGCGGCGGTGAGATTGTGCCTACTCTGACCATCGGCGCCACATTTGGAGCTGCCTATGCTGCGCTGACGGGCCAGCCTTACGGACTGATGACCGCCTGCGGTATGCTGGCGCTTTTTGTGGGGGTAACGAACTGTCCGATTTCCTCCCTTCTCATAGGTTTTGAACTGTTCGGCTATTCAGCTATGCCGTATTTTGTGTTTGTCATTGGAGTCAGTTTTACGCTGTCCGGCTACTACAGCCTGTACTCCAGTCAGAAATTTGTCTATTCGAAGACAAAGACAGAGTATATTAACCGTATGACCAACGAATTTACTCCGTATCAGAGGAAGAAAGAGGGAGAATGAAGCGATTAATTCATAATGCCAGAATTTTGACCCTGGATCCGGAAGGAAGCGTGCTGGATCGAGGATGGATTTTACTGGAAGAAGACCGGATCCGGGCACTGGGACCTATGCCATGTGAAGAAAATGGGCCTTCCGTTCTCCGGCATTTACCCCAGGCAGACGAGGAAATAGATGCCCGCGGGGGTATTGTGCTCCCCGGTCTTATTAATACCCACTGCCATGTTCCCATGATGCCCTTTCGCAGTCTGGGGGATGACTGTCCGGATCGTCTGCGCCGCTTCCTGTTTCCGCTGGAAAATGAGGCAATGACCAGGAAACTGGTGTATCGGGCGGCGCGGTATGGAATCTGCGAAATGCTGCTTTCAGGCATTACCACCTTTGTGGATATGTACTATTTTGAGGAAGAGACGGCCAGAGCCTGCGCGGAACTGGGAATTCGGGGAATTCTCGGAGAAACGGTCATTGGCCAGCCTGCCTGTGACAGCCCGCAGCCCTACGGCGGCCTTGCACTGGCGGAAACATTCATCAGGGAATGGAAAGGCCATGAACGCGTGATGCCCATCATTGCGCCCCATGCCACGAATACAAACAGTCCGGAAATGTTAAAGAAAGCCGGTCAGATTGCCGAAAGATACGATACACTTTTGACTCTTCACGCCAGTGAAATGGATTATGAGCTGACGTATTTTAAAGAACAGTTTGGAAAAACGCCGGTGGAATTTCTGGACAGTATAGGCCTTCTGGGTCCCAAGCTTCTGGCTGCTCATTGTATTCATCTGACGGAGGGGGATATCCGCCTTTTGGCTGAAAGCGGAACAAAAGTGAGCCATTGCATCGGCTCCAATACGAAGGCCGGAAAAGGCGTTGCGCCTGTAAAACAGCTTCTTTCAGAAGGCATTCCCGTGGGTCTGGGGACGGACGGGGCTTCTTCCGGAAATACGCTGGATCTCTTTACCCAGTTCCGTCTGTTCGCATCCTTCCATAAGACGGAAAATCGGGATCGGAGCCTGTTCCCCGCATCGGAAATTGTGGCGCTGGGCACGATGGGAGGCGCCAAAGCTGTGGGGCTGGAGCGGGAGATTGGCTCTCTGGAGCCGGGGAAAAAGGCGGATCTGATTCTGGTGGAGACCGAATCGGCCCATATGTTTCCCTGCTACGATCCGTATTCGGCTTTGGTATATTCCGCCAATGCATCCAACGTGGAGCTGGTTATGGCAGACGGAGAGATTGTGGTGCGGGATAAAACTCTGGTTTCGGCTGATCTGAAGAAAATACGCCGGGAGATGGAGAATGAGATGGGGGCTTTTTCGCGGGCGGCGATGGAGCGGGCGGAAAAGCTGTGATGAGCGATGGAGTAATCGTTACTGTTCGCGGGACATCATACTTAAGAAAAAACAGATCGCACAATCCAAAATTATGTGATATAATGTTCACGAAAGCAATAAGCCATAAAAAGCTGTCGGTATACAGGCTATACCTGCTGGAACGCAGTTTTTACAGGGCAGCGTGACTGATCCTGCATGGCAGATATAAAATCATAAAAACCAGGGAGAAAAACCTAATTATGGAAATGAAACGAGTATTGCTGAAATTAAGCGGTGAAGCTCTGGCGGGCGAAAAGAGGACAGGCTTTGATGAGGCCACGGTAAAGGAAGTTGCCAGACAGGTAAAGATTGCGGTAGATGAGGGGATCGAAGTCGGTGTTGTGATCGGCGGCGGCAATTTCTGGAGAGGCCGTGAAAGCAATGCCATTGATCGCACCAAGGCGGATCAGATTGGTATGCTGGCTACGGTTATGAACTGTATTTATGTGTCGGAGATTTTCAGAAGCACCGGTATGAAAACCCAGATTCTGACACCGTTTGAGTGCGGATCCATGACAAAGCTCTTTTCCAAGGACAGAGCCAATAAATATTTTGAGAAAGGCATAGTAGTATTTTTCGCCGGAGGAACGGGACATCCGTACTTCTCCACTGATACCGGAGTGGCTCTTCGGGCTATTGAGATGGAGGCGGACTGCATCCTGTTAGCCAAGGCAATCGACGGCGTATACGACAGCGATCCGAAGCTTAATCCGTCTGCCAAGAAGTATGATTCGATTACGATTCAGGAAGTGATCGACAAAAAACTGGCTGTAGTGGATCTGACAGCATCCATCATGTGCATGGAAAATCATGTGCCCATGGCAGTATTCAGCTTAAATGAAAAAGACGGCATTGTAAATGCGATGCAGGGAAAAATAAATGGTACGGTAGTTACCGCATAACAGGAGGTTTCATATGCAGGATAAGATTAAAATTTATGAAGAAAAGATGGAAAAGTCCTACGACGCACTGCTGAGCGAGTATTCATCCATCCGTGCAGGACGGGCTAACCCCCATGTACTGGACAAGCTGAGAGTGGATTATTACGGAGCGCCGACACCTCTCCAGCAGGTAGCCAATATTTCCGTACCGGAGCCCCGGATGATCCTGATTCAGCCATGGGAGAAGAGCTTAATAAAAGCCATCGAGAAGGCAATCATGACCTCAGATCTGGGAATCAATCCGAATAACGACGGCAGCTCCATCCGTTTGATCTTCCCGGAGCTTACGGAGGATCGAAGAAAAGAGCTGGCAAAGGATGTCAAGAAGAAAGGCGAGGGCGCTAAGGTAGCAGTCCGCAATATCCGCCGTGACGCCAATGATGCTATTAAGAAGATGGAAAAGGCCGGAGAAATTTCCGAGGACGATCAGGCACAGGGCGAGGAGAAGATCCAGAAATTAACGGACAAAATGATCGCAAAGATTGATAAGGCGGTCGAGACCAAGACACAGGAGATTATGACAGTATAATCTCTGACGGCATAGGATACTTGAATAGAGGGGGCAGTTTTACTGCCCCTGATTTTACGTTGGAGGAAAAAGGATGGAGAACCAAGGTACAAATCTGGTGATACCGCAGCATGTTGCTCTGATTTTGGACGGAAACGGCCGGTGGGCCAAGAAGAGAGGACTCCCGAGAACCGCAGGCCACAAGCAGGGCTGTGTTACAGTGGAGCAGACCGTAGAGGATGCAGCCAGACTGGGAATCCGGTATCTGACGGTATATGGATTTTCCACAGAGAACTGGAAACGTTCTGCAGAAGAAGTGGGCGCGCTGATGCAGCTGTTCCGCTATTATTTAAAGAGGCTTTTAAAAATTGCAAAAGTAAACAATATCCGAGTGAAAATGATTGGGGACAGAACCCGTTTTGATAAAGATATTATCGAAGGAATTAACCGATTAGAGGAAGAAACGGCGGAAAATACCGGGATGACCTTTGTTATTGCTGTAAATTACGGCGGCCGGGATGAGATTACCCGGGCTGTGCGCCGGATGATGGAGGATGGAAAAAACGGAACGCTGCATCCGGAAGAGGTGACAGAACAGACCGTTGCTTCCTATCTGGATACGGCGGGAATTCCGGATCCGGATCTGCTGATCCGCACCAGCGGAGAGATTCGGCTGTCCAATTATCTTTTATGGCAGCTGGCTTACAGTGAGATCTATATTACAGATTGTCTGTGGCCTGATTTTAATAAGGACGAGCTCTTAAAGGCGATCGCCCAGTTTAATAAGCGAGAGCGGCGCTTCGGCGGTGTCTGAATCAGGAGTTGAATAATGATAAAATGACGGAGGAGGTAGGCCATGTTCAGAACGAGACTGATAAGCGGAATTGTGCTGGTAGCACTGGCCATCATACTGGTTACCACAGGAGGAATCCTTTTATACTGTGCGACAGCAGCAATTTCCCTGATCGGAATGTTTGAGCTTTACCGGGTCATGGGAATAGAAAAAAAGTCTCTGGGGCTGGTGGGATATCTGGCCTGTATTTCCTATTACGGAATTGTATGGTTTGAGGGGGAGCAGTATGTGACACTTTTGGCAATTGCTGCCCTCATGCTTTTGATGACGATTTATGTCTTTACGTTCCCCAAGTACGGGACGGAACAGGTGACCGTGGCATTTTTCGGAATATTTTATCTGGGTATTATGCTTTCCTATTTGTATCAGGTGCGGGAGATGGCAGACGGAAAATATCTGGTCTGGCTGATTTTCTTAAGCTCCTGGGGATGTGATACGTGTGCCTATTGTGTGGGTATGCTTTTGGGACGTCACAAGCTGGCTCCGGTACTCAGCCCGAAAAAATCCATGGAGGGCGCTGTGGGCGGTGTGGCCGGGGCAGCGCTTCTGGGCTTTCTCTATGCAGTGGGATTCGGCGAGCAGATGGCGGAGGTGGCTAATCCGCAGGTGGCGTGTGCAGCAGCGTGCGCCATTGCGGCGGTGATATCTCAAATTGGCGATCTGGCGGCTTCGGCCATTAAGCGGAACCATAATGTGAAGGATTACGGACACCTGATCCCGGGACACGGAGGTGTGCTGGATCGGTTTGACAGCATGATATTTACGGCTCCGGCTATTTACTTTGCGGTGACATTTCTGCGGTAATAAACTGCGGCGGACAGAAAGAATGCATGGAAAGGATCCCGCAAAAGATAGGTACAGAAAACAAAAGAGCGCCGGAACAAAAAGGAGTCAGAAATGAAAAAAATAGCAGTGTTAGGTTCTACCGGATCCATCGGAACGCAGACATTAGAAGTGGTCCGGACGAATAAAGATATAGAGGTGACAGCACTGGCGGCAGGAAGCAATATTACGCTTCTGGAAGCACAGATTCGGGAATTTTGTCCCAAAATGGCTGCTGTCTGGGAGGAAAAAAAGGCAGAGGAATTAAGGACGCGCATCCGGGATCTGGATGTGAAGGTGGTATCCGGGATGGAAGGCCTTTTGGAAATTGCCACAGAGCCGTCCGCAGAAATCCTGGTGACAGCAATTGTGGGAATGATTGGCATCCGTCCGACCATTGCGGCCATGGAGGCAGGTAAAGATATCGCGCTGGCCAACAAAGAAACACTGGTAACGGCCGGTCATATTATTATGCCCCTGGCAAAGAAAAGAAATGTACGCATCCTTCCGGTGGACAGTGAGCACAGCGCGATTTTCCAGAGCCTGAACGGGGAGCGGGAAAATAAAATTCATAAGATTCTTCTCACGGCATCCGGCGGTCCCTTCCGGGGAAGAACAAGGGAACAAATGAAAGACATTCAGGTGGAGGATGCCTTAAAGCATCCCAATTGGACCATGGGGCGCAAGATTACCATTGACAGCTCCACCATGGTCAATAAAGGACTGGAGGTAATGGAGGCGCGCTGGCTGTTCGGCGTATCCATGGATCAGGTGCAGGTAGTGGTACAGCCGCAGAGCGTCATCCATTCCATGGTGGAATTCGAGGACGGAGCTGTAATTGCTCAGCTGGGCACTCCGGATATGAAGCTTCCGATTCAGTATGCCCTTTACTATCCGCAGCGGAGGTTTTTGCCGGGGGAGCGGTTAGATTTTGCGAAACTTGGGCAGATTACCTTTGAAGCTCCTGATTTTGAAAACTTCCACGGCCTTTCTCTGGCCTATGAGGCCGGGAACACAGGCGGCACGCTGCCGACCGTATTTAATGCGGCGAACGAAAGGGCGGTACAGAAATTTTTAGACCGGGAAATCGGATATCTTACGATTACTGATATGATCCGGGAATCCATGGAACATCATACAGTGGTTCCCAATCCGTCAGTGGATGACATTCTGGCTGCAGAGCAGGAGACTTATGACTTTATAGAGAGCAGGTGGTAGATTGAGTTTACTGGCAGCAATTGTTGCATTTGGATTAATCATCCTTTTTCATGAGTTCGGCCATTTTCTTTTAGCTAAGCGGGGAGGAATCTGCGTGGTGGAGTTTTCCCTGGGAATGGGACCGAGGATCTTAAGCACTGTAAAGGGCGGAACCCGGTATTCCTTAAAGCTCTTCCCTTTTGGGGGCTCCTGTATGATGCTGGGGGAGGATGAGGATTTAACGGAGGAGGATCCGGAAGAACGGGCAGGAGAAAGGATTGCCGAAAAGGCAGGTATGGCTTCAGGCAAAGAAGATCAGACGGAGAACGGGAACGAGCCGGAGAAAGAAAACGGTCTTCCCCGTTCCTATGCCGGTATCGAGCTTCCGCCGGGGGCGACCGGGGTATCCTTTAATGAAACCTCTGTCTGGACCCGTTTCCTGGTGATTGCAGCAGGCCCGGTATTTAACTTTATTCTGGCATTTATCGGAGCGTTTTTCATCATCTGCTTTGCAGGGTACAATCCGGCCTCTGTGTATGCTGTGACGGAAGGCTTTCCGGCTGTCGAAGCAGGGCTGGAACCGGGAGATCGGATCACAAAGCTGAACGGAAAACGTATGTGGGTTTCCGATGATGTGTTAAATTACATGGGAATGCATGCCAACGAGACTCTTACCGTGGAGTTTAAGCGGGGGGCAGAGACCATGGAGACGGTGCTTGAGCCGCGCTATTCGGAGGAATACGGAAGATATTTAATCGGAATCAGCTTTGGCGGACGGAAAATGCCGGAGTCTGTACTTATTACGGCAAAATACAGCTTTTACGAGCTGTTTCACTGGGTAGACACGACGTTTGTAAGCCTCCAGATGATTCTAAGACGCCAGGTGACCACGAATGATATCGCGGGCCCTATTCGGATTGTTTCCATGCTGGATACAACGGTAAAGGAAAATCGGGAATACGGGCTGATGACAGTCCTTTTAAATCTGACCAATATCTGCGTGCTTTTAAGCGTCAACCTGGGCATCATGAATCTTCTGCCGATTCCTGCCCTGGATGGAGGGAGAATCGTCTTCCTTCTTTTGGAAGCTCTGCGGGGGCGTCCTGTAGACAGAGAAAAGGAAGGCATGATTCACATGGCAGGCATGGCGGCCCTGATGGTACTCATGGTATTTATTCTGTTTAATGATATACGGAATTTGCTGTAAGGAGAGAGGAATATGGGATACAGAGAGGAAACAAAAATCATACAGATAGGAAACCGTGTCATCGGAGGCGGAAATCCGATTCTGATTCAGTCCATGTGCAACACAAAGACAGAGGATGCGCAGGCAACCATCGCGCAGATTCTGGAGTTGGAACGGGCCGGCTGTGACATCATCCGGGTGGCAGTTCCTACGATGGAGGCTGCGATGGCACTGAAGGAGATCCGGCGGGCGATCCATATTCCGCTGGTGGCGGATATTCATTTTGATTACCGTCTGGCCATCGCTGCCATTGAGTGCGGCGCCGATAAAATCCGAATCAATCCGGGAAATATCGGCTCTAAGGAGCGGGTGCAGGCCGTGGTTGATAAGGCGAAGGAATACGGAATTCCCATCCGGGTCGGTGTAAACAGCGGTTCCCTGGAGAAAAATCTGATAGAGAAATACGGCGGCGTGACAGCGGAAGGCATCGTGGAAAGCGCTCTGGATAAGGTCTCTATGATAGAACGGATGGGCTACGATAATCTGGTCATCAGCATTAAATCCTCGGACGTTTTGATGTGTGTCAAAGCCCATGAGCTGATTGCCAAAAAGACGAGATATCCGCTCCATGTGGGCATCACGGAGGCCGGCACCCTGATTTCCGGAAATATCAAGTCAGCGGTGGGTCTGAGCCTGATCTTAAATCAGGGAATCGGCGATACCATCCGGGTATCCTTAACGGGAAATCCAGTGGAAGAGGTGAAATCAGCTAAGCTTATTTTAAGGACCCTGGGTTTGAAAAAAGGCGGCATTGAAGTGGTTTCCTGCCCAACCTGCGGACGGACCCGGATCGATCTGATCGGCCTGGCAAATCAGGTGGAGACCATGGTGCAGGAGTACCCACTGGATATCAAGGTGGCTGTGATGGGCTGCGTAGTCAATGGACCGGGTGAAGCCAGAGAGGCGGATCTGGGTATTGCCGGAGGAATCGGAGAGGGGCTTCTTATCCGAAAGGGAGAGGTCATTCGAAAGGTGCCGGAAGCAGAGCTTTTGCCGGAGCTAAAAAAAGAACTGGATAAGCTGTGTCTGGAAAAGACAGAAAAGACGGAGAAGCAGGCATAATAGTAAGGTGATGGAATGAAGACATTTCTGGAAGTGTTTCCTGATTTACATATTGCGGACAATGTGAAAGGGCTTTTAGAACTGGTACAGGTGGAGAAGGTCTCCACCACCAGGGACAGAAGCTCTATCCGCATTTATATAGACAGCCCCAGGCTGATGCATAAGCAGAATATTTACAAGCTGGAGGAAGGGATTAAGGAGCAGCTCTTTCCCGGTAAAAAGGTGACGATTAAGATCCTGGAAAAGTACCATTTATCCGGCCAGTACACGCCGGAGAAGCTGATGAATGCCTACCGGGACAGTATTTTGATGGAGCTTAAAAATTACAGCATCCTTCTTTACAATATGTTCCGCAAAAGCGTATGCACATTTAAAGAGAAGGATCTTTTAGAGCTGGAGCTGGAAGATACGATGATCGCCAGAGATAAGGAAAAGGAGCTGATCCGGATCCTGGAAAAGATCTTTACAGAGCGGTGCAATGTACCTCTGGAGATTCATGCAAGCTATCGCCCTGCAGTATCCAAAAGGAAGGCAGAGCCGGAGCTTATCTACCTAAATGCATCCTCTAAAGATGCGGCGTCAGCCGGACTTCTGGGAGCGTCATCTGCCGTTTCCGTAGGAACCGGCCAGGCGGCAGATGACGCCTGGACAGAGGAAAACGAGCCGATCTATATGGCTGGGGATGAAGCTGGCTATGAAATTCCCTTTGTGGAGGGGAACACGGTATTAAGACCGGTGGGAAACGGCAGCAGCAAAGACAGCACAGACAGTCAGGCAGCCCGCGGAACCGGAAACGGAATAGAGGGAGCTTCGGCAGGAAGCGGCCAGAGCAGGGAAAATAAACAGAATACAGGCAAGGGCAGTTCGGGAAGCGGCAAGAACTCCGGAAACGGGAAATACGGAAATTTCGGAAAAGGCAAAAAGGGCGGTTTTAAAGGAGAACGCAGGGAATATGGCCGCTCCGGCTACCAGAAAAAATCGGATAATCCGGATGTATTATACGGCCGTGATTTTGATGACGATCCGATTGAGATCGAGAAAATTGAGGGCGCTATAGGTACGGTGGTAATTCGCGGAAAGATCCTCTCCACCGAGCTTCGGGAACTGCGAAGCGGCAATACACTTTTCATGTGCAATATAACGGACTTCACGGATACCATCGGCGTGAAGATTTTTGCCCGGGAGGATACGCTTGAGGATCTGAAAAACGCCACCAAAGCGGGGCAGTTTGTCCGCATCATGGGTGCGGCGACCATCGACAAATTCGACGGGGAGCTGACCATCGGTTCGGTTTCCGGTATTAAAAAGTGCGAGGATTTTACCAGCAAGCGGAAAGACAACAGTCCGGTGAAGCGGGTGGAGCTTCATTGCCACACCAAGATGAGTGATATGGATGGTGTGTCCGAGGTGAAGGATATCATTAAAAGGGCCAAATCCTGGGGCATGGATGCCATCGCCGTGACGGATCACGGCTGCGTGCAGGCCTTTCCGGATGCCAATCATTCGGTAGATAAAGGAGAGAATTTCAAAATCCTTTACGGGGTAGAGGGCTACCTGGTGGATGACATGAAGGAGCTGGTGGAGAATGGAGCCGGCCAGTCTCTGGATCACACCTGTGTGGTGTTTGATATTGAGACCACCGGCTTCAGCCCGGTAAAAAATAAGATCATTGAAATCGGAGCCGTCCGTGTGTCAGAGGGAAAGATTGTGGATCGGTTCAGCACCTTTGTAAATCCTGAGGTACCGATTCCCTTTGAAATCGAGCAGCTGACCGGTATTAATGACGGTATGGTGCTGGATGCCCCTACCATTGAGACGGTGCTGCCGCAGTTTCTTAAGTTCTGCGAGGGCGCGGTGATGGTGGCTCATAATGCTTCCTTTGATATCAGTTTTATGAAAGAAAATGCCAGACGCCAGGGCCTTACCTTTGAACCGACCGTACTGGACACGGTAAGCTTAGCCCGTGTGCTTCTGCCCAATTTAAACCGGTTCAAGCTGGATACTGTGGCAAAGGAACTGAAAATTTCCCTGGCCAATCACCATCGGGCTGTCGATGATGCGGGAGCGACGGCGGAGATTTTTGTTCGATTTATTGCAATGCTGAAGGAACGGGATATCTATGATCTGACAAAATTAAACGAATTGAGTAAGATGACGGTGGAGATGATTCGGAAAATGCCCACCTACCATATTATTATTCTGGCAAAGAATGATGTGGGCCGTATCAATCTGTACCGCCTGGTATCAGACTCCAATTTAACGTATTTTGCCAAGCGGCCCCGGATTCCCAAGAGTCTTTTAAGCCAGTACCGGGAAGGCCTGATTCTGGGTTCGGCCTGCGAGGCAGGGGAGCTCTTTCAGGCAATTGTCCGGGGCGTACCGGAGAACGAGCTTCATAAGATTGTAAGCTTTTATGATTACCTGGAAATTCAGCCGCTGGGAAATAATGCTTTTATGCTGCGGGATGAGAAAAGCCCGGTGAGCACGATGGAGGATTTAATGGATTTGAACCGCAGGGTGATAAGCCTCGGCGAGCAGTTCAATAAGCCGGTCTGTGCCACCTGCGACGTTCATTTTCTGGATCCGGAGGATGAGGTATACCGCCGGATCATCATGTCCAGTAAGGGCTTTAAGGATGCCGATGACCAGGCGCCTCTTTACCTGCGCACCACAGAGGAGATGTTAAAGGAATTTGAATACCTGGGGAGTGACAAGGCGGAAGAGGTGGTTATCACCAATACGAGAAAAATCGCGGCCATGTGCGAGCGCATTGCGCCGGTACGGCCGGATAAATGCCCTCCGGTCATTCCCAATTCCGATGAAACGCTCCGCACGATCTGCTATAACCGGGCCCACGAGATGTACGGAGAAGAGCTTCCGAAAATTGTGGTGGATCGCCTGGAGCGGGAATTAAACTCCATTATTTCCAACGGTTTTGCCGTGATGTACATCATTGCTCAGAAGCTGGTGTGGAAGTCCAATGAGGACGGCTATCTGGTGGGCTCCCGGGGTTCTGTCGGGTCATCGCTGGCGGCCACCATGTCGGGTATTACAGAGGTAAATCCGCTGAGCCCCCATTATTATTGTACCAATTGTCATTTCTACGATTTTGACTCTGAGGAGGTTAAAAAGTTCTCCGGAATGGCAGGCTGTGATATGCCGGATCGGCTCTGCCCGGTGTGCGGAGAACCTCTTAAAAAGGACGGTTTTGATATTCCCTTTGAGACCTTCTTAGGCTTTAAGGGTGATAAAGAGCCGGATATTGACTTGAACTTTTCCGGAGAATACCAGAGCCGGGCCCATACTTATACCGAGGTTATTTTCGGAAAGGGCCAGACCTTCCGGGCCGGCACCATCGGCACCCTGGCAGATAAAACGGCTTACGGCTATGTGGCGCATTATTACGAGGATAAGGGAATCCATAAGCGAAAGTGCGAGATCGAACGGATTCTGGCCGGCTGTGTGGGGGTCCGGAGAACCACGGGACAGCATCCGGGAGGAATTATCGTACTTCCCCTGGGCGAGGAGATTTATTCCTTTACGCCGGTGCAGCATCCGGCAGACGATATGACGACACGTACCATCACCACCCATTTTGATTACCACTCGATTGACCATAACCTGCTGAAGCTGGACATTCTGGGACACGATGATCCCACCATGATTCGTATGCTGCAGGATTTGACAGGGCAGGATCCCAAGACCTTCCCGCTGGATTCTAAGGAGGTCATGAGTCTGTTCCAGAACACGGAAGCCCTGGGCATTACGCCGGACGATATCGGCGGCTGCAAGCTGGGCGCTCTGGGTATCCCGGAATTTGGTACAGACTTTGCCATGCAGATGTTAATTGACGCCCAGCCGAAATATTTCTCTGACCTGGTGCGGATTGCCGGACTGGCCCACGGTACTGACGTGTGGCTGGGAAACGCCAAGGATTTGATTTTAAGCGGTCAGGCGACGATTCAGACGGCCATCTGCTGTCGTGACGATATCATGGTGTATCTGATTCATATGGGAATGGAAGAGGGACTTTCCTTTACCATCATGGAGAGTGTCCGAAAAGGAAAGGGATTAAAGCAGGAGTGGATCGAGGAAATGAAGAAGCACGATGTCCCCCAGTGGTATATCGATTCCTGCTTAAAGATTAAGTACATGTTCCCGAAGGCCCATGCGGCGGCCTATGTTATGATGGCCTGGCGTGTGGCTTACTGCAAGGTGTTTTATCCGCTAGCTTATTATGCAGCCTATTTCAGTATCCGCGCCAACGGCTTTTCCTATGAGCTGATGTGTCAGGGAAGAGAAAAGCTGGAATATCACTTGGCTGATTATAAGAAACGGGCCGATACCTTATCCAAAAAGGAGCAGGATGTACTGCGCGACATGCGTATTGTTCAGGAAATGTACGCCAGAGGCTTTGACTTCATTCCCATTGATATTTACAAGGCCAAAGCCCGGAATTTCCAGATCATGAACGGAAAGCTGATGCCGTCCTTAAGCAGTATTGACGGATTGGGAGAAAAGGCAGCCGATGCCATTGTCTTTGCGGCGGAAGACGGACCATTTTTATCAAAAGAAGATTTTATCAACCGGACCAAGGTAACCAAGACAGTCTGTGATCTGATGGCAGATTTGGGACTCCTTCCCGGGCTTCCGGAAAGCAACCAGCTGTCCCTGTTTGACATAATGTAGGAATGAAACAAAAGAAAAGAGAGGAGAAAGCAATGAGCCGATACGATTTTACCACGGTGCTGGACCGCAGTGACGGAGAAGCCATCAAATGGAATATGATGAAGCGCAAGAAGCCGGATGTGCGGAAAGGAATTGTGCCTTTTTCGATTGCCGATATGGAATTTGCAGGGCCGCCGGAGATTCGGGAGGGCTTAATCGAATACTTAAAAACTGCGGTATTAGGCTATCAGACTGCGGGACCGTCCTTTTTTGAGGCAGTGAAAAGCTGGACGAAACGCCGCTACGGCTGGGAGACGCAGTCAGAGTGGTTATATACCACTCCGGGTGTGATCAATGCCTTTTTCCATGGTGTCATGGCTTTTGCGGGAGAAGGGGAAGGCGTCATTGTCATGACTCCGGTGTATGATCCCTTCTACAGAGCGGTAAATCGAAACGGCCGCGCTCTGGTACGCTGCCCGTTAAAGGAAGAAAATGGCCGCTACACGATTGATTATGAGCTTTTTGAGACTCTGGCAGCAGAGGAAAACAATAAGGTGCTTCTGTTTTCCAATCCCCACAATCCGGTGGGCCGTGTCTGGAGCCGGGAAGAATTGGCGCGGCTGGGGGAGATCTGCCTGCGGAATCAGATTTTTGTTATTTCTGATGAAATCCACTGTGATCTGATTATGCCGGGAAACAGCTTTACCTCCTTCGCGACCGTTTCAAAAGAGCTGGAGCAGAATATCATGACCTGTATTGCGCCCAGCAAGACCTTTAACCTGGCGGGAATGCAGGCCAGCATCGCAATCATTCCTAACGAGGAGAGAAGAAAAGCCTTCCGCTACCAGGCTTCCTCCATCAGCCAGGAGGGCCGGATCAATGCCCTGGGCTATAAAGCCTGTGAGATTGCTTATACCTGCTGTGATGAATGGCTGGAAGAAGCGATATCCGTCATTTATGAGAATCATCTTCTGGTAAAGGAGTTTATGGAAAAGCGCTTCCCCATGGTGCGTGTCTTCCCTCTGGAGGGAACCTACTTACAGTGGCTGGATTTGCGCGCCTTCGGATGGTCCGCAGAAGAACAGGAGCAGCGGATGCTGGAGGTGGACCTTTTCCTGGATGAGGGCTACATATTCGGTCCGGAAGGCGAAGGCTTTGAAAGAATCAATCTTGCCTGCCCCAAATCCGTACTTTCCGAAGCCCTGGAACGGCTTGCATCCGTCCTGGAACCCGCCAAAGAAAAAGCCCAAAAAACACAGCCCCCGAAATAAAAAACCCTATTTCCAATTAAGGGGTAAAATGATATAATGTTCACGAAAGCCATGAGCAGTGCGGAAAAAGTCCTCCCCAAAGCCGCGTTGTGCTCGCACAAAAGCGGTTTTGGGGAGGACTTTTTCCATAGTGCGAAGCACGTGAGCGAGATGAAGCGAAGCGGAATCGAGCGGCACTGCGGCGTAAAAAAAGCGAAAACCATCCCAAAGCCGCG
>Ga0129308_1000583_pt1 | contig 51759 bp, 42 predicted proteins | sample L827metagenome_FD_94440 | JGI IMG/M metagenome (GOLD analysis project Ga0129308, IMG submission 94440) | Ring-tailed lemur group fecal microbial communities from Wisconsin, USA - L827 metagenome | ecosystem: Host-associated > Mammals > Digestive system > Large intestine > Fecal | place: USA... | reverse complement strand
CTTTTTTCAAATCCCTTTGAATCAGTGCCGCCTCTCGGCTGACGCGAACTTTGTTATTCTAGCAGATGGCCAAGCTCTTGTCAAGCATTTTCTTCAGCCGCTCACGGATTTTTCCTCCGCTCTCTGCCACTGTTTTCCTGCCCGGCGTTTGGCGCTCAGTTAATATACCAAACTCCTCCCCAATTGTCAACTCCTTTTTCCGTTTTTCTTTCATCTATTTTTACTACGTCTTTGCTTACCCATATCCTGTGTCTTTTCCCCTCTTCTCCCCACAAGATGTGTCCGTCTTTTTTCTCCCTTTGACATTTGTCACAATCAATGCAAGGGCTGGGACCGGAAACGCCAAGATCAAATTACCCCAAGGGACCCATGCGGATGAGACCTTTTCCACAGAGAAGTCGTCCGGAAACAGGGTAAGTCCGCCTAAAAACGCGACGATCACCGCCACAGGGGCGGCCCAATGTTCCCACCGGGGGCCCAAAACCGCTCCCGCACCTTTTCTGATGGCAAACACCAACAGACCCAGCATTGCAAAATCGCTGAGCACCCAGAGGGCCACCACAACAGACTCCACCCGCTGGAATGCTCCATCCACTCCCACGCCTCTGGCGACTTCAAAGAAGGGGATATCCATGCGCCCGCACAGCGCAGGGCCCAACTGTCCCAAGACGCCGAACTGGAGCAGTGTGAGAACACCGCATCCCGCCAACAGCCAGAGCAGTCCCCGTTCGGCGTCACCAGAACGCCTGGTGACGTTCCCCCCTAAAAATCCTCCGAACACCCCGCAGCTCAGTACGCCAACCGGCACCAGCGTGGCCGCTGTTACGGCCGGAACGTCCGTTATCCAGACCGGCAGCACATGCTCGGGGCTCATATCTAGGATGGAAAAAAGCAGTACCAGCCCCAGGGTCAGCGCTAGGACCAGGTAGCAGATCTCCGCCGCACGGGCAAAGGCGCCCAATTTGCGCCGTCCCATCCAGAGCACCACCCCCAGCAGCACCAGCAGAAATACCCAGGGGGCGGCGCTTCGATATCCGGCAGAGAGCATCCGCTCGGCGTAGAGCCGCCCCTCGGCGCACAGGAGAAAAAGCGCCCAGGACAGGTAAATTACAATGACCACCTTTCCCGCCAGAGGACCAAAGGCATCCTGATAGGCCTGTGCCAGCCCTCCGCTCCGGCGGCAAAGCGAAAAAACCATCCACCCCAGCAGCAGAAAGGGCGGAAAGGCCAGTATGCCGGTGAGCCATGCGCTCTCTCCTGCCGTCCCCACCGTCCAGCCCGGCAGCGCCCGCACCGCCGGGGACAGCAGCGCGGTGAACAGGATCACATAGAGCTGCCGCGCGGAAATATTATCGCTGTTCAGAGGATCACCACCTAAATAATAATAACAGGCCCGCCCTTACATGCGGGCCACCTGTCCCGTTACGGTCAGGGAGATTGGGAGCGCGGCAAACCCCGCTTTCCACTGTGTTTCCAGCTCTGCCTTACGCCAGGGCGCCGCCAGGGCGGCTTTCCTCCCCAGGTGGAGATAGTCGGCGTCCAGGGTCTGCGCCAAGTCCAGCGCCGTATGGATAGCCGCCTCACCTGTCTGCGCAAGGCGTTCCTCCAGCCATATCCTGCCCTCCTCGCTGAGTCCGTCCGCCCCCCGCAGCTCCGCCACCTGGGCCTCGATCCGGCAGGTGACGGCCAGTCCGGCGAGGACGCCGTCCGTAAAGGACGGCGTCAGCTCCGTCTTCACCTCGGTGAGCCGCAGCGCAGTCTGTGCAAGGCTGGGCGCGGCAAACTCCAGTATCCGCCCCGGGGCATCCCCGGTCAAAAGGTCCGCCCCAAGCGCGCCTTCCTCCCCCGTCCAGCCCGCCAGCGCTCCGTTCCGCAGGATCGCATAACCCGCTCCGGCCACAGTGTACTCCCCCTCCGCTCCGTCTCCGGTCCTGGCGGGTCGGCGTTCCAGTGCCGGGAGAAGCGCACAGCCGTTGTCCAGCAGGTCTGAGAGCACCTCTCTCGCTGTCCGCGGCGCGGGGGAAGCCGCCAATTCGGCGTCGGTCTCCAGCGCCGTGAGGCGATCCGGCGCGCCTCCGTCAGACGCGGCGTCAAAGAGGATATCCCCGGCTCTGCCGTCTTTTATCACCCAGAGGCGGGCCTCCAGCCGCAGCTCCGGGTCCCGTGCCATGTGTCCCAGCAGCGACATAACGCCCGTTAGAGCCTGCTCTTCCCCCACCAGGACATGCTCCACATCCCCGAAAAAGACAAAATCCGAACCGAACGTCTGCATCTCTGCGCAGGCGGCGGACACAGTTTCAGCCTGTGCGGAGAGCACCACCGGCGACTGCCCGGGCGAGTCCCCCGCACCGGACCGTCCCCCGCTGGAGACGGTAACCGCCACCCTCCCCGGAGCCCCCTCTTTCAGATCCACTCCCAGCGCCCCCATGAGGACGGTATCCTCGATCTCATGGGCGTATGGCAGGGCTGCCTCGGCTCTGGAGCAGCCGGACAGGGGGAGCAGCGCCGCGCACAGCAGCAGGACAGCAGATTTTTTCACTCTCATCGCTGGTTCCTCCTGTTCTGGGTCTTGAGCGCCGTCTCCCGCAGCTTGACGCTGGGCAGCGGCTGTCGGATCACGGCATGCCCCTCCACCTGTTCCCCGTCGTTGGCGGCAAAGGGCGTGAGGTAGGCCACGCCGAAGCTCTCCAGGGAGGCGAGATGACAGATGAGCAGCAGTGCCCCAATGGCCGCGCCGAACATTCCCGCTAGAGAGGCCAGCGCCGCCAGACCAAAGCGCCAGATCCGCAGCGCGCCCGCGAAATCCTGAGACGGCATAGTATATCCGGCAATACCCGCCACCGCCACCACGATGAGCACCGCGGGAGAGACGATACGGGCCTCCACAGCGGCGGACCCCACCACCAGTCCCCCCAGAATGGAGACGGTCTGACCGATGGAACTGGGAAGCCGGAGCCCGGCCTCCTGAATGATCTCAAAGGCCACCAGCATCAGGAGGACTTCGAACACCGTGGTAAAGGGCACATCCTGCTTGGCCGCTATGATGGACAGGGCCAGCTCGGTGGGCAGCATCTCCAGGTGGAAGGTTACAGCGGCGATATAGACGGCCGGTAGAAAGAGAGTGATGAGCATACACAGGTAGCGCAGCACCATGAGGGCGGATGCCGCCATCCAGCCCTGGGACTTGTCCTGAGGCGTCTTAAAAAACTGGCTGAGGGTCCCGGGCAGGAGCCAGCCCAAAGGCAGCCCGTCGATGAGCAGTCCCACGCGGCCCTCCACCACGCCGGCGGAAAAGCGGTCCGGCCGTTCGGTGTACGCCAGGGTGGGAAAGGCGGTGTGGATGTCGTCGGCGATATATTCCTCCAGATTCCCTGTGGCGATGAGGGCGTCGATATCGATCTCCGCCACCCGGCGCTCTACGGCGCGGACCGTCTCGGGGTTGGTGATGCCCTCGATCCACACAATATCCACGGGGGTCACCGTCTGCCGCCCCACCAGCAGCTCCCTGATCCGCAGATCCGGGGTGCGTACCCGCCGCCGCAACAGGGAGGTGTTGGTACGCACGGACTCCACAAAGGAATCCCTCGGCCCTTTGAGCGGAGGCTCGTTCTCCGGATCGGAAATGGACCGCTTCTCCTCGGTCCCTACATTAAAGGAGAGGACCTCCTTTTCCCCTGGAAAAAAGAGGATGCAATTCCCGCCAATCATATCGAATACGGCCTCGTCCATCGTGGCGCGTTTTTCCACCCCTAAATTGTAGAGGGCGCCTTTCCGGATGCGCTCCATGGCCTGCGCCATGCCGCACCCGCTCAGGACGGTGTCCTGCGCCAGAGGGCGAAGCACGTAGTCGCTGGCCCGCTCCATTTTCACCATCCCGCTGATATAGCACAGCGTCACCAGCTTGTCCGGATCTCCACCCAAGGCGGCTTCCCGTTCGGAAAAATCCACACAGTCCGCAAAGACCTGTCGGACGCTCTCCACTGTCAGCGGCAGATCGATCCTGGGCTCCCGCCTGGGGTGGGGCGGCACCTCGACCTTTTTTCTCCCAAAAAAGCCCACAGCCACGCCTCCTTTTCTATCCTGCTATTCTCTCCCGGAGCGCGGGCGGATATGCGTCCGGGCGCAGTTGTCGAAAGTCTGTTCCGCTGTCTGCAACCATAGTATGGACAACAGCGCATTTGTCCTTTATAATAGTAAAAATCAACGGCTGAACAGTTGCTTTGCAGCGTCTCAAAGGAGTGGTAGTAACATGGCTTTGATCCAGCACAAGCGCCGCCTGAATCCCACGGTAACTCTGATGGAGGTGTCCGCCCCCCTGATCGCCAAAAAGGCGCAGCCGGGCCAATTCATCATCCTCCGCGTAGATGAACACGGCGAACGAATCCCCCTGACCATCTCGGACTATGACCGGGAGCGGGGTACCGTCACCATTATCTTTCAAAAGGTAGGTCTGACCACCGAGCTGCTGGACCGGCTAGAGGAGGGCGATGACATTCTGGACTTTGTCGGCCCCCTCGGCACTCCCACCGACCTGCTGGATCGTGAACACCCCGGGTTGGAGTTGGGCACTGTCAAGCGGGTGGCCGTCATCGGCGGCGGCGTAGGCTGCGCCATCGCCTATCCCCAGGCCAAGTATCTCCACGCCCGCGGCGTAGAGGTGGACGTCATCGCCGGTTTCCGCTCCAAGGATATCGTCATTCTGGAGGAGGAGTTCAAAAAAGCCTGCGACCACTTCTATCTCACCACCGACGACGGCTCCTGCGGGGAAAAGGGGCTGGTCACCGACAAGCTCAAAACGCTCATCGACTCCGGCATCCACTACGACGCCGTCATCGCTATTGGGCCTATCATCATGATGAAGTTCGTCTGTAAGACCACCGAGCCTTACGGCATCAAAACTTTAGTCTCCCTCAACCCCATCATGATTGACGGCACCGGGATGTGCGGCGGCTGCCGGGTATCCGTGGGGGGCGAGATGAAGTTTGCCTGTGTGGACGGCCCCGACTTTGACGGGCATAAAGTGGATTTTGACGAGCTGATGACCCGGAACAGGGCTTATCAGGAGCGCGAAGCGGAGACCCGCCGGACCCATGCCTGCCGGCTGATGCAAAAGGAGGTTGAGTAAGCCATGGCGAATATGAGTGCGACCAAACTCCCCATGCCTGAGCAGGACCCCGCCGTCCGCAGCCGCAATTTTGAGGAGGTGGCCCAGGGCTATACCGCTGAGATGGCCGTGGAGGAGGCCGGACGCTGCCTCCACTGCAAGAATTCCCCCTGCGTGGCCGGCTGCCCGGTGAACATCCGCATCCCCGAGTTTATCGCCAAGGTGGCGGAGGGGGACTTCCAGGCCGCCTATGAGATCATACATACCACCAATACCCTCCCCGCAATCTCCGGCCGCGTCTGCCCCCAGGAGAGCCAGTGTGAATGTCTGTGTGTCCGCGGCAAGAAGGGGGAGCCCGTTGCCATCGGCCGCCTGGAGCGCTTCGTCGCCGACTGGTATCGGGAGCACGGTACGGAGAAAACCGCCAAGCCCGCCTCCAACGGCGTCAAAGTGGCGGTGGTGGGTTCCGGCCCCGCCGGGCTCACCTGCGCCTCCGACCTGGGCAAGCTGGGCTATGCCGTCACGATCTTCGAGGCCTTCCACACCGCCGGCGGCGTATTGGTCTACGGCATTCCCCAATTCCGGCTGCCCAAGGAGATTGTCCGCCATGAGGTGGAGGGCATTCTGGATATGGGCGTGGAGCTGAGGTTGGATACCGTCATCGGCAAGACCATCACCATCGACGAACTCTTTGAACAGGGCTACCAGGCCGTATTTGTGGGGTCTGGCGCGGGCCTGCCCATGTTTATGGGTATCCCCGGCGAGACGCTCAGTGGGGTCTACTCCGCCAATGAATATCTCACTCGTGTCAATCTCATGAAGGCCTATCTGGAGGAATACGACACGCCCATCAAAAAAAGCAGGGCCGTGGCCGTGGTGGGCGGCGGAAACGTGGCCATGGACGCCGCCCGGTGTGCCAAGCGCATCGGTGCCGAGCATGTATATGTGGTCTACCGCCGCAGCGAAGCGGAGATGCCCGCCCGGAACGAGGAGATCCACCACGCCAGGGAGGAAGGGATCGAGTTTCATCTTTTGAATAATCCCACCAGGATTCTCTCCGACGGCAAGGGAAGCGTAGCCGGAATGGAGTGTATCAAAATGGAGCTGGGTGAGCCCGACGCGTCCGGACGCCGCCGCCCGGTGGAGGTGCCGGGCAGCGAGTTCGTGCTGGACGTGGACACCGTCATCATGAGTCTGGGCACCACGCCCAATCCTCTGATCCGCTCCACCACCCCGGGCCTGGAAACCAATCGGAAGGGATGCCTCGTCGTCCACGAGGACACCATGGAGACCACCCGGCCGCATGTCTATGCCGGGGGCGACGCGGTGACCGGCGCGGCCACTGTGATTTTGGCCATGGGCGCAGGCAAGAGGGCCGCCAAGGCCATTCACGAGGCACTTTCTGCCAAAAAAGAGGATTAAGGGTTGATTTTCACGGCAAAACGGATATACTTTTAAAGGGTGTAGCCGGGCCCCCGCCTGTGCGGGGGCCCGGCCTTATTTTTGATGCATGCGTGTACTCCGGCGCCCTGCCGGAGGGAATACAAAAGAGGGAGCGGCTATGGAAGCGAAAGATTTTTACGTCAACGCAACGAAAAAGCTCATCATTGAGGTGGATGGCAAGACCTATGCCCGCCACGCCATTCAGATCCCCTTTGTCAATGTGGGCGACGATTATGACGCGCTGGTGCGGCAGTATGTGGTCCCCCTCTGGCAGAGCGGCGACATCGTCTCGGTCAGCGAGAAGATCGTGGCCCTGTGCCAAAAGCGGGTGGTCTACGCCCAGGATGTTCAGCCCGGCCTGCTGGCCAGGATCCTCTGCCGCTTTGTGGCCCAGACCAAGGCCGGCCCCGGCGCCGGCGTCCCCTATAAGATGCAGTTTGCCATCAACCAGTGCGGCGCCCCCAAGATCCTGTGGGCCGCTTTCCGCGCCGCCATCGACAAGCTCCGCGGCGTCCACGGCACCTTCTACAAAATTGCCGGAGACGAGGTCTATGGCTTGGACGGCTTCTTCGGCCACGATATTGAAGAGTACGCCGAAATGGGTATCCGCATCCCCGCCGATCCGGACGGCGTGTGCAACAAGGTCTTTCAGGAGACGGGCGTGGTATCTATGATCGTGGACGCCAATGCCCTGGCCCAGGAGATCCTGGGAAAATGCGACGCCCTGCGGGATTGGCCGGATGAAACGCTCTCCCGCCTCATCGGCGACAACCCGGCCGGCCAGGTCCGCCAGCTCACCCCCTTCATCCTCATCCGTGAGGTCCCCCAGGAAGAGGCCGCCGAGCTGGAAGCCAGGGCCCAGGCGGAGATCGCCGCCCGCGGTGAAGGGGCGCTCTGATCGTCTCCCGCAGCTTGGCCCGGACGTGGTCTCCGCCCCGTCCGGGCCTTTTCGTGCGCGGATATTTTCCCCTTGACAAGACGGGAGCTGCGATATATATTAAACATACCAACGGTATGTATATAAAGGAGGGGCCCCCATGGCCCGCAACAAATACCCGGAGGAGACGGTAAAAAAAATCCTGGATGTCTCCCATCGATTGTTTCGGGAAAAAGGCTACGACCACACCACCATTCAGGACATCACCGATGCCCTGGGCATGTCAAAGGGCGCGGTGTACCACCATTTCAAGTCCAAGGAGGACATCCTAGACAAGCTGACCGACCGGTACTATGACGAGATGGGCTGGTTTCGGGGCATCCGGCTGGACAGTTCCCTCACAGGACTGGAGAAGGTCCGGCAGGTTCTGCTCCGCCTGCTCTCCGATCCCGGTAAGCTGGATCTGGATCGGCTCACCAGCTCCACCGCCATGGACCCAAAGCTGCTGACCCTGACGCTGCGCGCCTCCGTAGCGGACTCCGGCCCCTTTTTGGAGGCCCTGATCCGGGAGGGCATTGCCGATGGCTCCATCGCCGTGGCCCAGCCCAAGGAGTTCTCGGAGGCCTTTATGATCCTCATGAATCTGTGGGTGGGCGTTTTCTCCTCCACGCGGGAGGATTTTATGTCCAAAATGCACTTTTTGAAGGATCTTACCGACCATATGGGTCTGCCCGTTCTGGACGACCACCTGCTTTCGGTCTGCCAGGCCTATTACGAACGCATCCTCTCCCTTCCCTCCCAGCCCCCTCCGCCGGAGGAGGGGATGCCCTCCGCTTCAGGTGGAGCTCTCCCAGCGCTAGGAGAAGCTCACCGGCCTGGACTGTAAGCTGCCCCAACCGGACAAGGCCTCATCCCTGTATTCGCGGCCCTGCGTAAAAAATTCCCGGCCCTGCCGCCGGGATTTTTCTCTCTCATTTACATACCAACCGTCGGTATTTAATTGAAAGGAGTCTTCTCTATGCCTGCTTCCCGCCTCTTCACCCGCGACTTTACCCTGATGACCGTGGGTCAGATCATCTCTCTCTTCGGAAACGCCATCCTCCGCTTTGCCCTCTCTCTCCATGTGTTGGCGCTTACCGGCTCGGCCGCTGTTTTCGGCGGCATTTTGGCCCTCTCCATGGTCCCCACCGCTCTGCTCTCCCCATTGGGCGGTATTCTGGCCGACCGGATGCCCCGGGCACGCATCATGGTGATCCTGGATTTTTCTACCTGTGCGTTCATCCTTCTCTTCGACGCGCTCTTTGCCCGCTCAGGCAATCTGGCCGCCGTCACGCTCTTCATGGTGCTTCTCTCCCTCATTCAGGCGGTCTATCAGCCCTCTGTCCAGGCCAGCGTCCCTACTCTGGTTGCGGAGGAGCGCCTGACCGCCGCCAACGGCGTTGTGCTCCAGGTGCAGGCGTTGACCGGGCTGCTGGGCCCCGTCCTCGGGGGCATCCTCATGGGCTTTTTCGGGATCTATCCGATTCTGGCCGTCTCCGCCGGATGCTTTTTCGGCTCCGCCGTGCTGGAGCTTTTTCTTCACATCCCCTTTACGCCCCAGCCCCGCACCGCACCCCTCCTGATCCAGGCCAGGGACGACCTGGCCGTTGCCTTTCGCTTTCTCTCCCGGGACTACCCTGCCCTCCTCCGGCTGTTGGGTATCGTGGCCCTCATCAATCTGTTTCTCTCCTCCCTCTTTACCGTAGGCCTACCCTATCTGGTCAAGGTACACCTAGGCCTCTCCGACCAGCTCTACGGGCTGGCCGAGGCGGCCCTGGGCCTGGGCTCCATCCTAGGCGGCCTTCTCTCCGCCACCACTGTGGGGCAAATCCGTTTCGAGTCCTCCCACCGCTATCTCCTGTGCAACGCACTGCTCCTGCTCCCCGTCACCGTTGCCCTGGTCCTTCCGGTCCCGCCCCTGGTCTCCTATGGCGCGCTCCTGCTCTGCATGGGGCTGGGCCTCACCTGTGCCGCACTCTTCACCATCTCGGCGCAGACCTTTCTTCAAATGCAGACCCCCGCCCCGCTGCTGGGCAAAGTGGGCGCTCTGGTCACCACCGTCTCCGTCTGTGCGATGCCGGCGGGCCAGGCCCTGTACGGTGCGCTGTTCGATGTCCTGGCGCCTGCTCCCTGGCTGGCGGTCCTCCTGGGCGGCGGGGCCACCTTCCTGCTGGCACTGGCCGCCCGTGGCGCGCTGTCGCGGAGCGTCCGTATTGCTTAGGGCCTGTTTGTATATTCGCAATATGCCCGGCACCGAGGGGTCCTTGCCCTCCCGGGCGCCGGTTTACCGCAAGGGACGGATTTCAATTGCAGGGGGAAACGGCGCCTTCCAGGGCGCAAAAGGTCCGGTGTCGGGCGTGTTTGCAGTTTTAAACAGACCTCAGGCCCCATTCCTTCATTTTTACGCCGGCTTCGGCCTCTTTTCTTCTTGTCTTTGCCCGGGAAATACGGTATACTGAATTGTAACCTGAATCCCGCCCCTGCGGCGAGTCGGATAAAGAATCGGAGATGACAGAATGGAACTGAAAAACTTTGACGCGATCCTGGAGCGCGTCCCGAAGATGTCCCGCCCCATGCGGGTGATCCTGGCCGGTTCTGACGGTGAGAACATGCTCAAGGGCATCTTCGCCGCCCAGGAGAAGGGCCTTGTGCAGCCTGTGCTGGTGGGCGACCGCGCCCGCACCATGACGGTGCTGGAGCAGTTCGGTCTGGAGAAGGAACCCTACACCATGGTGGATACCCCTCCCGGACACAACATTACCCAGGCGGCCATCGACATCATCAACTCCGGAGACGGAGATGTTCTGATGCGGGGCAACATCCCCACCCGTGATTTTCTGATGCCGGTGCTGGACGGCAAAAACGGCCTGCGGACCGAGCGGCTGATGAGCCATGTCTCCCTGTGCTCTCTGCCCGAGTACCCCAAGCTGCTGGCCCTTTCTGACATGACCGTGGTCATCCATCCCAATATGACTCAGAAAAAGGCCATCATCAAGAATACCGCCGATGCCCTGAAGGCCTTCGGCTATGAGGATCCCAAGCTGGCTCTGCTGTCCCTGGTGGAGAACGTGACCTTCCACATGCAGGACACGGTGGAGGCCCAGCGTCTGGTCGCCGAGCAGAAGCAAAAGCCCTTTGCCGACTGTGAGCTGTGGGGTCCCATCTCCTACGACCTCATTCTCAGCAAGGAGGCCGCCCGCCTGAAGCACTATGACTGTCCCTGGAGCGGCGGCGGTTTTGACGGCATCATCGCCCCCGACCTGTCCACCGCCAACACGCTGGTCAAGAGTTGGCTCATCCATGCCCATGCCGTCACCTGCGGCGCAGTGGTGGGCGCCAAAGTGCCCATCGCCCTCACCAGCCGCAGCGCCAATGAGGAGGAGACCTATCTCTCCCTGGTGTTCTGTGCCGTGCTGGACGCCTGGCGGAAGCAGAACCGAGCCGCCGAGTAAGTCTCTCTCAGGAAAAGTCTGCTCTCTCTTTCAGCAATTGCAAACGCCCGTCCGGCTAAATGTCAGGTGTTCGTAAAACAGTGTTAGCCAAATAACACGAAATGAGCATCTGTCAGACAGGATTGGTCAACGAAAAAACACGCCATATTCAGCTTCAAACGCTGGATATGGCGTGTTTTTCTGCTTATTTGCGTTTCCGTTTTCCTTTGCCATGCGGCTGGTATGGCCTCGCCTTGCCACGCTGGTTGGTTGAGCTTTTCATGTACTTGGACAGCTTCAAGACCTCAATGATAGTGACAAACTGCTCCTTGGTGATGGCATCATAATCAATGCCGAATGTCGCAAGGTAGATCCTTGCCTGTTTCTCAGCGTCGCTGCCCTCAAAGTTCATGGTATCCTTCAACTGAGCCTGCACTTCCTCTGCGATGGAGGGTGTGTCTGCTGTTGTGGTATCGGTGCCGTGTTCCTCCCGAATGTCACGGAGGATCGCTTTCAGATCATCGGCAAGCACATGGCCGAAATAATCATCCTCCCGTACCTGGGCCAGCTCCAATGTCCGGGTGGAAAGATCGTCCTGCCCCTCTTGCTTCATCAAGGCCATCTTCCGCACCGCTTCCAGCATGGCGTTCATATCGTTGATCCGCATATCTGCGATCCGGTCCACATAAATCTCCGCGTCCAGCATCATGCGCTGGAAATCCTTGTGGCACAGCATTTCCGACAGCAATCGGTGATTGAACTTCACTGTCCTTAATACTTCTATGGCATCGTCACTCAGATGCAGAGCGTCCAGCTCTGTGTCTGGGTGATTTTTTGTTTCTGTCATGCCCAGCAGATAGTCCGTGGACACGCCGTAGAACTTGGCCAATGTGACGATGCTGAACGGGCTGATGTCTTTGAAATCGTCCGCCTCATATTTGCCGAGAGCGGACTTGGAAAGCCCGGTCTGCTCCGCAAGCTGTTCCAGCGTCAGGCCCCGTTCCACACGCAAATCCTTCAACCGCTCCTGTATGGTAAGTTTCACCTGCATAGTGTGTCCCTCCCTCTTTCTGTCTCTAAGCGTGGAAATCCATCCTGTTTTGCGCTCTTTTCCTACCTCTTGGATATACGGGAAAGAACGCATTTTTTCGTTAAACTGTACCTGTAACAACACCTGAACCTTGAAAATCGAATGACCGTCCGAATGGGATATGTCCCCCGGTGAAGTATTTGCCATGACCGCAAGAACGTGAGCATACCAAAGGGGACGAAACGCCGGGGTGAGATTCCCGGGCAGGAACGACATTCGGGAAAAGCGGCAAAAAGCCACCGTTATTTTCAAACCATGTGAGAACAGCGAAGAACTCGCTGTTTTTGTGCCGCTGTCCATATCATTCAGCGATACGCCGGACAGCGTACACAGTACGCCGTTTCGTGTGCCTTTTCATCGAATCGCAAAAAGTCAAGCGGAACAGCAAAAACGATAGGTGTCCCTTGTGAACAGGGATACACGGGCGACAATTCCAGCGGATGGCCGTCCATGATAAAACAACGCTCTGCGGCAAATGGGTGCTGCCATTCAGCACATCCATTATACCACAGAGCGAATCCAAAAAGGGAAAGGAATTGCAAATATGAGCAGAAACAAGGCAGAAAACTGCCGCAACGAAGTGAAATCCTATATCACCCGGGAGGGTATGAACATGACGAAGGTGGTGGATCTGCTGGCCGATGAGCACGGCTGGAGCAGCAGCGTTCCAAACCTGTCCGGCAAGCTGCGGCGTGGGTCACTCAGGTACACCGAGGCGGTGGAACTGGCCGATGTGCTGGGCTACGATTTGGTTTGGCAGAAGCGTCGGGAGGTGAGGTAATATCGCAGGAACTACTTACGGCTATATCCGTGTATCAAGCAGAGATCAGAACGGGGACAGGCAGCTTGTGGCTCTGTGGGAAGTCGGGGTCCCGGCGAAAAACATCTATGTGGGAAAGAAATCCGGCAAGGATTTTGACCGCCCGCAATACAAGAAACTGCTGCGGAAATTGAAAAAAGACGATCTGCTCTAAAAGTGACGCACTGCCGTGTTGTCAAACCCGGGGGGATGGTGTATAATATCATATAATGAGATTATCCTTTTTGCTCAGCCTATTATATGGCGCAATATGAGAAAGGCTTGCTGCATTTGGTATTTAGCATCTCTGCTGCACTATTTGTTTGGCTTAATCAAAGGGATAACCAAATAATACAATTTACGAAGAGCTGGGGGAATCAGTGATGAAAAAACGGTTTTTAACTCTGGCACTGGCACTGACGTTGTGCGCGGGCCTGGCTGTCCCGGCGGCGGCTGTGGCGGACACCCGCGACCCGATGATCCATTACAGCGATCAGACGGTTCAATATGGAAGCTATGTTGTGAAAGAGGATGGTTCTCTTTGGACCACACGAGTCGTTAATGAATACGATGATACAAACGGCGATACCTTTCACAAGGCACTGGATGGCGTAAAATCCGTATGGAAAGTCGGTACCGGTGCATTCATTCTGAAATCGGATCATTCTCTTTGGTCGTGGGCAGGCGGGGGGGATCTGCCCGGAGACGGGACAGAGAACTACCATAAGACGCCTGTAAAGATCATGGACGATGTATTGAATTTTCAGTATGATGATTCTTTCGGCGGTGAGCTGATGAGCTACTGTGTCATAAAAAACGATGGTTCCCTGTGGACCTGGGGCGACTACACCGGCGACGGCACGGCGGAGCGGCGGCTCGCCCCGACCAAGGTGATGGAGAATGTTGCCATGGTGTTGCCTGTTGGGAGTGCTCCCGATCAGCTCATCACCTATGCCGTCAAGAAAGACGGTTCTTTGTGGGGCTGGGGACATTATAATGACAGATATACGCCCTTTACCTGGGATTTGTTTGACGGTGTGGCCGCTTCGGGAACAGACTGTCTGAAGCCTGTGAAGCTGATGGACGATGTCATTGCTGTTACATCGGACAACGTGTTCTATGATATGGCCTTGCGCAGCGACGGCTCCCTGTGGTATTGGGGCAAGAAAAAAGAGGAAGACAACTACGTTTATTCGGTCAAACCTGAAAAGCTGATGGACGGCGTGGCGGCAGTTGACGGGAGTGCTGTCATAAAGACGGACGGAAGCCTGTGGATGCTGCGGACAAACTATGGTATCATTACGCCTGAAAAGTACGCAGACAATGTTGCCCGTGTTTCAGATGAGGATGGATACATGCTCAAAACGGACGGAACGCTTTGGACCATGCCATATTACGCCAGTGAGGCAAAGCCTCTGCTGAGCAATGTAGTTGCCTGCTCCGGATACTGGAATTTCGGAATTCTGATGCTGCGAAGCGATGGCAGTCTGTGGGGATATGGAGGCAACAACGACCGCGGTCTTGGCATCGGGAACAAAAAGAATATCACGACCCCTGTTAAGATCATGGATCACGTCCGGCTGCCCTCCAAGACCGGCGTACCCGAGCCGGGCAGCCCCTTTGACGATGTGCGCTCCAGCCAGTATTTCTACCAGCCTGTGAAGTGGGCGGTAGCCAATGGAATCACCACAGGCACCAGCGCAGCCACCTTCTCCCCCGACCAGACCTGCACCCGTGGGCAAATCATCACCTTCCTGTGGCGGGCCGCCGGGTCACCGGAACCCGAAAATGCGACCCCCTTTTCTGATGTGAAAGAGGATGCTTATTATGCCAAGGCCACCGCCTGGGCGGTGGAACAGGGGATGGAGGAAGGCGCTGCATTCTCGCCCGACGCGCCCTGTACCCGTCTGATGGCGGTGGAATTCATGTGGAAGTACGCCGGCAGCCCCGAGTCTCCCAAAGCTGCCTTTACCGATGTTTCCTCCGATGCCGTAAACTGGGCCGTCAAGCAGGGCGTTACCAATGGCACCAGCGCCACCACGTTCTCCCCGGAACAGCCCTGTACCCGTGGGCAGATCGTGACGTTCCTGTATCGCGGCTTTGCCGACTGAGCGGGGAAAATCTATTCCAACGGAATGGCGCACTTCTATACAGGGGCAAGCCCTGTATGTGCGCTCTGCGAGGTAGACAGCCCGGACACCTAAATGTCCGGGCTGTTTTGCGTCACTTCGTTCCGTACAAGGGGCTGCACCCCTTGCGCCGCTGTGCGGCTATCCCTGCGCACTTTGCAGCGGGAACAATCTGCTTTCAGCAGACAGTCCCCGCTGCAAAGTCTGAAAATCCCATACTGTCAGTCAGACCGTCTACCGAAAACGTAGGCGGTCTTTTTATATCCCCACATCAAAATCAAGGAGGTCATTCACTATGCCGAAAAAGAAAACTATCCCCGAACTGCAAGCAGAAATTGCCGCCAATGAGCGTCAGCTTGCCCAGCTTCAACACAAACAGCAGCAACTTGAAAACCGCCGCAGTTACTATGAGAAAGGCGACCGCCGGAAGCGGGCGCACCACCTTATCACCCGTGGGGCTGCTGTGGAGAGCGTGGCTCCGCTGGCAAAGGTTTTGACCGAAACCGAGTTCTATGCCTTTGCGGAAAAAGCCTTTGCTGTCCCCGAGGTCAAGGGCTTGCTCATGGAGGCCGTCAACGAACACAACAAAAATGAGTTTGGAGGTGACTGACCATCGCTCTGTATCATTTTCATGTAACACAAATCAAGCGCAGCGCCGGACAGTCTGCCGTGGCTGCTGCCGCCTATCGCTCCGGCGAAAAGCTGCACAGCGAGTATTATGGCGAGGACAGCGACTACACCCGCAAGGGCGGTGTGATCTGTTCGGAAATCCTGCTGTCACCCCATGCCCCATCATCTCTTTCTGATCGTGAAACGCTATGGAATGAAGTGGAGAAAGCGGAACGAGGAAAGAAAGCCCAGCTTGCTTATAGCTTTGATATTGCCTTGCAAAACGAGTTTTCCATGGAGGAGAACATCGACCTTGCAAGGCAATTTTTATTGGAGCAGTTTGTGAGCCGGGGCATGGTGGTGGACTTTGCCGTACACTCTCCCGACAAGGAGGACGGCGGCATCCAGAATCCGCATTTCCATGTCATGTGTCCCATCCGACCTATCCTGCCGAACGGGAAATGGGGCAACAAGCAGCGGCGGGAATACGTGCTGGACGAACAGGGCGAGCGCATCAGGGACGAGGCTGGGAACTATGTATTCAACGCCGTCCCCACCACCGACTGGGGCAGCCCGGAAACGCTGGAAGCGTGGCGGCAGGCATGGGCGGAGCTGTGCAACGCTAAATTCGCTGAGAAAGGTTTGGATTGCCGTATCGACCACCGCAGCTTTGAGCGCCAAGGTGTGGAGCAGATACCCACCCAGCACGAAGGCCCCACCGTCCGGGCCATGGAGGCCAAGGGTATCCGCACCGACAAGGGCGATCTCAACCGCTGGATCAGGAAAACCAACGCCATGCTCCGGGAGGCAAAACAGAAAATCGCCGTTCTGATTGGCTGGCTGAAAGAAATGAAATCCGAACTGTCCAAGCCCCAACCGCCTACGCTGGTGGAGTTGCTGTCCACCTACTACGACAACCGCAACAAGGGCGCATACAGCAGCAAAGCCAGGATCGCCAATCTGAAAAAATTCTCCGAAGCGGTCAATTATCTGAAATCAAAACAGCTTTACACCACCGACGATCTGGACGCAGCCCTGCACACCATGCAGGACAAAATCGACACGCTGAAAAAGTCCGCTTCCGGGAAACAGGCTCGTATCAAGGAGCTGGACGAACTGCTGCGCATGGCGGATTACTACAAAATCGGAAAACCCGTTGCCGACAAGCTGAAAACCATCCGCTTTGAGAAATACCGCCAGAAGTACAAGGCTGAGCATGACGAAGAACTGCGGCTGTTCTACATGGCGGAACGCAAGCTGAAAGGCAAATCGGTTGATGGCAAGCTGCCTGTTGCCGCATGGCGTGATGAAAAGTCCCGTCTGGAAACGGAGTACAGAGATTTACAGCAGGAGCTTACACCCCTGTATGCGGATGTGAAAAAGCTCTGGTCGATTCATTACAACATCTATGAGGTACAGCATGAGCAGGAGCGGCAAAACTCTGTTACACGGCAGAAAAAGTCAGAAATCGAACACTAATTCTTACACATTTTAGGAGGCACTTATGGAACAGAAATCGCAATTTGAACACCAACTCGACCCAGAGGGCTATTGCTTCTCCCATTCGGAACCGCAGGCACCGGACAGAGCCGAGCGTAGATTCTTTTGGGGTGAGGACGGTCACATCCATGTGAAGAACCTCTCCGCTTTCTGGATTCCCGAACTGACCGTCACCGAGGTCATTCACGGAACGACATACGTTGTCACAGGCAGCTATGAGGGTACGGAAAACTTTGTCCGCAAGCTGGAACGCATCACATCCAAAAAGTTTGCGGAAAAGATGGAGGATTCAGAATGACAAACACGCAGAATCTTGGTACAATAGAAGCAACCAATCCTGTACTGACAGTTGCTCCACCAAAGGAGGATACAGAAATGTACGGAGCAACAGATAAAATTACCGCCCTTTATTGCAGACTCTCTCAGGAGGATGACCGGGCTGGCGAGTCCCTGTCCATTGAGAATCAAAAGGCCATGCTTTTGCAGTATGCCAAAGAGCACCACTTCCCCAACCCCACATTTTTCGTGGATGACGGAGTAAGCGGCGTGACCTACGACCGCCCCGGCTTTCAGGCCATGCTGGCCGAAATCGAGGCGGGGCGGGTGGCCGTGGCGGTCACCAAGGACCTCTCAAGACTGGGCCGCAACTCTGCGCTGACCGGGCTTTACACCAACTTCACCTTTCCACAGAACGGTGTTCGCTTCATTGCCATCAATGACAACTACGATACCATCGACCCCAACCGGGTTGACAATGATTTTGCGGGCATAAAGAACTGGTTCAACGAGTTTTATGCGCGAGATACCAGCCGCAAAATCCGGGCGGTGCAGAAATCCAAGGGCGAGCGTGGCGTACCTCTTACCACCAACGTTCCCTATGGCTATGTGAAAGACCCGGAAAATCCCCGCCGATGGGTGGTTGACCCGGTTGCTGCTGATGTGGTAAAGCGTATCTTTGCTATGTGCATGGAGGGCAGAGGCCCACAGCAGATTGCAAACCAACTAAAGGCGGATAAGGTGTTAACTCCTACCGCATATAAAGCGCAGCAAGGAATAAACTGTCCAAATAAGAAGCCGGAAAACCCATACGGTTGGGGTGACAGTACGGTTGTCAGGATTCTTGAGCGACGGGAATATACCGGCTGTACCGTGAACTTCAAGACCTATACCAATTCCATCTGGGACAAGAAGCAGCGGGAAAATCCTATCGAAAGACAGGCGATCTTTCCCAACACGCACGAACGCATTATTGACGATGATGTGTTTGAAAAGGTGCAGGAAATCCGCCAGCAGCGGCACCGAATGACCCGCACGGGGAGAAGCAGTATTTTCTCGGGACTTGTCTACTGTGCGGACTGCGGCTCTAAAATGCTGTACGGCTCGTCCAACAATGGCGATTTCGATCAGGATTTCTTTGACTGCGCTCTACACCGCAAAGACAAAGAGAAGTGCAATGGACATTTCATTCGTGTCAAGGTTTTGGAACGGCTGGTTCTCAAACACATTCAGGCAGTCATGGGCTACATCCTGCGGCATGAGGATTATTTCCGCACGGTAATGGAGGAACAGCTCCGTGTGGAGAGCCGTGAGCAAGTCCGCATCCGCAAAATGCGTCTGGACAGCAACGAGCGGCGCATTGCAGAGCTGAAAAGGCTGTTCATCAAAATTTACGAGGACAACGCCAGCGGACGGCTGAGTGATGATCGCTTTGATATGCTGAGCCAGACCTATGAAGCAGAGCAGAAGCAGTTGGAGGCGGAAGCAATCACCTTGCAGCAGGAGATTGAAGTACAGGAACGACAGAACGAAAACATTGAAAAGTTCATTCAGAAAGCGCACAAGTATGTCGGCATTGAGGAACTGGACGGCTATGCTCTGCGGGAGCTGGTGTCTGCTATCTATGTGGACGCACCGGACAAGTCCAGCGGCAAGCGGGTACAGCACATCCATATCAAGTACGACGGGCTGGGCTTTATCCCTCTGGATGAACTGATGAAAAAGGAAACGGCGTGACCGAAGTCACGCCGCACCCCTTGAAAACACAAGGTTTTCATCATTTTTTGATTTTACTGTTTTACGACCACCCGGCTAAGCCGGACGGGCGTTTTTTATCTCCTCCCGGAGCTTGCGGGATGGGAACCCTCCCGTCTGCCCCATCGTTTTCCGATTTCACAGATCACCACGGGAGCCACGGCCAAAGCCAGTACGCAGGCCCACTCCGCCGCATCCAGGGGCACTGTGTCGAACACCAACTGCAAAGGCGGCAGGCACAGCACGGCGAGCTGCATGGCCATGCCCACCAGAAATGCCTTGTTCATGGCCTTGTTGGAAAAGATCCCGATGTGCAGCAGGGAGTGGTGCTCGCTGCGCACGTCGAAGGCATGGAAGAGCTGACACATGGTCAGCGTGGCAAAGGCCATGGTGTTGGCCACTCCGTCCGCCGCGCCCGGCGTACCGAGCACATGCTCCCCCAGCATATAGGCCGCAAGGGTAAGGAGCCCCACCATGGCCCCCTGCCAGGCCAGGCGGAACGCGAACCCATGGGCAAAAAGGCTCTCGTGGGCGGCCCGGGGCCTCTCCTTCATGATCCCTTCCTCTACCGGCTCCATCCCCAGAGCCAGTGCGGGCAGGGAGTCCGTGACCAGATTGAGCCACAGCAGCTGCACCGGCACCAGCGGCATCTGCGCAAAGTCCAGCACCGTGGCAAAAAAGATGGTGATAATCTCTCCAATGTTGCAGGAGAGCAGATAATGGATGGCCTTTTTGATGTTGGCGTAGATCCCCCGGCCCTGCTCCACCGCGGAAACGATGGTGGCAAAATTGTCGTCGGTCAGGATCATATCGGATGCGCCTTTCGCCACGTCGGTACCGGACAGGCCCATGGCGCATCCGATATCGGCGGCCTTGAGGGCCGGGGCGTCATTGACCCCGTCCCCCGTCATGGCCACGACCTTGCCCCGCTTCTGCCAGGCTTTCACGATTCGCATCTTGTGCTCCGGGGACACGCGGGCGTAAACTGAGAATTTCTCTACGTCCTGCTCCAGCATCTCCTGGGGCATGAAGTCCAGGTCCTCCCCGGTGACCGCCAGGTCTCCGGGCCGGAAGATCCCCAACTCCTTGGCGATGGCCAGAGCCGTCAGCCGGTGATCTCCGGTGATCATGACGGGGCGGATGCCCGCCCCATAGCACTGCTCCACGGCCCGCTTCACCTCGGGCCGCGGCGGGTCGATCATCCCCGCAAGCCCCACAAAGGTGAGCCCCCGCTCCAGAACATCGGAGTCCAGCCGCTCGGGCAGTGCGGGAATATCCTGATAGGCCGTTCCCAGCACCCGAAGGGCCCGCTGTGCCATATCCTCATTGGCGCGGAGGATGTCCCGGCGCAAGGGGCCGTTGAGGGGCGTCTTCCCCACCCGCCCCAGGGCGGTCCTGCACCGGTCCAGGAGCACGTCCGGGGCCCCCTTTACCATTACCCGAAACCCGCCCCCTGCCAAGGGATGGACCGTGCTCATCAGTTTCCGCTCCGAATCGAAAGGGAGCTCCGCCCGCCGGGGCTGGCTCCGCTCCAGCTCATTCTTGTCCAGCCCTTCCCGCCAGGCCGCTGCCGCCAGCGCGGCCTCGGTGGGATCCCCGGCGGTGGCGATCTCTCCGCCGGGGCTGTAGGTGAGCACCGTGTCGTTGCACAGCGCCCCAATGGTCAGACACTCCTGCCTGTGCCGGCCGCCGATGGTCCATATGTCCACCACCGTCATCTTGTTCTGCGTGAGGGTACCTGTTTTGTCCGAGCAGATGACCCCGGCGCAGCCCAGGGTCTCTACCGCGGGGAGACGCTTGACGATGGCGCCCCGCTTTACCATCCGCTGCACCCCCAGAGCCAGCACGATGGTAACAATGGCCGGGAGTCCCTCGGGTATGGCCGCCACCGCCAGGGAGACCGCAGTCATAAACATGTCCAGCAGTTCCTTGCCCTGGAGGAGTCCTACGCCGAACATCACCGCGCACACGCACAGGCAGACGAACGAGAGCGTCTTGGAGATCTCCGCCATCTTTCGCTGGAGGGGGGTCTCTCCATCTCCCTCTTCCATCAGCATTCCGGCAATGCGCCCCACTTCCGTGTCCATCCCCGTGCCCGTGACCACACAAGTGCAGTTTCCTCCTGTGATCACCGTGGCGGAAAGGAGCATGTTTCTCCGGTCCCCCAGCGGGGTATCCGCGGGCAGGGCTCCACACGCCTCCTTGCTCACAGGAACCGACTCCCCCGTCATGGAGGACTCGTCTGCCTTGAGGCTGTGCGCCTCCAGCACCCGGGCGTCGGCGGGCACCAGGTCCCCGGCCTCCAGTTGAAGGATATCCCCCGGGACCAGAAAGGCCGTCTCCACCCGGCGCAGCCCTCCGTCCCGTATCACCTTGGCCAGAGGGGCCGACATATTCCGCAGGGCCTCCAGGGCCTTTTCGGCACTGTCCTCCTGGGAGATGGAGATGATGGCGTTGACCACCACGATGACCAGAATGATCACCGCGTCGATCCAGTCCTCCCCGCCGCTCGCCAGCAGGGAGAGTATGGCGGCGGCGAGCAGGACCAGGATCATCGGGTCCCGCATCTGGGCCAGAAAACGTCTGAGCATCCCATCCGGCTCTTGGTGCTCCAGCTCGTTGCGGCCATACCGTCCCAGCCGTTTTCCGGCTTCCGCCTCCGAAAGGCCCGATCTCCTGCCGGTTCCCAGCTCTTTGAGCACCTCCTCGGTGCGCTTTGCATGCCACGCGCTCATAAGTACCGTCTCCTCTTTTCCACATTCTGGTTGTCCCAAAGTATAGCGCCCCGCTTGTCCCCTTTCCAAGGGAAGCGTGACGGACGATTGTGGTCATAAATAAGAGGGACGGCGCATAGACGCATCAAAAAACCGGGCGGACAGCACTTGCTGTCCGCCCGGTCATCTTTATCTTCTCAGCCCACCGGAGTAGCGGTAGGGGCGGGTGTTCCCGTCTCCACAGGGGCATCGGTGACCGCGGGGGCGTCCTCGGCCTCAGCGGCGGCGGTCATGGTCTGCCGGAGCTCCGCAAGGGTATCGTAGAAAGCCTGCACGTCCAAGCCGTCCAGCGCCTCGGTGCGCTCCACCTTGGCCTCCTCCATCCACTGGTCCACCAGCTCGTTCATCTTTATGTCCGCGTACTTGCTCTGGCCGGCCTCATTGTCGGCATCCAGACGGAGGATGATATGGTAGCCGTAGTCGCTCTGGATGGGCTGGCTGATCTCCCCCACCGCCAGCGCGGCGGTGCCCTCCTCAAACTCGGTCACCATCTCGCCCGGGCCAAAGGTATAGCCGTCGGCTCCGCCGTTCACATTTCCGCTGGAATCCACATCCTCGCTGTTCTCATTCATCAGTTCTTCAAAGCGGGTCATGGGGTCCTCCGCCACCGTGATCTCATCATAGAGCGCGTTGGCTTTCTCCAGGGCGGATGCCATACCGTCGTCGGTCACGTTACCGGACTCGTCGGTGACAGGGACCGCCTTGATGAGGATATGTTTGGCGTGGAGCACGCCTGCTGCGTCGATCTTTTCCCCGTCGGGAGCCTCCGTGCCCTTAGTCCCATAGAGCCCCTCCCGCAGATTCTGGAAAAGATAGGAGACCTCGTTGATGTGGAAAAAGCTGTTTTCCGACAGGCCCATATAGGCCAGGAACCGGACATATTCCGCGTCCGTCTTTGCAGCTATCTCAGGATCGGGGCTGGCGGACTCGCCGTCGGAGGCGGTGCCAACCCCCATCTGGGCGGCCAGACTGGACTTCAACTGGGACAGTTGCGCTTCGTAGTCGGCCTCATTTGCCTCGTTCCAACCCATTTTCAGCTCTTCCGCGTGATTGCGTACCACCTGATAGAGGGTCGCGTTTTCCACCGCGCTGTCCAGATAATATGACCCCAGTGTCTGCCCGCTGCCCATATCCATAGAGAGGTCGGTCCTCCCCCATTGAGCATACTGATCTGCAGAATAGGTGACCCAATAGAGGAGCTCTTCCGCCGGCACACCTGCACCGTCCACAGTGATGAGGGGGGTGTCCTTGGCGATCCCCGCCGCCTCCAGAATCACGTCCTCCGGCACCCCCTCGGGCAGGGGGATCGGGGTGGGAGTAGCGGTGGCCGCCCCGCTGGAGCAGCCCGCCAGAGAGGCGGCCAGAACCAGCCCCGCGGTGACCGCGCTGAGCATCTTTGTTCCAAATTTCATTTCATAACTCTCCTTAACCGTCGCAATAGACGCTTTTCAATATACCACCCTTTTTCCAAAAACACAACGGGAAAGCCGTCAAGTTCATGTTTTCTTTACACAGCACAGCTCGCTTGGAGACGCCGGCACACAAATCCGCCCCGCCCTTTCTTTCTCTCACGCTTCAAATTGCACAAGATATCCCCTGTGTCCATAAGTGTGTTTTTTACACCCTCACAATCGACGCTTGCAAATAATGGCTTTTTGATGTATGATAAAAAATATACAAAGGGGATTGGTGAGCCCTATTTTCCTGAGCGGAGCCGGCGCACTCTGCATACAGGAAATGTATATTTTACTCCACCCTGTATATATGAGTTTATACCGGTTTATCTGAATATTTTTTGAAAGTTTCAGATGCACGGAATGGGAACACACGCGCGGTTGGCAGTGCCGTAACCCCGGCTCACCAGCAATTAGAAATGGGGGAGAGAGATGCTTCTTGATAAAGCAAGCGCGAAGCCACTCTATGTTCAAATGGAAGAGTTATTTTGGGGGAAATTGGATTCTGGTGAGTGGAGCCCCGGAGCTCTGATCCCTTCCGAAAATGAATTGAGCCATATGTACGGCATCAGCCGCACCACGGTGCGCAACGTCATCACGAAGCTGGTGCAGGAAGAGGTTCTTTTCCGTATCCCAGGCAAGGGCACCTATGTCGCCGAGCCCAAGATCGTGGCGCAGTCTCTGTCTTACGCTGGAATTCGGGAGCAGTTGGAAAAAATGGGCTATGAGGTCTCCACCCGGGTCCTGTCTATCACGAAAGAGACGCTGGACAAAAAGACCTTTTCCAAATTTTCCGGGATCAAAAGTCCTGTCTTTTTTGTGGTCCGCCGGCTGCGGTATCTCAAAAAGACTCCTCTTAGCGTGCACACTTCCTATATTCCCGCCGAACTGTGCCCGGATCTGGGGCGTCATGACATCGCCACAGAGCAGATGTGCACCATCTTGAGTCAGGACTACGGCCTGCACCGGGCAAAGACCATAGAGACGCTGGAGTCCGTCCCCGCCACCGCCCACGAAGCGGATCTCCTCAATATTGCGCCCGGCCAGCCCCTTCTTCTCTTACAGGATGTGATTCAGAACGAGGACGGCCTGACTTTTGAATACAGCAAGGTCGCCTTTCGGGGGGAAAAAATCAAAATTACGCTGGAGTTTTAACTTCGGTTTTGCACACGGAAAACCCCGCCTGCATCCAGAGGATGCCGGCGGGGTTTTCCGTGTAAACAAGGTCTCCACACAGGGAAAGAGAGCATGCAAACTCATTCAGAGCTGCGCTCAGCGCTTCACTCGCGCGCTGCCGCCCTTCATCACATCGTAGGCCTCCTCCGTGGTGACCAGATTCCAGTCATTGCGGATGGTGTGGCACAGCGCGGAGTAAGCTGCTGCAAAATCAATGACCTCCTGCTCCGGATGGCCCTCCAGGAAGCCCCAGATCAAGGCGGAGGCAAAGCTGTCACCGCCGCCCACACGGTCATAGATCTCGATATTGTCGTACTTGCGGGAGACGAAGAAGCCGTTGCGCGTCATCATCACGGTCCGCCAGTTGTTCAGGCATGCGGAGGTGACCTCGCGGAGCGAGGTGCCCACACAGACCACATTGGGGTACTTCTCCATGACCTTCTGGGCCACGCCGCGGTAGCTCTCGGGATCCAGCTTGGAAAAGTTCTGGTCGGTATTGTCGGCCTTGATCCCCAGCATGGTCTCGAAGTCCTCTTCGTTGCCGATGACGACATCCACGTAGGGCATGATCTCCACCATGGCTTTCTGGGCATCCTCCCTGGACCAGAGCGTGGAGCGGAAATTCAGATCATAGCTGGTGGTCGCGCCGTTCTTCTTGGCCGCCCGCAGCGCGGCGGCCACCTCGGTGGCGGTATGCTCGCCCACGGCGGTGATAATGCCGGTCGTGTGGAACCAGCGGGTATCCAGCACAGACTCCCAATCGATGTCCCCGGGCTGGATCATGGCCACCGCCGAGTGTCCGCGGTCATAGGTCTGATAGCTGGGACGGGGACCGATGCCCACCTCAATAAAGCATTTGCCGTTGCGCCCGTTCCGTCCGATCTTGTCATACGGAGAGACCACCACATTGGACATATCCACGCCATGCATCTGAGCGTGCTTGATGATGTAGTCTCCGTCCCAGGCGTCCACCAGCTTGGTCACAAAGCCGGTCTTGAGCTGAGGTTTGAGCAGCTTTCGGCTCAGGTTGGAGATATTCACACAGCAGTTGAGTTCCGCCGCCGCGATCCCCAGCTGGAGCTCCTCCGCCTGTCCCAGTCTGTCGTGGCCGGGAGGTGTAAACCGGACCATCGCTTCGCCAAAGCTCATGAAATCATACTTTGCCATAACATATGCCTCCTATTTTTATGGTAGTCGATCTGCGTCCCACAAGAGTCAGAGCAGTCCCTCCGCCGCCAGTTTTTCCCGGATTCCCGCCTTGTCCTCCTCCGCAAGGGGCAGCAGGGGCAGCCTGGGATATCCTCCCACAAGGCCGTTGAGGTCCATGGCATACTTCACGGCGGCCACACCGCCTTTTCCGGACACGATCTTATTGATCTGAAGGATCCGGTCATTGAGGGCCACCGCCTTGTCGTAGTGCTTGGAGGCCAGCAGGCGGTAAAGCTCCACCGTTATGTCGGGGAAAGAATCCGCCAGGGAGAGCACGCCCCCAGAGGCGCCGGTGATCATTCCCATGAAAAAGTTGTTGATGGAGCCAGCCATCACGTCAAAGTGATTCCGGACCGCAAACAGAATGCTCTCGATATTGCCGGTCGAGCTGTCCTTCACGCCCACGATATTGGGATGCTGGGCGACCCGCTTGATGAGCGGGATGGACAGGCCCACACCGCCGGCATACTGCGGCGCGTTGTAGACCAGGCATGGGGTGTGAACGGCCTCCGCCACATCCGTAAAATAGCGGCAGAGGACATCGTCGGTCATCTGCTTTTTGAAATAGTTGGGAGGCAGCAGGGTGAGGAAATCCGGGTGATAGGCCTCCATTCTATGTGCCATCTCGATGGTTTCGAAAGTGGACTCAAAGATACAGCCGGCCATCACCACCTGGTCCTCTCTCTTACAGGTACAGATGATCTCCAGGACCTTGAGCTTCTCCTCATTGGTGAGGCTTTTGTTCTCTCCGTTGGAGCCCAGGGCCAGGAACCCCTTCAGCCCGCTTTTGGCATAGGCGCGGACATTGTGCTCCAGTCCGCTGTAATCCACGGTCCCATCAGCGGTGAACGGGGTCGTGATGGGGGCGAACACGCCCATCAGCTTTTCGTTCATAGACGGCTCCCTTCTCAAATATTGTGTTTCCTACTTTTGACCGTTGGCGGCGTTCATAAAGCGGCGCTGATACGAGACCACCTGGTTGGTGGCGGTAAACCGCGCCAGATACTGGGGCTCTGCTGTGATGACCACCCGGTCCACCATATCTGCATAGGCGGGGTCGGCCATCAGGTTGTCGATGTCGGGGTAGTTATACTCGCCCTCCATGGAGCAGATAATCAGGCGTGTATCCGGCAGGTTGGTCTGGCGCAGGAGACGGAGGTTATGGCGCACGCCGTCCAGCCCATCGGCCCCTTCGGGGTTCTCAAAATTGCGGTATCTGAGGACATCCCGGCCCAGCTTCAGCACATCCAGCAGATCCCGGTCCGCCTCCCCGCTGCTGAGGTAATCGTTGGCCAGAAGTTCCGCCCGCAGCGCCTCCAGATATTTGCGGTCCTCCGTCCGGTCATAGCAGTCCAGCAGCACCTTGATGGCAGAGGACTGTTTGGTGCGATGCCGGACAAAGCTGTTGATGAAATAGGGCTTTGCCTGTAGTGCCATGGCGGTCTGATAGGGCTCAAACATCAGGGTATAATTGATGCGGTATCCGTGCTCCCTGAGCCTGAGTGCCAGATTGTGGCCGCGCAGGGCGTCCGCGGTGGACGCCTGGTCGTACCGGGTGGAGAGCTTCTTGTCGCCCTCCAGCAGCTCATGTACATTGTTGGGGTTGACAGGGCCGGTGTGGGGGACCTTGACCACCAGCCGGTATTCCGAGAGAATGCTCTTGAAGGTCTCACATTCCTCCAGGATTTTGTCAAAGTCCTCCTCAAAGGGGTTGTTGAGCTCCACGCTGATGTCACAGCCGGGTCCCAGAATACGTCCCAGCTCAGTCATGACCTCGTCGCGGGTATGGAACGCATTCCCTACATTGGCCTTGGGATTGTTGATAAACAGGTCGTACACGATGCCGGGATTGCAGGTGAGGTTTGCAAGCAGCGGGGCGATGGGCGCCACCTCGTAAGGGTTGGCGGAGTCGGCAGAGTAGAGGATACCGGTAGGCCGTTTCACTCCGTTTTTATCATAAGAGATATCGCGGACTAAATCAATCAGTAAAAGTCCGTCCTCCTGGAGCGTGCTCTCGATGCGAAACCCGGCGGGCGTCTCTCCAGCGGGAACCGCAAAGGTCTGGATGACATCCTTGAACCGGGGCGTGGCTGCCAGATACTTCACTTTCCCCTCCAGCAGAGAGAAAAGCTGCGGCTCCAGGCACAGGTCCTTCACCCGCTCGATATATGCCTCCTCACCTTTGGCCGCACCCGCTCCCAGAGCGGTCAGTGGGAAGTGGAGGCCAAGCGTGCCCTCGCCCTGGCTACGGTAGTTTACTGTCATTCTGTTTGTCCCCCTAATACTTAATACTTATTTCCAATGCATTACATTACAGCGTCATGGGCGGGCATCAGTCGCCGGAGAGGACCGACATGACCCGTCGGGCCACGGCGCTTCCGGAGATGCCGTAATAGTTCAACAGTGCCTCATACGGCCCGGTCTGCTTCGCCCCCTCCGGTACGCAAAAGACCTTCAGCGGCACGGATATTCCGCTTCGCGCCAGCACATCGGCCACCGCCGAGCCCAGCCCGCCGTTGGGTGCGTGCTCCTCCAAGACAAAAACCTTTTTGGCGGAGGACGCGTAGTGTCGGATCAATTCTTCGTCCAGCGGCTTTAAGGTGGTGAAATTGATTACCGACATCGATACCCCCTGCTCCTGCAGGATCTCTGCCGCCTCTACAGCCTCGGCCGTGCTGGGCCCATAGGTAAAGAGTGCCGCGGCTACACCGCCGTCCACCAGTACCTCCCCCCTGCCCAGCTCCATCTTTCGCTGCGTCCGCTTTGCAGGCGGCTCCTTGGCCTGACGGGGCATCCGGATAAAAACGGGACCGTCTATCTTTATGGCCTCCTCCAGGCAGAACTCCACCTCGTCGGCGTCGCCGGGACAGAGGACCACCAGATTGGGAACGGTGCGCATCAGGGCCACGTCCTCCAGAGCCATATGGGTGGACCCCAGTGTGGAATAGGCCAGACCGCCGCCGGAGGCCACCAGTTTGACATTGGTGTGCATATAACCCACGTCATCCCGGATCTGCTCATAGGCCCGCATGGTAAGGAAGGGGTCGATGGCGACGACCACCGGAATAAAGCCCTGACGCGCCATCGCCGCGCTGATTCCCACAGCGGTCTGTTCGCTGATGCCGACCTCCACGCTCCGATTGGGATAGGCCTGGAAAAAGGCGCCCAGGCCGCCGCCGGAGGCGGAGTCACAGGAAATCGCCACAATCGCTTCATTGTCTTTTCCCAGCTCCAGGAGCTTGGCCTCAAATGCCTTTCGGGGATCCCGCAAACACATGCTTACCAACCCCTTTCCGCCGCACGGGCATCCAGTTCCTCCAGGGCGCGGGCCGCTTCGCCCGCATCCGGGTTCCAATGGTGATACTTCTGCTGATCCTCCAGAAAGGATATCCCCTTTCCCTTTGTGGTCTTGGCCACCAGGAGCGTGGGCTTTCCCGGCTCCAGAGGGATCTGTGCGAAGGCGTCATACAGGGCCCCAACGTCATGCCCGGGGACCGGCCTTACTGCCCACCCAAACGCAGCATATCGGGACTCATAGGAGGTGGGCTTGCAGATCTCGCTGGTGCGTCCATTGATCTGAAGGGTATTTTCATCCAGGATCGCCACCAGATTATCCAAATGATTGTGAGCGGCGAAGGCCGCCGCCTCCCAGTTGGTGCCCTCCCCCTGTTCTCCGTCACCCATCAATACGTAAGTACGGTACGGCAGACCTGCCTTTCTTGCCGCCAGGGCATAGCCGCAGCCCAGCGGCAGGCCGTGCCCCAGAGAACCTGTGGAAAAATCCAGGCAGGGCAACTTTGTGGCGTCCGGGTGTCCGGGAAAGAGGGTCCCCAATTGGTTATAGGTTTTCAGCAGCTCCGGCTCCAGCACCCCCAGTTCCACCATCGCTCCATAGAGGGCCAGGCACTTGTGTCCGCCGCTGAGCAGCAGCTTGTCGCGGTGGACGGAGTCCTCCGGATCATAGTCCATTACAGCGAAGTAGAGCACCGCCAGGATATCCGCAGCGGAGAGCGCGCCGCCGGCGTGCCCCTCACCGTTGCTGGCAATGGTCCGCACGATGTTGCTCCTGATATGGAAGGCGCTCCGCTCCAGCGCTTCACGGTCAAACGGTTTCATGTCACACCTCTTCCAGCTGGCGGAGCTGGGCCACCTTGGCCGCAGACGGACTGCTGGGATCAAAGCGCAGCGGCAGCCACAGGCGCACCAACTCCTCCGCCGTTTTCTGTCCGATCACTAATGCCCCCATGCAGAGGATGTTGGCGTCATTGGAAAGGATGGAGCGCTGTGTGGAGTAGATATCGTGACAGACCGCGGCATATGCGCCCTTGATCTTGTTGGCCGCCATGGCCATACCGATACCAGTCCCACAGATGAGGATGCCGCGCTCACACGCCCCGGAAGCCACCTTGCGGGCAACGGCCTCTGCAATGGCGGGATAGCTCACCGCCTGGGTATCGTAGGAGCCCATATCGACAAACTCGTGCTCTGCGAAAGTGCTCAAAAGCATTTGTTTATAGGCCAATCCATGCTGATCGTTGCCAATTGCAATTTTCATAATAAGGCAAATTCCTTTCTGACAAAAAGTGTTGGAGCGCAAAAGAACAGCTTTGGTCAATCTATTTTTACTTGTATATACAAGATATATCAACCAGGGTAGTTTGTCAAGGGATTTTTTCAGTCTTTCTTTTAATCCTTAAGCAAGTCCAAATAAAACCGAAAAAAGCTTCAAAAAATATGTTGACTTTATCCAAGAAATCGACTATTATTCAATTTATATCTTAATTATACTTGTATATACATGAATAAATGTACTAGTACTTACCATGCAGCAACCTCGGGCGTATCTGTTTACCCTGCTGAACCAGCTCTGCAACATAAGCTCCATTGTGCTCTTTGCCCTGGGGACACGCGACGTTGGGGCCTCCGCGGCTACAGCGATCAACATGCTGGGGCCGGCGGTCAGCACACTGGTCTTCCGCGACCCGCTCTCCCCCTTACGTCGCTGGGCCGTGGTCTCATCCTCTGCTCTGTCTTTTTCGTGTCCCGCAGGGGAGGCGTCCCCCTCCGCCGTCAAAAAAGGGGGGCCACAGCACAGCGCAACAGAAAGAAGGAAAAGCATTGAAAACGATTCTTCTGGATATGGACGGCGTACTCCTGGACAGTGAAATGGTACGTCTCGCCTACATCAGGCGTTTCTTAAAACAGCAGGGGATCGAGGTGCAGGCCGAGGCGCTTTTGGATCTGAGTGGAGTGAGCAACCGCGACGCCGCCCGGCGGCTGGCGAGGCGCTTTGAGCTGCCTCTCTCTGCGGCCGCCTGCCAAAGGGCGCTGGCGCGGACTTGCCGGGGGCTCTATCTGGAGGCGGAGGGCCTGCGCCCTTTCCCCGGCCTGGAGCACTTCCTCCGTACCGTGAAAGAGCGTGGCGCCAAAACCGGTCTGGTGTCCTCCACCCAGTGCCGAGAGGTCCTGGACGCGCTGAACCGCTTTTCCCTGCTGCCACTTTTCGACGTAGTGCTGGGGGGCGAATCGGCCCCGCGGAGGAAACCCGCCCCCGACCCCTATCTGCATGCCGCCCGTTTCTTAAGGGCGCGCCCCGAGGACTGCATGGTGGTGGAGGACTCTCCGCCCGGCATCCTGGCCGGGAAGCGGGCCGGGATGTTTGTGGTCGGACTGACCGCCGGCAGTCTCCCGCAGGCCGTCTCGCTGGCTGACGCCACCGCCGCCGACTACGGGCAGTTGCTGCGCCTTGCGCTGCAGTGGCTGTCGGAGCAGTCTGGCTTTGGCGCATGATCTCTCTTGTCAGAGAAAGGCCCCCGGAATGCTGTGAACAGCATTCCGGGGGCCTTTTTCTGATGGATGACCGCGGCTCAGGCGGTCACTGCTCCGCCGCCGCAGGCGCCATGCGCATATTCTCTTCCCAGAACAGTTCCTCAGCCCGGCGCTCCAGCCATTCGGTCTGCTGGTGTTCCGCCTGGGTCTCCAGTATATGGGTCTCGTCCAGTACTCCGGCCTCCCGGAGGCACTCCAGGGTCTCCACTGCGCTGACCTGAAGAGTGATACTGTATCCGTCGCCCTCGTATTCGGCGCTGTTCTCCCGGTCCACCGGCGCATACTCAATGAAAAGGTCGTTTACATAGCAGTTGGTGAGCCGCGCCTCGTCGTCCAGCAGGTACCTTTGTCCCAAACGCCCGGCCTGGATATCCGCCTTTATCGCAGCCACCAGATCCTCCCGGAATCCGGCGGGGACGGGATAATTGTCATATTCACCCGTTTCCATGTCCATCAGATTCAGTCTGATATTGGTGATCTGCCGCCCTTCGTAGCTCTGGGGGAAGTAGGCGTTCAGGATCACCTCGGGCTGATTGAGGATCGCCGTAAGCCGCGCCGCGGCCGAATCCGGGTCTTGAAGGTCTTCTTCCGTGACGTCCAGGGTGTAGTCCCGGGTCAGGGTGCCGCCCCCCGCCAGTTCGTAGGTCAGCAGCAGGCTCACAATGCCCTCGGTCTGTACGCTCTCCAGATAAGTCCCGTCAGCCAGGGTGCGCGTCTCATAGCTGCCGCCGAACGTAGTCCCCTCATGGCGCGCCCGCTCGTCCACGATACTCTGGTGGAGCTCCGTGATCGCCCTGATGAGCTCCGGGTCCGCCGTGTGGATTTCCCTGCCGTCCCCTCTGTCATAGGGCGCGCTGCTCACATTTCTGATCCGTACTGCCGTCACTTGTCCGGCCTCGGGTACCCGGCGCTCAAATCCCGTCACGTCCAGTTCCATCCCGGCAATCAGGACCACCAGACAGGCAGAGAACGCCACACAGCCCTTCCAGCTGTCCAGAAAGACCCAAAAGCTCTTTTTGAGCAGCATTTCAGCGGCAAAATAGCCCACCGCTCCACAGAGCACCATGAAGCACAGCAGCGTCCAGGCCCCTTGGGGCAGGTTGTAGCCGAAGAACTGGTAGAGGAACAGGCCCAGCGCCAGCGCAAAGCAGAAAGCCATCCCATACTTGAAGATGGGCCGCACCCAGCGCACGGTGACCACGTCTCCCGCCCCCTCCAGATGCCGCCGGCGGTAGAGCACCAGGGCGACCGCCGCCAGCGCAGCGCCGATCAGCGCATAGATCAGGCCGTACCCCAGGCCCTGAAAGACGGCTCTTTCCAGATTTCCATCGGTGTCCCAGGCGCGGTCCACCCGCAGTTTTTCCAAAAACAGAATCACCGGGCTCAGCCATGTGCCCAGGGTGTTGAGGGTATCCACATACCGATAGCCAAAGACAAACGCCCTCAGCACCTCGTTGACGAGCTGGACCATCACCACGGCCAGAACGCTCAGAATCCCGTAAAAGGCGGGCAGGGCCAGAATGTGTCCGGTAAACATGGCGCAGAACACGGCAAAGGAGTAGAAAAACAGCGTAAGGAGCACCTGCATGGCAAGCCACATGCACAGCACCCCGATGTTAAGACATCCCTTGGCCAGCTCCGCCAAAAGGGTGCAGAAAAACACAACCAGAGAGGGCAGCAGCATAAAGGAGAGCCCGGACAGGTAGTTGGTGAGGAACAGCCCTTCCCGCCTGACCGGAAGCGCGTGAAAGAGCCCCACGCTGCGGCTGTTGTAGAGATAGGAGAACACTGCCATGGCAGAGAGGATGCCGAACACCAGCGCGGCGATCACGCTGCCGGGTTTGATCATGGAGAGGACCTCCAGATCGGCAAAATACTGGGGAGACGGCATAGAGCCGTAAGTATCCTCCGCCCGCAACATCAGCAGGTTGAGGGGCAGGGCCAGGAGCCAGCACGCTCCATATACCGACCAGATGGGCCAGAACCGGGCCATGTTCTTTTTCCAGAGGACAGGATAGAAGAGCCTCCTGTCAGAGCACGATGTCGCGGACTTCATAGTCCTCACCTCCCAGCTCGTAAATAAAGATCTCCTCCAGGGTGAGGGGCAGGGCGTCCATAAGGATGGGGGCGTAGACCGCCAGACGGTTGGTGATGTCGGTGGCGTTCCCCCGTATGATAAGCGTGTGGATGCGCCCCACCTGGGATACATGGAGGATCTCCAGATCGGCGGGGAGCTGCGGAAGCTCCTTCTCCTGAAAGACCACCTGCATCTTTACCACATTCTCCTGAAGGTCGGAAAGGCTCCGCTCCACCAGGACCTTCCCATGGGAGAGGATGCCCACATGGTCGCACACGTCCTCCAGCTCCCGCAGGTTGTGGGAGGAGACCAGTACCGTGGTACCGTATTCGGCCACATCGGACATGAGGAGGCTCCACACCTGACGCCGCATCACCGGGTCCAGCCCGTCCACCGGCTCGTCCAGCACCAGTAATTCAGGGCGGCAGCACATGGCCAGCCAGAAGGCCGACTGCTTCTGCATGCCCTTGGAGAGCCGCCGGATGGGCTGTTTTTCATTTACGGTGGTAAAGATGTCCTTCATGGCCTCGTACCGCTTCTGATCGAAGCGGGGGTAAAAGCCCCGGAAGAGCCGCATCATGTCCCGGGTGGAGGCGGAGAGGAAATAATAGAGTTCATCCGGAATGGAGGCGATGCGGGCCTTGACCGCCGGATTCTCGTACACCGGCTCCCCCGCCACCAGCACCTCGCCCTCGTCCTGGCGGTAAATGCCGGTGATGTGGCGCAGAATGGTGGATTTGCCCGCGCCGTTGGGCCCCACCAGGCCGTAGATGGACCCGTCCGGCACCGACATGGTGAGTCCGTCCAGCGCCCGAAACCCGTCAAAGGTCTTTGTCACATGCTTAACTTCGATCATACTCTCCCCTCCTTCGCACCGGACACCCGCAGGGCCAGCTCCTCCGCCGTCATGCCCAGAAAGATGAGTTCCGAGGCGGCGGCATCAAACTGCTCCAGTAGCCTCCGCCGCCGGTCCTGATTCACACCAGTCTGCTCCGAAGCATAGGATCCCTTGCCCGGCATGGTGTAGAGATATCCCTCCGCTTCCAGCGACTCATAGGCCCGCTGGATGGTGTTGGGATTGATAGCCAGGGCCGACGCCAATGCCCGCACCGAGGGGAGCTGGTCCCCAGGCTGGATGGCCCCTGTGACCACCAGATGCCGCAGACCGTCCTTCACCTGCTCATAGATGGGCCGGGCGTCCCGATAATTCAAACTGAACACACTTCCGGCCTCCTTTCCGACTGTACTAGATCGCTTGGTACAGTTTAGTATACACGGACCTGCCGCTGCAAGTCTTAATTTATTATAACGTTTTTCCTATTTTCCTGAGAAATCGCATGACAAATCCCATCTTACACACTATAATAAAAAATAACTCCTGCAAGCAGCAGGCCCTCCCCTCCGTCCCGGCGAAAGCCGCCCGACACGGCTCTCCCCACGAATCTGTTCCGCTCAGATGAAAGGCACATCATGTACTATGACGTCAATATCCGCTGTTTCGTAAACTGTGTCCGGGACCTTCTGGACTCCCCCGAAGTCCAGTCCATGCGGGCGCTGCCCCATCACCCCGGCACCTCCTGCTATGAACATTCGGTCTTTGTGGCCTATGTATCCTTCCGTCTGGCCCGCCGCTGGGGCCTGGACTACAGGGCCGCGGCCAGAGCGGGGCTGCTCCATGACCTCTATCTCTATGACGCCCGGAACAAGCCCGCCTACTACGGCAATCAGTGCTTCGCCCATCCGGTGGCTGCGCTGAAGAATGCCTGGGCCCTGTGCGGGAGCCTCACCCCTATGGAGGAGAACATCATCATCTCCCACATGTGGCCCCTCTCCCGCCGGATGCCCCGCTACAAGGAGTCCCTGGTGGTCAATCTGGCGGACAAACTGTGCGCCACCGCTGAGGTCTCCCACCTCTACCACGGTATCCGCCGCATCCGGAACCGCAAATATCGCCGCCGAATTGCCGCCGCCGTATAACAGGAAGCTGGCCGCGCCCCTTTCAGGGGGCGAGGCCGGCTTTTTGTATTCCTGTGCGAAAAATTTTTATATATCAGTGCAAAAAACCTCTCGCTCTGATATAATGTTCTTGCAAGACTGGACATCGCTTTTTCCCTTCTTATATGCTATACTGTGTCCGTTCGACTTTTTTCTGGGAGGCTTTGATATGGAATCTGTGGGCGCCGTTGTATTTCTGCCCCGCGATCACGCCAATGAAATGCCCCTGCTGCTGGAGAAGCTGCTGTTTTCTCCCGGCGCGGTGTGGCTGTGCGAAGCCCTGAAAAGCGCAGGAGTTGGCCGTTTTTTGGTGGTCTGCCACGATGATGACCGTGAGGCGGCTGCAGCCTGTTTCCCCGCAGATACGGAATTTGTCACCACCGGCGCGGACGACGCCGGCGCAAAGCTCTCCGCTTTCCTCACCCGGGAACCGGGCAAGGTGGTGGTCGTCACCCGCCCGGTGCTTCTGGCGCCGGACGGACTCAACTTCCTGCCCGCCGGACAGTCTCCCAAGGTGGAGACCGGCATGTACTGCATGTCCACCGAGGTCCTGGCCGCCGACCTGGCCGCCGGCGAGGACTTCGCCGGTGCCCTCAAGCTCCATGGCGGCGCGGTGAGCGAGACCTGCGCCATGCCCCTCCAGAGTCGGAACCCCGCCATGTGGCGCATGTACCAGGGTCAGGCGCAGGTGCTGGAGGTGAGCCGTCTGGAGCGGATGGGCGCCCGGTTCATCGACCCCGGCTCCTTCTTTTCCGACCCTACCGTGCGGGTCGGCAAGGGTACGGTGATCCTGCCCGGCACCATCCTTCGGGGCAAGACCACCATCGGCGCCGACTGCGAAATCGGCCCCAATTCCATGATCCAGGACTGTGTCATCGGCGACGGTGTGACGGTGAACGCCTCCCAGCTCAACGAGTCCACCGTGGCCGACCGGACCAAGGTTGGCCCCTTTGCCTATGTCCGGCCCCATTGCCATGTGGGCGCCGACGTGAAGGTGGGCGACTTTGTGGAGCTCAAAAACTCCACCATCGGCGACGGCACCAAGATCTCCCACCTCACCTACGTGGGGGATTCCGACGTGGGCGGCCATGTAAATTTCGGCTGCGGCACTGTCACAGTGAACTATGACGGCACGGCCAAATACCGCACCACCATCGGCGACCACGCCTTTATCGGCTGCAATACCAATTTGGTGGCCCCTGTGAAAATCGGGGACAGGGCCTACACCGCAGCGGGCAGCACCGTCACCGAGGATGTGCCGGCGGACAGCCTGTGCATCGCCCGCTCGCCCCAGACCATCAAAGTGCAGTGGGCCGCCAAACGCCGCAGGGCCAAGGGCCGGAAATAACGTAGCTTCCAGGCGGGAACGCCTGCAAATTATGTGAAACACATCACAAAAAATGAGAGGGATGCTGAAATGATCGCACACGGCAAGGACATCAAGATTTTCTCCGGCAACTCCAACCCCAAGCTGGCGCTGGACATCTGCAAGAAGTTGGGTACCCAGATGGGCAACGCCGAGGTGGGCACGTTCTCCGACGGAGAGAAGTCCGTCTCCATCTATGAGACCGTCCGTGGTTCCGACGTATTTGTCGTCCAGTCCACCTGCTCTCCTGTAAACGATAACCTGATGGAGCTCCTCATCATGATCGACGCCATGCGCCGTGCCTCTGCCGGGCGCGTCACCGCCGTGATCCCCTATTTCGGCTATGCGCGCCAGGACCGCAAGACCAAGCCCCGCGACCCCATCTCCGCCAAGCTGGTGGCCAACCTCATCACCCGCGCCGGCGCCGACCGGGTGCTGACCATGGACCTACACGCCAATCAGATCCAGGGCTTTTTCGATATTCCCGTGGACAATCTGCTGGGCTCTCCCATTTTTGTCAATCACTTTATGACGAAGTATGCCGACTGTCACCAGGAGGTCATGGTGGTCTCCCCCGACGTGGGCTCTGTGGCCCGCGCCCGCGCCTTTGCCCAGAAGCTGGATATGCCGCTGGCCATCGTGGATAAGCGCCGCCAGAAGGCCAACTCCTCCGAGGTCATGAACATCATCGGCGATGTCCGCGACAAGCGGGTCATCCTCCTCGACGACATGGTGGACACCGGCGGCTCCCTCTGCGGCGCGGCCAAGGCCCTGGTCGAGGTGGGCGGCGCCAAGTCCGTCACCGCCTGCGCTTCCCACGGCGTTCTCTCCGGTCCCGCCATCCAGCGCATTGAGGACAGCGTCCTGGACGAGGTCATCTTCCTCGACACCATTCCCGCGCGTCCTGAGGTAAAGTGTGCTAAAATCAAGTATCTCTCCGTGGCTGAGATGTTTGCCGAGGCCATCGAGCGCATCTACGAGGAGATCTCCGTCTCCAAGCTCTTCAACTGATCGGCTTCAACTGAACACTGCGACAGGGGCGGAGCGGCAGCTTCGCCCCCGTTGTGCATCGGAAGAAAGTCGGCCTCTGTAAGGCTGGACGCCCGCCTTGCGCCGGAGTCCCCCTCCCCTTGCTGGGCCGCTTCTTATCCAGATCATCGAGGTGAAACCATGTTCTTCTCCCCAAAGAGCGGCGGTGTGGACTGGCTGCTGGTCTGCCTGGGCAATCCTGGCGACCAGTACGAGAATACCCGCCATAACGCGGGTTTTATGGTGGCCGACGAGCTGGCGGACCGCCTGAACGTACCCGTTCAGCGCCTGAAGTTCCGCGCCCTCACCAACACGGTGACGCTGGGCGGCCGGAAGGTCCTGCTCATGAAGCCTATGACCTACATGAATCTCTCCGGCGAAGCGGTACACGAGGCCGCTTCCTTTTACAAGATCCCTCCGGAGCGGGTCCTGGTGGTCTCCGACGAGGTGGCCCTTCCCCCCGGAAAGATCCGGGTCCGAAAAAATGGCAGTGCCGGCGGCCACAACGGCCTGAAAAACATCATTGCCCACCTTGGCACCGACCAGTTTCCCCGGGTTCGGGTGGGGGTGGGCCAGAAGCCCCACCCCGCCTGTGATATGGCCGACTGGGTCCTGGGGAAGTTCCAGGGCGAGGACAAAAAAGCGGTGGAAGCTGCGGTGAAGCGCGCCGCCGACGCGGTGGAATGCCTCATCGAACGGGGCCCCGAGGAGGCCATGAACCGCTACAACGGCTGATGGTGCCTTCTCCCCGGCCGCTCTGATTCTGAGGAGGGTCCGGCATGGGAAATTGGGCGAATCTATTCCACATGCACCGCACCGCCCACAGCGGCGAACGCGCCATGCGGCATCTGAAAGAGGACTGCGACCCGGGACCGCTGCTGGATGTCTCCCGCAGGACCATGGCCGACGCCGGACTGGCCGTCTCCTCTCCCCAGCTCTACTTCCTCCATGCCCTCAACCTGGCGGATGTCAACGTGGACATGGGAGAGGAGAGCGCTGCGCTCTCCCTCCTGTGCCGGATGGAGCCCGATGCCGTCTTTCCCAACCATGCCTTGGTCCGTGCCGCCTTATTGGTATGCCCTGAGCTGCGCCCTCGCCGGCGTCGAACTCTGGCAGGAGGCGGCGGAAGGCCACAACCGGGCCGCGGAATCCTTCCGCCATGGACCTATGAGCGGGGAAAATCGTTTTTCCCTCCAGTGGAACCTCTGTCTCAACGGTCTGCTGCTCCGGTTTGACCAGGAAGAGCGTGTCGGCCTGGAGGCTGACCTGCTCTCCCCGATGGCTCCCGCTCCCGACCGCTACACTTCCATGTGGGTCCGTCTGTTGCTGGGCCGCCTCTGCCTGAAATGCGCCGCCGCCCACGGTGGGTGGCTCCACCACCGCGCCGACGCGGAAGCACTGCTCCGCAGCTCCGCGCCGGTCGCCTGAGAAACCTGATCCAAGGAGTACCGCCTGTTATGAATCAATTGCTCTCGATCTTATCCCAGGTCCCGGAATTTTCCCAGATTCTGGCAGCTATCGACTCCGGCGGGTGTCCCGCGGCCGTCACAGGGCTGGCGGCGGTCCACCGCGCCCATTTTGCCGCCGGCATCCGGGCTAATACCGGGCGTCCGGTGGTCCTTCTGTGCGCCGACGAGACCGAGGCCGCCCGTCTGGGGGAGGACCTGGCCGCTCTGACCGGGGAGACGGTCCTTCGGCTGCCCGCCAGGGAGTTTACCTTCCACAACGCCGCCGTGGTCTCCCGCCAGTGGGAGCACCGGCGGCTCTCCGTTCTCCGGGCCATGTCCACCGGGCGGGCGCCGCTGGTCGTGGCCACTGTGGATGCCCTCCTCCAGCGGACCCTCCCGAAAACACTGCTGTCCCAGGCGGCACAGACCCTGCGCGTGGGGGAGGTCCATGACCTGCCGGAGCTGGCCGAACGCCTTGCCGCCGCGGGATATGCCCGCTGTGAGCAGGTGGAGGGCGCGGGCCAGTTTGCTCTGCGGGGCGGTATTCTGGACTTTTTCTCCCCTGCTTACGACCGGCCTGTTCGATGCGAATTTTTTGGAGATGAGATCGACTCCATGGGTCTGTTTGACTCCTCCAGTCAGCGCAGGACGGAAAACCGGGAGGAGGCGGAGATCCTTCCGGTGGCAGAAGTCCTCCCTCAGTTTGCCCCCGGAGGCTATCCCGGGCTCCTGGAGTCCATGGACCAGCTCATTTCCCGGGTAAAACGGGCCAAACACCCACAGCCGGAGCTTCTCGCCACCCTGGTCGAGGACCGGGACCGCCTGGAGGCGGGGGGCTCCTTTCCCGCCGTGGACCGGTACATCGCCCTTATTTATCCTCAGATGTCCACAGCAGTCGACTATCTCCCCGAGGACGCCGTGGTCTGCCTCTCTGAAAGTCCCCGCGTGGCGGAGCGGGCCAGGAACTACCAGTGGCGGCTGGAGGAGGACGCCAAGACCCTGATGGAGTCCGGCCTCCTCCCTGGGGAGCTGGCCGCCTTCTCCCGCACCATGGACGACCTGTCCCACGGGCTTTCCGACTACCCCGTGGTCTTTCTGGACACCTTTTCCTCGTCCTCCTACCCTCTGCGTCCCAGATCGCTTCTGGACGTGATGGCCAAACAGCTCCCCTCCTACGGCGCGAGCCCGGAGACCGCCGCCGCCGACCTGGAGCACTACCAGTCCGTGGGCTTCCGGTCCATCGCCCTGGCCGCCGGCGAGCAGCGCTGTCTGAACCTCCAGTCGCTGCTGCGGGAGCGGAAGGTCCGCTCCGCCGTGGACTTCGCCCTCCACGATCTGCCCGCGCCCGGCAAGACGGTCATCTGCGTGGGGGGCCTCTCCGCCGGCTTTGAGTATCCGGACGCCAGACTGGCCGTACTTACCGAAGGGCGGGCCGCCCCCGTCAAAAAGCCGAAAAGCAGGAAGGCATCCAACCGCCAGAAGCTGGACTCCTATGCCGACCTCTCCCCCGGCGATCTGGTGGTCCATGAGCACCATGGCATCGGCCGGTATGTGGGCATGGTAAAAATGTCCGCCGACGGCGTGCAGAAAGACTATGTAAAAATCGCCTATGCCGGGTCCGATATTCTTTATGTGCCCGCCACCCAGCTCGACCTGGTGTCCAAGTACATCGGCTCCGGCGATGACACCGAGCATAAAAAGCTTTCCAAGCTTGGGGGCACCGACTGGGAAAAGGCCAAGACCCGGGCGCGGAAGGCGGTCCAGGACCTGGCCAAGGGGCTCATCCAGCTCTACGCGGAGCGGGAGCGCATGCCCGGCTATGCCTTCTCGCCCGACTCCCCTTGGATGAAGGAGTTCGAGGATCAGTTCGAGTACGCTGAGACCGACGACCAGCTCCGATGCATCGAGGAGATCAAACGCGATATGGAGACGCCCAAGCCCATGGACCGGCTTCTCTGCGGGGATGTGGGCTACGGCAAGACGGAGGTGGCCTTCCGTGCCATCATGAAATGTGTGCTGGACGGCAAACAGGCGGCCATCCTGGCCCCCACCACCGTGCTGGCCCGGCAGCACCTTCTCACCGCCAAACGCCGCTTTGCGCAGTTCCCCGTGGAGATCGATGTGGTGAGCCGCTTTCGTACACCGGCCCAGATGAAGGCCACGCTGATGAACGTGCAGTCCGGAAAGGTGGACCTGCTCATCGGGACCCACCGCCTTTTCAATAAGGATGTCCACTTTAAGGACCTGGGGCTGCTGGTGGTGGATGAGGAGCAGCGGTTCGGCGTCCAGCACAAAGAGAAGCTCAAGGAGCTCTCCAAGCAGGTGGACGTGCTTACACTCTCCGCCACCCCCATTCCCCGCACGCTGAACATGGCCCTCTCCGGTATCCGTGACATGTCTACCCTGGAGGAGCCGCCCCAGGACCGCCAACCGGTCCAGACCTATGTGCTTGAGCACGACTGGTCCGTGCTGGGCGACGCCATGAGCCGCGAGCTGGAGCGGGGCGGCCAGGTGTACTATCTCCACAACCGTGTGGAGACCATCGAGCGCACGGCGGCCCGCATCCAGGCCATGCTGCCTGATGCAGGCATCGCCATCGCCCATGGCCGCATGACCCAGGAAGAGATTAACGATGTCATGAGCCGGATGACCGACGGCGAGGTGGACATTCTCGTGTGTACCACCATCATCGAAACCGGTATCGATATCCCCAACGCCAATACGCTCATCATAGAGGATGCGGACAGGATGGGGCTTGCCCAGCTCCACCAGCTCCGGGGTCGGGTAGGGCGCTCCGCCCGCCGCGCCTTCGCCTATATGACCTACCGCCAGGGCAAAGTGCTCACCGAGGTCCAGGCCAAGCGCCTTTCTGCCATCCGGGAGTTCGCCGAATTCGGCTCTGGGTTCAAAATCGCCATGCGGGACCTGGAGATCCGGGGCGCGGGTAACGTGCTGGGTCCCGAGCAGTCCGGCTTCCTGGTCAGCGTGGGCTATGATATGTACCTGAAGCTTTTGGAGGAGGCGGTCCTGGAACAGAGGGGTGAGACGCCCAAGGTCCAGGCCGAATGCGCCGCCGATCTGGCGGTGGCCGCCTCTATCCCGGATCGATATGTCCCCTCGCCGGAACAGCGCATGGACCTCTACCGCCGCATCGCCCGTATCCGCAGCGAAGAGGAGGCCGACGACCTGGTGGATGAGCTCATCGACCGCTACGGAGATCCCCCCCGGACCGTAAACAATCTCATCTCCGTGGCGCTGCTCCGCGCCGCCGCTGCCGGCTGCGGCATTACAGAGATCGCCCAGAAAGGGGAACGCCTGAACTTCACGCTGGCCCAGGTGGATTTCGCCAAGGTCTCCTCTCTGTGCGGTGGAGCGGCCTACCGGGGCCGCCTTCTCTTCTCCGCCGGGGAAAAGCCCTACCTGGCCCTCAAGGTGCGTAAGGGAGAGGACGCGCTGAAACTAGCCGCCCGGTTGGTGGAGGAGTACAGGGCCACACCGCTCCCTTCCCCCGCAAAATAGCCCTTGCCGCCTGACGCTCCGATCCCGCGGCCTCCAAGTTGCCTTTATATTGGTAATACCAATTCGAGCCTATATGCAGACAATCTTTTTGTTTTCTCTCATCTGGTTCCGCTGATCAGAACATCCGGCAATTAAGTTCCGCGATATACCACAAAGTATAAAAAAGCCTTAACTTATACACAAACAATTCTCAAAGGTCCCGTTGCTTTTTATGGGACAATCATATATAATAAACCACGAAGCATAAGGATGGGAAAGCAAAATACAAAAATACTTAATTTATGGAGGTTAGTCCCATGAGAGAAGTCTATGTTGTGAACTGCTGCCGTACCGCTGTCGGCTCGTTCGGCGGGTCCTTGAAGGACGTTCCGGCTCCCGAGATGGGTGCCATTGTCATCAAGGAAGCACTCAAGCGCGCCAATGTTGCCCCCGAGAATGTGGATGAGGTCATGTTTGGCTGCATTCTGACCGCCGGCCTGGGCCAGAACGTGGCCCGCCAGGCCTCCCTCAAGGCCGGGATTCCCATTGAGGTCCCCGCCTACACCGTGGGCATGGTCTGCGGCTCCGGCATGAAGAGCGTCATTGAGGGTGCCCGCTCCATTGTCGCCGGTGACGCCGACATCATCGTGGCCGGCGGCACCGAGAACATGTCCGCGGCCCCCTACTCCATCCCCGCCGCCCGCTGGGGCGCCCGGATGAACAACAACAAGATCATCGACACCATGGTGAACGACGGTCTGACCGACGCCTTCAATAATTATCACATGGGCATCACCGCCGAGAATGTCTGCGATCAGTGGGGCATCACCCGCGAGGAGCTGGATGAGTTCGCCTACAACTCTCAGAAGAAGGCCGCCGCCGCCCGTGACTCCGGCCGCTTCAACGACGAGATCGTGCCTGTGCCCGTGAAGGTGAAGAAGGAGATCGTGGAGTTCAAGACCGACGAGTTCATTAAGGGCGACGTCTCCCTGGAGAAGATGGCCAAGCTGAAGCCCGCCTTCAAGCCCGACGGCGGCCGCGTGACCGCCGCCAACGCCTCTGGTATCAACGACGGCGCCGCCGCCATTGTTCTGGCCTCCAAGGAGGCCGTGGAGAAGTATGGCCTGAAGCCCATGTTCAAGCTGATCGGCTGGGGCCAGGGCGGCGTGGACCCGAAGATCATGGGCGTGGGCCCTGTGCCCGCCTCCAAGAACGCCATGGCAAAGGCCGGCGTGACCATCGAGGACATCGACCTGGTGGAAGCCAACGAGGCTTTTGCCGCCCAGTCCGTGGCGGTTGCCCGTGAGCTGAAATTCGACATGAGCAAGGTCAACGTCAACGGCGGTGCCATCGCCATCGGCCACCCTGTCGGCGCTTCCGGCGCCCGGATTATCGTCACCCTGCTCCACGAGATGCTCAAGCGCGACGACGCCAAGAAGGGCCTCGCCACCCTCTGCATCGGCGGCGGCATGGGCGTTGCCACCATCTTTGAAAAGTGCTAAAATAAGCTTGCGGTTCTTCGGCGGGCGGGCAGGGTCCGTCCGCCGAAGTCAGCATAGAAACAATTTTAGGAGGGAACGTAACAGTGGCAAAAATTATTTCTGTTGAGGAAGCCATCGCCATGATCCCCGATGGGGCTACCATCATGTTCGGCGGCTTCCTGGGCTGCGGCAGCGCTCACCATATCATCGATGCCCTGTCCAAAAGTGGCAAGAAGGACTTCACCATCATTGGCAACGACTGCGGCATGGCCACCGGCCCCAACGGCGACCTGTACGGCATGGCCAAACTAGTACACAACCACCAGGTCAAGCGCGTCATCGCCACCCATGTGGGCATGACTCCCGACGTGGGCACTCAGAACATGGTGGACAAGACCCTCACCGTGGACTTGGTCCCCCAGGGCTCTCTGGCCGAGATGATCCGTGCCGGCGGCGCGGGCCTGGGCGGCGTGCTCACCCCCACCGGCGTGGGTACCATCGTGGAGGACTCCCCTCTCTGCCTGGGCAAGCAGACCATCGACGGCAAGGAGTACCTGCTCATGAAGGCCTTGAAGGCCGACTTTGCTCTGGTCAACGCCCATTTCGTCGACAAGGCCGGCAACATGTGGTACAAGGGCACCACCCGCAACTTCAACACTGTAGCCGCCACCGCCGCTGACATCGTTATCGCCGAGGCCGATCACGTGGTCGAGATCGGCGACATCGAGCCTGAGAACGTTGTCACCCCCGGCGCCTACATCAAATACATCGTGGATGGAGGGAAGCTGTAATGGAAAAGTCTGAGATCAAGGGCTTTATCGCCAAGCGTGTTGCCAAGGAGCTCAAGGACGGCGACGTGGTGAATCTGGGCATCGGCCTGCCCACCCTGGTCCCCGCCTACCTGCCCGAGGGCGTACATGTGATTCTTCAGTCTGAGAACGGCATCATCGGCACCGGCGCCAAACCCACCGGCGCCGACGCTGAACCCGCCTACAAGACCGATGCCGGCGGCTCTCCCGCTCAGGCTGCCAAGGGCGGCTGTTACATCGATTCCGCCACCTCCTTTGCCTTTATCCGCGGCGGCCATGTGAACGCCACCATCCTGGGCGGTCTGGAGGTCGATCAGGAGGGCTCTCTGTCCAACTGGATCATCCCCGGCAAGAAGATGCCTGGTATGGGCGGCGCCATGGACCTGCTGGTGGGCGCCAAGGAAGTCATCGTGGCCATGGAGCACACCGCCAAGGGCAACCCCAAAATCCTGAAGAAGTGCACCCTGCCCTATACCGCCGTGCACTGTGTCACCAAGATCATCACCGAGATGTGCGTATTCAATGTGACCAAGGACGGCCTGGTGATGACCGAGATCAACCCTGAGTTCACGGTAGATGATGTGAAGGCCGCTACCGCCGCGGACTTCACTGTGGCCGAGGACCTCAAGGATATGACCGCCTGAGTTTTTCTTATCAAGATTCCCCGGACATCTGTCCGGGGAATCTTTTTTCTCCCCGCCCGGCCCTATTAAAAAGGAGCAGCCCGCCATAGCTGGGTGTCCATAAGACAGTGAATCCTCCGTATGTTGCAATCATACGGAGGATTGTTTTCTACACATGATTCAAACTTGCCGACGGCGAACGGTTGGTCAAAACCGTTTGCGAACGGCAAGTCCACAGGGAATAGCCACTGTAGCGGCGCAAGGGGATGCAGCCACCTTGAGGTCATGTCGTGACGCAACATTCTCAGTCATGCAATTTTTTCTGCTGACGGAGAATGAAGCAACCCAGGACGCACGCTGCTCCCGGTAGGAGAGTATAGAAGTGCGCCCTTTCGTTCCTAAAGGGTTTTCAACAGTCTGACAAACTGAAATTTGTTATTCTGTCTTATAAATCTGATGAGACTGCCAAATGGTTACTTTTTTTCTGTCTATTTCAATGGTTTTTCCTTTTTCTGCCCCATCAATACTGACTTTTATATCGATTATTTCTCCATTCTGAATTGCCTCAAGAAGGCTGTCGTCAGCTTGTTCAGCTTCGCCTGCAAACTTCAGCACGCTTGTGGCTAAATAAAAGGTTTTTCCGTTATCTTCAATTACCGCCAACGGCCCAACATACTCTGCAACCTGAACATATCCGGTTAATACGCCATCAATATCCTTCACCTTATTTGAGCATGCAGCAAGTGTCACAACCATAAGTACTGCAAGCACCATAGCAATCATTCTTTTCATTATACACCCCTCCATCAAATTATAATTTACCTTACTCTTTTGCTGAATAAAGTATATTAGTAAAATATGAAAAAGTCTACCAGCCACACAGGAAAACGCCCGAAGAAGTTTAGGATTCTTCGGGCGTACTCAATACTGTTTTACGGACATCGTCTTATACGGCGGGCTGCTCCTTTTTAACTCTGTTTCTCCCCCACGTAGCCGTTGCAGACGTTGACCGCCTTCTCCACGGCGTTGAGGATGTTCTGATAGCCGGTGCAGCGGCACAGATGGCCGGAGATCAGCTTTCGGAGCTCCTCCCGTGTGTACGTTCGCCCTGTTCCCACGATCTCCACAGCGGAGAGAATGATGCCCGGGGTGCAGAAGCCGCACTGGACGGCGGCCTCCTCGATGAACGCCTTCTGGATCTCGGTGAGCTCCCCGTTTTCCCCCTGGAGTCCTTCCACAGTCAGGATGTGTTTTCCCTCCGCCCAACAGGTGAGATAGATGCAGGAGTCGATGGCCACGCCGTCCACCAGAACAGTACAAGCCCCGCACTCCCCTACCTCGCAGCCCCGCTTGACGCTGGTAAGGCCCAACCGGTCCCGCAGGGTGTCCAGCAGGGACTCCCGCAGGTCGTACCCCACCTCCACCGGCCTTCCGTTGACGGTGCAGTGCAGAATTTCCATCATAGCTGCGCCCCTCCCTTCCGGGCCGCCTCCAGCAGGGCCCGCCCGGACAGTTCCCGGATGAGCTGGAGGCGAAATTCCCTGGAGGCCCGCCAGCTGGTCCGTGGGCTGACGTCCTCCAGCGCCAGGCTTCCAAGCCGCGCAGCCGCTTCCGATACGGGGAGGCCGCGGACCCCCTCCTCCGCCGTCCGGGCACGGATGGGCGTCGGCGCGGCCACGCCAAAGGCGAGGCGCACATCCTCACAGATCCTCTTGTCTGCGGAAAGCCGGACCAGACAGGAGACCCCCAGTGTGGCGATGTCCATGGCGTTGCGCTGGGCGTATTTGATATAGTGTCCGCTCCAGCCGTCATAATTTTCTTTTGGGATCACAATTCTGCACAGGAGCTCGGCGGGGCCGAGGTCCACTTTGCCCACCCCCTGATACCACTGGGAAATGGGCACAATCCGCCAGCCCGCGGGGCCCCGCAGGTGCATCCGGACGTCCAGGGCCATAAGGGTGGGGGCCGAGTCGGCAGAGGTGACGCCGTTACAGACGTTGCCGCCGATGGTCCCCACTGCCCGGAGCTGGGGTCCGCCGGCCAAATCGGTGGCCTCCCCCAGCACGGAGACCCTCTCCTGAATGATCTCGCTGCCGGTGACGCCCCGGAAGGTGGTCAGAGGTCCCACGGCGATATCGCCGTTTTCCAGCAGCGTCACCCCCTCCAGCTCCTCCCGCAGTCCGTGGATGGACACCAGACGGCTGTCGGCTAGCTTTCCCTCCCGGATCTTGATGAGCACATCGGAGCCGCCCGCGATGACCACGGCCGACGGGTCCTTTTGCAGCGCCGAAATGGCGTCCTCCACGGATACGGCCCGGTAAATGGATTGAATATCGTACACGGCTCAATCCCCCACTTTCTCGATGAGTCCCGCCTCCGTAAAGGCCTCCACCAGCCGCTGCGGATTCATGGGCAGGCGGCGGAGGCCCACGCCGGTGGCCTGGAGCACGGCGTTTCGGATCGCGCCGGCCACAGGAATGGCCGGCGGCTCTCCCAGGGATTTGTTCCCAAAGGGCCCCGAGGGGTCGTCGGTCTCCACGAAGAGGGCGTGGAGCTCCGGGTGGTCCATCGCGGTGGGCAGCTTATAGTCCAGCAGATTGCCGTTGAGGAGGCGGCCCTTGTCATCGTACTTCATCTCCTCTGAGAGGGCATATCCCATCCCCATGCTCATGCCGCCGTGCACCTGTGCCTCGGCCAGCTTGGGATTGATGAGCCTTCCGGAATCGTGAACATTCACGATGCGGAGCACCCGCACCTTGCCCACCGGGATGTCCACCTCCACCTCGGCAAAGCAGCAGCCGAAGGAAAAGGTATTGTTCTTGCACTGGACGGTGGCCTCAGCGGTGATGTGGACACAGTGCTGCAGAGAGTAAAAGGCCTCCATCGCCAGGTCCGCCATGCGCAGCACAGGCGCGCCGCTGACTGTGGACACCACATCCCGGCCCCGGATGTCCAGATTGCCCGGGTCCAGATCGGTGAGCTCGGCTGCATAGTCCAGTACCTTGTCCCGGAAGATCTCTCCCGCCCTTTTGATGGCCTTACCGGTGACATAGGTCTGCCGGGATGCATAGGCACCGGTGTCAAAGGGCGCCGTGTCGGTGTCCTGGAAAGAGACGATATGTACATCCTCGGTGGGGATGCCCACGGCCTGCGCGCACATCTGGGAAAAGACGGTGTCGCCCCCCTGTCCGATCTCCGTGGCCCCGAGCTGGAGCTGCACGGTACCGTCCTGGTTGAGGATGATCCGGGCCGACGAGGTCTCCAGGGAGATGGGCCACACGCCGGTCTTATAGGAAAAGACCGCCATGCCCACACCCCGGCGGATGGCTCCGGTCTCATGGGCATATTTCTCCCGCAGCTCCCTCCACCTGATGAAATCCGCACCCTTACGGATGCAGTCCCGGAGTCCGGTGGAGTGGCACGTGATGCCGTTGGTGGGGTCCACATAGCCCAGCGGCATACTGTTTTTCAGCCGGAATTCCAGCGGATCCCACCCCATCTCCCGGGCGATGTCGTCCATCATGCACTCGCCGGCAAAATTGCACTGCGGGATGCCGTAGCCCCGCATGGCGCCGGTAGAGCCCAGATTGGTGTACACCGTCCATGCCTCGGAGCGGTGGGCCAGGACATCGGGATAGGTCTGGCGGAAGCCGGTGACGGCATTGGCCACGATGGCATGGCCGTGGGAGGCGTAGCCCCCCTGATTGGAGACCGCCCGGCACTCCCGGGCCATAAGGCGCATATCCGGCCCCACGGCGGCCTTCAGGTCGAAGTGGATGGGATGGCGGGAGCGGGTATTTTGAAAGGTCTCCTCCCGGGTGCACTCCAGTTTCACCGGCCGGCCGCCCACCTGGGTGGTGATCCAGGCATTGAGAGGTTCGTAGAGTACCTCCTGTTTATTCCCGAACCCGCCGCCGATATAGGGCTTGATGACCCGTATGTTGCCCCAGCCGATGCCCAGGGCCTGGCCGATGACGCGGCGGACGATATGGGGGATCTGGGTGGAGGACACCACCACGATGCGCCCGGCTTCCATATAGGCGTAAGACACCGGGTTCTCGATGTGGCAGTGCTGAACGGCCTGGGTGTCGAAGTGGTCCTCGAAGACCCGGTAGGCGGGATCGGCAAAGACCTCATCCACATCCTTTACCGCCGCGCCCGGGGTGATCACGTTGAACAGAGTGTGCTTCAAGACATTGTCCGGGTGCTCCTCGTGGATGGGAAGGGCCCCCTCCGCCATCGCCTGTTCCGGCGTGGTGCAAACGGGGTACTCCTCATACTCCACCCGGATGGCCTCCAGCCCCCGCTGCGCTGCCAGCTCATTTTCCGCTACCACTACGGCGATGTCGTCCCCATAGATGCGTACCCGGGTGGCCAGCAGCTTTCGGTCGGCCACGTCCTGGTGCGCCTCCTCCACACTCCAGGGATGGCCCGGCGTGGGATACTGGATGTCGGGCACATCAAAACAGGTGAGCACCTTCACCACGCCGGGGACCGCCTGGGCTTCTGAAATGTCCATGGATCTGACCACGCCGTTTGCAATGGTGCTGTGGAGGATTCTGGCCACAAGGATGGCCTCACCGTGGAGATCGTCCGTATACTTGGCCCGCCCCGTCACCTTGTCAAAGGCGTCTACGCGAGTCAGACTTCTGCCAACTTCCACAAAACACACCTCCTTTTAAAGGTAATATAACACAGTTTTGTCCAAAAAGAAAGGGGGCGTCCAGCCCCCTTTTCAATGGGTCCCATCAGCCGATGATGGTCCCGGTCTGACCCCGCATCCCGTCCAGCGCCTTCTCCAACTGGGTGATCAGGGTCTGCCGGCCGGGGCTCGACTTGGCGAACGCCACAGCGGCCTCCACCTTGGGCAGCATGGAACCGGGGGCAAACTGTCCTTCCGCGATGTATTTTTCCGCCACAGGCACGGTCATATGGGTGAGCCAACGCTGATTGGGCTTTCCAAAGTGGACTGCCACCTTTTCCACGGCGGTGAGGATCATGAGGCAGTCCGCCCCCAGTTCCTCCGCCAGGAGCTCCGCGGTGAAATCCTTGTCTACCACGGCGCCGGCGCCCCGCAGGTGGTTGCCATCCGGCAACACCGGGATGCCGCCTCCGCCGCAGGCGATGACGATCTGTCCCGCATCGGCCAGTGTGCGGATGGTGTCCAGCTCCACCACCCGGCGGGGCCGTGGAGAGGCCACCACCCGGCGCCAGCCCCGCCCGGCATCCTCCATGACCGGATTTCCCCGGCGGCGCATCTCCTCCGCCTCCGCCTGGGTCATAAAGGCTCCGATGGGCTTGGTGGGATGCTGGAAAGCCGGGTCTGCGGGGTCCACCTCCACCTGGGTGAGCACCGTCGCCACGCTGCGGCGAACGCCCCGGTTCAGCAGTTCCTCCCGCAGGGCGTTCTGGAGATCATAGCCGATGTAGCCTTGGCTCATGGCGGTACATACCGAGAGAGGGGCCATGGGGTGGCTGGGGTCCTCCCGGGAGAGCGTGGTCATGGCCATGTTGATCATCCCCACCTGGGGACCGTTGCCGTGGGTAATGACCATCTGATGGCCCTCCTCTAGGAGATCGGCGATAGTCTTGACGGTGCGCTTTACGGCTTTCATCTGCTCAGGCAGGTTTTCCCCCAGGGCGTTTCCCCCCAGAGCCAGAACAATGCGCTTGGGTTTCATAGGCAATCCCCCTTTCCAGCCTTTCGGCCGCCGCGCGGGCGCTGTCTCTCCCGCGGATATGGGTCCTTACTTCTTCCTCCGGACCCGGCCCCGGCGCTCCAGCTCCCGGAGCATCTCCACGGGCTTTTCACATTGGGCCAGGAAGATCATGGCGGCGATAATATAGGGCTTGAAGCTGGCCTCCCTGTAGAGGGGGGTGCGGTAGCGGTCAAAAACACCGGCCTCCACCTCGCCGTCCACACAGGAGACGCCGTTGAT
>Ga0129308_1000582_pt1 | contig 51788 bp, 31 predicted proteins | sample L827metagenome_FD_94440 | JGI IMG/M metagenome (GOLD analysis project Ga0129308, IMG submission 94440) | Ring-tailed lemur group fecal microbial communities from Wisconsin, USA - L827 metagenome | ecosystem: Host-associated > Mammals > Digestive system > Large intestine > Fecal | place: USA... | reverse complement strand
TTAAGGCGGCGGACACAGAAAATAAATATTATGTCAGAATCCGTTCTTATAAGGTAGTATCAAAGGATGGAAAGACAGAGAGACTGTATTCGAAGTGGTCAGAGAAAAAGACCGTGAAAAATTCGTAAAATGAGTGTGACAAAAATACAGAACTGCATAGCAGGCGCAGAAAGTCAGACATTCAGATTATAAATTGGGGTAATGGGGCTGCAGCACGAAGTGATTTCGTGCGCAGCTCCTTTTTGACTTCATAGGAGATAGCTGCTGTATTCAGCATTTTCACAATAACTTTTTTATTCCGTCTGGTCACAGAGTTGAATTGTTGCAAAACATTTAAAAAGGATTGAAAAAAGTCTATATATTTTAAATAAACTATGTTAAACTACAATTATACGGTGCACACAAAACAATATTGTGTGAATAATATTGCAGATACAGTGAATAGGGGGGAGAAAGTGATAGGAGAAGAATTTTATGAGGTGGCGAAAAGGTTATCTCACGATTTTGACAGGTTAGAGGCAGGGGAAGAAGTAGTAGGAAGAATGAGAATTGGAAGTCCCGAGGAGGCAGCGCTTTTTTTGTCAAGGGCGACGCCTGAGCAAAGGAGCAGGCGTGCTTCAACTTTTTTTGATGCGATTGCGAAGCGGCAGGAGCTTGGACAGGGAATGCATGACAGGGGAGAAGCGATTAGTTTTGCATATGGAGAAATGCGCCCGCAGGATGCCGCAGGAATGAACAGGCATTTTCCGATTCGGGTAAAAACAATTTCCGTGAAAGAAAAGGAAATTGCGGCAGGAAACTGTTGGGATGTCAGTACGCGCGGCAGCGAATGGGGAGTGGATGACGGGGAAGAATTGTATTGTATCGTGAATATAGGAAAGCTGATTCTACATTCGGGGGCATCCCTCATTGTCCGCGGAAATGTATTTACGTTAGTTTGTCAGGAACTTCAAAAAATAGATGGCATCGGATGGCGGCCTGATTGGAAAAAGGAGCAGGAAAAGGAATTTCCACCTTTTGATATCGGGGTGCTGCCGACGCCTTTTTCTTATACGCCGGAAAATATTTTAAAGCTGCAGGGCAGGGATGGAAAGGCGGGAGAAAGTGGGCACAACGGAGTGCAGGAGCAGAAATTGGAACTGACATCTACGATATTCGGTTCTTTTTATACGGGGAAAAGAACCGGAGCCATAAACGGAAAAAGAGGGCAGGATGGAGAAGCTGGTGAAAAGGGAAGTGCGGGCGGCTGCGGAGGCGCCTGCAAGCTGGCAGAAATCAATATTCGCCATATTACCTGTGGAAAAGAGAAAATTACAATTCTTGCCAAAGCGGGAGACGGTGGAGATGGAGGAGCCGGAGGAGTGGGAGGAGACGGCGGAAAAGGAAGCAACGGCTTGCCATCCTACCGCACTCTTTATGATGATTATCCGGCAGGAGCAGGAGGAGACGGCGGGAATGGAGGAGACGGGGGGAAAGGAGGGAACGGAGGAAATGGAGGCATTTCCTCGAATATTTATATTTGCGTTCCAAAGAACCGGGAAAAAGAGATACACGTCATTTCCATGGAAGGGAAGGGAGGAACGGGAGGTTTTGGAGGAACGGGAGGTTTTGGAGGAGCGGGCGGTTTTGGCATACCAAATGGAAAAGCCGGAGCGGATGGCAGTGCCGGGAAAAAAGGAAAAGATGGACATACCCGTCCGGCGCCGCCGGTTTTTTTGAATGAAAAGCGGATTATGTAAAAAAGAAAGGGGTAAATCAGTATGGAAACAGTATTAGAGACAAGAGGAGAATTGATTACAGTAGAAAGTCCGGAGAAATTAAGGGAATTGCTTGGAATAAACGGGGAGGAAAACAGCATTTTAACACAGGAAACATTGGCGGAGCCTGAATCGGATCAGCGCAGCGAAGAAGACAGGCTGATTAAACGGTTGACGGAATATGTACTTCGAAATGGAAGCCTGACCGAGTATGAGGAACGAGTATTAAAACGTCTGTTTCCTATACGTGTAAGACTCCTGGAATTAGAGGATGATACGATTCCGGCAAACACACAAAAGGATTTTGGAACGAGTCAGGAGATGGTGATTTATAGGGTTGGCACGCTGACCATGGAACCGGGTTCGTCTATGGTGATACGCAATACGCAGCTGATTATGGATATACAAAAGCTGGTGCGTAAGCGGAATTCCAAGGAGGCGGTATATGACCTGTCCATTCTTGGCGTAGACGGCAAAAAGGGGGCTGCGCAGACGGAAACAGGAAAGCAGGGTGGCGTGGGAGCTCAGGGCGCACTTGGGACCTGTTCTTCACCCGGCATTCAGGGAGACGACGGAGGACCGGGACAACAAGGAGAACCCGGAGCAGATGGACAGCAGGGAAATCGCGGAGAGAACGGAAAGAAGTCTATGGGAGCCGAGATTACAATCCGTTCTTTTAGCGAAGACACGACAGAGTTTGTTGTTTATACCTGCTCCGGAGCCGGAGGCGATGGTGGAGAAGGCGGCAAAGGCGGCAAAGGCGGAACCGGAGGAGCAGGAGGAGACGGTGCGACCTGCGGCTGTGAAGGAACCTCCGGTGGTCATGGCGGACCGGGCGGCAAAGGAGGCAAAGGCGGCAAAGGCGGAACGGGAGGAGACGGTGCAGACGGAGACGACATTACAATTAAAGTGCCGGTGGGCTGCAAGGGAATGATAAAAACGGCGAGCAAGGAAGCAGAAGGCGGTAAAGGCGGAGCTGGCGGTAAAGGCGGAGACGGAGGAGACGGCGGCAAAGGCGGAACCGGTGGAAAGCACCATGGCGACGGCTCAACTGGAGGAAGCGGAAGCGGCGGAGAAGCTGGAGAGATAGGAGATGACAGCAAGGTGAAAGGGATGCCGGGACATATTTCCATTGTTGAAATGAATTTTTAGAGGAGCAAGTCTATGAGTGAATTATACCAAAATCATGATATTCCTGCGATTAATCCGTTCCAATATGATATTTCTGCAGAGGAATCCGTACAGGAGCATGTAAATCTTTTTCGGGGAGCAGTTAGTTTTTGTTATTATCTGGCAGAGCTGCCGGAGCGAAATGGAATCGGAATAAAACTTTCTGCAATGTATCAGGGAGAAGTCTGCCAGGCGGCGTCAACCGGGAATACACAGGCACCGGTTTCTGTTTTGGGATTAGGCTGGGAATTGGGAAATGAAGACATTTTCTGGTATCCGGAGGAAAATTATCTGCTGCCCCATCAGCGTCAGTATTATTTTAGGACAGGCAGTTCTACGGTTCCTTTGTATCGGAATCTGATTCCGTGGCAGCGTGGATGGCTTGCAAAAGAATTTGCGCCGGAGTTAGAAAAAAGTGAGACGTCAGCGTTGCTGGCAGAAGCTTTTATGAAACAGGGATTGCCGGTTGCAGAGGGCGCTTCTTTGAAGAAAACAGCAGATGGAAAGGTATGGCTGACGGATGCCTGGAATGGAGAGGTTTACCGGATAGAAGAAGGAGAAGAGCAATATCAGATTTTGGATGGTGGAGACGCCTATGAGAGTGCGGTATTCGATTTTTCAAGAATACGTTATTATAAGGAGCTGGAGCTATGGAAAATAACAGACAGGGATGGAATGACTTCGGTATATGGAGGTTATGGACAGCATGGAGAGACAGATGCACTCTCCCTTTGGGTTGTGTGGAATGGGTGGAAGGGAGCTTCTGCCTGTACGAAGGATGCGGATGGAAGTTTGCTGCAGACGCAGATACCGTGGAGTTATCATTTGAGGAAAAAATATAATCAGTGGGGGGATGCGGTATCTTATCGATATGAACAGATACGAGAGCAGGTAGGCGAGGATGGTCTGGAATATACCAAGGCATGTTACTTATCGGAACTGACGGATATGTTCGGGCATCGGGTGGCATTGCAGTATGGGGAAAAGCAGTATTGCCCCGGCGGAGGAGAGGACTGTCCGCGGGAATATGCGGATGTACATAAAAAAGTACCGGATGATACGGCAGATGTGTGGCAGACCTGCTATGAAACAAAGTATCTGAAAGAAATCGATGTCTATTATCCGGACGGCTCTTTGATGAACCGGGTGGAATTGGACTATAAACTGGACTATCCTTATCCGGCGGAGGATATCAGAAAACAGGGAGATATGGTAAAAAGATTTCTGACCGCTATCCGTCTGGTGAATGAAAAGGAAATGAGCCAGAGTATTTCTTTTTCTTATATGAGAAGAGGGGAAAAGAATGCAGGGGCGATTTGTGAGATTACTTATCCGCAGGGAGAAATCGTGAAGTATCAATATACGGAAAAAGAGTTACCGTTTGCGCAGAATGCAAAAATGAGGATTTCTAATCCGTATGGACAGGGCGCACCCAAAGTATGGTTCGGAGATGATTATTGTCTGGTTTTATGGGTGCAGGATAACAGAATGACGGGCAGCTTTTACACTTTTTCGGGCAGATGGCAGGAATGGAATCCGGGAAACTGCTTTCAGGGAATAGATGCGGGAAGCCTGCGGAGCGTGCAGGGAGAGGGCTTCTTGCTTTTGCTGGCGGAACGCATGGGAAAAAAGGGAAGCAGTTGTCTTGTTTTCCATAAAGATGATTCCGTTGTATGCAGCTTCCGAATGCCGGAGGAAACTTATCTGGAGGGAATCGGCTGGGAGGTATGTGCCGGAGATAATTTTTATTTGTTGTGGAATCGGTTGGACAGGTGCATGGAGGGAAAGGTCTGGAATCGAAGGAAACGTGATTGGGAACACATGACCTTGGACTTACCGGAAGCTGAAATCGGAGAGGAACGCTTTTTTTGCAGCAATGGAAAATGTGTGGCGGCTTTTTGCCTGGATGCCAATCAAAATCAGACCGCATTGCATTTTGGTGTATGTGAGGAGCCGGTGGGCTTTCGGACTGTGGTAAGACTGGAGCTGCCGGAAATATTTCCGGTTCGGGGTGATACCAGAGGACTGTGTCTGGACTTTAAAAGGGATATTCTGGCGCTGTCGGTTATTACGGAGCAGTATCAGAATGGATTTTATTATGATATTTATCTATGGGTTGCAGAACAAAAAGAGGGCGATTATCATCTGACGCCTTATGAAAAGTTTTCTGCTAAATACGAGAAAGAAAAGGAGGAGGAGGTACAAAAAGAACAATGGGCGGCGCTTATTGTTGATGAAAATATGGTGATGGCAGGCGGCAGGATGTATGCATATAATGGATGCCGCTGGCAGGAAAATACAAGACTTGCGGACAAAAGCGGGCGGATAGATCAGAGAAAAGTGGTTTATGCGTATACGCAGGGGCTGGCGTTAAAGACGGAATATCATGGAAATGAGGTGGCAGGGACGTATCTGACTTATCGCCCCGAAACAGACAGCGCAGGCTGGAACAGCGTACCGGTACAGCAATTTCGAATGGTGCAGGAAGACGGAGAAAACAGAGGAATGCCAACTGCGAGCGGGAATCTGGTTTCATGGGATTTGAAACTCTATCAAATGGACGCATTTCAAAAAGGAGAGGAGCCCTTTCGTGAGGAGCTGGAACAGCTTCCGGACGGGGCGGACACCATTTTGGTTTTTAACCGTGGGGACAATTATCTGGCTTTTCCTTTTCGGGAAAAAGAAAAAGCCTGTCTTATGGTGTTAAAAAACGGTGCGGTTTTAGAACAGCGGGAATATGAGGAAGGTTTTCATCTGTTGGGAGAGGATGCCGAAATCGAGGGAGAACTTCCGGGCAATGCGTTTGCGTGTTATACCTATACAAAAGAGGCGGAAAATGTAAAAAGCATAAATCTTTACTGGCTGGGCAGAGTTGGGATGGAAGAACATAAAAGCTGTTATCAGGTGGCTGCAGTTTCCTTTGGTGGCAGTTCTTTTGGCGGTGGAAAAAGATTTGAATATGATGCGAACTATGCGGCCAGTGATAATATGGCACAGAGTGTCGGCTATTATCGGACGCGTGTTTACCCGGATTTGGGCATTGGCTGCAATTATGGGTATACGGATTATTATTATCATAACAGCCTGGCATTGGTAAAGCCAAGTGAAAATCAAGAGCAGATTTCTCTGGCGGACGGACAGTTGATTGCTACGGTAGAGTACAATTCCCAAAATAAGGAAATGGCAAGGCTTGAAGTGGAGTACGAATATGACAGCAGGGCTTGGATAGAGGGAGAGGAACGGTTTATCGCAGGCGCATGGTTAAAAAGAGCAGTTATCACAAGAAAGAACGATGGTGTGACGACGCAGGAGGAGGTATGCTATCATAACGGAAACGGATTGAGCATGGAAAGCCGGAAACAAAACTATAATGGACTGGGAGAGGCGGAGGTCTATCGGGAAACGGCGCGGTATGGCTTTGAGGTATATGAGAGGCTGCGTTTCCAAAATAATATGACTGCCTGTGTGGGGCAGGAGAGATACTATAAGAAAGAGCAGGAGCCGGAGCAGGTTATTACGGCATCTGCGGCGGTGTATGATGTATGGGAGCAGGATGCAGCGCCGTGGAAATTTTCTGCGCAGGGAAGTTATCAGTGGCAGGGCGGCGACTATAAAAGCTTTGATTACAGCCGAAAAACGACGCAGGAGGGATGGGAGCAGATTTCTCTGATAGAAAAAAGGAGCAGTCACGGACTGGTGTTAGAAAAGCAGGAGCCTATGGGGGAAGCATTTTCGGTTATTTATGATGCGCAGGAAAAAAATATTACGGCAACCGTTTCAGAAGCCAGAGCTTCTCTGGGTGAGGCTTTTTATTATGGATTTGAAGCATATGAGCAAACGCCGGATTGGAATTTATCAGAAAAAACGCCGATTATCTGTGATTATGCTCATACGGGAAGCAGGTGCTTATGTATTCCCGCAGGAACAGAAACGGCGCCTCTTATCTGTACCATTTTGCAGCTTGAAGAGGAAAAAGAATGGATGCTGCAATATTGGTCAGAAGCGGAGGCAGGCTGTGAAGCCGGAGTCCGGGTAGAACTTCCGGACGGAACAAGTATAGAACAGAATTTAAATCCGGGTGAAGGATGGCAGGCAAATGCGGTTTTCTTTCAGGCTGCGCCGGGAAAGGGAAAAGAAAATGTCTGCAGAATTTCTTTCTATAACAAAGGAAATACCGCCGTTTATGTGGATAATCTTAGTATGAGTTTCCCGAAAACTCCGGTCAGCGCAAGAGTATATGACAAAAAGGGCGCGTTGTTTACTGCCATGGTAGGAGCTTATGATGAATGTGAGGAGCTGATTTATGACGATTGGCAGAGAAAAATCGGAAGCACCAGCCATGATATGGATATGACACAGTGGCGGGCGGTGGGACTTGGCAGTATGTCAGGCTCGGAGAGAAATACGCTGTTTGTGGCGCAGGCTTGCGGCAGTAGTTATTACGAGAAATTTGACGGATTGGGAAAATGGAACAGAAATTGGACGGTGCAGGGAAATTTTTCAACAGCAGAAAATGCGCTGTGTCATGAAGAAAACAGCCGGGGAAGCGTCTCTTTTATACCGCTGTCAGAAAAACAGACCGGATATGCAGCGGCTTTTTTGGCGGATATGTTGGAAGAAGCGGAACTTTCGGTCACGCTTGCAGAGGGAATTACGATTTTGTGGAAACAGGGTGTTTTTTGCCTGAGTGATGCCAAAGAGGGAATCAGTCAAAAAGTAGAATGGGAAAAGCCGGGGCATTATTGGTTGGCAATCTGGGGAGAAAGCGTATTATTTCTTGTGGATGGAACGCTGGTATTTACCTGGCTTCCGAAGGAAAAGAGGAAGGCGTCATTTGCTCTGCAAATGACCGGAAAAGTGACAATAAGAAACGTTTTGCTTGGAGAACAGCCGCAGGTGGGAATGCAGTATTTTGACAAGACGGGACATCTTTTGCAGGGACATTCGTTAAATGGCACGCAATTTACGGTGACAGCTATGGGTTATGATGTATGCGGGCGTGCCGCCTTTCATACCAGACCGGTGCGTTATGAGAGCAGTGCCGAGAAGAAACCGCTGCGATTTCGCGAAGAATTTATTACATCTATGGATGAAAACGGAGTATTGTCGGGAGAAGTGGCGGATGTATATCCGGAGGATGAAGGGTATCCTTATGCTGGACAAAGATATGAGGATTATCCAAATGGCAGAGTGGCGGAAACCGGAGCACCGGGCAGACTGCTTGCAATCAGAGGCGGGGAAGAGCCCTCCCATACCACTCGTTATGCCTATGGATGTAATGAGGGAATGACGGAAGGACTTCCATTTCCTGAGGGAAAATATTATAAAACAGAGGTAACGGATTCGAATGGAAATATTACGATACAGTATCAAAATATGATTGGACAGAAAGTGGCTGAAATGGTGTGTCTGCCAGAGCAAAAGCTGATTACCTCTTATCTGACCCATTATGAAAAAGCTGCGGTGGTAAATGAAGTGCGTCTTCCAATGTGGTATGACAGCACGCAGGAAGGACATGAAAAATTTGTATATCGTGAGATTTATGATTATTCCGGCAATGTAATGGAGCGGTCTGATATGGATACAGGAATGACGAGTTTCTTCTATTTAAAGGACGGGCGGCTGCGTTTTTCACAGGATGCGGTACAAAAAAAGCAGGGAATGATTTCTTACTGGAAATATGATGAGGCAAAACGGGTTACGGAAGAAGGTATTTTTTGTGCGGACTGGAACAGAGAGGTATTCCGGCAGCATATGGAAGATGTGGCAGACTGGCCGGGAGAGGAGCAGAAGGCTGAGCCGAAGAGACAGTATTGCTATGACGGAAACAGAAGTCTCTGTGAAATGGGAGAATTGACGGAGACTATGACAAAGAGTTGGGATGATGTTTGGATTATTTCTCAGATGCAATATGACAGGAACCATCGGATGACGGCAAAAAGAGTGGAGGTTACGGGAAAAACGATATTGGAAACAGTGTCTTTGCAGCAGTCCTATACCTATGATACTGCGCAAAAGCTTCTTAGTCTTACTTATTCAGATGGAAACAGTGTCTTTTTTACATATGACCAGGAGGGAAAGGTCATACAGGTGAAAAACGAAAAAGGAGAAAATATTCTCTCTTACAGTTATAATGAAAGCGACATGGTCGAAAAAGTGATACAGGGAAGCAAAACGCAGGGAGCGGTTACATACCGCTATAATTCTGGCGGATGGCCGCTTGAAATATCCGGACCGTTCATGGAAGAAACGCTTACATACGAAAAATCACGGGAGGAGGGACCTTTTAACGGAAAACTCAGTTGTGTGGAGGTGAAATTGAAACTGCAGGAGCAAAAAGATTTTCCGTCGTTTGTCCGCTATGATATTTCTTATGATGCGGCGGGCAGACTGACGCGTGCGTTATGCAGTGCGGACGGGAAGGAGTATCCTGAGTGGTCGCTTGGCGCAGATACCCCAATCCAATATGATGCGGATGGAAATATTGAAGCGATACAGGCGGGGGGAGAGATTGAAAAATATTTGTATGAGGCAGGGACAAACAGAATCCGGTCTACGGATAAAACAGGAGCTATTACTTATGATGAAAACGGGCGCGTAATCAGTGTTCCACAGAGGGGGATTTTAAAAATCGAATATCCGGAAATGAGCTGCCTTCCGATTTCTATGGAGACAGAACAGGAAACCGTGAGATACCGATATGATGAGAACGGACAGAGAATTTGTCGGGAGACGGATGATACACGGACAATTTATTTAAGAAATGCCGAAGGACATATTATAGAAGAAATTCAATTTTCTGCTTCTGATGGAGGGAAAAAAGAATCGATACAATATTTGTATGGAACCTCCGGTTTGGCAGGATGCTTCAGGGAGGGCGAATTTTTGTATGCGCATACAGACCATCTCGGCTCTTTGAGAGGGATTACGAAGACAGACGGTACGGTGATATCTGCATATCAGTATGCGCCGTTCGGAGAGACGAGAAGCTTAAGCGAAGCCCAATTCCCGAGTATCCATGGTTTCGTGGGATATGAATGGGAAGAAGCGGCGCAGCTCTATTTTTCCGGAGGAAGACTGTACGATCCGGTTTTGCGGGCATTCTACGGAGCTGACGCAAAAAGGCAGTACGCGTCGGCGTATGCGTATTGTGGAAATGATCCCTTTTCCATGGTGGACCCGAATGGAGAAAGCTCATGGTGGGCAATTCTAATCGGCGCCATAGTCGGTATTGTAGCGACGGCAGTAACGGCAGGAGTAGGAGGCTTTATAGCAGGGGCGGCAGCAGCCAGCGAAATCGGAGCCACAGTGTCGGCAAGCGCTGTGGGGGCTGTGGCGGGTGCAACAGGCAGTATGCTTGGCGCGACGGTAACCGCAGCCGTTGATTCAGAGCCAATCACAGCGTCATTGTTATTAGGTTCTCTGGCATCGGGAGCCATAGGCGGCGCGTCAGGCGGACTTACCGGTGGCGTGGGGCAGCCGATTATGCAGGCGGCACGACAGGCGGGGTATGGAACTATACGGCAGTTGACAAGGGCTGGGCTGGCGGTTTCGACCATATCGGGCGTGTTGGGCGGTGCGGCATCTGCAACGGAAATCGTTATCGGCGGAGGCTCCCTGAAAGAAGGAAAAAACTGGATTTCCATAGGAATCGGGGCGTTGACGGGCATGGGCGCGGCATTACTTTCCACAAATACGTTTTTTGGCTTGATGAATATTATGCCAATTCCGGATAAAGGAGATATAAAGCTAAAAGATTTGTATCATACGCTTAAGGTAAATAATGTAAATGCTGCAAGGGCTTATTTTGGAAGCTTATACGTAACATTTGGCAGGAGCGATTTTACGGCATTTATACCGGAGGAACAGTTTGCGGCCTGCGGGAACCGAATGCTGCGGAAGGGGATAAGCCCGTTTGCGATTGTAAATGGTATAGAAGGCGAGGTGCTTGCAGTACACGGCCTTGGGAGACGTTTTTTCCCTGTTATCGAAGGAGAATACCATATGATGTATCAGAAAGAATTTGTTACAGCTTTAACGCGTGATTATGCGTATCTGGTGGGAAATGGGCAGGAACCGCTGAAATTAATGGTTTGCTTTTCTGCCATGTTCGGTCGGTACTCCAATGCGCAGGCACTTGCGAATGCAACAAAAAGAAACACCTATGCGACACTGGGAATTACCTATCCGGAAAGGGAGAATCATTGGAGAAGGTTTGAGCCGCATTGATACAGCCGCTTTTTCATTTCATAGGAAAGACCTTGCTGGAATCAAGATTACATACTTGTTTCGCAATTACCTAGGATATTTAAAAGTGATTGACTATGAGAAGAACGCTTTTGTATGAGTTTGCCCTTACCAACTATGAAGTGGAATGGAAGCAGTCCTTGCGCAGATAAAAGAGAAGCATTATGAGGAACAGCTTGCAGCCAGAGGAATAGCGAGGGGCGGATGAAATGTTACGGAGTTGCATTTGAGGGGAAAACAGTGTTGATTGACGGGACAGAGGAGGAGAAAGTATGGTATAAAAATAATGTCATTTGTTACAAATACAGGATACAGCGATAGGAGTGACACTCCGTTGTATCCTGTATTTTATTTGGGAAGACGACTTCTTGAAAGATTCTGTGGCAACATTGTAATTTAAAGATAAATCCGCTATACTAAGGAAAGAGACTTGAGATAGCGGATTTTTTGTTGCGGAATAAAACGGTAGTTGTCGGGAGGCATTTATGGCAAGAACGGTTGGAATAGGCATCCAGAATTTTGGAAAAATTATAGAGAATAATTGTTTTTATGTGGATAAGACGGATTTTATTCGTGAATGGTGGGAGAGCAATGATGATGTTACCCTGATTACTCGTCCCAGGCGTTTTGGAAAGACATTGAATATGAGTATGGTGGAGCAGTTTTTTTCTGTGGATTATGCAGGAAGGAAAGATTTGTTTGAGGGGCTTTCTGTTTGGGAAACTGAAGAATACAGGAAACTGCAGGGGACGTATCCGGTGATTAGTCTGTCGTTTGCCAATATAAAAGAAACTTCTTATGAAATGACGAGGCTAAAAATATGCCAGTTATTAGTGAATATATACTCTGACTATGAGTTTCTCTTAGAAAGCGAAGCGCTTTCTAAGTCAGATAAGGCATATATGCGAAGAGTAACAGAGGATATGAATGATGCGGATGCAACATTTGCACTGTTTCAATTATCAAAATTTTTATATCAGCATTATGGAAAAAAAGTTATCATTTTGTTAGACGAATATGATACCCCCATGCAGGAAGCCTATGTGGACGGATACTGGGATGAACTGGTAGCATTTACCAGGAGCCTTTTTAATTCCACCTTTAAGACGAACCCTTATCTGGAGCGGGGCATTATGACGGGAATTACCAGAGTAAGTAAGGAATCAATATTTTCGGATTTAAATAATTTGGAGGTTGTCACAACCACATCAGATAAATACGCTGCAGCCTTTGGATTTACGGAGGAGGAAGTGTTTGCTGCCTTAGAGGAATGTAATCTCAGCGAAGAAAAGGATAGCGTGAAAAGGTGGTATGATGGTTTTATTTTTGGGAAACACAAAGATATTTATAATCCGTGGTCTATTTTGAATTTTATTGACAAAGGGAAATTTAGCACCTATTGGGCAAATACCAGTTCCAACAGTCTGGTAGGAAAGCTGATCCGTGAGGGAAGCCGTCAGATAAAGATACCATTTGAAGATTTGCTAAAGGGGAAACATTTAAAATGCCCGATTGATGAACAGATAGTTTATAACCAGCTTGATAACAGCGAAAATGCCATCTGGAGCTTACTTCTTGCCAGCGGTTATTTGAAAGTGCTGGATTATGAAGATGAGGGGAAATTTGAAGACGGCAGAGAGCCGCTGTATGAACTTGCGCTTACCAACTATGAAGTGGAGCGGATGTTTAAAAGCATGGTGCGCAGCTGGTTTGAGCCTGTGGAGACCGATTACAATGACTTTGTGAAAGCGCTTCTGTTAGGAGATGTGGATGCCATGAATGTGTATATGAACCGGGTGGCATTGCAGACATTTAGTTATTTTGATACAGGAAAACGTGTCTTTGGACCGGAGCCGGAACGTTTTTACCATGGTTTTGTGCTGGGATTGCTGGTGGAATTGCAAGATAAATATATCATAACCTCTAACCGGGAAAGCGGTTTTGGGAGGTATGACGTTATGCTGGAACCAAAAAATCCACAGGAAAACGATGCGGTTATCTTAGAGTTTAAAGTATACAACCCGAGGAAAGAAGCTTCCCTGGAGGAAACGGTACAGGCAGCCCTTACGCAGATAAAAGAGAAGCATTACGAGGAACAACTTGCAGCCAGAGGAATAGCGAGGGAGCGGATGAAGTGTTACGGATTTGCATTTGAGGGGAAAACAGTGTTGATTGATGGATAAATCAATGATATTATACTAATTTCAAAAAATAAAATTTTTTGTACAATTTTCCAATTATGACATGTTCAAATCTGAGCAAACATGTTAGTACAATGTTACACGCCGAAATGGAAACGAATTATCGTTCGTACCAGTGCAAAGATACAGGATATAGTCATAGAGGTAATGCTCTGCTATATCCTGTATTTTATTGTTAGGGCAAGACCCTGATAAATACTGGGTTGCGGCACTTTGAACCGCATACGTGAAATGTAGCAATGTTTTATCTGCCCTTGCTTTTTTTCTCGCTGCCCTTCATTTTGCGTCTGGTTATGAATTGATAGTCTGTCCGGAAACCACATGTTTCATGAAGGTCATCCCTTATCTTTTGACGTTTATATACAGGCATGAATCCTTGTTCTTCTACATCCGCAAACTTTATGTTTCTTAAAATCTGAAGTAGCTGCTCCACCGTCATGGTGAAGGCGCACAAGTAAAGATATTACATTTTTGAAAAATAACAGCTTGACTTATCGGGAAATTGCACTTGTAATCTAAATAAAGACAAATGTGCATAAAATATGCACAAGGGTATGTGCTTTCGTGTATGGAGGGAGATGAGATTATCGTTTCCCCAAAAACTTCTGCGGACACAAAGGACAGCTACTCTATGAGTGAACTTTCCCTGCAGTTTAAAAGTGTACCATTATCGGAAGGAACGGCAAGGATTAACAATCATTATATTCAAAATTTATAGGAGAGGTTGCCAATTGAAGCCTTAATCTGTGCACCAAGCATTGCAGCGGCAAAAAGACAGCAGGAATTGACAGCGGTTTACATTGACGGTATTAAAAAGCTGGCATACATGGATGAGACGTCAAAAGTACATACCAAAACGAAAAAATTGACATAAAAAATGCAGGTTTTATGCGATCTGCAACGTATTTTTTTAATATTCAACTGTCAAACTCCCGTGTTGACACAAACTAAAAGTTCTCCGTTTGTTGAAGATGATTTTTATTTATGATAAAATAGGATAAGTAAGTCAAAATTAATACATATTTGACAAGTTTGAGTTAAAATCATCGGCTAAAATACGGAGGACAAAACATGGGAATGTTATACTTGCATATTGGTGCGCCCAAGACAGGAACGAGTGCGCTGCAGCATTTTTTCTACATGAATGCGGAAAAAATGTATGAGGATGGAATCTGGTATCCGGATTTGGAGGCGCCTTTAAAAATAGAGGAAAAACTGGGGCTTTTTGGTGGAAATGCAACTTTTTTAAGAGAATATGATAGAAACAGAGAAGAGATTGAGGGGGAAGAGGAAAGATATATAAAGAAAATTGTTGATGAGATTATTTCGAACCAAAAAGATACGTTGTTATCCAGCGAGCATTTATTTTGGTGTGGTGCTAAATTATATCAAAACCTGAAATCATGGGGAGCAGATATAAAAGTTATTGTATATTTGAGACGTCAGGATTATTGGGGAGAAAGTATGTGGAATCAGGCTGTAAAAAAAGGGTCATATATGATGTCGAAGCCTTGTTTTGAATATATGCTGGATAACAATGCTGTTTTTGATTACTATGCAAGACTGCAGGAGATAGCCGAGGTAATAGGAAAAGAAAATATCATTGTACGCATCTATGAGAACACTGAGAATATATTTTCAGAATTTTTCAGTATATTTGGCATTATGGATTTGTCGGAATATAGAAAGGATAAATATCAGGCAAATCCATCTTTGTCAGCAAACTATGTAGAAATAAAAAGGATAATAAATGGGCTTCCGGACAGTGAGATATTTAATGATAGTATAAAGGATATTTGGGAAGAAGGGCGGAAATATACACTTTCTGAGAAAAAAGTAAAAAATGCACCGTTGTTTTTGTCTAAAGAGGAAAGAAAGATTATTTTAGACAAATATCGAGAGGGAAATGAAAAAATTGCAAAAGAGTATTTGAATATAGAAAAAATGTTTTCTGAGGAACTGCCGGAGGAACAGGTGGGCGTAGATACAGAAACGCTGTATGCTGATATTATAAAATTCTTTGGAGGGCTGTTTGTATACCAGGCGAAACAGATAAATGAATTAAGAAAAAAAGTCAGAAAGATAGAGCTGCCGGAGGATTATGAGGGAAAGCGGATTGTTGTATATGGAATTGACCAGTTGGGGAAAGAGCTTTATGAATATTTGAAAGGCGATTCAAAATTGGAAGAGGTTATCGCAGTAGATAGAAGATGGAGAATAGTCAGTAATAAATATGATATTACAGTATTGAACCCGGATATAGTTGATTATAGTACCATTGATTATATTGCGATTGGAGTTTGTGACGAAAAGACATATGTCGCGATTAGGGATTATTTGATTTCAAAGAAGCAAATAGAAGAAAGAAAAATTCTTCGAATGAAATTAGAATGATATTATGGATATACATAAAAAGAAGGGGGTCTAAAGAAATTTAGATGCCCTTGGTTTTTGCGCCTGATAAACAAGAAAGTGGTTGAGGAAACAATGATATTGTGATAATATAGTTGAATAAAACATTGTAGTACATGACAGTGTAAAAGCACTATAGAAGGAATGAAGAATGAAATTATTATCAAAACGTGTAGTAATGAAAACTGCAACAAATAAGAAAAAACATTGCTTTGATATTATTTTTGAATGGGAAGATATTCTGGCAGAAGAATTAAAATGTGAAGTTTTACTAAGAAAAGAGTCCGAATTTAAGTTTGATGAAAAATGCAGGAAACTATATAAGAAAGTACCTGTTCCTTTCTATCGGCTATTTCATTTTTTTGATAAGAAGAGAGGATATAATGTTGTCATGTTTGATGCCAGCACAAAAAGGCAGGACGGAATATATAATCATAAGCGTTATATTCCATGCCTCATAGACTATTTCCTTAGTGAAGATTTATACGAAACTTTTTTGAAGGCATATAATAAAAATCCTTTAGTTCTTGTATCCAGCAGAGAAGTATATGAATATTTAAAACGGAAAGAGTGTCCTATAAAATTAGCGCATTTTCCATTATCACTTCCAGATAACTATAAAACAAATGAAATATATAAAAAAGAGTATGATTTGATTATTGCTGGAAGACAAAATCCACTTCTGATGACATATGTAGAAAAGTACGAAAAAAAGTATCCCGATGCGAAGATTATCAGACGAAAATATGAAGATGATCACTTTTTATATTATTTATCATCAACAGGTGAAACGATAAGTGTTGGTGATACAAGAGAGGCATATATTGACTTGCTGAGAAAGTCAAGAATTGCTTTATATACTACACCGGGGATGGATGGAACCAGACCGGATGCAAACGGGTGGAATCAGGTTACTCCAAGATTTTTGGAGGAAGTATCATCACAATGTCATATTATTGCAAGATATCCTGATAATGCAGATACCCGATGGTATGATATGGGCAGAATTTGCAAATGCGTAGAATCGTATGAAGAGTTTGAAATGATGATGAACGATTACAGACAGAAAACGGTTGATATCGTGTTATACAGAGAGTATTTAGAGGCGCATTATACAAGTAAGCGTGCAGAACTGTTAAAACACATTTTAGAAAATAATGGTATGGGGAATAGAGCATGAAATATTTGATTTTGGGCGCAGGACCTGCAGGATTGTCTTTTGCATATAGATTGTTTCAAAAAGGAGAAAGCGATTTTCTTATTTTAGAAAAAGAAAATGAAGCAGGGGGATTGTGCCGTAGTAAGATGGTAGATGGAGCGCCGCTGGATATTGGAGGCGGTCATTTTGTAGATGTAAAAAATAAAGAGGTGCTTAATTTTTTATTTGAGCTAATGCCGGAGAAAGAATGGAAAAAGTTTGAAAGAAATTCACAAATAAGAATATATAATCAATATATAAATAGTCCTATAGAGGCAAATGTTTGGCAGATGCCGATTGATGAGCAGATAGAACACTTAAAGGCAATGGCAGCAGCAGGATGTAATGCAGGGGGGGCAAAGCCGGAAAAGTTTGTAGCGTGGATTGAGTGGAAATTGGGGAAGAAAATAGCAGAAGATTATATGCTTCCTTATAATCAGAAGATGTTTGGTGAGAACTTGAATGCGCTTGGCACATATTGGCTTGATAAACTTCCGGATGTTTCTTTTGAGGAAACACTGAGAAGCTGCCTGGAAAGAAAAGCTTATGGAAAGCAGCCTGCACATGCCGAATTTTATTATCCGAAAAAATATGGAAGCGGAGAAGTATGGCTTCGGTTTGCAGAACAAATGAAAGAAAAGATAGTATATGGTTTTGAGATTAATGAATTAGATGTAAAAAAGCGGTTAATCAATAGAAAATATGAGGCAGAGCATATTGTTACGACGATCCCCTGGACTGAGTTTAAAACTGTTACGGGTGCAGATAGGGATTATAACGTATTGTTTCAAAAACTAAAATACAGTTCGATTGTTGTGGATTATGTATCAGAAAAGTTGAAAACGGAAGCACATTGGATATATTATCCGGATTTGGAACTTGATTATCATAGGATATTGGTGCGAAGCTCATTCAGCGACGGAAAGGGTTATTGGACTGAAACAAACAGTAACAGATTTCATGGAGAAGCAGATGGTATCAAGACATTTTTTAACAAATATGCTTATCCCCTCAATACGTTGGAGAAGCCAGAAACTATAAGAGAAATCCTGACCGAAATGAAAAGAAATGGAATATATGGTTTGGGACGATGGGGAGAATGGCAGCATTATAATTCTGACGTAGTGGTAAAAAGGGCATTGGACCTGGCGGATAGTCTAATGCAGAAGTAATATGGATTTATTCGATTGTGGAATAGATTGGAGAAAAATGGATATAAGTCATTTAAGCGTAGAAGAATTTTTGGATTTATTCAAAATGCTGGAGCTGGAAAAAAATATATATATTTTTGGCGCCGGCACATATGGAAATATTATCGGAATGTTATTTTGTGATAAGAAAATAGCATGGAAAGGGTATATTGATAATAATTGTGCATCATTGGAAAAAAGGATGAATGGGATGCCGGTGGTATCATTGAAAGATGCAGGATTATCCAAAGATTGTGTGTGTTTGATAGCAACCATATTCTGGAAAGATATCTTGCTGCAATTAAAGGAAAGTGGAATAGAGGAGCAGCAGATATATTGGTTTGATAATCCGAAATTATTAGACGAAATAGCCTGTTATAATGTAGACCCCTTTCCATATACTCAGAAAATAAAGCAATTTTGCAAGGTTCATGAAGGTGAAAGGTGCTTTATTATCGGAAATGGACCCAGCCTGCAAATTAAGGATTTAGAACTTTTAAAAAACGAGTATTCCATGGCAGCAAACAAGATTTTTCAGTTATATGACAGAACGGGATGGAGACCTACCTATTACTTTGCAGATGATCCATATGTGATAAGAACGGCCTTTTTGGATAAACAGTCTTATTTGGAGGTTGTAGAACAAAGCGAAGCGGGCTTTACAAGTACTCGAAGAAAGATGTTTGAATATCGGGATGAGGCTGAGGCGAAAAAAGTGTTTTTTTATCGGACAGTAAATGATTTGAAGAAGGGAAAACCCGGATTTTCAGCTGATTGTGCGGAATGTGTTTATACAAGTTATAGTATTACATATACAATGCTGCAGTTAGCTGTGTATATGGGATTTAAAAAAATATATTTGCTGGGCATTGATCATAATTATTCTGCGGAGAAGAATCTCAACGGTGAGATTATCAGAAATCCGAAAGTGAAAAATCATACGGAATATATGGATGACAATAATTTTAATATAGAACATATACCTGAAATTGGCGTCATGAGCTTGGGGTATGAGGCAGCGGCTGATTATGCTAAGAGACACGGAATAGAAATATACAATGCTACTCGCGGAGGTAAGCTTGAAACATTTGAGCGGGTGGATTTTGATTCTTTATTTGAATAGGATGGAGTAAAATGAAAGTAAAAGCATTAGTAGCAGTGCGCTCTGGTTCACAGAGAGTCCAAAATAAAAATATCAGACCCTTTGCAGGCAGCAGTTTGCTTGAAATAAAGCTTGCGCAGTTGTTGAATATCAGAAATCTGGATGGAGTTATCGTTAATTCTAATGATGACAGAATGCTTCAAATAGCAGAAAAGATGGGATGTGAGACAGTAAAAAGAGATGAGTATTTTGCGTCAAATGATGTGTCTATGTCGGAAGTATACAAAAATATGGCGGAAAATTTCAATGGGGATATTATTGTATATGCCAATGTTACGAATCCGCTGTTGAAAAGTTATACGATTGAAAAGGCAATCGAAACCTATATGATGAAATCAGAAGATTATGATTCTCTCAATTCAGCACATTTAATAAAGGAGTTTCTGTTTAAGGATGGTTTGCCTATCAATTACAAACTTGAGAAACAGCCTCGCAGTCAGGATTTGCCGGATATCTATGCGCTGAATTTTGCGATTAATATTATTGAACGGGAAAAGATGATTGAGTGTAAAAATGTGGTGGGAAAGCGGCCTTATATATGGGGAATAGATGAAATAGAAGCGACAGATATTGATAATCCCATTGATTTTGAGTTCGCAGAGTATGTATATATTAGAGATAATGCAAATAACAAATAACGGAAGGTATTGCAATATTGCTGAATGGCGCTGTAAATTTTGATAGGAATGCGTGTTAAGAAGAAATGGTGTGTGGAAAATGGAAGGTTTGGTAAGTGTCATTGTTCCAATATACAATGCGGGAAAGTATTTAGAACAATGCATAGAGAGTATTCAAAAGCAAGTGTATGATAAAATAGAGATTATATTGGTAAATGATGGTTCGACTGATGGTTCGGGTGAGATATGTGATGTATATGCAGAAGGTGATGCGAGAATCAAAGTGATTCATAAAAAAAATGGAGGGAATACAAGTGCAAGGAGGGCAGGACTAGAGAATGCCGCCGGAGAATATATTGTATTTGTGGATGCGGATGATGCTGTGAGCGAATTTCTGGTGAATGACTTGCTTTGCGAGATGAAGCGAAGCCATGCGGATATGGTAATTTCAAATGTAACAAAACGTTTTCCCTACGGAGATATCGAGGTAAAAAATAAAATCCTGCCGGGAGTATATCAGAAAAGTAATGACATAATTAGAAATATGTTTTATTATGAAGAAACGGATGAATTTGGAGTATTGCCCTATTTAGTCGCAAAAATGTATAAGTATAATTTTATTTACAAGGGCTTCTGTGAGTTCAAGGATAGTATACAGTATGCTGAGGATAGGGCACTTACGTTCTGGTGTATATTGAATGCCGAAAAGGTAAGTTTTATAGATAAAAGTTATTACAGATACAATATAAATGAGGATGGTCTGTGTTTGTCTCAGGATGAAAGATATTTAGAAAAAATCACAGAGTTTTATATATATGTAAAGCGTTTGTTTGAAGGGCAGGCAGAGAGCCGTCATTTATTAAAGCAGTTGGATAAATACATGGTTAATGCGGTGGTATCTGGGATAAACAGGAAAATAGGTTTATCCCAGAATGATTTGATTGTGAAATATTATTTAGACGAAAGTAAATTGAAACCGTCACGGAACGTTGTATTATATGGTGCGGGGAATGTTGGCAGAGATTTTTATAAACAGTTATTGCGAAGTGAAAATGTTCATGTGAGTGCCTGGGTGGATTATAATTATCAGAAATACGAAAAAGAGAAATTGCCGGTTGAATCGTTAAATCGATTAAAAGATTTAGAATATGATTATATTATTGTTGCAGTTCTGAGAGAAAATGTCTATGAAAATATAGCTGCCACTCTGGAAAATTATTCAGTACCGAGGGACAAGGTAATATGGGAAAAACCAATTACTATGTTTTGAGGTTTTTTCAATTTTAGGGAAAAACAGTATTAATTCGGCAAGATAACTTTACATTGTGGAGGCATATAAAATGGATACAACCAGATTAAAAACGATAGGAATGTATTTGCCGCAATTTCATAGAGTACCGGAAAATGATGAGTGGTGGGGCGAGGGCTTTACAGAATGGACAGCGGTAAAATCAGCAGAAAAATTATTTGAAGGGCATAATCAGCCAAGAATACCGTTGAATGATAATTATTATGATTTGTTAAAAAAAGAAACTATGGAGTGGCAGGCGAAGCTTGCGAATGAATATGGCGTTTATGGTTTTTGCTTTTACCATTATTATTTTAAGGATGGCAAAAAAATATTAGAGAAGCCGGCAGAAAACTTATTGAGATGGAAGGATATTAAGATACATTTCTGTTTTTGCTGGGCAAATGAAACATGGGCAAGGACATGGAGCAAAATATCAGGGGCAAATACATGGTCTGAAAAGTTTGAGAAGGAAACAAAGGACGAAAACGGTATTTTATTGGAGCAGGATTATGGGGGAGAACAGGAATGGAGAGCGCATTTCGAGTATCTGCTGCCCTTTTTTAAAGATGACAGATATATAAAGATAGAGAATAAACCGGTCTTTGTGTTTTATAAACCGGATGATATAGTGGTATTTAGTGAAATGCTGGCTTTTTGGGAGGGACTTTCAAAACAAGAAGGATTTGATGGAATATACAGTATGGCAGTGAATTCTTTTGATAATAAAGATGTATCAGCAGTTTTACTGCAGGGTCCCAGAGCATATAGGGATATCAAGGTTGTAGGAGAAAGCGCTCCGGAAGAATGGAATAAACAAATGCGCTATACAGATTATAAGAAAGTTTGGGAAAATGCAGTTAAATGTAATGCGTTTGATAAACAGAAGGTGTTTTACGGCGGTTTTGTTGATTATGATGATTCGCCCAGAAGGAGCAATCTTGGAAGCTTTATGAAAAATGCTGAGCCGGAAATTTTTGAAAAATATGCTTATCAATTAGCAGTAAAAAATATTGTAAACGAAAATGAATTGTTTTTCATAAATGCCTGGAATGAATGGGGCGAGGGAAATTATCTTGAACCGGATGAAAAGAATGGCTACGCTTATTTAGAAGCATTGAAAAGAATAAATGAAAAATGCAATCAGAAGGAATTTGACGCCCGGAATGAATGGGATAAAATTGTAAAAGAAGAAAAAATAGAAGAAACAAATAAAAGTGAAGGGCTGTTAAAGGAAATAGAGAGGTATCGCCGCTGCTATCGTTTAATGGAACGCTGGATGCTTCTGAGAGAGCAAAAGCTTGGATTGGAAAAATATTTTAAGGACAGAGATTATAATAAAATTGTAATTTATGGTTTTGCTGCAATAGGAAAGCATTTGTTTTGGGAATTGAAAGAGACATCTGTTGAAGTTGTTTGCGCACTGGACCGCCGAAGTGAGATGAAGTATCCTGATATTGAGATTATTAGTCCTGATGAAATACAAAAAATGCCTCAGGCAGATGTAATCGTTGTGACGGTGGTTGGTGATGCAGAAAAATTAGCAGGAGAATTAAGAGAGAAAACAGGCAAAGCTGTTATTACGTTGGAAAGTATAATTTTTAACGGCATGTGAGGAGAAAAGAAAAATGAATAGATTTAAGTTTTTGTCTGCTGGTATAATGGTATGGATGATATTGGGATTGTGGGCATATAATGTCACATTGGTTGGTTTTGGGGTTGGCATGATATGGTTGGCTTTCTTTACATTATGCCTTTATATAAGTGTTATATATGCATTGTTTGGAAGAATATCAATTTATGATTTGAGCGGTATAAAAAATGTTAGAGAAAAATTAATCATTTTGGCGACTGTATGCGTTGTTTTTTTTCCGGTTCTGACAGAAGGTTTCTTTTACCATGATGATTGGATAAATTTTGTTAATGGATTTTATAATGTGACAATCCAGCAAAGACGGGAAATTACAGGTTTATTGACGGATATGATGTCCTTTGTTACAGTGGAAAATTCATATTGGCTGAGAATTTTTGCTGTGATAGGGATGATAATATACGCTGAAATTATTTTTGAAATTTTGCAGGATAAGGTATCTAATTTTACGGCGTTAATCATTTCTTTGGGGACTACTTTTTTATGGCCAACAGTAAATGTAGTTTGCTATGGAGTTATGTTTTGCTATCCATATGCTTTTATTTTTTCTGCTATGTCAGTGGTATTATATGAAATGGCATTACAGGAGAAAAATAAGACAACCAGAGTATGGCAATATCTGGGGGCTTTGCTTTGTATAATAATTTCAAATTTTGTATATCAAGTATCGGCAACAACAGCTTTTTTCATTCTGAGTTTGTTCTTGTTATATGATAAAAAGAAAAAATCACTATCTCATGCACTTTATGTTCCCTGCTATATTATAGGAACAGGAATTTATTATGTAATTTCTAAGGTAATAGAGATGGGCTATGGAAAAAGTCCTATGGAAAGGGGGACTTTTATATCGAGCTTTAAAGAAATATTAGAGAAATGTATATTCTTTTTAGATATTTTACGGAAGTCTTTCCTTGAGGTGGTACATTCTTTTATCCCTGTGGTATATGGGAATCGGGAGGCTGATTTTCCCGTTCAAACAATAGTTTACATAATAATTTTGGGCGCCGTACTTTTTATAGGATATGGACTTTGGCACAGTTTTTTGAAAAGAAAAGATATATGGGGCTTTTTTACAATGCTATGCTTATTGCCATTATCGTATTACCCATTTTTAATTTTAAATGAAAATGGAGGAGTATCTTACTATAGAACTTCGTTGTGCAGTATAATTTTGCTGCTTATTTTTAATGGGATATATTTATGCGAAGGTAAATATAGCGTAAAAGTGAAAAAACTACAGAGGGGGGGTATATTTGTAGTTCTTTTGGTAGCAGAATTACTTACAGCTAATTTGCACCAGAGAGTGGATTGGATAAAAGATTCGAACCTCTCATATTCTTACATATTACATGAATTAAGAGAAAATCAAAAGGAAAATAGAGAGCTGAACTGGTGTCATATATATGGGGCTTCATTTCCGGGACAGGTGGATGTTTACACCACAAAAATGGTGCAATATGCTTTAGAAAAGCTTCAGGTAGAAAATCGTGGAAATATAAAGATTACTTTTTCATCTAATAAATGGTATACTGCAACAGTCTCTATAGATGTATTTAGTGAAATAGAACAGTTTATGACAGAAGATGAAATACAATTTTTTAAAGAGTGCTATGATTATAGTGTATATGGATTCTACCAAATAAAACCAGAGGTAGGGGCTGATGACGAAGCAAAAGAGAAACTGCATAATCTCTTTGTGAAAACTGGAATAATGCCAGCGGACAGTGAGGAAGCCCTCTGCATCACGTTAGAAACTTATTAGTGAATATGTGGGGAAACGGACGATTGTTAAGTGCAGTTGAGATAAAAACGTTGAGGATGGAAAATAAATGAATGTTTTACAAATTAATAATACTGATTTTGAAGGAACTATTTATAATGGACATGATTTGCAGATATCATTGAATGAAGCAGGGATAAATGCAAGTGAGTTAGTGCTTTATAAACGGACTGAATGCGACACAACAAATTCGTATGTTTCTGATAAAGAACTTACATGGCAGCATCAATATAATGAATTTGAAAAGAATACAGGATTGTTTAATTTTTTTGAACCCTTTGGAGGAAAAATTAAGTATTCTGAACAATTCGCTAAAGCGGATATTGTTCATTTGCAATTACTGCATAATCATGTTATAACGTTGTCAGAGCTTGAAAATATTTGCAGGCTAAAACCATGCGTGTGGACCATACATGATCTTTGGGCGGTTACAGGACATTGCATTCATCCGAGAGATTGCGATGGTTGGAAAAATCAATGTATGGATTGTTTGTGGTTAGAAGATCCGTTTTTCGAATTAAAATATCCCAAAGCGCATGAGTTGTGGAAAGCGAAGGAAAAAATATATAAAAAGATTAATCCGGATATTATAGTTGCTTCTGATTTTACAAAAAAATTTGTTGAACAAAGTCCTTTGATGGCTCATTTTACTAATATTCATAAAATACCATTTGGTATAGACTTAAAGACAATAAATTTTGAAGACAGCAGAAAAATAAGAAAAGAGTGGAATATTCCGCTTGAGAACGTTGTGATTTCTTTTAGGTTAAATAAAAGCAAGCTTAAGGGGGTTAAATATTTAGTAAAGGCATTGGAAGGTATGCATGCTAAAAATGTTACAGTATTGGCAGTGGATAAAGGAGACTCGTCGATGCTCGATACATTACGCTCTAAATATCAGGTCATTGAATTGGGTGCGCAGGACTGGCAGGGAATGCAGAAATTTTATCAGGTTTCTGATGTGTTTGTAATGCCGTCTTTGGCGGAAACGTTCGGATTGATGGCTGTTGAAGCAATGGCATGTAAATGTACAGTGGTTGTTTTTGAGGGTACCGTATTGCCTGAAATTACATTCGCACCGGATTGCGGTGTAAGTGTGCCTTATAAAGATGACAGGGCATTGGGGGAAGTGCTGGACCACTTGGCTGCATCACCGGCTGAACGGGCGGCAAGAGGTGAATTGGGCTACAAATTAGTACACGAAAATTATAAATACAGCGATTATGTTAAGAGACATATTGAGGTTTATAATCAGATTAATAATCGACTTACAGATGAGAAAAGAAGATGGTATCAACTTAATTATGAAAAAGCCTTGGGAGAGAATGAAAAGATGCAGAAATCGATTATTGTTGAGGAAAAAAAGAAACATACAATGTTTGAAAAGCTGCGTGATTTAAGCGGCGGAAACGTTCAAAAGATTTGTATTTTTTGTGCCGGAGCATTTGCAGAAAAGGCGTATGAAATCTTAACGAGAAATGGAATCATGGTAGATGTGATATCTGATAATAATCCGGAGAAATGGGGATATTGGAATTACGGATTGAGTTGTATCAGCAGAGAGCAGTTATTAAAAGAAAAAGAAGTATTATTTATTGTTGTTGCAAATAAGCATCCGGAAGCGATACAGGAGGATTTGAAACAGCAGGGATGTAAGCATGTTATAAACTATTATGACTTAGAAAAAATAGACCGTGAGTTAATGGAGCTTTACGGACAGAACAGGTATGCAAAAATAGCAGAATTAGACTATTCAGATACGAAGACAATGGAATTGATTGAATTTATGAATAGAAAAATAAATGGAATGTCACAGTATTATGAAAATCAAATAGAAGAACTGAAAAAGAAAACCTGTGAAGCGAAACCGGTAAAAGCTATTGCCATGTATCTTCCCCAGTTTCATGAAACAAAAGAAAATAATGAGTGGTGGGGAGAAGGGTTTACAGAATGGAGAGCAGTAAAGAAAGCCAAACCGCTGTATGAGGGGCATTATCAGCCGCATGTGCCGCTGAATGATAATTATTATAATTTACTTGAAAAACAAACGATGGAATGGCAGGCAGAACTTGCAAAGAAGGCAAATGTTTATGGTTTCTGTTTTTATCATTATTGGTTTAAAGATGGCAGGAGGATACTTGAAAAGCCGGCAGAAAATTTGCTTCAGTGGTCAGATATAGATATACATTTTTGCTTTTCATGGGCGAATGAATCGTGGGTTAGAACATGGTCAAATGTCAAGGGAGGAAATGCCTGGGTTGACGATGAAAATAATTCCTCAAAGGAATATGCAGATGAAAAGGGTGTGCTGTTAGACCAGCAGTATGGTTCAGAAAAAGACTGGAAGGAGCATTTTGATTATTTACTGCCTTTTTTTAAAGACGAGAGGTATATAAAAATAGACGGGAAACCTGTATTTATGATTTATCGGCCGGAGCTGGTAGATTGTATGGATGATATGCTTGGCTATTGGAAAAAACTGGCGAAAATGAATGGCTTGCCGGGAATCTATATTATGTGTGCTAATTGCGAAAATAATATTTGGGCAGAAGTTGATGCAAGATATATTCAGGAATTTAATTATTCGTATAGTATTGATACGACGCCTACAGCACAGGCGGTAAATTGGAAAAATGGAGTGTTGACTTATGACTATGATGTGTTGTGGAAAAATATTATTAATAGAAAATATAATCTTGATGAGAAGGTGTATTTAGGTGCGTGTGTGAACTTCGATTGTACACCTCGTCATGGGAAAAAAGGAAATCTTACAGTTGGTGGAACACCTGAAAAATTTGCAGGCTATTTTGAAGAATTGTGCAAGAAGAGCATTCGAAGAAATAATGAATATGTATTTATCAATGCCTGGAATGAGTGGGGGGAAGGAATGCATCTGGAACCGGACAGCAAAGACGGCAACGCTTATTTGGAAGCGGTAAAGACTGGGCTTTCTAATGCCAATGGTGAGTATAAAAAATTAGCACTGGAAAATGATTTAGCGAAAGATGAAATTCCTGAGACAGGCGTCAGCTTAGAACAATATAATCATATGTGTAAAAGATATGAAAAGTTTGCGGCTTATTTTAACTTGTTTGATAGCTGGTTTACTCTAAAGGAAGAAAACAGTAACATTGAGGAAATGCTATTAAAACGAGGATTTAAAACGATAGCAGTTTATGGTATTGGAAAAGTAGGAAAACATTTCGTATTAGAGCTTCAAAACTCAAAAATAAACATTGCATATATGATAGACAGAAAAATAAACGGGGATACGAAGTATGGAATTCCGGTTTATGCTGTTCATAAGGATATGCTTGAAGTAGATGCCATTATTGTAACGGCGGTGTTTGATTTTGAAAATATAAAACTGGAATTGGAGCGTTTTTCTAGCTGTCCGATTATATCATTGGACGAGATTTTTCAATGGAAATAGGAGGGGACGAGCATGAAGGAAACAAAAATTTGTTTGGAAAAGTTTAGTGAAAATTTTGAAAAAATTTTAGGTGGGAAAATTGCCATATGTGGAAAGAGTCACTTAATAAATACGATATTACAGCAGAATCCGAAATTTGGCATCCGGTATGTCGTGGATGACAATTTGAAGGGGCGTTATATTCAGGACTGTTATGTTGTTGGATTTGAGGAATTTTCTGCTTTGGATATTGACTATTTGATTATTGCTGACGGAATGCAGAATTCCGTTAAATTATTCAGAGATATTCGAAAAGAATGTAAATCGAGGAATATTTGTATTTATAATTTATACGGAAAAAATATGGAAGAGTGTTACACACAATCAATAGAAATGAATAGACAGTATCTTAATCTTGAGGCTGGAGATTTAAAACATGCTATTGATAAAAATGATGTTATAATCTTTGATATAAGTGATACATTATTTGCACTTAGATATATGTATTTTTCAGATTTTTACAGGAATATTGGAAAGAAGATTAATGAGCTTGGCATAAATATTTTTGATTTCGTGCAAAGTGTTGCCAATATTAAAACAAGAGATTCGTATAGCAATTTGAGGGTTATTATCGAAGTTCTGATACAGGAACAGTGTTTGCCGGAAGAGTATTTGGAGAAAATTTGGAGCGTAATCATAGCGGAGGCTAAAAAAGCGTTCGTTCCAAGAAAGGCAGTGGTAGAGGCATTAAAATATGCCAGAGAAAATGGAAAAAAAGTCTGCTTAATTGAAGATATGCAGGAGTATAGACTGCCTGAGCCGGTTTGGAAAAATTTGTTGGAAGAATATGGTATCGGCGAATGCGACGATATTGTATGCAGCGGTAAGTATTGGCTTCATAAAGAGGAAGGCTTATTTGAAAAAATTATTGCGAAATATGGAAGAGATGTCTCTTATTTACACATTGGAGATGAAATTGAACAAGATATGTTTTTGGGCATGTACTATGGGATGAATACATTTTTGGTAAAGACTCCCTGGGAATTATTTATTAGTTTTGGAACTTTTGTGTTAGAACAGTTAGAAAATGGAATTGTACGTGACCTATTTGAAAAGTATCTTATCAAGGTGTATTGTGACTCGTATCTTGTATCAGAGGTGAAGGAGATACAAAACCAGCAAAAGCCGATGGAAATGGCATCTGTGCTGCAGGAGAAAATAGAGTTTTGGAAGAATTGCAATAGCTTGTTATCAAATGAACCGATAACATATGAACCAGTTCTTTTTGATGACATTGAAGGAGATAATGAGATTGAAAGTTATGAGAGGTTGGTATTTACAGAATATAATAAACCTAAGGTTTCAATTATTATTCCGGTATATAATCAGTTTAATTACACATACAACTGTCTTAAGTCTGTGTTGAAACACTCTGGCGAGGTTCCGTATGAGGTAATTGTTGCAGATGACTGTTCTACAGACCATGTAAAGGATATAGAAAAAATAGTTTCCGGTATTACAGTTGTTCATAATAAAGAGAATCTGAAATTCCTGTTAAACTGTAATCGTGCAGCAGAATTTGCAAGGGGGGAATACATCCTCTTTTTGAATAATGATACACAGGTTCAGCCTGATTGGTTAGACTCACTGACGAGCTTAATTGATAATGATGAGAGTATTGGCATGGTTGGTTCAAAGTTAGTGTATCCTAATGGGCAATTACAGGAGGCTGGCGGTATTTTATGGAAAGACGGCAGTGCATGGAATTATGGGCATTTGAGAAATCCGGCAACACCAGAATATTGTTATGTAAAAGAAGCGGATTATATTTCCGGCGCTGCAATTATGATACGGGCTTCTCTTTGGAAAGAAATTGGAGGCTTTGATGAGAGATTTGCGCCGGCATATTACGAGGATACGGATTTGGCGTTTGAAGTGAGGAAACGCGGCTTTAAAGTGTGCTTACAACCTAAATCAATAGTGGTTCATTTTGAGGGAATTTCGAATGGAACAGATTTATCTACAGGATTAAAGAATTATCAGATGGTTAATCATAAAAAGTTTTTTGAAAAATGGAGGGATGTATTAGAAAAAGAGCATTTTGATAACGGAGAGAATGTATATCTTGCAAAAGACAGAGGACAAACCAAAAAGCAGATTCTCGTGGTGGATCATTATGTTCCGAATTTTGACAAGGATGCAGGCGGCAGATGCACGTATATGTATATAAAAATGTTTTTGAAGCTTGGCATGAAAGTAACTTTTATTGGGGATAACTTTGCAAAGCCAGAGCCATACACGACAAATTTAAATCAAATGGGAGTGGAGGTGCTGTACGGAGATTATTATTATCAGCACTGGCAGGAATGGCTGAAGGATAATTTGAAGTATTTTGATTATATTTATCTGCAAAGACCGCATATTTCCATCAAATATATGGATTTGGTAAAAGAATACGGCAGGGGGAAGATTTTCTATTTTGCTCACGATTTACATCACGTGCGGATGTATAGAGACTATCTTGTGAGTGGCAACGAAGAGTCTTTGAAAGAATCGGAACATTGGAAAGAAATCGAGATGGAACTCTTCGAAAAAACCGACGTGGGACATGTAGTGGGAAGCTACGAGCAGGAAATTATGCAGAAAGCATTTCCGGATAAACCAATACGAAATATTCCGCTTTATATCTATGATGATGAGCCGGAAGGTATTGAAAAAGATTTCTCAAAAAGAAAAGATATCCTGTTTGTAGGCGGATTTACTCATACACCAAATATCGATGCAGTCTTATGGTTCGGAAAAGAGATTTTCCCGAAAATTTTAGAAAAATATCCTGATATGGTATGGCATATCGTGGGCAGCAATGCACCTGCGGAGGTGAAAGCGCTTGCAAATGAGCATATCGTGTTAGAGGGGTTTGTGACAGATGAAGAATTAGGCGAGCTGTACCGCAAGTGCCGCCTGGTTGTAGTGCCCCTTCGCTATGGCGCCGGAGTAAAGGGAAAAATCGTAGAGTCGGCATATTACCAGATACCGGTGGTAACCACTGCGATTGGCGGAGAGGGCTTAGACGCAGCTGTCGGTTCCTTTGTGATGGAGGATGATGCGGAGAAGATGGCAGCTTTGGTGGAGAACCTCTATACAGATTACGAAGAGCTTCGGAAAATGTCTGACGCAGGCGAGACTATGATACAGAAGTATTTTACGTCGAAGGCGGCGGAACAGGTATTGTTGGCGGATATGGATATTTAGGAGAGAGAAGATAATGGGATAAGGGGGTTTTATGATTAAACTTTGCAGAGTAATGATTAAGGGATTTCATTCATCAGAAAAAATTGTAAAGTATGATTTTTCAGATGAGAATGTAACGATTATGTATGGAGAGAATGGCTGCGGAAAGACCACGTTGCTTCAAATACTTAATGCGGTTTTTTCAAGAAATGAGATGGTACTATTTAATCATAAAGTCAGAGAAGTATTCATGTCAGTTTTAATGGATGGAGAAGAGCGGCAGATATGTATTAAAGAGCGTGTCAGATTAATTAAAGATGCTGACGGGGACGGAAGATTTTTAAAAGAAATACAAGAATACGATTGGACGGACATGGAATTTTTGGAAGAGCAAAAAACACTTTTGCTTGGAGTGGATAGAATAAATATTCAATCAGCTGTACCGGCATCAACTATTTATGATTTTATCAATACGCAGGAAATTGGTCGTCGTTCTTTTGCGGGAAGCAGTATGAATGTGCGGAGAATATTTGCGGAAAATTTAGCAGAATATTTGAGTTATAGCAGAAAAGGGAGAATACGGCGGGAAGGTATTGATTTTGAGTCTGCCCATATTACTTTAAACGGAAGTAATGTGGACATTTCCAATATGGAGAGTATCATTGTAAGCAGTTTTAGAAAGGCGGTTCATGGGGCGTCCACAGATATTCAGAGTGCACTATTTGCTACATTATCACAGGTGATTGAAAGAAATGAAGCGCAGTATGAGAATAAAACGTTGGAAACGGTAGAGGAGCGTCTGGTAGAGTATTATCCATTGATTTCTATTGCGATAGAAGAGATACCGGAAGAGAATGATAATGAAATTCTGAAATTAATTAAAGGTTCGGATTGCTTACAGATTATAGAAAAATGTAGAGAAAATCCATATTTATGCTTATTACTGTTTAATATAATTCAGAGAATAGACAAGGATATTATAAAATTCAAGGCAGTTCTCTTACTTCGGGATCTTTTTAATGAATATACCAGAAAAGATAAAAGAATGGAGATAAATCGAGAGGGCATCACAATAGAGATATTGGACGGTAAAAAAATTGTAGGGCGGCACCGATTAAATGAATTATCCAGCGGAGAAAAGCAGCTGGTGACACTTTTGACCTGCTTGTTTATTGATGGGAGCAACCGAAATTTTATCTTTATAGATGAACCTGAGTTATCATTGAATATGAAATGGCAGAATGAGTTAATAAATCTGTTTGAAAAGTACTTGCCAAAGACACAGGTGATTATGGCAACACATAGTCCATCGGTTGCAGAGGGACACCTAAAATGTTTGAGAAAGCTGGTGTGATGTTGGAACAGGATTTTGGATATAAAATTTCTGAAATGCTAGCCGTTGCTGTTATGAATGAAGAGCCGCTTCTGATTGTAGAAGGTACAGATGATGTGGAGTTTTATAAAAAAATATCTGGCGATAAGGTAAAAGTAAGGTGCAGTGAAGTCGTGAAAAATTCAGAACGCAAAGCATACAAGGCTGGATGTGATGGAGTGATACAAATTGTAAAAGATGTGCAGGAAGATTTGGAGAGTGATGCGCGGCTTGAAAAGTTGTTTTTAGGAATTGTAGATGCTGACTATCGAAGATTTTTGGGAGAGGATTATCCTGAGTATCGGGGATTGTTTATTTTAAAATATTATTCTTATGAGAGTCATTTTCTTACGGATTCTTCTATAAAAAATTTTATTAGTGCGGTTACCAGTGTGAGAAACAGTGAGATTACGGATGACATATTAATGATTGCAAAGAAGAACGTTGAAGGAACGATTCGAAATTTGTATTATGTGGGTTTAGAAGCGCTTAGAGGGAGAAAAAAGAAAATAAAAACGATAGTCAATTATGATATGAAACCCGAAGCTTTATATGAAAAGAATGAAAATGGAACAATCATAGAGCAGATTCTTGCGAAAAAAGAGCAGTTGGATGATTTTGCAAATCATAATAATATAACTTTCCATGATTATTTATATATCATTCGTGGAAAATGGTTACTACATATGATTGCTAAATGTGTTTATGATAATATTGCAAGCATAAAAAAACAATGCGGAGATGCTGTCATTGCTCAATGTGATTTTTGCAAACAGGGCATGAAGGAGAAATGTATCTGGGGTAAAAGGATGGAATTGAAAAGAGGGCAGTTGGAACACTATTTTATATATACTAATTTGACAGAACCTGAAATAGGGTATATAAAAGAAAGAATAGGTGCTCTTGGAATGTGAAATAAGATGAGGTATGAGGTATGAGTGACAAATTGTTTTCCAAATATGAATTATACGATTTGGTAAATGCTGAAGATAGTGCGCTGGCGATGGAGAATGTAACAGGAGTGCAAAGCGGGTGGTATGAATTTGCATCTGAGGAAGAGTATAATGAAAGACTGCAAAAATTGGAATGCGGAGAAGAACAATTTGAAAGCGATTTGAGAGAGACAGCAAGTGCGCTGAGAGATAATTTTGAGGATTTATTAAATTTGAATGAAGAAGAATTTGAAACAATAGAAGAATTTGAAATTGAGAGAAGCCGGATGGAAGAGACAATTTTGAATTATATTCAAAAAAAACTAAAAAATTATTGCAAAGAAGCATAGAGGATGAAAAATGAGCAAAGAAAAAGAACCTTTAATGCGCCGAGATATTACTTACATCAAAGGTGTTCAGCTGGAAGAGGCAGTGGAAATTACAAGGCACTGCTTTTTCCGCGATGATGAGATGGAGCTTGTGGAACGCACCATATGCAATCCGGGTGAGTTTGAAAATGCTTACAGGGAATGGCTTCCCTATTGGAATTTTGAGCGCTGCCTGGGGGAGATGCACGAATACACCGGCAAAGAAATGTTTTACTATTACGGAACCTGCGCAGTGTGCAATTCCCCACAGCCCTTTATTGTGGATTACCAGTTTGCGCAGGAAGAGAACGGCAGAAAGAAACCGAACTGGCGGGAACGCCTGGTATGTCCGAATTGCGGCTGCAACAGCCGGGAGCGTTTTATGCTTCATAAAATCTTTGATTCCTATCAGGAAGGACAGAAGGTATTGATGTACGAGCAGTGCAGCAATGTATATCAGAAAGCCTGCCGTGAAATACCGTCTGTGGTTGGATTTGAGTTCCCTGGGGATTGTTACCGGGGAGCAAAGGAGGTAAACGGGCTCCGGTGCGAAGATATCTGCAATATGACGTTTGCAGACGAGGAGTTTGACCTTCTTGTTGTGAATGACGTGTTTGTTTTAACCTATGACTATGAGAAGGCGTTTGCGGAAGCCTGTCGCGTATTGAAGCCCGGCGGGAAGCTGATATTCACAGCGCCCTTTGATGGAAACAGCATGGTGACAGCCCGCAGGACAGAGATGACGGAGCAGGGCTTGGTTTTCACAGCGGGAGAATGGTATTATGGGAATCCGGTGGAGCCGGAGCAGCCCCGCCCGGTGTATCAGATATTTGGCTGGGATATGCTGGATGTATTAAAAAGGTGTGGATTTGGGGACGCCTGCGGAAAGGTGTATTATGGGCTGAAGGAAGGATATCTGGGCTATCTGCCGTTATATTTTGAGGCACGTAAATAATCGTTAGTAGGAAGAAAGAGCCGGAAAAAGCAATGAAGAGTAGATTGAAAGAAAAGTTGGAAGCAGCAGAGAAAAAAAATATCGTTTTTTATGGGATTTCTCAAAAGGAATGCGGGCTGACTTCTGAGGAAATGAAAAAATGGAACGCATATTATATGGATTTAGACATTCCGATTCAGGCGGATGCGGAGCGCTGTATCCGCAGCTTTGAGGATGCGGAAGAAAAACAGATAGATGCGTTTGTTGTTATGCGTCAAATGATTGCTGACCAGGCGGCTTTTCAAAAAATGTTAGACTATGGAAAAGCTCATGCTGCGGATATTTATGATGAAAATGGCAGGGAGATTGGAACCATCTGCAGGGAGGCTATGCAGTGCGGATATTGTGACAGAGAGAAGCTGGAGAGGGAAATTGCAGAGCATGAATATATCAGCTTTGATATATTTGATACGCTGCTGACCAGAAAAACGCTGCTGCCGGAGGATGTTTTTGAACTTGCAGGACGCAGACTTGCGGCAAGGGGCATTGGGATTTCCGATTTTAAAGAAAAACGTATGCAGGCACAGGCGGATTTGGGATTAACCAATCCAACCTTAGAGGAGATATACGATAAATTCAGGCAAAAGTATAAGGTTACTGCGGAGACGGCGCGGGAAGCTCTCCTTACAGAGATGGTCATTGAACAGGAGGCGCTGATTCCGCGGAAAGAGATGGTTGAGGTATACCGGCAATGCGTGGCGCAGGGGAAAAAAGTCAGTCTGGTTTCGGATATGTATATACCGGAGCAAAGCTTAGTGCCGATACTTGAGAAAAACGGCATTACGGGATATGACAGCATTTATATTTCCTGCGATAAGAGGCAGTTAAAGCTGCAGGGATTATTAGAGACTTATCGTGCAGAACTGGGAGAGACAGGCAGCTTTCTTCATATTGGAGACCACTTGATACATGATGGCATCTGTGCAGGGCTGGCGGGAATGGATTACTGCCTTGTGGCAAACAGTTATAAGGCGGCATTAAAAACCGCATACCGGACATGCATTGAGACGGCAAAGTCGTTGGAGGAGCATCTGATTCTGGGCTTGTCTATTGCGAAGGTGCTGAACAGCCCATTTGCTTTTTCGGAGGAAAATGAAGGAATCAGGATTGCGGCGGATTATGATTACGGATATGGGTTTTGTGCAGCCGTTTTAAGCCAGTTCGCATTTTTCCTGTATGAGGAAGTAAAAAGAGAAGGCTTTGACGATATTTTATTTGCGGCAAGAGATGGTTACCTGGTGCAGAAAATGTACGATTTGCTGCGGGAAAGGGACCAGGAGGATAAGGAGCGGATGCCGGGGGGAATCTACTTTTATACTTCAAGAAAAGCGGCGGTTATGACCTGTATCAATAATGAAGCATATATCAATATGCTGATTGATATTTCGGATGGTATGGAACCGAAAAAACTGATGAAGGAGCGTTTCGGGCTGAGGGAAAGCCAGATTTTGCCCTATGATGAAAAAAGCTACGATATTATTCATAAATATGTGTGGGCGCATGTGGATGATATATTTAAGCGTGCAGAGGAAGCGAAGCGCAACTATTTTAAATATATGGGAAATATTCATCTGCAGATTGGCGGAAAATATGCTTTTATGGATTTTGTTTCCTCCGGCACCAGCCAGAAATCTCTGGCAAAAATAGTTCCGTTTGAAATAAAAGGGATATATGCGGGCTGGAATAGCGGCGAGAGCCAGGAAGAAGCAGAGGTAAAGCCGCTGTATTGTGATACATCTACATTTTTCCTGCAATATTATAAGATAATAGAGACGTTTATGACGTCAGAGGAGCCATCCCTCAGTCATTTTGATAAGAATGGAGAACCTGTATTTCAGAAACAGGAGAGAACGGAGCAGGAGCTTTCTTATGTAGAGGAAATGCAGCGGGCATGTATGGACTTTTTTCAGGACTATTTGGAGCTGTCAGGAGGAGCGTCAGAAAATATCAGTAATGATTTTACAGACAGCCTGTTTGCTGTCAGTAAGGAAGCCGTGCTTCAGGATACAGACAGTGTATTGAAAAATATCTCTTTGATGGATGACTGGCGGCAGATTCGTTTGAAAAAGGATAAAATGATTCAGGATTATGGTCGGAGGTAATTAGGTGGCAGAGTTAATGATACTCGGAAAACAGGAGCAGCAGCAACTGACGATGGAGGAACAGAGGGTAGCGTCCCTGATTTTAGAACATAACGGAGCAGAATATGACAGTATGCTTCGGGATGCGGACTGGGAAGTGTTTTATCAGATGAGTCCGATGCGGGAAGGGCTTTTGAACTGGTATCCGTTTTCAAAAAATTGTGAGATTTTAGAAATCAGTGATGGATTTGGGGCGCTTACAGGAGTTTTGGCAAGAACGGCGCAAAGAGTTACTGTTCTGGAAGAAAATGTAAAGCGTGCCGAATGCATTGCGAAGCGTTATGAAAATCTGGATAATGTTATCATACTCGCCGGAATGGGAAATGAATTGCCGATAGAGCAGACCTTCGATTACGTTATTGTGGAGAAAGAAGTAAATACTTCTTATGCGTTAGAACAACTGATAGGAAAAGTCTACCCTTTTCTAAAGGAGACGGGGAGACTTTTATTTGTTTGTGAAAATCGTTTTGGAATGAAGTACTGGTGCGGTGTGCCGGATTCCTTTTCGGGACAGCCCTTTGCAGGCATCAGAGGGCGCAGCGGCGCAGGAAGGCTCAACAGACAGGAATTAATTGAGGTTTTAGAAAAGAACAAAGAGATTGCAGGATGGCGTCTGTACTATCCGTTCCCCGATTACAAGCTGCCGCAGGCAGTTTATACCGACGGTTATCTTCCGAAGGAAAGCGTCAGGGACAGAGTGATTCCCTATTATTCGAAGGAAGAGCAAAAAAGTCTTGTCTGTCTGGAAAATGAAATCAGCGACAGCCTGATTGCAAACGGTGTTTTTCATGTTTTTGCAAATTCATTTCTGGTGGAATGCGGAAAGGAGCAGTTAGAACCGGAGGTGCTGTTTGCGGCGCTGTCGACGGACCGTGGAAAGGAGCATGGATTTGCAACGGTAATTTTTGCAAATGAGACGGTGCAGAAAAAAATGCTGCATCCGGAGGGAAGAAAAAGCTTAGAATTATTGCACCGGAACCAACAGGAGCTATTACAGCATGATGTGGCGTGTGTGGAGGAAAAATTAAAGGGGAATGTCCTTGAGATGCCCTTTGTTTCAGGAAAATCCCTGATTGAGTATTTAAAATATCTGTTTTTCCATCAAAAAGATGAGGTGGAGCGGATTTTTGACGAGCTGTATGAAGCGATACAGAAATCTTCTGAGGCAGTGGATTTTTCAGAGTGCCGGTTAAAGGATGACCGGTTGCGGAGAGAGAATGCGGGGGTGATTTTAAAGCGGGCATATATAGATATGATTCCTTACAATTCTTTTTATAAGGAGGGAAACATCCTTTTTTATGACCAGGAATTTGTCAGGGAATGTTATCCGGCAAAATATGTTCTTTTTCGTGCGCTGCGCTATACTTATATTTATATTCCGGAAGCGGAGGGGATTCTGCCGCTGCAGCAGTTTCAGGAAAAATACGGTTTAAGTGATATCTGGCAGGTGTTTGAACAGGAGGAAGCCCGGTTCGTGGAGGATAACCGGAATTATGAGCTGTTATCCTCTTTTTACCGCTGGGCAGGCGTTACTGCGAAGGATGTGGACGACAACATTGAGCGGTTAAAAGGCAATAAGAAGGAAACGAAAGCGAAGGAAGCGCCGTTCCATCGCCGCCGCCATGATTTGGAAAAATATAAGTATGATATCAGGCTGAATGCCATTAAAAAGGTACAGTTAGGGTTATTGAAGAAATTTGCAGAAGTATGTGAGTCATATGATTTGTCTTATTGCGTATTTTATGGAACGCTGTTGGGGGCAGTGCGGCATAAAGGCTATGTACCGTGGGATGATGATGTGGATGTCCTGATGCCGAGGGAGGATTACGACAGGCTGCTGGCGGTGGCGGAGGAAGCATTGGAACATCCGTATTTTTTACAGACGCCGGAAAGTGATGCGGGCTGCTTCTACGGCGGCTATAGTAAGCTGCGAAACAGCAGTACAACGGGAATTGATGAAAGGCATCGGGGAATGAAATGCAATCAGGGCATTTGGATTGATATTTTTCCGCTGGATGCTGTTCCGGGTAATGAAGAAGCGAAGCAGCGGCAGAAGAGCGAAATACAATTTTATCAAAGATTGTTGATGAAGAAAACCTACGGGGGAAAACGTGTGCTTTGGGAGATGGATGCTCAGAAAGAGGAGTACTATGAGGAAGTAAGCGGGATGTTTTCGAGGGAGGAGCTTTGCAGAAAACTGCATGATGTTATGGCGGGAAATCCTGAAAATGCCGGTGATAAGGTGGCGGTACTGGCAAGATTTTGGCGGGACAGAGCGTATCCGGAGTATGACAGGCAGGATTTTGAATTTTTGACGAAAGAAGCCTTTGAGGATATGGAAGTTTATGTACCTGCAGGGTATGAAAAGTGCTTAATACAGGAGTATGGAAAGGATTTTGCGTGTTATCCGCCGGAGGAAGAACGCCTTCCTCATCATAAAGCATTTTTTGATACAACAAAATCTTATATTGACTACATGGGAAAAACTGAGTACAATAGTTTGGATAATTGTGTTTAGAAAGGATTCGGGCATTTTATGGAAAAATATAAAGTGGGATACTTAGCAGGAGTATTTGATTTGTTTCATGTAGGGCATCTCAATCTGATACGCAGAGCGAAGGAAAGATGTGATTATCTGATGGTGGGGGCATTGTCAGATGAGCTGGTGGTGAAATTCAAAAAAAATCCGCCGTACATTCCTTTTGAGGAAAGAAAACAGATTTTGGAAGCGATTCGTTATGTAGATGAAGTGGTAATGGTGACAGAGGAAAACCATGAGAAAATGAAGGCATGGAATCTGTATCATTTTGACTGCCTTTTTTCCGGAGACGATTATTCCGGCAATCCGTATTGGATTGAGGACCAGCAGTCTCTGCAGAGAGTAGGCTCTAATATAGAGTTTTTTCCATATACGAAGAGTACAAGCTCTACGATGATTAAAGCGGCGATTACCAAATCGTTGGAAAAGAAGGAAAATTAAGGGGTAGTGGAAATGAAAGAAAAGAAGGTCACTTTATATAAGGCGGTTCGTATCCTGTTAGTCATCGCATTTGTGGCAGGGGTGGCGGCGATTGCACTGTATCCTTTTAGTAATCGTAATCTGACACTGCATTTTGTGGCGGAGGATACGGAATATGTGGTTTCAAGAAATAATGAAGAGATTTCTGCAGGAAACTGCCGCGAAGTGAAGTTTGATGAGAATGCAGACGAGGTATGTATCAGTAAGCTGCGGATTTATGGACCAAGCAAATCTACTCTTTTAAAGGAAGTAACATTTGATGAACTGTTTCGCTATATTGAGAGGGTAGAGAACGGCGAGGCACAGTGGACAAGCGAGGGAATTGTTCTGACGGGCGTTGATAACATTCAGTTTTATATGAATGACGATTATGTCACGATGCTTCAGAAACAGTCAAAGTCCTTTTTTCAGGAACGCTTTGTTATGGAAGGGCTTTATGTATGTCTGATTGTCCTTTTATGGTTTGCTGTTACAGCAGTGGAAGAACGCAAAAAAGAAGAAAACTGGAATAATCATGGTCCGGTTTTTGAGATAAAGAAGTTTTGCGGCGACATTAAGAAATACAGACAGTATATGGTATATGCGGCAAGAACGGATTTAAAGGCAGAGGTGGCAAATTCCTATTTGAATCGTCTCTGGTGGCTTCTTGAGCCCTTTTTTAATATGATTGTATATGTGATTGTGTTCGGTAATGTGATGGGTAATTCCGTAGAGAATTATTCTACCTTTATTTTTTCCGCACTGCTGATGTGGAATTTTTTCAACAAAACAGTAAATTACAGTGTGAAGCTGGTGCGCAATAATAAGGATATTATTACGAAGGTTTATATTCCTAAATTTATTATTTTGTTGTCGAACATGATTTTAAATATGTTTAAATTGTGGTTTTCGTTGATTGTACTGGTGGTTATGATGCTTATCTTCCGGGTGCAGATTGGCATTAATTTATTGTGGGTATTCCCGGCGTATGCAGTTATGATATTGCTTGCGTTTGGAGTAGGAATGATTTTCCTGCATTTCGGCGTGTATGTAGATGATTTGTCTTATGCAGTGGGAATCTTATTGAATATGCTGATGTTCCTGTCCGGTATTTTCTATGATACGATGACAACCCTGCCGGAGCCGCTGAATGCAGTGATGATGTGTCTGAATCCGGTGGCAGTGATTATTGACACGATGAGGAATGCTCTGTTATACAATACAGCGGCGAATTTACCGGTGCTTGGCGTGTGGTTTATCGTATCAGTAATTCTCTGCGCTGTAGGTGTTCATATTGTATATAAGAATGAAAACAGTTATGTGAAGATTGTGTAGGCTTAGCAGACGGCGGAACGATAGAATTGTTTGTATGGAGGAAATCATGGGAAATATTGCGCTGGAAGTAAATCATGTCAGCATTGACTATAAAAATCTGATGCATATGTCAATGCATCAGAGCCTTTTACAGAAGGGGGTAAAGCGTGCGGATATTATCCGTGCCGTGGATGATGTATCATTTCAGGTGGAGCAGGGAAAAATTTTAGGAATTGTGGGACGGAACGGTTCCGGAAAAACCACATTGCTGCGCTCCATCGCGGGTATCTTCCGCCCGGACGAGGGATATATTGACACAAAAGGAAACAGAGTTTCGCTGATGGCGATTGGAATTGGATTTAATCCCAATAATACAGGACGTGAAAATATTTTAAAATCCGGGATGCTGTTGGGGTGTGAGCTGGATTATGTGAAGGAACATATGGAGGAAATTATAGAATTTTCGGAATTGGGCGACTTTATTGAGCGTCCGGTTCGTACTTATTCCAGCGGTATGTATTCGAAGCTGTCATTTGCGGTGACAGCCATTCTTGATACGGATATTATGCTTGTGGATGAGGTGCTCAGTGTTGGTGATGAGCATTTTCGCCAGAAGAGCTATAAGAAGATGGAAGAATTGATGCTCAGTGACAGAACGGTTCTCATTGTGTCACATGCCACGGATACCTTAAAGAAATTCTGTAATCAGGTGCTCTGGATTAATGACGGCAAATTTATGAAGCTGGGTGATACCGAAGAAGTATTAGCTGAGTATGATGAGTTTATGAAGCTGTAAGATGAAGCAGAGAAATGAGTTTAGGAAACTGTAAATGGAAGCAGAGAAAATTGGAGAGAAAAACATGAGTGAGAAATGCCTGTATGATGTGATGGGGTATGAGATTGGACTTATTATGACAAAGACCTATAATCCGAGTAAGGCAGAAAACAGTGCAGACACGCGCGATTTGGGCGTGCTTTTGTGCTATTTAGGGGCAGCGGAGCCGGAATATAAGGAGATAACATATGAGAAGGACCCCTATGTGCTTTCCAGATTGGAATTTCCATATACAATCGACTGGAACTATCATGCGCTCCGTGGGTTTTATGGACCGGAAGAAAACGGAACCTGGATGGGACCGGAAAATACGGTTTATTTAAAGGATACGGGAATTGCAAAAAGCGGATTGAAAATAAAATATTATGTGCCGGCATTTTTACTTGGAATGGACGCTGCATTGAAGGTCCTTGTCAATGGTGTGGAGGCGGCAGAAATCCCCCTGACAGAAGAAGGGATTTTTGAACAGGTGATAGATGTATCCGCCATTGGAAAGGAAGAACAGGAGTATTTAGAGCAGGCGCATCGGATTTTAAAAATTCTTCTGACAGAATTTGACCGCGTATGCCAGAAATATCATCTGCATTATTATTTGATTTGCGGCAGTCTGCTTGGGGCGGTACGCCATGGAGATTTAATTCCGTGGGATGATGATGTGGATGTGGCGATGCCGCGGGCAGATTTTGAGATTTTGCTGCAGCATGTGAAGGAAGAATGGGGAGAGGGCAAGGACATTATGTTCCTGAATTACAGTGAAATGGGAAATCATGCTTTCCTCGATTATATGACAAGAATTGTCTATATGAAAGAAGAAATTCCTGTAAATATTTTCCGGAAAATTAAGGGAAAAGGCAGACAGGATGTGGACAACCATCTCCCGATGGATATTTACGTGCTGGATAATGCTTCAGACAATGAAAAATTTCATCAGTTCCAGACGCAGTTTATCCGGGGGCTCTATGGGCTTGCCATGGGGCATCGCGCCTATATCAATCCGGAGGATTATACCAACCGTGATAAGCAGACCCAGAGAATTGTAAAGACGCTTTCTGCGATTGGAAAAGTGATACCGCTTTCCTGGATTTTCGGGTGCTACGAGTGGGTGCGCAAGTGGAACAGGAAGAAAAAATGCGAGAATTATTTTGAGTCCAATGGATTTATTTACTGTATTCCCTGGAAGTTTAAGCAGGAGTGGTTTGGCGAGGGGAAAAGACTGTCCCTTGGCGATATGACGGTGAGCGTGCCTCAGGATTACGAGGCGTTTTTAAAGATGCATTATGGGGATTTTATGGAATATCCGCCAATGCATATGAGAAAGCCGACGCATAGTGTGGAGGCGAGCGGGATATTTTAGGGATTGATGGAGGAAGGGAATGTGAAACAAAGCGGGAGAAAGCTTCATGGGCGTTTGTGTTTTTTCTTATTGCTGCTATATACGTTATTTGGTAAGGTAACTGATAAATATTTTCCGATAAATGGAGTTACAGCAGAAAAGGAAAGAAGTAAAGCTACGGTAAAGAGTATATTTGACGGAACATATCAGCAGGATATGAGTCAGTATATGCTGAGTGCAATGCCGGGAAGGGATCTGTTAGTAAAAACTCATAATCAAGTGTTGTATTCAGTGTTCCATGTTTCTTCTAATAGGAATAATGGGATTGTGGATACAATTTTTGGAATGACGGAAACAGGGTTTCCGTTATGATATGCTTGGCTAGGTATACAAAGTTTTAGAAAAGAAAATGTTTAAAGATAGTTTTTTCGAAAATAAGGAAAAGGTGGATAAAAATGCTAAGAGAACAGTTGGTTGCAAAAGAGAATAGAAAGAATATATTTTTTTGTATGGTATCACTAATGGCACTTTTTTTAATAAATTGGTATTGGTTTGAGCCGTTAAAAGAAAAAATATTTTTGATAGGAGATGATATAAGATTTTATAATATTGTAAAATCAAGTGACAATATTATAAAAACGGTATTCACAAATGATGCTGGAGTATATAGACCTTTGTCTTATTTAGTTATGGCGGTAGCAGTTAAGATTCTGGGTGTGGATTCTTTGGCATATTTTCGGTTGAATCTTATATTTAATATGGCAATCATTTTAAGCGTATATAAGACAGTACATATGATTGCTAAAAAGAATAAAATTTGTATTTCCTTTTTGGGGTCATTCTTATATATAGTTGCAGTATACTCTTATTACGGTGTTACTCAGCTTTTGGGTTTGATGGAGCAAATGTGTGTGTTTTTTTCCGTTTGGTTTTTTTATTTTATAATAAAGTATATAAGAAGTGGCAATAAAAAAGATTATATATGCAGTGTAGTTATCTATTTGTTAGTATTATTGACGCATGAAAGATTTTTAGCATTACTTGGAGTATACATTGTATTAAATGTTTTCATTTTATATGATAAAGATATTAAAGTCAGGATTAAGAATATGGTGATTGCATTGTTGCCTGCAATATACTTTATTGTAATGAAGGTATTTGTATTCAAGGTAAAATTATTTGTAGGAACGGCACAGATTCCTGTAGAATTCAGTTTAACTAGGACAATAGAATATATATTACAATCGCTATTGTCAATGTTTGGAATCATTCTTGGACAGAAGCATCTGATGGGACATCTTTTTTCTGAATATAGTAAAATGGAACAGTTGATGATACTGTTAGTATGTGTGTTGTTGATTGTTTGTTTTATCATATATGTTTATCAATGTATTATCGCGGACAGGCAGGGACGCAGGGAAGAACTGCAGACGTTATTAGTGTTCATTTTTGTAGAGGGAGCTACGATTATTTGTTATTCTATATCGTCGCGCATAGAAATGAGACAAATTTATGTTCCCTATACAATTTTTGTGATATATGTGATGTACTGTATTAGTAAAATCAATGTTTCATTTGAAATTACATCATGTGCGATTTTTTTTAGCATTGTGATAGTGACTATAAATGCTTATGTGTTTCGTCAGAATGTAGATTCTTTATTTTTCTTAAGAGCGATGAGTTTTGGAAAAACAGGGTACGAGAACTCAATTGCGATGAATGAAAATATCGAAGATTATAAAATATATATTGAAGAAAATGGGGAGATAACATGGGCAATGCTTTTGAGTGATGAGAAAGACATTTTTTATATGTATGACAAAGAGGTTGAATGGGAGCGATTTGAAGATTTAGACTTATTGCAGCAAAATGTGCAGGAAGATTTGAAAAATGATAAAAAGGTAAAGATATTGTATATCAATGCTAATATAAATAACCAAGTCAATTCGCTTGAGTATGTAGATAAAAATCAGCAGGTTGATGTAAAAGCGCAAATGGGAAGATAAAAAACAAATGTAAAAATGGGAGGGGAAAAATGAAACATCAGGAAACATTATATATCGTAATTCCCTGTTACAACGAGGAAGCTGTCTTACCGGAGACAGAAAAGCGTCTGACGGCAAAGCTGGAAAAAATGATAGGGAATGGGATGATATCGGACAAGAGCCGCATGGTATTTGTGGACGATGGCTCTAAGGATAAAACATGGTCTATGATAGCGGAGATGTATGAGAAAAATCCATATGTGATGGGAATTAAATCATCTAAAAACCGAGGACACCAGAACACCCTGTTAGAAGGGCTGATGACAGTGAAAGACGACTGTGACATGGTGGTATCTATGGATGCGGATTTGCAGGATGATATTGAAGTGTTAGACCAGTTTGTAGAAAAGTATTATGCGGGCTGTGAAATTGTCTATGGAGTCCGCAGTGCAAGAAAAACAGATACCTGGTTTAAACGGACAACTGCCCAGGGATTTTATAAGGTGATGGAAGCCATGGGGGTGAATATCGTTTATAATCATGCGGACTACAGACTTATGAGTAAAAGGGCAATCAAGGAGCTGGAAAATTTCAAGGAGGTTAATCTTTTCCTGAGAGGAATCGTTCCTATGATTGGATTTAAAACGGATATTGTTGAGTATGAACGGAGTGAACGTTTTGCGGGAGAGTCCAAATATCCCTTAAAGAAGATGGTTTCCTTTGCCTTAGACGGTATGACATCCCTTAGCATTAAACCGATTCGGTTTATTACCTCGCTGGGCTTTCTTTTATTTGCGATAAGTATTATTTTGCTGATTTATTATGGCGTTGGCTATTTTATGGGAAAGACCATACAAGGCTGGGCAACTTTGGTTATTTCTATCTGGGGCATCGGCGGCCTGGAGCTTTTAGCCATCGGCATTATCGGTGAATATATTGGTAAGATTTATATGGAGACAAAAGAAAGACCAAGATTTATTGTGGAAGAATACCTGAGAAAGTAAGTCTGAGATACGGGGTATGAAAAATGGATAGGAAAATAAAAACAAATCATACGTTTGCGGTATGTGCCTATAAGGAATCGCCATATTTGGAAGAATGTGTTCGGTCTTTGATGGAACAGACAGTGAAAACCAATATTATTATAGCAACCTCTACACCATGCGATTACATAAAGGGAATTGCGGAAAAATATGAGATACCGCTGTATGTCAGAGACGGGAAAAGCGATATCAGAGATGATTGGAATTTTGCTTATGACCGGGCGGAAACCGACTGGGTGACAATCGCACACCAGGATGACAAATATGACAGGGATTATGTAAAAGCGTTTTTGGACACAGTGGAAAAATATCAAAAGCCCATAGCATTTTTGACAGATTATATTCCAATAAAGAATGGGAAGATAGGTGCAAGGGATATTAATTCAAAGATAAGGCGTTTTCTCCGCAAGCCGTTGAAAAGTCCGAAGCGTGCAGGGAAAAGGTTTTGGAAGAGAGCGGTGCTGTCTTTGGGCAACAGCATTTGCTGTCCGGCGGTAACCTATCATAAAAGTGTATTGGGAGAATCTTTTTTTACATCGGAATTAAAGTACAACATTGACTGGGATACTTTTCTGAAACTGGCGGAGACGGATGGAGCTATGGCGTATACGGAAAAACCGCTGACCTTTTACCGGGTACATGACGGCGCCACCAGCAAGGAATTTATTGTGGACCATCGCCGGGAAAAAGATGACAGGACAATGTTTGCGAAGTTCTGGCCTAAATGGGTAGTCAATATTATTATGGTATTTTATAAGAAAGCATATGACACGTATGATTAAGGGAGAGCTATGAGTAGACGGATAGAGTGGTTAGACGGTGTGAAGGGGCTTGCCTGTGTAGGAGTGGCACTGCATCATTTTTCGCTTGCCTTTTTGCCGGCGACTTATTATGGAGATATTAGTATCTCAAAATTTTCCAGTGGATTTGATGTGAAAATGGCACAGTCTCCCATAGGATTTTTTATCAATGGCAATTATATGGTAGCCCTTTTCTGCCTCATAAGTGCATTGGTTTTGAGCCTTAAGGTGATGGGGCTGCAAAATAAAGAAGAAATTTGTAATATATTTATAAAACGGTATCCGCGTTTGATGCTTCCCATTGTGCCTGTTGTACTGCTGGTATATGTTATGCTGCATTTCGGCTGGTTTTACCATTTGGAAATTGTTCCGGTTACCCAGTCTCCCTGGCTTGGCTTTTATTATTTAGAAAAGGTTGGAATTGGAAGATGTATAGAATCTTTATTTGTTACAACCTGGTTTGCCAGTGATTCCACATTTTCCAATGCGTTTTGGATGTTAGGGCAGCTGCTTTTTGGCTCGTTTTTAGCCATTATTCTTAGTACTTTCGCATGGAAAGCGAACAGGAAAGCTCTTGGAATCATATATCTTTTTTGCACAATCCTGTATGTCAGGGTAAACACGCTGCATTTGGCATTTGTTTTAGGGGTGCTGTTGGCTTACTGTTTCAGGGAAATGAAGGGAATGTTTGGACATACGTGGCTTGGAGTATTATGTCTGCTGCTGGGGCTGTTTTTGGGTGGGTATCCTTCAGGGATACAACCGGAAAATATCTACAGATTTTTAAACTGTCTCCCGGAGGTTATTTTGTCATACCAATTCTGGCATATCATAGGGGCGTTTTTTACGGTTTATGGTATCTGGAACATATCCATATTGCAGAAGGTGTTAAAGTGTAAACTATTTCAATTTCTGGGCAGGATATCTTATGCCGTGTATGTGATACATATACCGTTTATTTTTTCTGTGTCCTGTTATGTTTTTGGAAAACTGGTATCAGCAGGATGGGGATATTTGTATAGTGTAACCGGCACATTTGTGTGCAGCATGGCAATGATTCTTTTGATAGAGTATATTTATAATCGCTATGTGGAAGCGGCATGTGAAAAAATTTTGAATGCAGCGATGAAAATGGTTTTTCCGGCTAAGGGATAGCCTATGAGAAAGGGATAGGATGATAGGTAAGTTAATAGGGTTATATAGAAAATACGAAGAAATCATCAAATATGTGATTGTGGGCGGACTGACTACCGTCGTGAGTATGGCTTGCTTTTATGCAAGCGTATGGACCTTTTTAGATGGAAATGATGCCATACAGCTTCAGGTTGCCAATGTTATCTCATGGGTCGGCGGCGTGGCGTTTGCTTATGTAACCAACAGGACGATTGTATTTAAAAGCCAGAACAGAAATATTTTGAAGGAGATTATCTCATTTACAGGAGCGCGTGTACTCACATTATTTCTGGATATGGGAGTAATGTTTGTGCTGGCTACTCTGCTGCAGGTAAACTATAATATTTCTAAATTGATATCTACTGTGCTGGTTATGGTGGGAAATTATTTTATCAGTAAATTGCTGGTGTTTAAAAAAGAGAAATAAATACGTGTTTGAATTGTCGGGAATGATATTGCGCCAGAGGCATATTTTGAAGAATAGAGGAGGAGTTTGAGCGGTGCGCAGGAGGGTTAGAATTGAGTGTGATATTTTTCTTGCAATTCTGCTGACTTTATTTCTGACAGCAAGCATTGAGATAAAGACATCAGAAGTAAAATTAAAAATAGAATTTGGCGAAACATATAAAGAGATGAATGGCGAGGTGGCGCAGTTATTTTATTCTGAAAATCAGGAGGAACTCTCGGAAGAAAAATCTCAGCGGAAAACCATTGCGGACGGGTATGTCACTTTTCAGCTTCCGGAAGTGGAGCTGTCAAATACGCAGTTGCGTTTTGAACCTGTTATGAGCGCGGGGGATTTTACAATCCATAAAGTTGAAGTGCTGCTAAGAGACAGGTGCATTTGGAGCTTATCAGGAGAAGAAATAACTGATTACATAGAATATACCGTTAATTGCGAATATGATTGGAATGAGGGAAAGTTTATTTCCTGTTCCGATGACCCAATGATATGGCTGAACAGTAAGTTTAATGAGACGGCAGTAAAAGCATGTCAGAAGCGGAATATGACACTGTGCTTTGTGAGTGCCCTGATTCTCTATCTGGGATTTGGAATACTGCAGATAAAAATAAAGAGAAAAGAATACAGTATGCGGTTGACAAAAGGGCATTTTGCAGGCGTGCTTGTTTCCGGTACTGTGGTGGCTGTAGGGATAAGCTTAAATTACGGCGTTTTTTATATGGAACAGAATTTTGGTGACACGCCCTTTGGACAGCTGCTTTATCATCTGCACACACCCCTGGACGGAACAAACACCTCCTCTTTTTATGGGATATTTGGGGCGATAGCAGCGATTTGGGTGATAACCTTTGCGGCGGTGTTTGGCGTTGATTACTTACTAAGGAGATTTCGCAAGCAGGCAGGATATCCGGTATGGCTGGGATTGTTGGGAATCATTATCGGGGCATACGCGCTGATAGAGGGATATCTTCATTTTGAATATGGGGAGTACTATAAATACACACATGAAAATACGGAGCTGTATGAGCAATATTATGTAGATGGACGGAATGTCACCCTTAAATTTCCGGAAAAGAAACGAAATTTAATATACATATTTTTAGAATCCATGGAAACCACTTATGCGGATGAGCGCTCCGGAGGGGCGATGCAGAAGAATTATATTCCCGAACTGACGGAGCTTTCCATGGAAAATATAAGTTTTTCGGAAAATGGGGTGTTGAATGGAGCCTATACCGTGCCCGGTGCGACATTTACCATGGGAGCTCTTGTGGCGCAGACATCGGGAGTGCCGATTAATGAGACTCTTGTCAGCAACAGTACATTAAACGGTATCTGGGAATCGGAAAATAATTACCTGCCCGGCATCTGGTCCATTGGGGATGTGCTGGCGGAGGAAGGGTATGTGCAGGAGTTTATGATAGGCTCGGACGCTTCTTTTGCAGGACGTGGTTCTTATTTCAGAGGGCATGGAGATTATAAGATATTTGATTATTATAAAGCGCTTTCAGAAGGAAAGATACCGGAAGGTTACTGGGTATGGTGGGGATATGAAGATAAGAAGCTGATAGATTTTGCAAAGGAAGAACTTTTATCTCTGGCGGAAGGGGAGGAACCGTTTAACTTTACCATGCTGACGGTAGATACGCATTTTACGGACGGGTATGAGTGCGAAAAGTGCGGGAAGGAATACGATTCACAGTATAGTAATGTGATTGCGTGTTCTGACAGTCAAATTGCAGCGTTTGTTCGCTGGATTATGCAGCAGGAGTTTTATGAGAATACCACGATTGTTATTGCCGGGGACCACCTTACTATGGATTCTGCCTATATTCAGTCGGAGGGCGCAGAGGCTTTTGACAGAAAGACTTACTTTACCATGATTAATCCGGCGGAGGGCAGTGCGGAAGCGGTGAGGGAGAGACGGTATACTACGCTGGATATTTATCCTACCACATTGGCAGGGCTCGGCGTGGAAATTGAGGGAGACAGACTTGGGTTAGGGGTGAATTTGTTTTCGGATACGCCTACGCTGTATGAGGAATTTGGAGCGGAGTACCTGAATGAGGAGTTGTTGAAAAATTCTAAGTTTTATACGAAAAAGTTGTTGTATGGGAATTGAAAAAGAGGGGACTTGCCGGAGAAAAATCATAGAATGGGGAAAAAGAAAGGATAAATGTTAAAAAAATGTCCAATTTTCCAATTTTGCCATGTTCAAATCCCGTGAGACGTGTTAATATACCGTTGCACGCCGAAATGGGAACACGTACTTATTCTTCCCAGTGCGAAATACAGGATATGGTGATGAGGTAATACTCTGCTGTATCCTGTATTTTAAATGTGGGGGAACAGAGGGAGTAGAGATAAGAAAAAAGTAAAGAAAATACAGGAATTTCCAATTTTGCCATGTTCAAATCTAAAAAAGAATGCTAATATAATGTTGCACGCCGAAATGGGTATGAAGCATCATTCGTATCCGTGCATCATACAGGATATAGTGACAGAGGGAATACTCGGCTATATCCTGTATTTTATTAAAAGAAAATAGTGCGCAGTTTGGGAAATCATAAAGTTTTCCGGTTCTGATATTTCTGAACCAGAAAAAATATGTTATAAAAATAAAGTCAACCGTTTCAAATACAGGATACGATGAGAGCGACATCCCTCCGTTGTATCCTGTATTTTTTTAGAAGAACTTGCTCATGATATGGTCAAATGGTT
>Ga0129308_1000581_pt1 | contig 51877 bp, 49 predicted proteins | sample L827metagenome_FD_94440 | JGI IMG/M metagenome (GOLD analysis project Ga0129308, IMG submission 94440) | Ring-tailed lemur group fecal microbial communities from Wisconsin, USA - L827 metagenome | ecosystem: Host-associated > Mammals > Digestive system > Large intestine > Fecal | place: USA... | reverse complement strand
CAACTTCATGAACGAAGAGGGAATGTACCCCATCAACAACCTCTATCAGATTTGTCTGGCCCTAAAAACCATACATACCTCGGACATATTGGAATACATCAAAAAATGCAAATCATTCGAACTGGTATGGAATGAAAACCAAACCGAAATTCTTGCATTCTTCACCCCCTTATGGCATCACCAATCGCCGAAGTCTATTTCTGCTCCGGTTTCTCCCGCAGTTTCTCCGGCGGTTTCTCCCGCAGAAACAAATTCAAAAACGAATAATAATATATTATATAATATAAATAATAATATATCTCCTTCGGAGAATTCTTTGGAAAATCCTTCGGAGAATCTTTCAGAGAATTCTTCAGAAAACCCTTCGAAGAATCTTTCAGAGATTCCTTCGGAGAATCCTGACGGAACGCCTCACGGCGATGAAGCTCCAAAAGCTTCTTCATCCGCCAAAGAATTCTTCCACAGAATCAACGCCAATCCCGAAGAGAAGCAGGCGATACTGGTACCGATTATCGACCGCATCGCCACCGACCGCAACTACACCCGCCGGCGGGCACTGGATACACTGGTCATTCTGGTGAACGAGTTCCTTATTCCCCACTTCGACGCCCAGTCCACGTTCGCAAAAACATCGCACAACGGACGCATCATCTGGTTGCAGAACCTTATCAAGACCCGGTATGGAGAGAAACTGATACAGCAGGCCGCGCAGAAACTGGGTGAAACGCTGCTGAAAAACCTGGAGGAACACCGCAAAAAACTCCGCGAATTCCGCCCCGTCTCGCCATTCGAATGGAAAGATGCCGACAAGGACATCCGATACTATGACGACCCCATAGACGGGAAAGTAGAGATTCCTGCGGATGCACCGCCACGACCCTGCGATACCGCCATCTGGAACATCCTGTCCAAAGAATGGGTGGACACCGGCGGTCAGTGCTCCGAACCGTAAGTCCGTTCCCCGCTTACCATGAACTTTTATTTTTTAATTTATAATTTTTAATTTGATATGAAGCCTTATTATTCCCTTTCAGATTTCCCCGACCGCAAAAGTGCGGGAAAAAACTTTGTTGCCGTATGTCCCAAATGCGGAACACCCCACCTGTCCATCTCCAAAGCAAAAGGTGTGTACCACTGCTTCTATGCAGGATGCGACTTCAACGGCATACTGACTGATTATTGTCGTTCCGACCGTCCCATGTTTTCCGGATATACTCCGGGAAACGCCGGACATGCTCCGACACACCGCAACAACAGAAACAATCCCGCCCGCAGCGACACCTCGACCGTGCAAGGCGAAGTGCCCATGCTGCCCTCGGACTACAAGTCCCTGACCGACGAAGTGATGCAGAAAATCAAGCCTCTCACCGACTCGCCCGACTGTACCGACCCCGACCAGCTTGCCGCACGCCGCTACCTCCAAGACCAGGGCATCTCCCTCTCCACCGCCATGGCAGCCCATATAGGCTGTCTGCGCCATTACTGCATCACCAAAAACAGTGAGAACAAGACCGAGCAGGCCTCTTCCGTGTATCCCTGCATCGCCTATGTGAACTATGTGGACGGCCACCCTGTCAACGCCAAATACCGCTCGTGCAGCCCTTCGCCCTCAGCCAGGCAGGAAGAGGGAAAACCCACTGTCTACAGCAAGTTCTGGGCCCAAGACTCGCCCACCACACCTTGCGCCCCCTACAACATCGAGTGCCTCAACCCCCTGTTGGTGGAGGAGGAAACCATTCCGCGAGTCATCGTGGTGGAAGGCGAAAAGGACACACTGGTATTGGCGGAAGCCGGATACCGTTATGTCATCAGCGTACCCTCGGGAGCCGCAAGCGACTTAGGCAAATCCTTCGAAGCGTTTCTCCCATGGCTGGAACAGGTGGAAAACATCGTTGTCTGCGGTGACACCGACCTACCCGGCCGCACACTGACCAAACGGCTGACGGACTACTTCAACGCCCGCTGCCTCTTTGTCACCCTGCCCGGCGGATGCAAGGACATAGGCGACGTGATGCTGCAATACGGCATCGAAGTGGTGCGCAGCGTCATCGACGGAGCAAGCGCGCGCCACACCACCGATATCATCACCGTAGCCGAGCGGAAGGATGAAGTCATCCGTGTGCTCCACGGTGAATACGACCACGGTTACAGTGTGGGATACGGCCCGCTGACCGACCGTATCTTCCATCCCACCGACATCGGCGGGCTCATCATCGTAACCGGAATGCCCAACAGCGGCAAGACTGATTTTCTGAACGACCTGACCTGCCGCATCATGCAGCAGACCGACCGGTTTGTATGCTATCTCTCCTTTGAGATTCCCGACAAGAACAAACACATCGCCCGGCTGGTGGGACTGATGCTGGGCAAAGCCAACACCACTGCCTACACCGACGAACAACTGACACCCTATCTTGACTTTCTGGACACCCACATGATTCATCTGGACATGCACGAGGTGCCGCCCACCCCCGAAAACATACTGAACCGTGCCGACCGAGTGCGCCGCACACGTCCGTTGAAATATCTGGTGGTAGACCCTTATCTTTTCATCGAAACACAAAGCGGCAACGGCGAGACCGAAACGCAGAGCATCAAGGCCATGCTCACCAAGTTCCAGACCTGGGGACGCGTAAACCACATCTGGGTGGTCATCGTGGCCCATCCGCGCGGACTGAAGACCGTGAACGGCCGAAACGAACTGGAGGCCATCAATATGTACACCATATCGGGCAGTGCAAACTGGGCGAACCTGGCGGATTTCATCCTCACCGTTTCACGTGTGTCAGACCCCGACCGCGCCTTTACGCGCATCGACATGCTGAAGGTACGCGACCAGGAGCTCTGCCGCACAGGAACCGTGTATTACACCCGCCACCCCTGCGGACGATATGAGGAGCATGAAAGCGAAGAGGAGTGCAATGCGGAGTAAAAATGCCACCGCAGGCTGCCTCACACACGGACGTAAGCATCGCCTCACGCGGACGTACGTGTGAGGCTACACGTATATATGTGTGGGGCTACGCGGACGTACGTGTCAGCCCATGCATATATACGTATCCAACGCCCTTTCCGACGTCTTTCCAAGAGTGCTTCTTACTTTCGTTTTCCGACCTCTCCTCTTCCAAGAGTGTTTCCACAACCTCTTCCAAGAGTGCTTCCAAAGTCTCTTCTAAGGTCTTCCCAAGTACCGGAAAATCAGTTCCACCTGCACCGAGTTGAACATCCGCTGCCGGTCGGCATAGCCCGAATCCGCCAAAGCACGGTAAAGCACCTTGTGGTGGTGTATCCATGAGGCCAGACGGTTCAGCGCGGCCACCGGAGTGATATCGGGAGCGTATGCCACCGCCAAGTCTCGTTTGTAATAGGGCTTCACCGGCCATCCTTCCATCTCTTCTTCTCTCTGATTCATATCATTTTTCCATTTGATTAATAGAACAAATGTAATGAAAATCAACCACATAGTCAACTATATCAAGTGCTTTAATTCATCTTTATTCATAACCTGTCACACTGTGTCACAGGGCTTCACCGGCATTCATGCCGCTTCACTTTTCCCTTCTTCCGCGATGCTATCTTTGTAATGTTCAATTAATATTAACCATTTAAAAACAGTAACATTATGGCATTGAATTACAGTGTGGCACTCCGCCCCAATCCCCAGGAAAGGGAAGCATCACCGATGGCTTACGCCACAGCGCAGATGAACGGTGAACTTTCGTTGAAACAGCTCAGCAGACGTGTGTCCTCACAGACCACCGTGAGCCGCGCCGATGTAGTGGCAGTCCTGACCGCTACCGTAGACAACCTGCTGGAAGCCTTGAAGGAAGGCAAGCAGGTAGACTTCGGCGACTTAGGCAAGTTCCGCCTTCAAATCACCAGTCGCGGAGCAGACACTCTGGAGAAGTTTACCGCCTCATGTATCACCGGTGTCAACATCCAGTACATCCCCGGAGAAGACCTGAAGACCATTTTCGGCTCATTGGAATTCCAACCCGTTGCCAGCCGTTCCGCACAGGCAGCCGCACTGCGCGCGGAGAAGGAAGGAAAAGTGGTGGAAGACCTGCTCAAGTCCAAGCAAGAACCGGCTGTCTAGCTCGTAGGGGCGGACCCGTGTGTCCGCCCGAATACACAAAAAAATGTATAACTTTTAAAAACATTACACCCATGGAAAAACAAAAAGGAAAATCAACCTGGAGTATCATACTCAAAGTAATTATTGCAGTAGCCACCGCCATAGGCGGTGTGCTAGGCATCCAAAGTTGTATCTAATTTTCAATTCTTAATAAGAATGACTTACGACAACATCAGTTCACAGTATCAGAACTACCGGCGCATAGCCTTGATAGTGGTCCACTGTTCCGCCACGCGTGCCGACCGCAGCTTTCCGGTAGAAGCCCTCCGCCGCTGCCATGTGCAGCAGCGCGGGTTTGCCGATATCGGCTATCATTTCTACATCACCCGCGACGGCATCACCCATGTCTGCCGCCCCACAGACCACATCGGCGCCCACGCCCGCTTTTTCAACGAGCACAGCATCGGAGTGTGTTACGAAGGCGGTCTGGACGAACAGGGACAACCTGCCGACACACGGACTGTGGAACAGAAAATAGCATTGATAGCACTGTTGCGGCAACTGCGGCTGGATTATCCCGAGGCACGCATCGTGGGACACAATGAACTCTCTACGAATGTTCATAAAGCGTGCCCCTGTTTCAAAGCAAGCCGGGAATATAAGGATTTATAAAATCGTTTCTATTAGTGGAGGGCTTCCGGTGTATGCCGGGAGCCTTTATTTTTTATAAGCTTATGAATAGGCTGCCATCCATTTCTTACTTGTAGTGCCCATACACCGATAATACGAGGACTGTCACTACCTCATCTTTAACACGATAGACAAGCCTATGCTCATCGTTTATTCTCCGCGACCAGGTTTCCTCCTTATAGTGTTTTAGGAGCTCAATCTGTCCGGTGCCCGTTGTGGGATGCTGCTTTAGTTCCCCCAGCAGTTTCTCCAATTTCTTGAGCAGGGGTTTGTTCCCGCTCTTCTTATGCCTTTGGATATCATCCAACGCATCTTGGGTAAACTCCAGCTCATACTCAATCATAAAGCAACTTTTTAAGGTCATCATCTGATGATACTCTTAATACTTTGCCTTCTTTTGCCTGCCGGATAGAACGGTCTATCTTTTCGTAGAACTCTTCCTCAGTCATACAGACATCACTATCCGTGACAGGAACAAGTTTGTACGAACGGTCTTTCCCTCTCTGGACAATCACCTGCTCACCATTATCAACCGAATCGAAATACTTCTTCTGGTTGTCTCTAAATTCTCTACTGCTTATAACCAACATAGCATTATGTATTTTAATTTAAAACAAAGATAGTGAATAATACAATCGCGTACAAATTTGGTACATATCATTATTGATATTTAAGAGAATGGTGCGCACGCCCTTGTTTCAAGGCAAGCCGGGAATATGAGGATTTATAACATTGTTTCTATTAGTATAGGACTTCCGGCGTATGCCGGGAGCCTTTTATTTTTTATAAGCAAGTTCTGTTCCCGGTGCATGCATCATTCCAAATTCCAGCAGAAGTTCATCTGCCAAATATTCATCACTCATACAATGCATATCCGCCACTCCTTCACTGATAAGCGTATATGTATCAGAGTTGTAAAACTTATCCATAGCATCCCCATAAGTAAGATGCCCCTTTTCGGCAAAGAGTTTTATTATCCTTGCATATTTCATTTGGAGTATCGTTTTATTTGCCAACATTTTATAGAGATAATTTAATAGCTTCTTTAAATAGCAGATTTTCAGTAAGCAGTTTTGAACTGGTTATACAAATTTGTTGATTAGGTTTTTCATATACCAATACATCGTCTGCCTCGATGATAATATCGGAAATATATTCTTAAATCAGGGTTAATTTTCTCCTAACGGAACAACCTTTTACTCACCTCACGTCCTCCACGTCCACAGACTGATAAGCTCCATCCTTCACTTCAATGATTACTGTAGGCTCTTTTACAATTAGTGTATGCCACATGCCGGCAGGTACTTGTACCCCAAAAATACCTGTAGCAACAGAACAAGTGTAACGATCCGTTTCTTCGCCTTGATTGTTATAGAATACCTCATCAGCCACGCCACAAAGCAACACTATCGTTTCAGAAGTTGAGGGATGGCGATGGATAGGAACCACCGAACCTGGCTGGATGGCATTCAACATACGTTGCGAGTTGTCATCGGCATCGTTACGCAAATCCATGGCAAAGCGTAGCCGTTCACTCTCAGTAGCCTTTCGCAACAAATCATCCAAAAGTTGTTTATTAAATATCATGTGTTCAAACTTTACTGTCAAAATGATTTTTTTGCTGTATCATTTGTAATAATCGTTGTTCGATAGGAGCACATAATCTGATGCGCAACTTGTCAATCGCTATACAACTCACATATAAAACTGCCATACAGACCGGAATTAGAACAACCACTTCAAGCGAGGTGTATTGTTGTTGAATTTGTTTTAACATGCCAAAGAAATAATGACTTCCAAACGGATGACTATGCACTATATATACCGAAAGTACAGAAGCAGAAATCCAATTGATGTATGTATTTTGAACACGTATTGAAGCAAACCATAGGAAAACACATACGGATGCAAGCAATACAACAGGTGAATTATAACGAAACGAAAAAATGATAGAGATAGGAAAGAATACCATTTTAATAGCATGTAATATAACCATTGTAAGTACAATTAAACAAATTACCCCCCCAATTTTATCTTTATTAACACATAGGCGTATTCTCTCAGGTAGAGCGCTACGTAGTAGAGTACAATGAAATGGATTAAATGATAGCCATTGACCGTAACTTCTATACTTTGATGCATATATCCAATATATACATCTATAACAATCATGACCAGTAGCATGTATTTCTTGGCGTTGTCTTTTAAGTTATCATATCCGGCATTAAGCAAAGGAGCCAACAAGAACAAACCAAAGTATGCCACTATGAACCATAGCCCACCTTCAGTTAATGGGAAAATTATACATATGAGGGCATCTTGAACAGGCTGGAGCCCTATACACACCGCCCCCACAGACAACAGGCTAAAGTAAAACACGCATTGCATGTACAATTTTAAAAAGCCCTTCAAGCTTGGTTTAATGCGGAAATATCCACTGATGAGCACAAAGCAATTCACCGCTATCACGCTCATTGACATAAGCAAGATACGAAATTCATTAGTGAATGTAAATGTGGGAGTATGCAGATTCCAAAGATTCTGCAAAACGTGGTTTGTCAAAACTCCCCACATGCAATAAATGCGCAACAATTCAAAATTTGATTGTCGCGACGAATTTGACTCGAGCTCCATTTTATCCTTCACATTGCAAGTTAATATAGTGTTCTAAATAAGCAGTCTGTACAGCATTTTGTTCAAATCTATCGATAATTGACTGGCGTGTTTGAGCAGCTATTTTGGTGTATAATTCTTTATCATTATACATACGTTCCAACGCTTTCACTAGCGAATCAACCGATTGAGGTTGGCAAAACAAGCCGTTGACTTCGGAAATTACCACATTATTGCAACCGATAATATCCGAAGATATTACAGGTACACCCATAGCCCCGGCTTCCATTAACACCAGTCCGAAGCCTTCCCGATAAGATGGGAGTACCAATAGTTTCGATGCTTTCACAAAAGGACGGATGTCCATTTGTTTTCCAGTTTCTATTATGTCCGGTTCGTGACGAATGGCATCTTCTGTGCGTTGACAGAGAGGATTAAGGTTTCCCTCTCTTCCTCCAATAAGAAGCAACTTAACAGGCAACCCTTTTTGTTTTAATGCGACAAAAGCGTCTACCAATTCCTCAACACCTTTATCTTTTACGATGCGCCCAACAAACGACATCACAAAATCATCCTCTTTCAAGTGATAAGTTTCTTTTACAGGAGCTGTATCAATGAAAATTGGATTATAACGATTCACATCAATACCATTGGCACTACCATAGCCTATTACGACAGTTTTTCCTTTTTGGCAAATTCCATCCGCCTCCAAAGTCTCTTTCACGCCATCGCTCACACAAATCACCTCGGTTGCACAAGCACACGATATACGCTCCATATTCATCAATAAATTACGCTTATAACCTGAGCAAGCTTGGTAACGCAAACCATGACACATATAAATACGATGTGGCACTCCTGTCAGTTTTGCCGCCATCATAGAAAGCAAAGATGCTTTCGGCGTGTTTCCATGCACTACATACGGTTTTTCCTTCACAAACAATTTGATAAATCGAGCAAACGATACCATGTCTTTTATTAAGGAAATTTCTCGCTGCATAGCAATCCCATATTTGTTAATTCGTTCGTTTGCGGCAATTTCATCCAGGCACTTACCTGGTGAAGACACTACACACACTTCATAATGCTTCTTGAGCTTCGCATACAAACCTACAAAAAAACCGAGCGACACAGGGATTGTTGTCGTTATGATAATCTTCTTCATCATTTAAAAGCTATGATAGAGATTGTAATAATTGTTTGCCATTGATTCTTTCGAATATATCAAAACCGCTTGATTAATATCAATGGGATATTGTTTCTTCTGATTAATCATTCGAACAAGCTCTTCATACAAATCATTCATATTACCGAAATCCACAAAACGGCTATGCTCTTTCATTGATATACTCTCTGGGCCTCCAGCTTTGAAACCTACAACAGGAGTACCACAGCAAAGCGACTCAGCACACACCATCGAGAAAGTTTCTTTCTCACTGGTTAGCAAAGTTACATTTGCTAATGAATAATATTCAGCCAATTCTTCTTGATTCTTCGTAAATCGAACAGGTATGACATTATCAGGAAAGTCACTACCATCCCCGTTATATCCCACAATAATCAACCTCCATAAAGGATGTTCTTTCTTCAGTCTTTTAGCAATTTCCAAAACATACTTACCACCTTTAATTGATGAATAAAAATTGGGAGTAACATGTAAAACAACTTTATTTTCAGAACTAAGCTGATGCGCAGTAATTAATCTTTTCGTATTATACGGATGAAACACTTTACAATCTAGCCCATTATACACTGCCGATACTTCTACATTCTTAAAAAAGGGTGATTCAGCTACACGCGCTGCCAGCCATGGAGACACACAGGTACTTTTAAGATTGGTAAATCCCTGATACGCAGCAAACATTGCATCCCAATAATGCTTCGAACGGTCAAAGAAATAAGATGTAGGAAGCTGACTTCCTGGCTTTTTAAATTGAGGACAAGCATCACATCCCGTCTTCCATTTGACACAATTTAATGAATGCCCACAACCTCCAGTGAATAAGAATTCAGCATGATGTGTCACCACCGTTTTGATCTCACGCACTTTTAAGTACGTAATCAGTTCTGGGATATTTATTGAAGAAGCATTAACGCAATGAATATTCACGATATCCGGATTCCATGAGTTGACTATCTTTTTAAGCCTGTTTGTACTGGCAGGAGCACATTCATAGGTATAACCTGTAACTTTACATGCCAATGATTGCATCTTTATAACCCAATCATCAGCAAGTTTGAATAATCCGTCTACATTTGATGCCGTAGCCCCTCTTGCATAGCATACCCTTACTTCATCGCCTTTATCAATCAATCCCTTCCGTAAGTCAGCCATTATCTTTCCAGTACTTCCGAATGCATATACACAGTTTACCAATAATATCTTCATACATTATTTGTTTTCTATCAATGATTGAAATCTTTCTATAAGTTGCTGTTGAATATGTTTACGCGAATGATTTTTGATTACACATTCCTGAGCTTTCTTTGCATACTCGCATACCATCCGAGGGTTAGCAACAATCTTACTCAATGTAGGCTGAATCTCCGCATAGGATGAAATACAGAAGGCCACATCTTGTTTCTTGAGATAATGGAAACCCGCTTGCTCCTCCCAACAAATTGCCATAACCGAACATCCTGAACCCATTAAATCAATAATCTTTGTAGAAAAGGACATGCGTGTAGCATACTTATACTTCCTATCAAATGATTCTACATGTAAAGCAATATCCGCTTTTTTATAAATTTCAGTCAATTCGGAAGGAGTGACACTACCCTTGAAATAAATTGAGTTTTCTTCGCAAAGTACAACTTTTTGCCGATTGGTCAACGTATCGGTTGTATAGACATGCAGTACTATTTTTTCGACCTCTTTATTAATCTGTCCAAGCGCCTCGCCAATCGCAGCCAAAGTTTTCCAACGGTTGCAATATAAGCGACCGGCATAAACCATTACAAGTGGTTTGTTTACAGTCATCTTAGGAATTGCCTCTTTCAAAGTTCCGCATTTATATAAAGTTTCTGTATTTACACCATAAAGTTTCTTATAATATGCGGCCTGCTGTGGTGAATGCATGAAATAATGACTATAGATAGGCATAACGCGGTCAAACATCCATCTCACATAGCATCGTCTTAACCAATATAATGGAGACCAGGAAAATTCTCGGAAAGAAGCTTCATCATCTCCTGTAAAAGCCACTACAGGAGCTTCCGTTAACTGATGAATGTATCTTTCCAAACGCAGCAATTTAGGTGTGGCCAATCTAGGGCAGAATACAATATCTGGATTAAAATCATCAATAAACTGTTTTATTCCATTTTCATTATATCTTCCATAAAGCCAAATCAAGTCGCGTACCATCATCATAGGTGTATGGACATAGGTTGATAAATTCTTCATCTTAGCGTAAAAGCCTTGATGCATAGCGACCATTTTTTGATCTGACTTAGGCGTTTCCAGCTCCACCACTTTACCAGCCTTTCCCTTTCCAATAATACTTTTAACCATCTCATCATCAGTCAAGCGAAAGTACCGCTTACAAACCGAATTCTCAGGCAAGCCCGGGCTGCAATAAATTTCAGCGAACTCTGCAGGAAAATTTGTAAACCAATTCGTCAATACGCCATTGCCGAATATATGGTCATTCCAGACTTCATCCGCAATTATCAATATTCTCATTCTTACTCTTCTGTTTGAATCGTTCTTCGCGAGTATGTTTTATCAAACGGGCAGGTGCTGGCACAATAGTCGCATAAGCCGGCACATCATGTGCTACCACGCAATTGGCACCCACCTTAGCATAATCACCAATGGTAACTCCCGGGAGTATAGTACACTTACTGCCTAACTCTACATGATTTCCTATTTTCACCTTCCCCGCGCTATTGTAACCTGCTGGTATATAATAGTTTCAGTACCAATTTCAGCATCATATCCGACCACGATTCCCTTAGGTCCATGCGGCAGGATAGGAGCTGTGGCATATCGATTGTCAATATTCAGATTGGTGCCAAACGAGCAACCGTGTCTAGCATCCTTCCTTTTTATCCAGAACAGGTAGTACAATTTCAAAACAACAGGACATTGAGACTTCGGGGATGTAACGATAGCTCTGCGTTTGAAATACTTCTCGGCATCCCAACCGGAAATAAGCGCAAGCAGTTTGCGCTGGAGCCACGACAGGTGGCGGACATTGACAGGTTCCATAAAAATTATCGTTTAATGAGTCGCATCGCAAAGAAACGACAGGTCTGAGGAAAACAACGGTAAAGCACAAAAAGCATCTTATGCGCAAGCGGCACTTTGGGGCATCTTAACGCCCCACACACATTTTCTTTGTATTCTTCCCACATCACAGCTCTTTGCTTCCCTGTAGCCACGGCACTCGTAACACCGCATATCATCAAAGGCAGACAAAAACGCCATTGCGACAGTGCGGTGTGCAGTTCCATTCCTTTCTCTCTGAAAAAACGGATACGCTCGTGGTAATGATTGATAAAATCAAGTCTCAATTTCTTCCTCAAACGTGCCATCGTACTGTTCGGGTTCCGGTAATAATAGTAAAACTGAGCGGGGATGACAACGATTTTCCTGCAACGAAAATACGCCTTCCATGAAGTCGCATCATCTTCGTTCACGACACCAAGCGGCATACGGATATCGCTCCATAGTTCCGCCCTATACAATCCCCCCCACACACACAGCGACTGTTCGTCGCTGTAAAAAATAGTCGTGTTGTCAAACACTTTCCCCCAAGTGTCAAGATTTACATTGGCGGGAAATGAGTCTCCGCATCCACGTATAAATTTGCACTGCACAAGATCCGCACCCGTCTCACCAGCTATTCTGACAAGGGTCTCTATCGTATATGGGTGCAAGAAATCGTCACTATCCAGAAAAAACAAATATTCCCCAGAGGGCGGACTGTCGAGTGCCGCATTGCGGGCACTCGATAGTCCGCCATTTGGCTTGTGAATAACGCGTATGCGCTTGTCGCGCTCCGCATATTCATCGCAAATTGCCGGACTGTCATCCGGCGAACCATCATCCACCAAAATTACTTCAAGATTAGTATAGGTTTGCGCCAAGATGCTATCTACACAGCGGCGCAAATATTTTTCGACCAAATAAACAGGTACGATAACTGATATTAAAGGTGTTTTCATCATTAAATGTTATTGAAATCAATAAAACAGTAATATCTCACTACTTTCCCATTAACTTCAAAGTACGTGCATCTAAATTCTCTTGGAAGTAGTCTTGCCAGTAGAAAACATAAGGAAATGTTCTTACGCCTGCTTGTTTGCTTTTATAAAAGAACGCTATCAGTCCCCATCCTAAAAATAGGCATAGCACTAGTTCATTAACTTTTTTCCGAAAGAACACCAAATCTGGAGCCAGCACAAGCAAAAAAACAGAATAATAGATGTAAACACGAAAAAATGCAGGGTTTAACTTTGCAAATGGGAAAAAACAAATAACCATCAAATAAAGTTTTAAAAATGTTTTATCATGTTTTATATTATATGAATACTTAAATGAAACAACAAGCACAATGACAGCATACAAAATTGTAAACCATCCACCAGTTGCTGTTTGAGTATATCCTTTTCCCGTTTCTTCTGCAGCAATTGACAATATCGTTGATGCAAAATAAGTCATTAAAACAAACCCTGCCAAGAACAAATAGACAGTATAGTTTTTCCATTTTTTTATAATGAAATAAATAGGCGCAGCCACAATAGCTGTCATATGAAATGACATTGCTAAAACTATCATAACAATATAGCCCCCAATATTCTTCCGTACAGCAAACATTGTTGCTAAAACGACAAACGAAACAGCAAAACTTTGTCTCATTGTTGTCGCAAAAGCTAATAAACCTGTAAACATGAATAAAAGGTAGCTCAGCCACGGTTTGCTTGAATATCTGTAAACCAACAGAGATAAAGAACCTATATATACAGTTGCATGAATAAACAACAACCCTCTAAATGGAATGCCAAACTCATGCAATGCATATATAAAGGAATAAAAACCCAAATCTTGAAAAAAAGTGCCATGCTGAGCAATACCTCTTACACCGTACATGACTGGATTTTCATAAATTGCCCGATAATTCTGCGTATCGGTGAACATGTAATCATTTCTAAGTCCCAAGAATAAAATAAACCAAACAGCTATAATCACGTGATAATAAAGTCTTCTATTATCATAGATAATCTTATCGTTTTCATTCCTTGAAATGAATACTATAGAAAGCACTAAAACCAATAATACAGTCAACAAGTAAACAACCATATTTGTCTATAAGTATTAAGTATATGCGAACAAAGAAATTTTATGATTGTTACTGTATTAATGAATGGTATGCTTTATTTAAGAAACTTCAGGCACACTAGCAAAATAGTTATCCCGATATAAATTGGAGGTCTAATTTGGGGAATTTGCCTTGTTACAGATTCAACAATTAATGGAATGATTGCTAAAAAGAAACTTGTAAAATAAAAGGTCAGTCGTAAATAATTAGGATTAACCCATGATAAGGGCATCAACAAAACTGCAAACATAACCGCTAAACTTAATAGATCACCACCATATTCTGTTTCTTCTTGAATCTTTGGATAGAACCAATAATATAAGATTGCTACTAAATAGAGGAAAGCAGAAAACACAGGAGTCCCAGCACCCGCCCGTTGACTAGCATAACCTTCGTAAACCGTTCCTTGAGATATATAACCTATAATTGTTGATACAAAACTCATTAACACTGGTGAGCACAACAGTGTCACCAATAGAACCTTTCGATATTCGCGTATAAAATGAATTAATAATAATGGTACGAAGAAAATTGCTGTCGAATGAATGGTATAAGCTATTAATATACAAATTACGAAAGGAACAATATTCTTCTTCAATACAAAATTTATACTACTAAGCACGAATCCCATGGCAATCGTTTGCCGAATTCCAGTCTCGAAGAATCCCGCAAACAGTGCTTGGTACACAAGAAACGCCAACATAATAGACCGTATATGGGGGGGGTAAAAATCCTTATAATAAAACACAATGGTGTGGTTATTATAAAAGCTATAAGGACTAAAAACGTTCTAAAATCGGTTGAGAATAATTGAAAGAGTTTTACAAGAACAGAATAGCCCATATCTCTTGAATAATAATCTTTCGCTACTAGAGAGAACTTGCTCAACAAAGTTCCAAAAGAAATATTCTTCATATCTTGAAACATATAATAATAGCGAATTGTGTCATTTGAGTTCTTCATATGAACCAAATCTATCTCCCTAAAACCCGCTTGAACGATTAATAACAGTCCACATATTATGATATAGACATTATTAATCCGATTTGAAGGTTTCTGGAAGGTAAAATACAACCCAAATACGATAATCAATACTGTGATAAGCAGATGCATAGACAACTATTTTCTCCAAATCATTTTGTTTACAACACCTGTGTAACTCTGTATCAACTTCACGACTTTAGTCGATACATTGGCATCATTATAAGCAGGTACAGTCAAGGCTTCATCTCCATTTTGATGCATTTCGACTGCCAGATCTACAGCTTGCAACACTTGCTCGGTAGAAATACATCCAATAGTAAAAACCCCTTTATCCATGGCTTCCGGACGTTCTGTCGAAGTACGGATGCTAACGGCAGGAAACTTGAAGTAGCTACCTTCCTCAGGTACCGTACCACTATCTGACACTACACAGAAAGCGTGTTGTTGCAAATGATTATAGTCATGAAAGCCCAAGGGCTGGCTCTGGATGACACGCGAATCGAACTTAAATCCTCGCCGTTCGATAAATTTGCGACTACGCGGATGACATGAATATAATATAGGCATATCATACTTTTCGGCCAATGCATTCACCGCATTCATTAAGCTAAAAAAATTTGACTCAATGTCTATATTCTCCTCTCGGTGAGCTGAAAGAAGAATGTATCTACGATCTTTCAAATTTAAGCGTTCAAGCACGTCGCTAGCATTAATTTGCTCAATACACTCATCTAGCACCTCACGCATAGGAGACCCTACCACGTATGTATATTCGGGTTTCACTCCCGTATCAATAATATAACGACGAGCATGTTCACTATAGCAAAGGTTTACATCACTCGTTACATCCACAATACGACGAATCACTTCTTCTGGCAAATTTTCATCTTTACAGCGGTTGCCTGCCTCCATGTGGAAAATTGGGATTTTTAATCGTTTAGCAGAAATGACAGATAAACAGCTGTTGGTATCACCCAAAACTATAACAGCATCGGGGTTTTCTTGTACCATTAATTCATAGCTCTTGGAAATTACATTAGCCATGGTTTGACCAATATTCTCACCAACTACACCCAGATAGAAGTCGGGTTCACGCAAGCCCAAATCTTTAAAAAATACCTCATTAAGTACATAGTCATAATTCTGACCGGTATGAACAAGTACATGATTAAAATACTTATCGCACTTTTTTATAATAGCCGACATCTTGATGATCTCAGGACGAGTACCAAGAATGGTCATTAACTTTAATTCACTCATAATCAATTAATAGATAGAATATAGTTCTTTATGATTATCAACCCAATCTTTCATTTCCACAATCATCTGCTCGTACGAAGGCACCGTAAAATTAAAGTCTGTTCGTTTGCATAACAGCGTTTTATCTAAAACCAACTTCTCTGAAGGATGAATCGTCAATTCATTATTACGGAAATACTTATTAAATAGACATAAAAGATCAAATTTATTAATACTCTTATTATTTACAAGGTTGTACAAGCCGGTCAAACCGGTATTCAATGCATGCTCCATTGCTTTGGCCAGTGTTAATGTTGTAACACCAGTCCAAATAGCTTTAGTAAAGCCATTGATTTCACCATTTTGCTGCATAAACCAATGGAATAAACCAATTCCTTTTTCATTGATATCAGGACCAATAATAGAGTTACGAAAAGTCAAGTTCTTATCATCATTAATCTCGCCCAACGCTTTGGTACGATCATAGTATGATTTTCCATCTGGAAATGATTCCTCCACATAGGGTCCTGTGTTACCTGCAAACACGCAATCGGTACTCATCTGAATCAAACGTGTAGACGTATCTTTCAGCCATGCTACTATTTCGTGGGGTAAATAGCTATTGATATAAACAGCTTTTTCTGGAGCTGACTCAGCAAATTGATTTAACAACCCAATACAGTTTATTACTGCATCGTAATTACCAGAAGTAACAACATTACGAAGATTATCTGCATCAAAAGCATCGCCTTTAATCCAATGAGTATATGGAAAAAGCTTGCGAGAGAAAGCATGTACTTCGTGACCTTGTTCCTTAAAATATAAAGCTATGGTATGACCCGCCATACCACTAGCGCCTAAAATCAAGACTTTCATTATTCAGAACGAATATCTCGTGCCTTTGCTTTGGGAATCAATCCTAAATCTTCCTGCACAAAACGAAGTTTTAACAAAAGTTCCATCATTCCAGGCACGTCCAATCTACGGGTATTGTGGCTATGATAATCTTCTTGCTTTTCAATTTCTGAATTACCTTCAGTAAAGAACTTATCATAGTTTAAATCTCTATTATCACAAGGAATGCGATAATACTCGCCCATATCAATAGCTTTGGTCATTTCTTCACGAGTTACAAGGGTCTCATATAATTTTTCCCCATGACGAGTTCCAATAATTTTTATTTCTGTTTCTTTGTATTTCGGGTCAACCTTTTCATAAACTTCCTTCAGTGCCTCAGCCAAGACTTGAAGGGTAGCCGCTGGTGCCTTTTGCACAAACAAATCACCATTTTCACCATGTGTAAATGCATATATTACCAAGTCTACTGCATCATCAAGTGTCATCATGAATCGAGTCATATTCGGATCAGTGATTGTTATAGGTTTACCTTGCTCCATTTGTTCAACCCACAAAGGAATGACAGATCCTCGACTTGCCATCACATTTCCATAGCGTGTGCAACAGATAGTAGTCTGAGCACCTACCCCCAATTCACGGCCTTTAGCAATAGCTACTTTTTCCATGAGTGCTTTACTGATACCCATTGCGTTGATAGGATAGGCTGCCTTGTCGGTTGAAAGTACCACTACATTCTTCACACCATGCTCAATAGCAGAGAGCAACACATTTTCTGTACCTAAAACATTGGTTCGAGTAGCTTCCATCGGAAAAAACTCACAACTAGGCACCTGTTTTAAGGCGGCCGCACTAAACACATAATCCACCCCACGCATCGCCACATCGACCGATGTCTTATTACGCACATTACCTATATAGAATTTCACTTTCGGATTTTGAAGCGCATGGCGCATATCGTCTTGCTTCTTCTCATCACGACTGAAAATTCTGATTTCTTTGATATCGCTATTCAGAAAGCGACGAAGAACAGCGTTACCAAACGAACCTGTTCCACCTGTAATTAACAGGACTTTATCTTTGAAAACAGACATAAAAAATATACAATTGATTAGTTATTCAATGATTTAGCTAAAAAATCCACGCCTATTTGCTTATATTCCTTTAATAATTGATCCACTTCATCCCAATTAATAGGTCTATTCAAAATAGAATAATCCATATTGCTTTCAGATGTAATTCGATCTGTGAGTTTTAACTTCTCAAGCAAAGTATAAAAACGGTCATTCATGCCGATATTTTCTATCGTCGGCAAAACAACCATAAACGGACGATGAAACAAAATGCTAAACACTGTTCCATGAAAGGAATTTGTTACAACAGCACTAGCATTGAATATATTAGCTAACCAGTCCTCTACCCTGCAATCATTATTATAGAGGATAGGTTGACCTTTCAGGTACTCGTTCAGACACTTTTCAAATGCAGCTCTATTGTGTAGCATATAAATGCAAATTGAATTTGAAGTTTCACACTTACCGAGCAATGGATAATAATGTTCAACAGTCAATAATAGCGTAGGATCGGGAACTACTATACATTCAGTTCGTCCCATTTCCTCTACAATCTTTTTACCACTTTTCTCTCTCACAGAAAAAGCATTAAATCGAGCAACTAACGGAGAAAGCTTAGGATATAGCTTTGAAGGGAAGTTTGTGGTCCCGAAGCTCACTGCATAAGCGATGCGTTTTAATGCTTCTCGCCCAAAACTTAGATAATAGGCTGTAGAACCGCCCGGTTCTCCTCCCTTCACAAACGACGCGTTCATCACTTGATCACTTCCAGTAATTATACAATCTAATTGATTGGAGTATAATTGCATCTTTTTAGCTCTGTAAAATCTCTTTGACAGGTTCAAAAACTTCGTTCGAAAAGGAATAAATAATTGTTCCTTTTGCTTTTCACGCTTCATCCTATGAGGATGAAGAATCCTACGATAACGAAAGATGGTGTATAGGTTATTTTCATAAATCCAAGGCTTGTAATTTAACACTTGAACCTCATGCCCCATTGACTTTAGTGTTTGTTGTAATGCATAGCATTGCAAAACAGCACCATAGTTTGAAGGCCAGTGAAACGTAAGAATTCCTATTTTCATATATCTCATTTTATGACCATAATCCCAATCGGCACAATACGTCACGAATATATGTTTTCATTAAACGCCGATAATTAATTGGAGCACATTTATTGATAAGTTGAATGACCGATTGTGTAGAATTCAACTCATCTTTAAACGTTGAATAATTGACTGAAACGTGAGAAGAATAATCTATTGTGATGCTGTAAACTTGCGCATAGTCGACTTCAAGATTATGAAGATTGTCTAATTGAGTAATTTGTTCTCCTTTCCTATTGAACACCATTAATGAGCTCAATCCTTTATCATCATCCTTCAATACCTTATTTATACGTTTTGCCCCCCATAAATCACCTATCATCAAATCGCTACCACCTTTCGATTGCTTCATTGAACACCGATAACAAGATGGTCTTAAGTAGACATTATCAATAAATCCTCTCATATAGGCATTTTTTGTAAATACCTCACAGAGCGAAACTGTATTTTTTTCTCCACGCCCGTTGGTCGTGGAGAAGGTCAGAGCGAAACTGTATTTTTTCCATCCTAAACGCTTGTCTCTGAACGAAATACCCTCTATGCGGGCATTCCGTTCAAAGAGAAGCGATTTAAGGTCAGACGAAACTGAATTTTTTCCGCACTGACGTGCAATAGTTTCATTCAAATACATTCTCCATACCTTCGGACTGGGCACCCCGTGACAGATAAAATCAACTGTAAGCAGATTCTCGTATTCTTTGCATAAATACTTTTTCAGTCCCGCTATTTGACACGGTGTTCCACTAAAAAGAACTTTCCTACCTTCTTTCAAATAGTGTTCCGCCTTTTGATAATTATCTTTTATTCGGCTTTGCACATACTTGGAACCTCGGAAAGCTTTCAAACCTTCTTTGGTTTCCGTATAATCATGCTTTACCTCCCAATTCTCATCAAAACAAGCACCAAACACTATCCCCCCTTCATCAATCACCTGTTCGGCTATAGCTGTAAACACACCACCTGAAGAACTCTCGCGGCGAATCTTTTCATCCTTATTGTAAGCAGCATATACCTTCAACGGTTTGCGAGGTTCATTTTGATTGATAACTGGGCATACCTTTTCGCAGAGTCCGCACTCTATACAAATGGTTTTATCTACACGAGGATAAAGAAACCCCTCCTCATCCTCATGCATTGAAATACATTGCTTGGGACATCGCTGCACACATGCATTGCACCCACAGCAAAAAGCTTTTTCCTTAATTTCTATCATCCAAATTAAATTTTCAAGCCGACTCTGTTAATCAACGCATTGACAGGGCCACTGAATAACCTGCGTTCACTTGTATTCATCGAATATCGCCAAAAAAGCGGTATATAACAACAGGCAAATAACGTAATACCTCCTATAAACGTAGGGATAGTATAGTGCACCTGAAAGTAGGTGTTCAAGAGTATGAAAGCTAGCCCAACCAATGCAGGAACCAAACTCATTTGAAAAATTTCCTTCCAAAACAAAGGAATATCAATGTGTATCTTTTTATAATAGTAGATATTCATAGCGACAATCTGTCCTGCCGTTAAAGCCAACGCTGTCCCTATCGCACAGCCAATCCCTCCATACATCTTTGCCAAAGGTAGGGAAACGCCCAAACTAGCTATAGCGATTACCACATAAAGAATTGAACGGAACTTCATTTGGTTACGGGCTTGCAAAATAGTAATGCCTAGATTTTGAATCAAAGGAATAGTTAACGGCACAAAGAAAAGCAATGCGATAGTGAATGCTTCATGATAATCCTCTCCTGCCCATAAACGGATAAAGGATTGGCCAAACACGATAAATCCGGTTAATATAAAAGCCATAATAATATATTGAATACGCCCCGTTCGGATAAATAAATCAGAAATGGCCTTTTCATCGTTGCCTTTTGCTACCATAGCCGTTACTTTAGGCAGGAAAACCCCGGAGATGGCCGTAGAGAACATCATGTAGATTTGCTGTAACTGGATAGCTACGGCATAAACAGCCACAACAGCTACTCCCTTATAAATTCCCAACACGAACTGCCCAGTACTCCAATAGATGCGATCCATGATGGCATTTAAAAATATCCAAAAAGAATAAATACCCACTTCACGGAAGACCCCCCATTTGAAATGGGTAAACTTCACCTTGATATGAAGTTTGTGACGGCAGTACCAGGCATTAACACAAAGCGTCACAACATTAAAGGTGGTAATCAACACTACCATTGCAATAGCTTTATAACCCATATAAAGTAATACAATCATGATAGTTGTATTCAATATGGTACGCACTATGCTCACCAATCGTTGGAATACAAAATTTTCATAAGCCGTTATGATAGCTCCCCAAACACTCATCGGGAATGTAAATGCTAGGTTAAACATCAGGAGTAGCATCATAATGCGTACTTTATCAAGGTCTGCGGCTGTCATCGTAGTATCAAAAAGACTATCCACATTAAAAAACAAGCCAAATCCGACCAATAAGGCGATAATGCCAATACCGCAATAAAGAATGAAGAACATACCAAACATTTCGTATTGTTCATTTATCTTATTCTCAGCACGGAATTTAGCCGTGTAACGTACTATCGCATTGGCAAATCCTAAATCAAGAACTGTCAGGTATGCCACTACAGACGCTACTAGTGAATAGAGACCATACTCGTTCTGCCCCATCATACGCAACATGAAGGGAATATAAAGCAGCCCCAACACATTGTTAAGAGCGATGGATACATAGGACAGAAAGGCTCCCGCCTTTAACTGATTGATGACCATATTAATGGTGAATGTATAAGCGTTTTTCCACCTTTTGTGGCTTAAAAGCACCATTTGAGGCAAAAAAACGCTATTTTTATGATGATTTAATACTGTTGCGCCACAGAAATGGTTGCCAATACCTGATTTCTCCAAACATGAGGCAAAAGGAACTCTACTGTAGCATCTAATATTTTGACTATAGTATCCTTTATTTTTATAGGCAACCTCTTCACGGCATCACAAAACCAGTCGAAGAAGTTCATTCCATTCCAACGGCAGCTTTGAGCAAAGGAATTGATGCGTGCGAAATTTATAGCATACGATACACTACCGACAGAGAAGCTGTTGTTTCGATAGGTAGCAATGCAGCGCATCTGCTGTTCGCAAATATTATTTGAGAACTCCAATCGTCCGTCCTCCAAGCGACGGAGTATCCTAGTCTGTCTCTTTCTCAAAGTCTCTTTTTGAATAGTTATTACTTTCTGATTCTCTCATTTAGCAAACTCAGAAAGAAAACCAACGAATGAATGTCGTTGCCACGCAAAGCATACATGCCTGCCTCTTGCAGTGCTTCCGCTTTTTTCTGCACATGCTTGCCATACATACCAGCCAACGAAGGTATATTCAGCTGAAACAACACTCCTGCTTGCTGTAAAGCCTTGTAGTCTGCCATCTGCATATATTCATAGCGTTCAGGATGGGCAAGTAACGGATGGTATCCCCTAACCCGAATACACTCCAACATGGGGAGCAGTTCCATAGGAGGATTGAAATAGGAAGTTTCAACCAACAGGTAGCGTTTCTCTCCGTGTAGGGACAGAAGGTCACCTGTTTCCAAACGCTGAACGAAAAGATTGTCAAGCATATACTCGGCTGCAAGATGTAACTTTATCGTGCCGTTGACGGCTTGATAAGCAGCCTCTGTTTCTTCAAACATTTGTCGAAGATCTGCTGTTTTATTCGGTATATCTTCCATAATATGCGGCGTGAACCACACTTCGGCTATACCTTGCTTCTCCATCTCCTTCAATATCTCCAATGTTTCAGACAATGTTTTCACACCATCATCCACACCGGGTAACAGATGGGAATGGCAATCGGTCATTCCACGCAGAATACCGCTATCCGCTACACTTACTTTACGTTTGAAGAAATGAAACACTTTTATTTATTCATTGGAATAATTACCATACCCGTAATGATAGCCGTAACGATAGCCATAGCGATGATAACCGTATCTGCCTCCATAAGCGACAGTAGTGCCATTAAGGAGCAAAGCCATATTGTTCAATTTATGGTCTGCATAGTAACTGTCTATCACAGGAAGCATCTCACGCTCCATCAGTCCGGAACGGACAACAAAGAGAGTCATATCCGCCCACTTAGCAATAATGCTGGTATCGGCAACAATCTCTACCGGAGGACAGTCGATGAAAACAAGGTCGTACTCCTTACGCAAGCTTGCAATAAGGGTCTCCATCTTGGGACTGAAAAGTAACTCCGACGGATTGGGAGGTATGGTACCCACCGGAATAACGCCTACGTTGGCATGGACAACATTATTTACTACAATCTCTTTCCAATCGGACACCTGACCGCCCAAATAATTGGAAACACCGGTCTTCGGTTTGTTAACGTAAGCACTTAAACTGGCACGACGCATATCCAAGTCAATGACTGCCACCTTCTTGTCCTTTATGGCAAAGCTGACAGCAAGGTTCATGGTGATGAATGTCTTTCCGCTACCCGGATTCATGGAGGAAACCATGATAACCTTATTTCCTTGCGCCATAAACTCAAGATTGGTGCGAACCACACGGAAAGCCTCGTTTATCATATCCCTATTCTTTTCCTTGACTACTATGGCATATTCATTTGCCTTCGTTTTCTTACCCGCTTTCTTTTTGTTACCGTCAGCCATGGGAATTTCTCCTACAAACGGAACATTCATGTTTTCCAAATCTTTGCGGCCGCGCACGCGGGTATTCATATTCTCCATCATAAAGATTACCACTGCAGGAATGAGCAATCCCAATACAAATGCCACCATAAGAATATTCATTTTCTTGGGAGCTGTCGGGAATGCACTACCGCGTGGAGCAGTAATCACTCTTGTATTGTAAGCTGTGAAAGCCTGTGAAAGTTCATTTTCCTCACGTTTCTGAAGCAGATAGAGGTAAAGTTCTTCCTTTACTTTCTGCTGACGCTCTACGCTCAACAGGTATTTCGCCTGGTTCGGATTGGAAGCCAATTGTTGTGTGGTAGCCAATTCCTCTTGCTTGATACTCCGGATTTGAGTATTCAGTGACACGATATGGTTGTCCACAGACTGGAGGATGGTTTGCTGCATACTCTTCAGGGAACTTGTCAAGTCCTTTACCAACGGGTTCTTCTCGCTACTGTTAGCTATCAGCCGATTACGGTCGAGTACCATTTGATTGTATTCACTAATCTGGTTCTCGATATTGACACTTCCGATACCGGAATTGGAAGGCAACGGCTGGTTCATCCGTTTGTTGTTTAATTCCCTGCGGATATATTGGGCGGTAGAAAGCTGGTTATTGAGGGAAAGCAGTTCCTTCTTGTTCTCTGCGGACTGGGTGAGGTAGAGGTTGGAGGCAGCTTGCACATCCGGCAACAGGTGCTCGGACTTGTAAGAAGAAATATTTTCATCCACATGCCCCAATTCGTTCTCAATCACGCCCAAACGGTCACCGATAAACTGGGAAGTGGATACGGCAATCTGGTTCTTGTCTTGAATCCATTTCTCATTATAGACCTCAATCAACATATTCAATATATCTTCCGCCTTTTGTATGGAAGCGTCATCAATACTGAGATTGATGATGGTAGCATCTTCGTTGCCCAATTCGGCACGGAGGTTCTTGGTATAATAATCTGTAATACCGGTTATGTCACCATGATTGTATGTAATGGTGGAACCGACATATTCTTCGTTCGGATTTTGGCTGACCGACAAATACATGCTTCCAACAGGTGTATGAATGGAATCATTGAATACCCCCGAAACACTTCCGTCCACATCTTCTCCTTCCATAGTAAAGTTGGAAAGTGTAAACTTCTCATTGTCGTTCATTTCAATTTGAAAACCGACAACGGCATTTTTGTCTTGCAACACCACTGATATAGGAGAAGCCTTGTAAAGCTCTACCCGCTTCAAGCCTTTACGGACCGTATAAGTCTCGTTTAGTCCTAAACGTTTCACCACTTCGGTCATCAGCGTAGGCGAAGATATGGTAAGCAACTCATTGTTGATATTGGTGTTGCTCTTGAACATACCCAGATCGGCAAAGTCATTACTCAGTGCATTACTAGCCGAACTGCCCTTGCTGTTATCTTTTACCAAAATAGATGCCGAACGGGTATAAATATTAGGGGAACTAAATATATAAAGAAGCGCCACCGAAAGTGTGACAACCAACGATAAAGCGAACCAATGCCATTTAGGAAGGAACATTCCCCACAGGTCTTGGATGCGAATAAAATCGTCAGCAGGCTTATTATTCATCTTTCTATTTTCCATTCTGTCTTTATGTCTAACAATTATTTGAAAAGCAGTACCCCTAATGAAGAAAGGAAAGAACCAACACTGATCCAAAGAGATACAGACTTCACGCTATTTTCATTAATAGTACTCTGTCCGGCACGAACTTTGTTGGGCTGCACATAAACTACATCATTCTGCTTCAAGTAATAAACCGGAGAATTGAACATGTCCTTGGATCGAATATCCACCCAATGTGTGACCCGCTTGCCGTCTTCCTCACGAATCACAAAGATGGCATCCCGCTTGCCATGGATAGTCAAGTCGCCCGCCACACTGACAGCCTCAAGCAGGGTAATCTGATCCTTGGTGATGGCGTACTTGCCGGGAGTCTTTACCTCGCCCAGTACTGAGAAGTAAAGGTTCATAAACTCCACGGTCACAACAGGGTCGTTTACCAGATTTTCCTCCATTAGCCGTTTCTTGATTAGTTTGGCTATCTGACTTTTGGTCATACCTGCAATATGAAGTGTTCCCAATACCGGAAAATCAATATCCCCATTGTCATCAAGCGTATAACCGGAAACTTCTCCGGTGGTATTGCCACCTTTCAAATCATTATATCCTGCCCGATATTGAATTTTTGTCAGATTGAACAACGCTGCCAATTGCGGGTCTTTACTTGACACGATGATGGAAATCTGGTCTTTGGGCTGCACAGTAATATCCCGTGCTCCGTTGATAACCTCCGGCTGATTCACCTTAATGTCTTGAAAGTAGAGAATCTCCTTGGATGTATTGCAAGACACCAGCAATATCGCCATTAGAAGCATACTTAAAAAATCTTTTTTCATAAATTATATATTCTGTACAGTTAGTTTTTGTGTATATCACTTTATTTTTCTTCAAATTATAACTCTATGATTTAATGATAATAATATAAGAAGGGGTTATATTTTTTCCAGATAGGCTCCCGGAATATAGGTAGTAGCTAAAGAAAACGCTCCTTCCAAGCGTATCACAACCCGCTTATGCCCTTTAATACGAATCAATTCACCTTCTATGCCGGCAAAATCTCCCTTTATGACACGCACACGATCGCCTTGGCGAAGGTTTTCATTGATTACCTGAACCGCATCTTCCGAGAAGTCGAGCAGAAACATGAAATCCTGCATCTGCTTGTCGGGAACTACTAAAAGTTGTCGGGTTTCCAGATTCAGAAGATAACTCATGGATAAGCCGTATTCATTGACCAATGAAAGGCAAGTGGCATAATCTGAACGGATAAATACAAAATTGGGAAGTACGGGTTTTTCCACTTTGACTTTCTTCCCTCTTCTTTCTATCATAACAGTACGATAAGGAATGTAATGCTCTATTTTTAATCGCTCCAATAATTGCTTTATTGTCTTTGCTGTAGAATATTTTGTTTTTGCTGCAAACCACTTGATGGACTGCGCTGTTTTCTTGTCTGTCGTCATAGTTAAGCACGCTTCGCGTCATCGCCTCTTTAGAAGGCAATTTTATAAAAGATTCAATAAAATGAATTATGCTTTTTGTTCCACCTCTTACACAGAGGTAACACATCAGCCAGAGAACGTATAACCCGGATTTCAAACAGAAAAAGAAGAATATAATACTAAAAACATTAGATTTCATAGAAAGGAAGGTTCGATTATCAAGTCATAAAAAAACTTGACATAAAAAAGTGCAAAGAAAAGGTAAAGAGAAGAAAATGAAAAAAAATCATTCATAAATTCTATTACCTAAAAAAATAAATATTAACTTTGTGCCGAATTAATGACTTTCATTGCTCCACCTCTGTGTAAGAGGTTATGCAAAATAAAAAAACTACTTAATTGATGACAGCACCTTGCGGTTAGCTTCATCCATTATCACTTGATTCAAAGAAGCCAAATAAATACGTGTCGTTTTTTCTGAAGTATGTCCCATTCCTTCACTTATTACAGATAGTGAAACACCATTTTCACGAGCAATGGAAGCCCAAGTGTGGCGCGGTACATAAGTAGTGAGATGTAGATGGGGAATATTCAACAGCTTCTCTATTTTTTTAAGTTGAGCATTCTGATAGCGTAACGCATTGTAATATTGTTCTTGTAAGTCTCGAGAAATATTAGAATGAAGAATAGGCAATACATAATCTGACCCCTCAGTGAGGGAACTATATTTCTCTATAATTTCTTCCATACAAGGTTCAAGACCTATAATCAGCTGCTGACCTGTCTTTTTACGATGATAAGTGATAAGGCCATCTTTGATATCCTTTTTACACAAATGGGCCATATCTACAAAAGCCATACCACGTGTATAGAAACTGAACATGAACAAATCACGAGCTAATTCCAACTTTTTCTTACCACTTAAATCCAACTCTTTCAACAGACGTAGTGCTTCTATACTTAAAGCACGTTTCTGCGTCTTATCAATTCCAGTGTACACACCCTCAAACGAATGTTGTTGAACAGCCAAGTTCTTGCTTACAGCCTTATTATACACAGCACGCAATACACGCATATAAAACGAGGAGGTATTCGACACCACACCACGCTGTTTCAGCCAAGATTGATAACTTTTAATCTGCTCGGAAGTTATCTCTTCTATACTGAGGTCTTCTCCCTTACGGAAGTTAAAGAAACTATTAAAAGTACATGAGTAAGAAACGGCGGTCTTAAACTGACCGTTGTTTTGCAGAAGTTCTTCCTGCTCTTTCATAAAAGAAAAAAATGAATTGCTACACATAAATTATTTATTAAAATAGACAATGCCAACATGACATTGCGAGGTTAAATGTATAACAACGGTCGCGGTTAAAAAAGGATTCGTTTATTTAAATTCTTAACAATAAAAAAAGTCCGAAACGTTCGCTTCGGACTTTTCTATATGCTTGACCTCATTTATTCAACTTCCGGTGTAATCAGTTTATAACCCTTACCGTGAATGTTGATGATTTCGATAGAGTCGTCTTCTTTTAAATGTTTACGCAATTTAGTGATATACACGTCCATGCTTCGGGCATTGAAGTAATTGTCATCAATCCAAATAGTTTTCAATGCAAAGTCACGCTGCAGAATTTCATTGGCATGCGCACACAGCAATCCCAACAATTCTGACTCCTTAGTGGTAAGTTTGGTGTTCTTGCCATCAATAGACAGAATTTGTTTCTGAGTATCGAAAGTAAAGCGACCAATCTTATAAATATTACTTTCCTTATTTCTCTTACCACGCACACGACGCAAGATGGCTTCGATACGGAAAGTCAATTCTTCCATACTGAACGGCTTGGTGATATAATCATCAGCACCGATTTTAAACCCTTCCAAGATATCTTCTTTCAGCGTTTTTGCTGTCAAGAAGATAATAGGAATTTCAGCATTTGCAGCACGAATTTCCTGTGCCAGCGTGAAACCGTCCTTTTTAGGCATCATCACATCCAGTACACACAAATCATATTTGTTCTTCAGGAAAGCCTTGTAACCGGCATCACCATCCGGACAAAGTTCAGCCGAGTAGCCTTTTGCCTGCAAATATTCTCTCAAAAGCATGCCAAGATTCTCATCATCTTCGCATAACAAGATACGCAATTTCTCGTCCATATTATTCATTTTTTAATAAAGGTAATACAATAATAAATTTAGTTCCTACATTCAGTTCACTGTCAGCACGTATAACGCCTTTATGATCCTGAATTATTTTCTTCACGTAAGCCAAGCCCAAACCGAATCCTTTCACATCGTGCAGGTTACCGGTGTGTACCCGATAGAACTTATCAAATATCTTTTTCAGGTTTTCCTTCTTGATACCGATACCATTGTCCTGTATCGAGATATAAAGTTTACCTGACTCGTTCCATGTCCGTATGTTCAGCAGCAGTTCTCCTTCCGGTTTCTTATACTTCACTGCATTGTCCAGCAAGTTAAAGATAACATTCGTAAAGTGCATTTCGTCCACAAATATATCAGGATTCTCTGCATCTAAACTGGAAGTGATTTTCCCATTATACTTTTCCACTTTCAATGTAAAAGTATTAACGACTCCCGCTATCAGTTCATTTGCATTCACTTCCTTCATCTTAAGCGTTGCCTTCTGCCTTTCGAACATTGACATCTGCAATACTTTCTCTACCTGAAAACGCAAACGTTTCGTCTCGTCATTGATAACCCCCGAAATATGCTGGAACATAGCCGGAGACTTACCCACTGCAGGGTCTTTCAACATCTGTGCCGCCAACGAGATGGTAGAGATAGGTGTCTTAAACTCATGCGTCATATTGTTGATGAAGTCATTCTTTATCTCTGTCAGCTTCTTCTGGCGGAAGATGATATAGATGGTAAAGATGAATGTCACAAGCAATACAAACGTAAAAATGAGCGACGGTATCATAAATTTAACAGAACTGAATATGTAACTGTTCAATTCAGGGAAGTGAACATTTACCATTCCCATTCGTGCAGGCGGATCATTCTGGAATATTACCTTGCGGTAAGTGTTCTCGCTACCCTCGTTCGTATAGTCGGGACAATGATAAGCCTCCGTTCCCTCACGATCCGTTACTGTAAAATGATACGGAATATCAATACCGTTATTCAGTAATTCCGTCTTTATAAACAAATCCAACTGCTTAAAGTTAATACGTTCTTTAAGCGGTTTATCACTGGCTGTACGCAAAATAGTATAAACCACTTCGTCTAACAATGCCCGCTGGTATACATATCGCTCCTTGATAATCTCCTGCAACGCTCTGGCTGTTTGCGGGATATTTTTACCGGTAGAGATAATTGCCTTCGGAACATTGGCCGGGCGGTTTGTACTAATCTTCATCTTGAGTTCGAAAGTAGAATAACCGTCCAACCCATCCGAAGAGACAGCATAATGCTGTGTGTGTGCAACCACTTCGCCTTCATCCTTTCCTTCTTGTGCAGCCTGCTGCCGGGATAATTGAGCAGCTCTTTCGGTAGCAATAACATCGTCTTCCAAATATTTCTTTGTTTCTACCAGCTCAATATTCCTGCACGCCTGGTCCAAACTGCGCCGAACCGATTCATCAAATTGCTCTCTGCGCATTTTCACCATTTCTTCAATATAGCTTACCTGCAAGTAAAGCAAACTCAGAAATGAGAGACCCATTACAATTCCTAATATCCAAATAGTAGACTTTTTCATGCCAGCAAAATTAAAAGCGTTAAACCTTATTACATAATGGATTAACCAAATTTAAACGGCAATTCTCTATAATTAACCGAAAAAGTCATTTAAACTAATAATCTGACTACTATAACAAATTTAACGCCACTTGGTTTGCAAAAATAATAAAAAATTAAGTTCAAAACCAAATAATAAACCTAAAAGTTTAAGGTTACTTAAATAAAAAGGAACGCCTTTTTAACGAAAAGCGTTCCTTTTAGATGCTATTTTTTACAGTTTACATTATTCGTCCTTTTTTTCATTCGCCTCAAATTCTTTCATTAATTTATCTTGAACGTCACCCGGAACGAGTTCGTAGCTGGCAAACTTCATAATGAATGAAGCACGGCCACCGGTCAATGAGCTCAAAGAAGTGGAGTAAGAGGACATTTCTTTCAAAGGCACTTTAGCAACTAATTTCTCATAACCGTTTTCGCTGCTCATGCCCATAATCATACCACGACGACCCTGCAAGTCACTCATCACATCGCCCATCTTGTCACTTGGAACAAATACTTCAACATCATAAATAGGTTCCAGAATCTTCGGACCGGCATTCTTAAACGCTTCACTGAAGGCATTACGTCCGGCAAGCATAAAGGAGATTTCATTGGAATCTACCGGGTGCATCTTGCCATCATAAACAATCACGCGGACGTCACGGGCATAAGAACCGGTCAACGGTCCTTGCTCCATACGGCTCATGATACCTTTCAAAATAGCCGGCATGAAACGTGCATCAATAGCACCTCCCACTACACTGTTAATGAACACTAATTTACCGCCCCATTCCAATGGAACTTCTTCAGTACCCTTTACGTTTATCTTGAATTCCTGTCCGTTAAACTTATAAGTATCGGGAACCGGCATACCTTCATAATAAGGTTCTACGATAAGATGAACTTCACCAAACTGTCCGGCACCACCTGATTGTTTCTTATGGCGGTAATCGGCACGGGCTGCTTTGGTAATTGTTTCACGATAAGGAATCTTCGGCTCTTCAAATTTAATCTGCAACTTCTCGTTGTTTTCCAAACGCCATTTCAATGTACGCAGATGGAACTCACCCTGTCCGTGAACGATGGTCTGTTTTAATTCTTTAGACTGTTCGATTTCCCAAGTGGGATCTTCTTCACGCATACGGTTCAGTACAACCATCATCTTTTCCACATCCGCCTCGTTCAGCGGTTTGATAGCGCGAGAATATTTAGCATTAGGATATTTGATGAAATTGAAACGGTTGTCGCAATCTTTACCGTTCAGCGTATTGCCGGTTTTTACGTCTTTCAACTTCACTGTACAGCCGATATCACCGGCACGCAATTCTTCAACAGGAATACGGTTTGAACCGGCGCATACAAAGAGCTGTGCCATACGTTCCTTTGAGCCACGATCCGCATTTGTCAAATCATCACCTTCATGTACGGTTCCACTCATTACCTTGAAATATTGAACTCCGCCAATATGCGGCTCAACAGCTGTTTTAAAGAAATAAAGTGAAGTAGGACCTTCAGCATTCGGTTCTACCACCTCACCTCTGGTATTGTGTACTTTCGGCATTTCATCTACAAACGGAACTACATTTCCCAAGAATTCCATCAAGCGGCGAACACCCATGTCTTTACCTGCACATACACAGAACACGGGGAACATGCCACGTGCAGCCAATCCCTTACGGATACCTTCACGCATTTCGTCTTCGGTCAATGACTCCGATTCAAAGAATTTCTCCATCAAAGTTTCATCGTGTTCGGCAGCAGCCTCAACCAATGCTTTGTGCAGTTCCATCGCCTTTTCTTTTTCCGAATCCGGAATTTCTTCAATGGTAGGTGCACCACCTTCAGGACCCCATGAATATTTCTTCATCAACAGCACGTCAATTAACTCATGGAAATTAGGCCCGGTCTCAATCGGATATTGTACGGGAACTACTTTAGATCCATAGATGGCTTGCAATTGTTCCAATACATTGTCATAGTCACACTTTTCATTATCGAGCTGGTTTACCAGGAAGATGACAGGTTTACCTAATTTTTCGGTGTAGCGGAAATGGTTTTGTGTACCTACTTCGGGACCGTATTGTCCGTTCAACAAAAGGATAGCAGTGTCTGTTACATTCAACGCAGTAAGGGCGGCACCTACAAAGTCATCACTGCCCGGGCAGTCAATTATATTAAGTTTTTTTCCGTTCCATTCTACATGATAAACGGTAGAGAACACTGAATAACCATATTCTTGCTCTACCGGAAAATAATCACTAACCGTATTTTTGGCAGTAATTCTGCCCCGACGTTTTATAATACCACTCTCAAAGAGCAATGACTCTGTGAGGGTGGTTTTACCTGATCCATCATTGCCAAGGAGTGCAATGTTTTTAATTTCGTTAGTCTGATATACTTTCATGATATCTAAGATTTAATTATTAACAAACGGATATGTGTCTCATATCTCCTTAAAAAGTGGAGCGCAAATTAGGAAATAAAGACAAAAAAAGCAACCTCAAGGCAGGTGTTACTAAACTATGTTTTACGGCAGGATTATCAAATTTCCAAACGTTATGCCCTCTTATTCTTAACCTTAATCCTATCTACTCTTCCGATAATCCCTCAAATAAATATAAATATCTATTCGATACCGCGAAAAGCAATGATAGTTTTCGTAGTTTTGCGCATTATTTTAATATATGGCCGGACTCTATTTACATATTCCCTTTTGCAAACGACGTTGCATCTACTGCGATTTCTTTTCCACTACCCAAAGTGAAAAGAAAACAGCTTATGTATCTTCTTTATGCCGTGAGCTGGAGATGCGCAAAGATTATGTTTCGGGAGAATCAATAGAAACCATCTATTTCGGTGGAGGAACTCCTTCCCAGCTGTCACAAGAGGATTTCATCAGAATATTCTCTCTTATATATAAGGTGTATAATGTGGAGCCCGATGCCGAAATCACACTTGAAGCAAATCCGGATGACCTGACGCCGGAATATATCACTATGCTCCGCAGCCTGCCTTTCAACCGTCTGAGCATGGGAATCCAAACGTTCAATGAGGACACATTGAAACTATTACAGCGCCGCCACACTGCCGCACAAGCCATCCACGCTTTTAACGACTGCCGCCGAGCAGGATTTCATAACATCAGTATCGATTTGATGTACGGACTTCCCGGTGAAACACTCGATTCGTGGCAGAAAGACTTGGTTCAGGCGATAAACCTGCATCCCGAACACATCTCCGCCTATCATCTGATATACGAAGAAAATACAGTTTTATGGAAACTTCGCGAACAACATAAAGTAGCCGAAGCTGATGAGGACTTGAGCGTTGCCTTGTTCAGCACTCTTATCGACAGCCTGAGTGCTGCCGGATATGAGCATTATGAAATATCCAACTTCTGTCTGCCCGGACTGCATTCCCGACACAATTCCAGTTATTGGACCGGAAAGAAATACTTGGGTTGCGGACCGTCGGCACATTCCTACAACGGCATTTCGCGTCAATGGAATATTGCTTCACTGGACGAATACACTAAAGGTATAGAGGATGGAACTCCGGCGTTCGAGATTGAGGAGCTCGATTTATACACCCGCTATAACGACTTTGTAATTACCAGTATCCGTACCGAATGGGGGATGCCGCTCTCCAAACTCCGCAGAGAATACGGTGAGAAATTATATGCCTATTGTCTGCGTATGGCACAGCCCCACTTGAAACAGGGAACACTGGAGATAGTCAACGATACACTAAAACTGACACGAGCGGGTATTTTCATTTCAGACGGCATAATGAGTGATATGCTCCGTGTAGAAGATTTTTAGTAAATTTGTCATCGATTTAACAACCAACAGACACACCCTACACAGCAATGGAGGAAACTGAATTACTAAAGAAAATACAAAAGCATGACTCCGAACAAGCTTTCCGGTCTTTATACAATCTGTATTACGACCGCTTTTTCCGTATTGCTTTCTACTATCTGCAACGTGACGAATGGGCACAAGAAGTGGTATTGGATGTTTTCACCGGTCTATGGAACAATCGGAAACGACAAGTGATTCCCGATGACTTCAATAAATACAGCTATGCACTGATACGCAACGCCGCCCTTAATTATCTGGAAAAGGAGCAACGCCGCGAAGCCATGCCATTGGACAATATCCCCGAAAGAATATCCTCCTCCCCTTCCCCCGAAGAACGGATTATTAATGAAGAATTATTCGCTCTGTACGAAAATTCACTGAATGAACTGCCCGACCGTTGCCGAGAAGTTTTTATCAAAGTACGTGAAGAGAAACAAAGCTATGCTGCTGTTGCAGAGGAACTTAACATTAGTCCTAAGACAGTAGACGCCCAACTGCAGAAAGCCGTTACCCGACTAAAAGAAAAAATAAATAATTATTTTAGGAATAAAGAGTAGGGAGATTTACCGATATGCCTGTCTTTACTTATAGAGAAAACTAATAAACTAAAACTAAAAAGTAAAAGACATGAGAACAAGTACACGTATGGCCCTCCCCTTCTTCTATGCATTATTAGTAGGGGCGTGCAGCAACAATGACAGTTATCCGAAAGAGTACATCGGATTTGAACGCGCTATGACCGACCACACTTTTGACGCCAACAACCAGGAGGAAACAATCACAATCAAGATTGTTGCCGGCGAAAAGCAAGACGAAGACCAAAAACTAAAACTAAATTCATCACAACCACAAGTATTAAAAATTACAGAACCTAATCCGATTATTGCCAAAGGCAAAAAGTCTGTAAAAGTAGATGTTATACTTTATCCGCAGAAGATTGCCAAGGGCCAGCGTATGCTTACTCTCACTTGCAAACCCGAAAGAAAAGATACAAAAGTTTCGGAAATGTCCATTCATCTGCGAAAGAAGTAGTATCTTTACCGGGCAAATGAGATAACATGAATTCACCGAAATCCGATAAAGAGCTGAACGAATGGCTGGAGCATCTGGCTTCATCTACTCATTCACCGCAGGGAAAATTCTCGGCGGAAGAGGGTTATGACATCTTGCAAAAACGCCTTAAACCGGCATCCCACAAACGCAAAGTATTTACCATTCGATACATTGCGGCGGCTGCCGTCCTCGTTCTCCTCTTAGGATTCGGTTGGATGTTCTATTCTTATCAGCATCCTTCTCCCCTGTTGATGGCATCGACCGGAGCCGAAACCCAAGTGCTAGAACTGCCCGACGGTTCAACAGTGACTCTAAACCGACATTCGCAATTGAGTTATCCCGAAACTTTCGGTAAGGAGCGTATCGTGGAACTGAACGGGGAAGCTTACTTTGAGGTCAGCAAGAATCCGGAAAAGCCTTTCCGGGTAAAGACTTCCGGGGTAACAGTCAGCGTATTGGGAACACATTTCAATGTCAATGCCTATGCCGCCGATTCTTTAGTTGAAACAACTCTGCTGGAAGGAAGTGTTGCCGTAAGCGACAATGCCAATGGCAGCCAAGTGATATTAAAACCTAATGAAACGGCCATTTATCATAAACAGGCCGGAACGCTCACCACACAACCGGACGAGGATGCAGGTAATGAAATAAGCTGGAGAGACGGTGTCTTGTCCTTCAATGATATTTCGATGGAAGACATTGTCCGCCAATTATCTCATCACTTCAATGTAAAGATTGAGATTATAGGGGAACAATTGCGTACATACAAGTTGAATGCCCGTTTTAAACACAACGAAACGCTGAAAGAAATTCTGGACATGCTCGCCGTAATCGGTGACTTTACGTATCAAACTACACAAGCCAACGTAATAGAATTAAAACAGAAAACTAAAACTAAATGATTTTTGTATTTTACCGAAAGCATAGCATCAGGAAACTAATCTTGATGTTATCACTTTGCTTTTCAATTTCCATCGCTAAGGCACAGACACCGGATATGCCTGTCAGTCTTCATCTGAAACAAGCTGACCTGAAAGAGTTCATTGCCCGAATAGAGGAAGCAACAGGATATTCTTTTATCTATGGTGAAGAGGTGGTATTGAAACATCCTATAACTATCAGCCAAAAGAAAGTACCTTTACAAACCGTACTGACCAAGGCATTTATGGGGCAGGATATCAAATTTGAGTTTGTGGCACATCATATCCTATTAAAGAAGGAGAAACCGCAAACTGTCAAACGACATGTTACATTAAATGGTTACATGCTGGACGCCACTTCTAAAGAAACACTGATTGGCGCCAACATCTATAGCAAACAAAACGGACTGGGAACCATTACCAACCCGTTTGGTTATTTCAGCATAACATTACCCGAAGGAAACACAAAACTAAACTTTTCATATATCGGCTACACGACGCAGGAAATGAATCTGAACTTATGCAATGACACACTGATTACCATCCAAATGTACAATGATAACCAGTTGGATGAGGTCATTGTCTTATCCGAGAAGCCGGAAACAGGTATCCGGAGCAGTCGCATGGGAGCCAGCAACATTCCAATTGCACATATCAAGAACACACCCGCCTTACTTAGTGAGGCGGATGTGCTTAAAACCATCCAACTACTGCCCGGAGTACAAGGTGGTGTCACCGGTACCAGCGGCTTGTATGTGCGTGGAGGAGGGCCCGACCAAAATCTGTATTTATTAGATGGAGCGCCCCTATACAATGTAGACCATACTCTAGGCTTCCTGTCGGTCTTTACACCCGAAGCCGTCAAGAAGGTAGATTTATACAAAGGCAGCTTTCCGGCCCGTTTCGGCGGCCGCCTCTCATCAGTAGTGGATGTACGCACCAACGATGGAGACATGCAGCACTATCATGGAAGCTTCAGTATCGGATTGCTTACGTCGCGTCTGCATTTTGAGGGACCGATATGGAAAGACCGCACCTCTTTTCTGATTTCAGCACGTCGCAGCTATCTGGATTGGTTGATTAAGCCCTTCTTGGACAAAGACAGTAAAGGAGGATATTTCCTTTACGACATCAATGCCAAACTCAATCACCGCTTCAACGACCGCAACCGACTTTTTCTGTCCTTCTACAACGGTCAGGATAATATAAACTTCAAGAACAAATACACCGTCAACGGAAATGAGCAACTATGGAATGAAAAGGAAAAACAGGTCATTAACTGGGGCAGCACTCTAGCTACATTGCGCCTGAACCACATTTGCAATGAACGATTGTTCAACAATACCACGCTGTCTTACAACCATTTCCGATTTCATATCAAAAACGATGCATCATACAAAGATGAAACCTTTAAGAGCCGTTACCAATCAGGTATTGATGACATAGGAATGATTTCGGATTTTGATTTCCATCCCTCCCCTTCCCATTTTATCAAGTTTGGAGGCAAATATCTGTATCACCTGTTCCGACCGGAAGTGCAGCATGTGCTGACACGTCACCAAGATAACCAAGAGCTTGCCAACATTGGAGAAGGGCCTATCCGTTCTCATGAAATATCGTTCTACGCCGAAGACGACTTTAAACTGAACGACCGATGGAAAGCGAACATAGGTGCTCACCTCTCTTTATTTCATGTACAGCACCACACCTATTCCTCTTTGGAGCCCCGACTCTCATTAAGTTATAACGCACGTCCCGATTTGACATTCAAAGCGGCATATACCCACATGACACAATACGTTCACCTCCTGACCTCATCAGCCATTGCAATGCCCACAGATTTGTGGGTACCTGTCACCAAAGACCTTCATCCGATGCTGGCACGTCAGTTTTCGGTAGGTGCCTACTACACCGGAATCCGTGGATGGGAATTTTCTGTAGAAGGCTATTACAAAGCCATGAAAAATATACTGGAATACAAAGACGGCAATGCATTGGGAGGCAACTCTACCAATTGGGAAGATAAAGTGGAAATGGGAAGAGGACGCAACTTCGGAATAGAATTCATGGTAGAAAAGAAAAGCGGCCGTACCAACGGATGGATTAACTACACCCTGGCCAAAGCTGACCGGAAATTCAGTGAGCATGGTATCAATGGCGGACGCCGTTTCCCCTACAAATATGACCGGAGACACTCAGTTAATATCACCCTCAACCATCAATTTACCAAAGGCATATCCATGAGTGCCTCATGGACGTTTGCATCAGGCAATACAGCTACCCTCCCAATGGAAAAAGGTACTGTGATATTGCCGGACGGACATATCTGGTGGGAGAATTATTACTATTATATGGGATACTCAGGCACTCAGAATCCTATAAACAATAATCAGAATATATCACCTACCGAATATTGCAGCTCACGAAACAACTATCGTTTGCCTGCCAGCCACCAACTGAATATAGGAGTCAACTTCCGAAAGAAGACCAAGCATGGCGAGCGCATTTGGAATGTAAGTCTGTTTAATGCATATAATGCCATGAACCCTAACCACATGTATATCGAATATAAAGAACCCAGTCCCGGAGAACAGGCAGTCCCCATACTCAAGAAACTGACACTGCTTCCCTGCCTTCCTTCTTTTTCGTATACCTATAAATTCTAAAAAATAATGAAACAGTTATCTTTACTTCTCGTATTGACAGCATTACTGACAGCCTGCACCACCGAGATAGGGCCTGTCACTACCAATGAGCCGAAAAAACTCATTATCAATGCAATTCTCAGCACTGACAAAGTGGAGAATGCCATTTATCTGAATTTAACCGACCGTGTAAATCCTGAAATAGTAAAAAACGGAATCATCAGATTATACATCAACGAAGAACTGTCCGAAACGATAGATGAATGTAAGTACAATCCTTTATATAATGACAGAGACAGCTATTCCGACTATTACTATCCGGTGCACAGCCGTTTTCAAAGTGGCGACAACGTACGTTTGGAGGTCGAAACCAAAGACGGTCATTTCAGAGCGGAAGCAGAAACCAATGTTTATGAAAATTTGAAAATAGCCGGTTTGGATACCACTCATATAACGACATCCGGCATATATTCATGGATTGGTACAGCTATACGCCTCAAAGTAAAACTGGAGGCTCCCATGTCCGAAAAGAAACAACCCCATTACTACCGCGTCCATTTAAAAGAAGATTGCACGTACCGGCTCACCAATAAGGAAACCCTGAAGGACTCCATTGCACAATCCAACTACTGGAATTCTCCAGCTTATTACTATGATATCGCTTTGATGGATGGCAAGCCGGGAGATTTGAACAATAATGACTTTGACATCACTATCCTGCCTACTACCAGGAATGACTACAGAGTATTTAGTGACATATACTTCAACGACAGGAAATATACAATGGATTTAAGTATCTTCCCCGGTGCCTGGTTTGACGGCCTAGTCTATCATATCCGTCATGCCACCGTTCGTGAGACACTCCATTTTTATGCCATTTCCCAAGAAGAATATCTGTATCTGCGTGCATTGTCCGCCCACAACGAACATGACAGCAGTGACCCTTTCGAAAATCCTGTTATCTTCCCCAGCAACGTAAAAGGAGGCATCGGCATCTTTGCCATCGAAAACCCGACCGAATACCCTTTTGACGCTTTCGATAAAGATATCGCGGAGTAATTCTCATAAAAGACATTTGCCATATCGGACGGTGATTTTGTTCACCTTCCTGATATGGCAAATGCATATAGGGACTATATTATCTCTTATTTAGCCAAGCTATAAACAACGTCCATAATCTTTTGTCCGATTTCATCAGCAGCCTCCATAGTAGATGCCTCCGAATAAACACGGATAATCGGTTCGGTGTTACTCTTGCGCAAGTGCACCCATTTATCGGGGAAGTCAATCTTCACACCGTCAATGTCATTGATTTCTTCGTCTTTATACAGTTCTTTCACCTTCGCCAAAATTGCATCCACATCTGTCTCAGGAGTCAGGTCGATACGATTCTTCGCAATAAAGTAAGGAGGATAAGAAGCACGTAGTTCGCTCACTTTCTTCCCTTCGTGTGCCAGATGGCTCAAGAACAATGCAATACCTACCAATGCATCACGTCCGCAATGGCTTTCCGGATAGATAACTCCACCATTACCTTCACCACCGATTACTGCATTTGTGGCTTTCATCTTCGCTACCACATTTACTTCACCTACGGCAGAAGCATTATATTCGCAACCATATTTGCGGGTTACATCACGCAAAGCACGAGTAGAGCTCAAATTGGAAACTGTATTTCCCGGAGTATGTTTCAATACATAATCGGCAACGGTTACCAATGTATATTCCTCACCATACATTTTTCCGTCTTCACAAATCATAGCCAGACGGTCAACGTCAGGGTCAACAACAAAAGCCACATCACAACCGCCTTTTGCCATCAGCCCCATGATATCTCCTAAGTTCTTTTCAAGAGGCTCGGGATTATGCTGGAAGTTCCCCGTCGGTTCACAATATAGTTTCTCTACATGTTTCACACCAAGACGTTCCAATAATTCGGGAAGAATAATTCCTCCTACAGAGTTTACGCAGTCAATAGCTACATGGAAATCAGCCTTGCGGATAGCCTCCACGTCAACCAACTTCAATGCCAACACACTGTCAATATGCTTTTGATTGTAAGTATTGTCTTCACGATAGCTTCCTAAATGGTCTACATCGGCAAAATCAAATTCTTCAGCCTCAGCAATACGAAGGACTTCATTTCCTTCTTCCTTATTCAGGAACTCACCTTTTTCATTCAATAGTTTCAGGGCATTCCATTGTTTGGGATTATGGCTCGCAGTCAGAATAATACCTCCACACGCACCTTCCATAGTGACAGCCAATTCGGTTGTCGGAGTAGAAGCCAAACCGATGTTTACCACATCGAAGCCCATTCCCATCAAGGTTCCGCATACCACGTTCTTTACCATCTCACCGGAGATGCGGGCATCGCGTCCTACTACAATTTTATTACTCTTTACAGTCGTTGTTTTACGTATCAGCGTTGCATAAGCTGATGTGAATTTTACAATATCCAGCGGGTTCAAACCTTCCCCCGCATGGCCACCGATAGTGCCACGGATACCTGAGATTGATTTAATTAGTGTCATCGTCCTAATTGATAAGTTATTTCATAGTAACAAGGATAAACGTAAGCAGAAGCGTTCTTTTGTCCCTCGCTATGGGGAACAATCAATCTTACTTTTGCGCGGCCGGATATTTCGCGACCGGCCCTGATATAATTAAACGGAACCAGCCAACCACTGGGAACAAACGTGCTGCTATATACAGAGGCCATTTGTCCTGTAGTGAAAGAGGCCGAAAAATTCTTTCCCGACTTAGTCAACATAAATTCATCGGGGTGTGGTGCAAGATTACCAATGGTATTCAAAGATAAAGTGTCGCCTGTTCCATCTGCCGTTATCTGCTCTTCTACATAACGGGCCAGCACTTCATAACGTCCGTCTTTCAGAACATCCCCATTTCCTTTTTCCACAATTTGCATATACACACCATTGTCTGAGAAAAGAACGAACTCATTGTCCTTAACATTCGTAGTTGAGTCTTGTTCCTGAAACTGCTCAAAGCTGATTACCTTGATATCTTCCTTCTCAATAAACCGCTTAATAGCTTCTCTTTCCTCTTCCTTCATCTCAGCATAGGTCTTTCCGTTGTTACAAGACTGGAAAACCAATCCTAAAAGAAACACTGATGTGAACAGTATACTTAATTTCTTCATTCTTATTCTGTTATAATTTCGGGCAAAAGTAATAAATCACCCGCAAACTTTTATATTGTTTTTAGGCAATTATACTAAAATAACTATTTTTTTGCCAACAATAGCTCTTCATACTTCAATAAAGCCTGTTTAAACAAGTTTATGGCTTCTTCCATCGTGCCATAAAACTCACCTCCCGAAGCATTCAAATGCCCGCCTCCGTTGAAAAAATCAGCGGCTATCTTATTACAGGGGAAGGTACCGACCGAACGCAAAGAAACTTTAATCATATTTTTCTCCGTATCTTCGCGCAAGAAAGCAGAGAAACGCACATTCTTAATAGAAAGGGGAATATTCACAAAACCTTCCGTATCTCCCTTCACATATTGAAATTTGCCTTGTTCCTCTTTCGTCAGCCAAATCAATGCCGAATTAAATTCGGGAAAGACCTGCATCTTATCATAAAGCACATACCCCATCAGGCGCAAACGTCCTTCGGAATACGTATTATATACTTTGCGGTAAATCTCATCCTTGTCTATACCTTTCGAAAGAAGTTCACCGATGATGAAATAAATTTCCCGGCTATTCGAATTATAAGTGAAACCGCCCGTATCTGTCATCATTCCTGTATAAATACATTCAGCCCCTTCTTTGGTAATATCTTCAAAATACCCCAAACGGCAAATCAAACGGAATACTAGTTCGGAAGTAGAGGAAATGTCGGGATGAGAAATGACAATCCGACAAAAATCGCCGGGATAAAGGTGATGATCTACCATCATCTTGCGCCCTTTTGAAGCAGCGACAGCATCCGCCATTGCATCAATACGCGACAGGACATTGAAGTCCAAGCAGCAGATAACATCTGCCTCAGCTATCAACTTATCGGCAAACTCTTTATATTTATCGTAACGGATGACATCTTTTGCCCCGGGCATCCAACGCAGGAAATCGGGGAAAGCATTGGGCACAATCACATTCACAGTCTTCTCTTGCGACTCAAGGAAATGGCATAGCCCCAGTGAAGAACCCATCGCATCTCCATCGGGAGATATATGAGTGACAATTACTATTTTTTCAGCCCTCTCAAACCATTTCTCTACATGGTCAATATTAGCTTGTGAAATTACTTTTGATAACATATATACTTCTTTTCTTTTGAAATGGCAAAAATACAAATTTATTCTTTATTCACAGAAGAATCCGGAAAGAACCTTTCTCTGAAATATCAATATAATCCAAACCCAAGGTCTTACACTCCTCTTTATAGGCTTTTGATTTATAATCGCTGAGTGAGGCATCCAAGACTATCTTCTTTATTCGGAACAGTTTTTGCAATGGAGCAATCTTTCCTTTATATCCTTTACACAGATACATATAATCAATATTCAACAGATTTGTGGCGGACTTGTTGTGCCAATACCCATCAGTCACCATACAAATATTCATGCCTTTCCAATGGACAATCCCTTCATGACTCCATACCCTCTTGTCTTCATAGTCGGACAACAGCAGACGGGGTGTCGGCATTTTCTCGCGTCTCCAATAGGTTTCGCCGATGTTTTCCATATAAACATAGGTGCTGTCCTTCCGGTTTGAATATAAATAAGAGGAATTGTCCGCCTCTATAAAATGGACGGCAGCACAATTATACAGATTATAGAACACTATGGAAGGAGTGGTTGTATGAGGCAAATGAATATAGAACAATAGTGCCAGAATCACATTTATTCCTGCAAATACCCTGATCAACGCTCTTCTGCTCCTGTTAGCCCAATAGTACAGGCCCAGTATGAAGAGCCCGTAGAACAAGCATACTTCCAACGAAGACAAATACAGCGAATCAATAAAGGCCGAAGGCAATCGGCTGATAGTCCATGTACCCCAATTCAAACATTTAATAACTTCTTCCAGCACAAACAGGATGTAATGATGAAGTCCTGCGACCGGTGCAAAGACAAAAGCCAGCAATGCCAAATAAATAATAATAGGAATCAATGGTGCAACCAGCAGATTAGCCAATAAAAAGTAAAGAGAGAAACCGGAAAAATAGTACATCACCAATGGGGCCGTACCTAATTGTGCCGCCACAGACACTACTGCTATTCCCCAGACATATCTCAAGACACGGTTGCGGATAAACCACAGCCGGTGCAATTCTGTATAACATACCGAAATAGCCAAGACCGCCATAAAAGAGAGTTGAAAACTCACATCAAACAAATAGAAGGGAGAATATAGCAGCATAGAGAATGCAGCTATTGCCAATATATCCAGAGGTTGCCCCCTTCTCCGTCCCAGCGCTCTGAGCTCGACCAACATACACATGATAACGGCACGCACCACCGAGGGCATCAGCCCTGCCACAAAAGCAAAACTCCATAACAACAGCGTGACAACTATCCATCTCAGAATACGCATTGTCTGATTACGGCAAAACGGCCGCAATACACGCCCTAACAGAAACCAAAGTATCCCGACATGAAGTCCTGACAATGCCAACACATGGCTGATACCCGCCACCGAATAAGACTCCCGTAACTCATCACTCAACTCTTCCTTATATCCCACCGTCAATGCAGAAAGCACGGCAAACTCCTCTCCTTTGAATCCCCATTTCCGATAATACCCTACAATTTTATCTCTGCAAGCCAAAGCCTGTTGCTTGACGCTGAGCACACGCGGTCGGTCCATGATATGCCAATATCCGGCATACACATACGCCGTACCGCTAATCTGTTTCCGCAACAAATAAGAGGCATAATCAAACTCATACGGATTACCTGCGTTATGCGGAGGATGGATTTCACTATAGAACAGAATATGCTCCCCACTTTGCAAGGCTTGCGACAAACTGTCCCTATAAACATATAGCAATATCTGCTTATGCTCCGTCTTCACCTTACATACCATCGTTTTCTCCTTAGCCACCGGAGGTTCTAAAACGACGCCTTGATACATTTTCTTTTCCGGCACCCACTCACAATTTACTTGATTCCACTGTATCTGTGTCACCATACTTCCCAAAACCAGCAGAAACAGACCGACCGTTCCTCCAAAAAGCCACCGATAGCGGTAAGCGCTTGTCTTCAGCATCCACAGAAGAGCGGCAAAAAGCACAGCCATCACCCCAAAGTGCATGGACAGTAAATTCAAAGACCGAAAGTAAGTGTCGGATAAAAAAATTCCGGCTACCAATGGAATGGTCAGCCGGAATATAGAACAAGGCTTCAAAGCCGAAGATAATCGCACCGCCGGATAATCAAAGATTCTTCAACTTATGAATCATTTCTCCCATGTCAGGAGCTTTGAATACCGCATTTCCCGCCACGAGGACATCCGCTCCGGCTTCCACCAACAGCTTACCGGTTTCCAGATTCACTCCTCCATCTACTTCTATCAAAGCCTGCGAACCGGTACGGGCTATGAGCTCGCGCAGTTCTCTCACTTTATCCAATGTATGTGTAATGAACTTCTGACCTCCGAATCCCGGATTTACACTCATCAGCAAAACCATATCCACATCACAGATTATGTCCGCCAACATAGCAACAGGAGTAGAAGGATTAAGCGTTACAGCCGCTTTCATGCCTGCATCTTTTATCTGCTGCACCACTCTGTGCAAATGTATGCATGCTTCATAATGTACATTCATCATCATGGTGCCCAAGTCTTTCACTTCTTTTATGAACTTCTCAGGGTTGACAATCATCAAATGCACATCCAACGGTTTTTCCGTCAGTTCTGCTACATATTTCAATACGGGAAACCCAAAAGAAATATTAGGTACAAACACGCCGTCCATCACGTCAATATGCAACCAATCAGCTTCACTGCGATTGATTTGCTGTATGTCTGCCTGCAGATTAGCAAAATTGGCAGACAGTAAAGAAGGGGATATTAGAGGTTTAGCCATAATTCACTGTTCTTATTTCTTAGCATATATGTTGCAAAGGTACGACAAAAAAATGTGTTTACTTACGAATATCCGGTAAAATTGCAAATATTACATGAAGCCTGTTTAAATTTTCCTCAATCATAATCTTACAGTTGACACAATTTGACCGGTAAGGCACTTCACACATATATACGTGCAGGCCGATGCGTACGTACGTGTAGGCTGATGCGTATATACGTGTAGGCTTATGCATACGTATGTGTAAATGCGTACGCGCACCCTTTGAACTTATTCTGCCGGCTAGCAGTGAAATTATTTATTCAGAGTAAACCGCACTCCCAATTGAATATTAAAATTAAAAGGATGCTCTTTACGAATGGTCTGCCAATTACTGCCGTCATCAAAATAATAAACCACACCGGGCTCAGCATAAATGCCCACCTTATCTGTAATCTTAAACTGTGCTCCGGCAGCAGCCGACAACGACCATTGCAATGGTTTCACATGAATATTTTCGTTTGTTGCGTCTTTGTCCTGCTTATTCACAATACCCACCTTGTGCATCGTGCCCGCAACACACTTTTCAACCATTCCCCCGGCCGAAGCATAGACCTCAAAGCGTTTACTGCTCCACAAACGGCGGTCTACCTTTAAAGGAATTCCGACATAATGCAAGCGTTGCTCTTCTTCAAAATAAGAATCTTGAGAACCGGAACGTAAGTCAGTGGAAAGCAGAGTATACGTCACCCCTGTCTCAATGCCCCATTTCTCATCCAACTCAAAACGAAGAGACGCACCGAATGTGACAGGCATATGGTGCTCCACCTTTGTACTATTATCGGCATTCAGATTAGCAAAATAAACAGGCTCGGTCACCTCACCTCTGGCTTCCAAAGAAGCATAAGGTGAATTTTTCTTCGGTCCTTTATTCAATGGTGCCAGACTTCCGTATCCCGAATAATTCATATTGGAAGAAAAAGGAACGTTACCGGTGGAAATGCCGACCGACCACTTCCTGTCTCTTGTCTTCCGGGATGCAGCGTAGGCATAATAATTATTGCGTCCGGCAGATTTTGCAATCGGTTTCTGCTTGGGCTTCTCTCCTACTGCCTGTTTCGTTTCTTTCTCTTCTTTTTCCGTTGTCTCGGTTTGTTTCTCTTCTACCGCTTTTTCAGTCACCGCCTCATTATTATTAAATGCAGATAGAGCTTTCTGCATAACAGCCTCCACACGGCCCGCTTTGTTTTGTGCCAATGCCACTGAGGGAACGATATGTGTCACTGAGGGACGGACAGGAATTACCTCCTCCATATCCGCCGAAGGAGGGAGAGACGCAACCTCAACAGATTTTCTTTCTATATATTCTGCCGAAGGAGAATGCCAAAACCATACGGTCACTGACGATATGACCACCAGCACGGCAATTGCTGCTACTGCCTGCCAGCGACGCCACAACGGAATAATCTTCGGAGTACCATTAAGCTCCTTCTCCAACTGATTCCAAAGATTAGCAGGAGCCGGTTCGGAATAGTCCTCCATCCGATGGCGTAAATTTTTTATCCATTTATCTTTCTCTTCCATTCCTATATCCTCTTTCTATAATCATTAATCTTCTTTATAAGTAAACTTTTGGCACGATACAATTGCGATGAAGAGGTATGCTCCGTTATTCCCAACATCTGAGCTATCTCTTTGTGTCCTTTCTCTTCAAATACGTATAGATTAAAAACGGTTCGGTAGCCTTCCGGCAATTCTTTTATAAACTGCATTAATACAGACTGGGGAATCTGTTCCATTGTATCATCGTCCCCATCCACCACGTCAGGCAACTCTTCCACTACAACTTCCTGATTGGCCGAAGACTTTTTGCGTAAATAGCCCAAAGCTTCATTTACCATCACACGTGCAAGCCATGCTTTGAGTGACCCTTCTCCTTTGTAGGTAAACTTGTCGAAAGAACGAAAGATATTCAAGAAACCATCATGCAAAACATCTTGTGCCGTCTCTCTGTCACCAATATAACGAACACAGATAGCCATCAATTGTCCGGCATAACGCTCATACAACTGCTTGCGAGCAAGGTTATCTCCCTTACCGCATCGTTTGACCAACTCTGTTTCATTCATTGTTTGTGACACTATTTTATTCTATAAATGATGAGACTGCAAAAATACTGCATTAATGAAGCATATTTTTTTGCTTAAGCAGATTTAACACTTCTAGAAGCAGTAAACACGCAGTCTGTACATTTATGCCATAGAAACACTCAAAAAGGAATAATGAAATGAAGCATATAAAGAATATAGCAGTCCTACTCTTTCTGTTGATTGTAGTCTGCATGACACAAGCATGCAGTCAAGACGAAGACATAGATGATATGCAAAACTGTATAGATAATTATAATGCAGACATGGCCATCATTGTCAATCCCATTACCTTGTCGGGGAGTACTTTGATTGATACCGACTTGAACGGATATACTTATATAGCCAACCCGCAAATCTTGTCTGACAATAAGATGAACCAAAAAGGGCAACGCATATTTTATACATACTCTACCATACCTCAGAATATAGGTGCCGACAACATTCCTTATATTACTATTATTCAAGTAAATAAAGTGCTGACCAAAGAACCTGTTCTCTTAGAAGAAAATAATACGAAAGATTATGGTGCAGACCCGATTGACATTAGCGGGCAAAGCATAAGCAAAGCGCATCTCAACTTACGTTACACCATTTTAAACGGAGGTAACCAACTCATAGCACACACCATCAACTTGGTCATTGCCAAAGATGCCCGGCCTGACGCACAGGGATATTTGAGTGCCGAGCTGCGCCATGATGCGGCCGGTGACCTGCAAATCAATGCCAACAGTGGTTATGTTTCATTCACATTAGAGAATATGCCGGGATTTAAAGAAGGTACATTGAAGGGATTTAAGATAAAAACAAGAACAATTAAGAATGGAACAGATATCGTAGAAGTAACGATGAACAACAATAAGAAAAGTCTGAATTTTAATATCTAAACCATAACCTCAACCCAAAAACTAAACGACCGTTATAATATAATGCCTTATTTATTATAACGAAAGGCGCAGCCGGCAAATGCCATCCTGCGCCTTTTTATTTTCCATCCGCGTTTTGCTGATAAATCTTACTCTACACGGTTGTCATTAGCTGTCCTGTAACCTCTTAAGAAATCCGCAACGTGCATACGCTTCTTTCCTGCCAGCTGTAAAGACAATATATTGATGAAACCATCTTTCACCGCTATTTGGAAATCAGTCTTTAAATCTGTACGAATCTCCCCTATCTGCATATCATGCTGACAAAAGATTTTCTCAGCCTCATAAATCTTCATCACCTGCTTGCCGGCCCCGCCCATATACAGTTCTGTCCATGCAGCCGGATAGGGAGATAAACCGCGAATAAAATCATAGATTTCTTTCACGCCTTTACTCCAGTCTACGCGACACGTTTCCTTAAAGATTTTAGGAGCCGGGCGCAATTCCGCTTCCGCCTGCATCAGTTCTTCTTGCGGGATAGCCTTCACCGTACCGGCAAGAATAGCATCTACCGTTTCAAGCACCAACTCCCCTCCCAACATCATCAGTTTGTCATGCACAATTCCCACATTATCCGTATCGGCAATAGGCACACGCACCTGCTGTATGATTTCGCCGGTATCAATTTCATGCTTCAAAAAGAAAGTGGTTATGCCCGTCTCAGTATCTCCATTGATAACTGCCCAATTGATGGGAGCCGCCCCTCTGTACTGCGGCAATAAAGAAGCGTGAAGATTAAACGTTCCCAAACGAGGCATATTCCAAACAACTTCGGGCAACATTCGGAATGCCACCACAATCTGTAAGTCAGCCTGCAATGAGCGCAGTTCTTCGACGAAAGATTCCTCTTTCAACTTTTCCGGTTGAAGCACGCGCAATCCCTGCGAAACTGCATATTGCTTTACAGGACTAGGCTGCAACACGCTTCCGTGACGCCCCATCGGTTTGTCGGGCATCGTTATCACACCCACTACATTGTAACCTCCTTCAACCAAGCGTTTGAGACTCTCTACCGCAAAGTCGGGAGTACCCATATATACAATTTTCAAATCTTTCTTTTCCATACTTATAACTATTAATCTGCAGAAAAATCCACCAAAACCTGACGGTATGAGTTGAATATCTTCGACTTAGAAACAAATCCCTTATATTTGCCGGCCTCATCTATCACAGGAAGATTCCAAGCCTTCGTATCATCAAACTTCCTCATAACTTCTTCCATCGAATCATTGACATAGATTCTGGCGGCAGGTGATACCATAAACTTTTCTACCTTGAAACGATGATATAACTCCTGACGGAACATAATGTTTCTGATATCGTCCAATGCCACGATGCCCAGCAACTCTCCATTCACATCCACAACAGGAAATAAATTACGTTTTGCCTGCGAAATGACCTTTACCATTTCACCCAAATCCATATCGGGGCGGACTTTCTCAAAGTCTGTTTCCACTACGCTTTCGATATTCATCAACGTCAATACAGCCTTATCCTTATGATGAGTCAGCAACTCCCCTTTTTTAGCCAGACGCATGGAATAAATACTATGCGGTTCAAACACCATAATAGTAAGATAAGAACTGACAGACACCATCATCAAAGGTAAAAACAAATCGTAGCCTCCGGTCAGCTCTGCAATCAGGAAAATACCCGTCAAGGGTGCATGCATCACCCCCGACATCAATCCTGCCATCCCCAACAATGCAAAATTCTTTTCCGGAATATACGGACCCAAATGAAATTCATTACAGAAATGGGCAAAGATAAATCCGGTGATACATCCCAAAAACAAGCTGGGGGCAAAAATACCGCCACAACCGCCACCACCATTAGTAGCACTGGATGCAAAGACTTTGAACAGAATTATCAATGCCAGATAAATCAGCAACAGACCGCCATATCCATAAAAGATTGAGTTATTCATCACCGTATCCCAATCCTGATTGGATACCCCGTTGAGCAATAAGTTAATCGTATCGTATCCTTCGCCATAAAGAGGCGGAAAAAGGAAAATCAGGATACTTAGCATGATACCGCCGATAGCCAGTTTCACATACGGACTATTATAACGACGGAATACATTTTCCACCGAATTCATGGCACGGGTAAAATACAGGGAGACTAATCCACAAGCAATACCCAACAAGATGGCCGATGGGATACGCTCCATTAGAAACGGCTCATCCATGTGGAATTTAAACATAGCTTCCGAACCGGTAAGGATATAAGAAACCGTAGCGGCCGTCACACACGACACCAACAACGGCAACAGAGAAGCCATCGTCAAGTCTATCATCAAAACCTCCAAGGTGAATACCAATCCGGCAATAGGAGCTTTGAAAATACCGGCCACTGCTCCTGCAGCGCCACATCCCACCAAAAGCATCAGCGTCTTATGTTCCATCTTAAAGACACTGCCCAAATTGGAACCGATGGCAGAACCGGTCAGCACGATAGGTGCCTCAGCCCCCACCGACCCACCAAAACCGATGGTAATGGCACTTGCAATCATGGATGACCATGTATTATGCCGCTTGATACGGCTCTGACGCCGCGAAATGGCATAAAGAATCTTTGTCACACCATGGCTGATATCATCTTTCACAATATAACGAATGAATAAGCCGGTCAAAAAGATACCCACCACAGGATACACCAAATACAACCAGTTCACCCCTGTCGAGTCAAAATTCTCTGTCAGGAACTCCTTAATCCATTCCACCAGAAATTTCAGGAACCAGGCTGCCAGCGCAGTAAAGATACCAACCAAAAAGCTCAGTATCAGAATGAAATGTTTTTCCTTTATCCTTTGTTCGCGCCACAAAATAAAGCGCTGCAATAAACTCTTCTTATCTTCTATTATAGCATCCATTCTCTCTT